>Ga0308164_10001215_pt1 | contig 31637 bp, 24 predicted proteins | sample PhyTR2_FD_201031 | JGI IMG/M metagenome (GOLD analysis project Ga0308164, IMG submission 201031) | Phyllosphere microbial communities from UC Gill Tract Community Farm, Albany, California, United States - DLSLT.R2 | ecosystem: Host-associated > Plants > Phyllosphere > Unclassified | place: USA... | reverse complement strand
CGTGTCCACAGCGCTCCCCCATACCTACGCCATCGGCATCGAGCCGGCCGACATCGACTTCATGGGTCACGTCAACAACGCGAACTATCTGAAGTGGGTACAGGCCGCGGTGATCGACCATTGGCAGCGCCTTGCGCCTGCCGAGGCGGTGGCCGGGCACCTCTGGGTCGCGCTGAAGCACGAGATCACGTACCGCAAGCCGGCGTTCCTCGACGACGACGTCATCGCGACAGTGTTGCTCGAGAAGGTCCAGGGCGCGCGCGCGTTCTACGAGACGATCATCAAGCGCGGCGAGGACGTGCTGGCCGAGGTGAAGTCGAGCTGGTGCTGCCTCGATGCCGAGACGCTCCGCCCGTCGCGCCTGGCGAACAGCGTCGTCGAGCATTTCTTCCCGAAGGCCGACCTCAGGGACTGACGGTCCCAAGGCGATCCGGCCTCCGGCGATCGGTTCTCAGAAATCGATCGCCATGCCCTTCAGCTCCCAATCGCCATAGCGCGTCGGATCGCGCGGCTCGGGGTCCTTGTCCGGCACGATCGCCTCGGGTTTCGGCACCGGCGTGTTCTTCGCAAGGTATTCTGGCGGCTTCAGATGATCGGGGCGCTGGCCCATCGCGGCTCTCCGGATTTGCGTGTTGGCGTCGTAACCGCCACATGGGCCCTGTCGCGCCGCTTTGCCATAACAGCCGCGCGACAAACCGAACGCGAAGGACCTTCATATGCCTGACTACACCCACGCCCCCGAGCCGCTCGGCGTCCCGACCAGACGCGCCGCGCTCCGCCTGCTCGACGCCGTCCTGCGTCGCGGCGAGTCGCTCGAATCCGCATTGCCCGCCGCGACCCGCGCGATCCACGGCCCAGACCGCGGCCTCGCGCATGCGATCGCCGCCGAGACGCTGCGTCGCCTGCCGGACCTCGACGCGATGATCGATTCGGTCACCAAGACCAACCTGCCCGACGATGCCAAGGCGCGGATGGCGCTGCGGATCGCGCTCGTCCAGGTGCTGATCCTCGGCACGCCCTCGCATGCCGCGATCTCGACCGTGTTGCCGCTGGTCGACGGCGGCCCGCGCAAGCTCGTCCACGGCGTGTTCGGCACGCTGTTCCGCGCCAACATGCTGCTCCCCGAAGTGCCGACGCTGCCGGCCCCCGTCGAACTGCGCTGGGAAGCCGCATGGGGCGAGGAGATGGTCGACGCCGCCGGCCGCGCGATCGCGCAGGTGCCGCCGCTCGACCTGACGATCGCCGACCCGTCCGAGACCGAAGGCTGGCGCGAGAAACTCGGGGGCGAAAGTTTCATGCCGGGGCATCTGCGGTTGGGCGACCATGATTCCGTCCCTGACATGGTAGGCTTCGGCGACGGCGCGTGGTGGGTGCAGGACATCGCCGCCTCGCTCCCCGCGCGGTTGCTGGGGAAGGGGGAGGGCCACGTGCTCGATCTTTGCGCGGCCCCCGGCGGCAAGACGCTGCAACTCGCGAGCGCCGGCTGGACCGTCACCTCGGTCGACAATTCGCAAAGCCGGATCAAGCGCCTGCGCGAAAACCTCTACCGCACGCACCTGAAGGCCGAGGTCGTCAACGCCGACATCCTCGACTGGGCGCCCACCGAGCCTGCGGATGCAATCCTGATCGACGCACCGTGCAGCGCCACCGGCATCTTCCGCCGCCACCCCGACGTCCTCCACCGCGTCCGCCCCTCGATCATCGCCGAGACCGCGGCGTTGCAGGCACGCATCTTCGCGCGCGCGGCGGACTGGGTGAAGCCCGGCGGCACGTTGGTGTACGCCACCTGCTCGCTCGAGCCATCGGAGGGCGAAGCGCAACTCGACGCGTTCCTGTCCGCGCGCAGCGACTATTCGATCGCCCCGGTCGACCAGTCCGAACTCCCCGCCGGTATCACGCCCACTGAAACCGGCACCATCCGCACGCTCCCCGGCATGCTCGCGGACCAAGGCGGTTGCGACGGCTTCTTCATCGCGAGGTTGAAGCGCGCCTAAATAAATCCTCCCCCGCCAGGGGGAGGTGGCTGGCACTTGCCAGACGGAGGGGGAGGAAAGGGTAACCGAGGTTGCGAGTTCCTCCCCCTCCGTCACCTGCGGTGCCACCTCCCCCTGGCGGGGGAGGATTGAAAGACTTCGCACCAACCGAATCCCGCGCTAGGACAAAATCATGCAACCCGTCCGCATCGCCCCCTCGATCCTCTCCGCCGACTTCTCCAAACTCGGCGAGGAAGTCCGCGCCATCGACGCGGCCGGCGCCGACTGGATCCACATCGACGTGATGGACGGCCATTTCGTCCCCAACATCTCGTTCGGTCCCGCGGTCATGAAGTCGGTCCGCGGCGTCACCATCAAGCCGTTCGACGTCCACCTGATGATCTCGCCCGTCGACGCCTATCTAGACGCGTTCGCGGAGGCCGGCGCCGACTGCATCACCGTGCATTACGAAGCCGGCCCGCACATCCACCGCTCGCTCCAGCACATCAAGAGCCTGGGCAAGCGCGCCGGCGTCGTGATCTGCCCCGGCACGCCGGCGAAGATGCTCGACTACCTCATGGACATGGTCGACCTCTTCCTCGTGATGAGCGTCAACCCGGGCTTCGGCGGCCAGAGCTTCATCCCCAGCCAGCTCAAGAAGATCTCGGCGATCCGCACGATGATCGAAAAGAGCGGCCGCGCGATCGATCTCGAAGTCGATGGCGGCGTTGATACCGAATGGGCGAAGCGCTGCATCGAGGCCGGCGCCGACGCGCTGGTCGCGGGCACCTCGGTGTTCCGCGGCGGTCCTGATCATTATGCCGCCAACATCGCTGCGTTGCGGGGGTGAACGAAGCCACGAATCTTATAGGCGATCCCGTGACCGATCCCGCCCCCGACGGGATCGACGAAGGTCGCCGCCTGATCCGTCTCGGCGGCGATAAGGGGCTGTCGCTCGCCGATCGGCTGGCCGAGCGCTTCCACCGCCTCACGTGGCGCACCCCGCTCCACACGCTGCGCCTCAAGGGCCGCTATCCGCTGAAACTGATCGCGGTTCCCGACGACCCCATTCTCGGCGACATCCCGCGCGGCACGATGTTGCTCGAAGGCGTCCTCTCGTTCCGCGGCGAAGCGCGCGATATCGAGACGCTCGACCTTGCTAAGCCGCTCCCCAAGCCGTTCGCAGAATACCTCCACAGTTTCGCGTGGCTGCGCGACCTCTCGACCGTCGCAACCCGCGCGCGCGGCGCACCGATCGCCGAATACCTCATGGGGCTCTGGCTGACCGCGTACGCCGACACGCAGGGCGGGATCGCATGGCGCCCCGACATGTGGGGCCGCCGCATCCTGGCCTGGACGGCGCACGCCCCGCTGATCCTGTCGTCCTCCGACCAGATTTACCGCTCGAAAGTGCTCAACGCGCTCGCAAAGGGCGCACTCCACCTCGATCGCAATGCCGACAAGGCCCCGGCGGGTGCGCCCCGCATTGCAGCGTGGTGCGGAGTCGTCGCGGCTGGGCTGCTGATCCCCGGTGGAGAACCAAGGCAGGCGTTCGGTGAAGCCGGCCTGCTCCGCGCGCTCGGCACCGGTTTGTTCGACGATGGCGGCTCGGTCTCGCGCAGCCCGGCGATGCTGCTCGATTCGATCCAGCTGCTGACGCTCCTCCAGGAAAGCTACGCCGCCCGCAGCGCCGAACTCCCCGAGACGGTCGCGGTCATACTCTCCCGGATGGTTGCGGCCCTCCTCGGCGTCGCCCACGCCGATCGCGGCCTGTCGAGCTGGCAGGGCGGTGGCCCGGCCAGCGAAACGCAGGTCGCAGCCGTCATCGAAGCCAGCGGCGTCCGCACCCGCCCGCTCCGCCAAGCCCGCGATTGGGGCTATCAACGCCTCGCCGCCGGCACCGCGGTGTTGATCGTCGATGCCGCCCCGCCGCCGATCGCGCGTCTCGTCGAAGGCGGCTGCGCCTCGACGCTCGCGTTCGAATTCTCCGACGGCCCGGCACGCATCGTCGTCAATTGCGGCGGCGCCCGCGCCGGCATCGCCCAACTCCCGCCCGCGATGGTCGAGGGTTTGCGCTCGACCGCCGCGCATTCGACGCTGACGATCGCCGACAGCAATTCGACCGCGATCCTAGCCGACGGCACGCTCGGCCGCGGCGTCGGCGAAGTCGAACTGAGCCGCCAGGAATCGGACGCCGCCAGCCGGATCGAGGCGAGCCACGACGGCTATGTCCGCCGCTGGGGTTTTCTCCACCGCCGCCAGCTGATGCTCACCGGCGACGGCCGCGAACTCCGCGGCGAGGACGCGCTGTTGCCGCAAGGCCGCAAGCGTCGCGCGGGGCTGTCGCTGTTCGCGATCCGCTTCCATTTGGGGGAGGGCGTGCAGGTCTCCCCCACGGCGGACGGCCTCGGCGCGATCCTCCGCCTCCCCGGCGGCGCGCTCTGGCAATTCCGCTGCCGCGGCGGCGCGCTGGTGGTCGAGGACAGCGTCTGGATCGACGCCGACGGCCGCCCGGTCGCGGCGCAACAGCTGATGATCACGGGTGAAGCCGCGGCCGGCGGCGCCAGTGTGAGCTGGGCGCTGAAGAAGGCCTGACTGCCACACCATCGAGATTAGCGCGCCACCCCGGCGAAGGCCGGGGCCCAATTGGGAAACGTTGCTAACCGGGGACGGCACTCCGTTATTGCCACCTTTCCATCTGGACCCCGGCCTCTGCCGGGGAGGTGCCATCTTGTTGAGTGGCTCGACCGAGCAAAGGAGCCTGTTCCCAAACCCCAACCGACGCTAAGGCACCGCCGCACGGTGGCCTCCCCGGAACACGAAAGACTCCCATGACCAGCATCCCGATCAAGCGCGCGCTCCTGTCCGTCTCCGACAAGACCGGGATCGTCGATCTCGGCAAGGCGCTGGCCAGCCACGGCGTAGAACTCGTCTCCACCGGCGGCACCGCCACCGCCCTCCGCGCCGCCGGCTTGGAAGTCCGCGACGTCAGCGAACTCACCGGCTTCCCCGAGATGATGGACGGCCGCGTCAAGACGCTCCACCCGATGGTCCACGGCGGCCTGCTCGCGGTCCGCGACGACGCCGGCCACGCCGCCTCGATGGCCGAGCACCAGATCGGCGCGATCGACCTCGTCATCGTCAACCTCTACCCGTTCGAGGCCACCGTCGCGAAGGGCGCCGACCGCGACACCGTGATCGAGAACATCGACATCGGCGGCCCCAGCATGGTGCGCTCGGCGGCCAAGAACCACGCCTATGTCGCGATCGTCACCGACCCCGCCGACTATGCGCTGGTCTCGGGCGGCACGACCACGCTCGACGACCGCAAGAAACTCGCCGCAAAGGCCTTCGCCACCACCGCCGCCTATGACTCGGCGATCGCGACCTGGTTCGGCACCGTCGATCAGGCCGAGGAATTCCCCGCTACGCTGCCGATCACGCTCAAGCGCGGCGACAGCTTGCGCTACGGCGAGAACCCGCACCAGTCCGCTGCCTTCTATACCGCGACAGGCTCGGTCCGCGGCATCGGCCAGGCCCGCCAGCTCCAGGGCAAGGCGCTCAGCTACAACAACCTCAACGACGCCGACGCCGCGCTCGAACTGATCGCCGAGTTCCGCGACGCCGAGCCCTCGGTGGTGATCGTCAAGCACGCCAACCCCTGCGGCGTCGCCACCGGCGCCACGCTCGCCGACGCCTATGCCGCAGCGTTCGCCTGCGACACCGTGTCGGCATTCGGCGGCATCATCGCCGTGAACCGCACGCTCGACGCAGAGACCGCACGCCAGATAACCGGCATCTTCACCGAAGTCGTCGTCGCCCCCGATGCCGACGAGGACGCGATCGCGTTGTTCGCCGCCAAGAAGAACCTCCGCTTGCTGCTCACCGGCGACCTCCCCGATCCCGCCCGCGCGGGCTTGACGGCGAAGTCAATCGCTGGCGGCTGGCTCGTCCAGGGTCGCGACAACGGCACGCCCGGCGAGTTGAAGGTCGTCACCAAGCGCCAGCCGACGCCGCAGGAACTCCTCGACTGCCGCTTCGCCTGGACCGTCGCCAAGCACACCAAGTCCAACGCGATCGTCTACGCCAAGGACGGCAGCACCGCGGGCATCGGCGCCGGCCAGATGAACCGCCTCGAATCCGCGCGCATCGCCGCTTGGAAGGCAAAGGACGCGGCGGAGAAGGCCGGCTGGTCGACCCCGCGCACGATCGGCTCGGCCGTCGCGTCGGATGCGTTCTTCCCCTTCGCCGACGGCCTGCTCGCGGCGGTGGAAGCTGGCGCGACCGCGGTGATCCAGCCCGGCGGCTCGATCCGCGACGCCGACGTCATCGCGGCGGCGGACGAAGCCGGCCTCGCAATGGTCTTCACCGGCATGCGCCACTTCCGCCACTGAGTTGGGCATGGGGCCGGCGGGGGGACAACCCCCGCCACCCCGCCCACTCCGTCATGCCGGGCTCGTTCCGGCATCCACGGTCCCGCACACCAAACGGTTGCGAGTTCGCGGCGCGGTGGATGCCGGAGCAAGCCCGGCATGACGGAGAAATAGGTGCCCGTTTTTCGAGCACCTCCACCGCACTGCACAAGTTTTAACCCTGAAACCCCCTCTGCTCGCCCCGGCAAGCATACCCCGCCCCTCCACACCGCAACTGGCACGCACATTGCAAGGCACCTTCCGTAACAAGGGGAAGGGGCGCGATGAAACTCGTCATTGCCATCATCAAGCCGTTCAAGCTCGACGAGGTGCGCGAAGCGCTCACCACGATCGGCGTGGCGGGCATGACGGTCACCGAGGTCAAGGGGTTCGGCCGTCAGAAGGGCCAGACCGAGATCTATCGGGGGGCCGAGTACAGCACCAACATGGTGCCGAAGATCAAGATCGAGGTGGTCTGCGCCGCCAGCCTGTCCGACCGCGTGGTCGAGGCGATCCAGGCATCGGCGAACACCGGCGCGATCGGCGACGGCAAGATCTTCGTGCTCGACGTCGGCCAGGCAGTGCGGATCCGCACCGGCGAAACCGACGATTCAGCGCTCTGAGGGGGGACGAGATGAAGCATGATTTGAAAAAGGCCGCCGTCGCGGCTCTAGGGTTCGGCGCGACGATGATCGCCGCCGCACCCGCCTGGGCACAGGCCGCAGCCGCACCGGTGGTCGCGCCCGTCGTTGCGACCGTGAACAAGGGCGACACCGCCTGGATGATGACCTCGACGATCCTCGTTTTGATGATGATCCTGCCCGGCCTCGCGCTGTTCTACGGCGGCCTCACGCGGTCGAAGAACATGCTGTCCACGATGACTCAGATCGGCGCCGTCGCGGCGCTCGCGATGCTGGTCTGGGTGATGTGGGGCTACACGCTGGCATTCGGTCCCGACGTGACCAACCCGCTGCTCAGCAACTTCATCGGCAGCTTCGACAAGGCGTTCCTGAAGGGCGTCACGCCCGCGTCACAGGCGGCGACCTTCACGGCCGGCGTCGAGATCCCCGAATATGTCTTCATCTGTTTCCAGATGACCTTCGCCGCGATCACCATCGCGCTGGTCCTGGGCTCGGTCGTCGAGCGCATGAAGTTCTCGGCGGTGATGGTGTTCGGCTTGGTCTGGCTCACGATCGTCTACTTCCCGATCGCGCACATGGTATGGGCATCGAGCGGGTATTTCTTCAAGGCAGGCGCGCTCGATTTCGCCGGCGGTACCGTGGTCCACATCAACGCCGGCGTCTCGGCGCTGGTCGCGGCCCTGATCCTCGGCAAGCGTATCGGCTATCCGAAGGAGCCGATGGCACCGCACTCGCTGGTTATGACCGGCATCGGCACCGGGCTGCTCTGGGTCGGCTGGTTCGGCTTCAACGCCGGCTCGGCGCTCGAGGCGAACGGGTCTGCCGCACTCGCGATGCTCAACACCTTCGTCGCCACTGCGTCCGCCGCGCTGTTCTGGATGCTTGCCGAGAAGCTCTCGGGTCACAAGGGTTCGGCACTGGGCTTCTGCTCGGGCATCGTCGCCGGCCTCGTCGCCGTAACGCCGGCCGCGGGCAACTCCGGGCCGTTCGGCGCCATCGTCCTCGGCGCGATCGCCTCGCTCGTCTGCTTCATGGCAGTGTCGAAGCTCAAGCCGATGCTCGGCTATGACGACTCCTTGGACGCCTTCGGGATCCACGGCATCGGCGGCATGATCGGTGCGATCGGCACCGCGGTGGTCTATGCGCCGTCGCTCGGCGGCCCTGGTGCTGCGGACTATGCGATGGGCGCCAAGCTCTTCGTGCAGTTCCAGGCGGTGATCGTCACGATCATCTGGGCCACGATCGGCACCACGATCGCGATCTACGTCGCCAAGGCCGTCACCGGTCTGCGGGTCTCGCCGGAAGTCGAGCACGAGGGTCTCGACATCGGCGAACACGGCGAGCGCGCCTACAACTGATCGGTAGCGGGCCAGTCGAGCCCGCACCCACGACGTTCCTCCTGCGGACAACCTTAGCCCGGTGTGGAAACACACCGGGCCTTTTTTGTGTCGATCGAAGTGGTACTTCGATCGAGTTCAGAAGGGGGGGGCTAAACCACCTCGTACGGCACGGCACCGCGGCGGTCCGGATCGACCCGGATCTCGCTGGCGGCCGGCGGAAACGCGCGCTGGTCGCAGTCGGTGCGCAGGCAGATGCGGCACGACGTCCCGATCGGCGTGGCGATGCCACCGGTGCCCAGCGCATCGGCATAGATGAATTCCGACGCATTCGCCTCCTCGCACCCCAGCGCCACCGCATAGCGCCGCGCCGGTCGCGTGTACGTCTCGGACGGCTTCACCAGACCCTTCGCCATCGAGACGTAGCGGATGCCATCGGTCGTCTCGATCAGTTGCGTCAGGATGCGGTCGGGGATCGCCACTGCCTCGTGGACGATCCATAACGGGCACGCCCCCCCGAACCGTGCGAACTGCAACCGTGTGGCCGAGTGCCGCTTGGTGATGTTCCCCGCCATGTCGACGCGGCAGAAGAAGAACGGGATGCCCAGCGCGCCCGGTCGCTGCAACGTCGAGAGCCGGTGGCACGTCTGCTCGAAGCTCGTCCCGAAGATCCGCCGCAACCGGTCGATGTCGTGGCGGACGGTGCGCGCTTCGGTGCGGAAGCGGGTGTAGGGCATGACGATCGCGCCGGCCGCGTAGTTGGTCAGGCCCGCGGTCAGCAGCGCTCTCGCGGTTTCCGACGCCATCTCCGACGCAGCGACGATGCCGCCGATGACGTCGCCGAACTCATGCCGTGCAACCTGATGCGCGAGCGAGAAGAGGGTCGTCTCGCCCGGCTGCGATCCGTCCAACCGCAAGGTCGCGCCGTCGTAATCGCGCAACTGGGCGGCGAGCGCACCCGAGATCGCAACCGACACGCCACGCGCCGCCAGCCGAGTCTCCAGCGCCGCAATCCGATCCGCCCCCAGCGTCTCGCCAATCTCCTCCGCCCGCCGATCGAGCGCATCGACATAATTGCCCGCCGCATGAAACCAGTCGCGCACGTCCTCCCACGGCAGCAAGCCCGGCGCGCCCGATCCCGCCACCAGCCGATCGTCGAGCGCGCGCAGCTGCTCCTGCGCCCGCCGATACGCGTCGTGCATCGCGACTAGGCGCTGCGCCAGTAGCGGCTGGTGCTTTACAGCCCGCCGCACCGCGGTTTCGTCGAGCGCAGGCGCTTCGACACTCGTATCCGACACCGCCTCCAGCGTCGCGATCAGCAGCGCGGTATCGTCGGCCGCGTCGATGCTGCCCCAGTCCGCCGGAAACTCGCGCGCGAGCGTGATCAGCACGCCCTCCGTCACCGGGCGATCGCCATTCTCGATCTGCGAGAGGTAGCTCACCGACAGGCCGATCCGCGCGGCCATCGCCGCCTGGCTGATCCCAAGGACGCGGCGCAGGTCGCGCAGGCGATGTCCGACGAAGAGGCGACGCGCGGGCAGGGTCATCCCTCCGCGTAGTTTGCAAACATCGGCTGCACAAGTTTGCAACATTGCATTTGCGCATCGCATCCCGCTCTGTGAAGGCAATCAGCAGGACGGAGAGACGATGTCATCGACGATCGAAGAGCTTGAACGCCGCCGCGAAGCCGCCAGAGTCGGCGGGGGCCTCAAGCGGATCGCAGCGCAGCACGCCAAGGGTAAGCTCACCGCGAGGGAGCGCCTTGACGTGCTGCTGGACGAGGGATCGTTCGAGGAGCTCGACATGTACGTCGAGCATAATTGCGTCGATTTCGGCATGCAGGACCAGGTGATCCCCGGCGACGGCGTGGTCACAGGCTCGGGCACGATCAACGGCCGCCTCGTCTTCGTCTTCAGCCAGGATTTCACCGTGTTCGGCGGGTCGCTCAGCGAACGTCACGCGCAGAAGATCTGCAAGGTGATGGACAGCGCGATGAAGGTCGGCGCGCCGATCATCGGCCTCAACGACAGCGGCGGCGCACGCATCCAGGAGGGGGTTGCCTCGCTCGGCGGCTATGCCGAGGTGTTCCAGCGCAACGCGCTCGCGTCCGGCGTCGTGCCACAGCTTTCCCTGATCATGGGACCGTGCGCAGGCGGTGCGGTCTATTCCCCCGCGATGACCGACTTCATCTTCATGGTGAAGGATTCGAGCTACATGTTCGTCACCGGCCCCGACGTGGTCAAGACGGTGACCAACGAGGTCGTGACGCAGGAAGCGCTCGGCGGCGCGGTGACGCACACCACCAAGACCTCGGTCGCCGACAACGCCTTCGAAAACGACATCGAGGCCTTGTTGGCCGCGCGCGACTTCTTCGATTTCCTGCCTGCGTCGAACCGTGAAGGTGTACCTGAGCGCCCGACCGCGGACGAATGGGACCGGATCGAGGAGAGCCTCGACACGCTGATCCCGGCGTCGGCGAACCAACCCTATGACATGCACGAGCTGATCCGGAAGACCGTTGACGAAGGCGATTTCTTCGAGACGCAGCCGGCGCATGCGGCGAACATCATCACCGGCTTCGGCCGCATCGAAGGCCGCACGGTCGGTTTCGTCGCGAACCAGCCGATGGTGCTCGCCGGTGTGCTCGACATCAACAGCTCGAAGAAGGCGGCGCGGTTCGTGCGCTTCTGCGATGCGTTCGAGATCCCGATCGTGACCTTCGTCGACGTCCCCGGCTTCCTGCCCGGCACCGCGCAGGAGCATAACGGCATCATCAAGCACGGCGCGAAACTCCTGTTCGCCTACGCCGAGGCGACCGTGCCCAAGATCACCGTCATCACGCGGAAGGCGTATGGCGGCGCGTACGACGTGATGGCCTCGAAGCACCTGCGCGGCGACCTCAACTATGCATGGCCGACCGCCGAGATCGCGGTGATGGGAGCCAAGGGCGCGGTCGAGATCATCTTCCGCGGCAAGACGCCCGAAGAGATCGCCGAGCGCACCGCGGAATACGAGGCGCGCTTCGCCAACCCGTTCGTCGCCGCGTCGAAGGGTTTCATCGACGAAGTGATCCAGCCCCACTCGACCCGCCGCCGCATCGCGCTCGGCCTACGGAAACTCCGCGGCAAGGCGCTGGAGAATCCGTGGAAGAAGCATGACAACATCCCGTTGTGAGCCATGCTTGTTCGGTGATGATAAGCACATTAGCATGTCATGCGAAGGAGTCGTGACATGCAGACCGAACGCGTGACGTTTCTGACTACCCCCGACCACAAGGCTGCGCTCGATGCGTTTGCAAGCAGCAACGGCCAGTCAGTCGGGCATGTTTTGCGCGAGGCGTCGAGCCAATATATCGGCCAGCCGACGGCGGACGAGGAAGCCGAGCTTGCCGTACTCGTGCAGCAGGTCAACGAAGCGATCCCGAAGATGAACGCGTCGATCGACTCGATGATCGCGACGATGGATGCGTCACATATGCGAATCGACGCGCTGCTCCGTGACATGGGCGTGCGTTCATGAGCACGTTCGGCGATATATTCGGTGCGATGCGGCAGGTGATCCTTACACAAGCCCGACTGGACCAACTCGATGTGCGGATGACCCGAATGGCAGGAGACATCGATGGTCTCGCCGACGGTATCTCATCGCTGCGCGACCGGATTTCACGGCTTGAGGGCATCATAGAGGGCGCGGCAATGGCGGCTGGCCGACAGCAGCGGCGGATCGAGGAATGATCGCGCTTCTCCTGCTCCAGACCGCCGCGGTATCCGCGCCCGCGTCCGCCTGGAAGCTCGCTGACCGCACCAATCCGGCAGGCGTGCGCAGCATCTCCGCGTCTGTCACCGGTAATGACGGGCTCTCGCGGTTCGTCGTGAAGTGCGACGTCGCGTCCGAGCCGATCGTGTCGATCCAGTTCATCCAGCCGCAGCCGCTCGGGTCAGGCGCGGACAAGCCGGTGGCGGTTCGCTTTGATGGCGGGCCGGCGTTCACTTACAACTGGCAGTTCCCGGGAACGGGGACCTACGTCACTGATCCCGAGGCGATCACCAGGCTGACCACGTTTCTGGTAAAATCGAAGACGGTACGGGTCGAGACCACCAACGGCGCGAGCTTTGCGGTGCAGGCGAATTTCGTCGCGCCGACCAGTGATGCGATGATCCGGCAAGTGCTCGGTGTGTGCGGTTACACGCTAGGTGTCGTTCCCACGCCGCCGCCACCGAAGGATGCGCAATGACACTGGGCCGCCTCAATCATGTTGGCGTCGCGACGCCGTCGATCGCGAAGTCTGTCGAGACGTATCGCCTCTTGCTCGGCGCGACCGCGATCGGCGAGCCGTTCGATCTGCCCGCGCAGGGTGTCAAAGTGTGCTTCATTGATGCGCCCAATACGCAGATCGAGCTGATCGAGCCGTATGACGAGAGTTCGCCGATTGCGGGGTTCCTGCGTAAGAACCCGGCTGGTGGGCAGCATCATGTCTGTTTCGAGGTCGCCGATATCGCCGCGGCGGTCGCCGACCTGAAGGCGAAGGGTGCGACCGTGCTGGGCGAGCCGCGGATCGGCGCGCATGGCACGCCGATCGTGTTCGTGCACCCGAAGGATTTCGGCGGCATGCTGGTCGAGTTGATGGAGACGCCGGGCGATACCGGCGCGCACTAGGAGAGACTTGATGGCCGCGTATGAGCATATCCTGAGCGAACGACGCGGCGACGTGCTGGTGCTGACGCTCAATCGGCCCGACCGGCTGAACGCCGCGCCGCCGACGATGTTCGAGGAATTGCGCGCGGCGCTGGGCGATCTGGATGGTGCGCGGGCGGTGCTGATTGCGGGTGCGGGACGCGCATTCTGTTCGGGCGCGGATGTCGGGGGCGGGGCGCTCGGCTCGGACAATCCGGGCGAGGCGACGTTCGCGGCGCTGACCGGCAGTTACAATCCGACGATGACGGTGATCGCCGACCTGTCGGTGCCGGTGGTGAGCGCGGTGCGCGGGCCGGCGGCGGGGATCGGCTGCAGCCTCGCGCTTGCCGCTGATTTCTGTGTCGCTAGCGAGAGCGCGTATTTTCTCCAGGCGTTCGTGAACATCGGGCTGGTGCCGGATGGCGGCGCGTCGTGGATGCTGCCGCGGCTGATCGGGCGCGCGCGGGCAACGGAGATGATGATGCTTGGCGAGCGGGTGCCGGCGGCGAAGGCGCTCGACTGGGGCATGGTGTACAAGGTCGTCGCGGACGATGCGCTGGATGCCGAGGCGTTCGCGCTGGCGCAGCGGCTGGCGGCGATGCCGACGGTCGCGCTTGGGTTGATGCGCCGGGCGATCACCGCGGCGTACGAGACGAATTACGCGACCGCGATGCAGACCGAGGCAGCGAACCAGCGTGATGCGCGCGGGTCGGCGGACTCGATGGAGGGCGGGCGTGCGTTCCTCGAAAAGCGCAAGCCGGTGTTCACGGGCAAGTGACCTCCGCCTCCAACACCACCCCGGCGTTTCTAACCACCACCCCGGCGAAGGCCGGGGCCCAATTGGGCAACGGCGCCTTGGCTGGTGCTACTCACCGTTACAGCAACCTTTCCAATTGGGCCCTGGCCTCCGCCGGGGTGGTGTTCTCCGCATGACTGATAAACCGAACCCAACCCTCGCCGACTGGCAGGCGCTCGCCGCCAAGGAAGTAAAGGGCGCCGACCTCACCTGGCCGACCCCCGAGGGCATCGACGTCAAGCCGGTCTACACCGCGGCCGACGTCACCGCAGACCCCGGCCTCCCAGGTTTCGCGCCCTTCACCCGCGGCGTCCGCGCGTCGATGTACGCCGGCCGCCCCTGGACGATCCGTCAATACGCTGGCTTCTCCACCGCCGAAGCCTCGAACGCGTTCTACCGCCGCAACCTCGCCGCCGGCCAGAAGGGCCTGTCGGTTGCGTTCGATCTCGCCACCCACCGCGGCTACGACTCAGACCACCCCCGCGTCACTGGCGACGTCGGCAAGGCTGGCGTCGCGATCGACTCGGTCGAGGACATGAAGATCCTCTTCGACGGTATCCCGCTCGACAAGATGTCCGTCTCGATGACGATGAACGGCGCGGTGATCCCGATCCTCGCCTTCTTCATCGTTGCCGGCGAGGAGCAGGGGGTCGACCGCAAACTGCTCGACGGGACCATCCAGAACGACATCCTCAAGGAGTTCATGGTCCGCAACACCTACATCTACCCGCCCGAGCCGAGCATGCGGATCATCTCGGACATCTTCGGCTACACGTCGCGCGAGATGCCCAAGTTCAACAGCATCTCGATCAGCGGCTATCACATGCAGGAGGCCGGGGCGACGCAGCTCCACGAGCTCGCCTTCACGATCGCCGACGGCATGGAATATGTCAAATACGGCGTCGCGTCCGGCCTCGACATCGACAAGTTCGCCGGGCGCCTGAGCTTCTTCTTCGCGATCGGCATGAACTTCTTCATGGAGATCGCCAAGCTCCGCGCCGCGCGCGTCCTCTGGCACCGCGCGATGACGCAATTAGGCGCGCAGGACGAGCGCTCGAAGATGTTGCGCACGCATTGCCAGACGTCGGGCGTCTCGCTCACCGAGCAGGACCCGTACAACAACGTCATGCGCACCACGATCGAGGCGATGGCGGCGATGCTCGGCGGCACGCAGTCGCTCCACACCAACGCGCTCGACGAGGCGATCGCGTTGCCGACCGACTTTTCCGCGCGGATCGCGCGCAACACGCAGATCGTGATCCAGGAAGAGACGGGGATGACCAAGGTCGTCGATCCGCTCGGCGGCAGCTATTATATCGAGAGCCTGACGCAGTCGCTGGTCGACGGCGCGTGGGCGCTGATCGAGCGGATCCAGTCCGAAGGCGGCATGGCGAAGGCGGTCGCGGCGGGCTGGCCCAAGGCGATGATCGAGGAAGCCGCCGCCGGCCGCCAGGCGCGCGTCGATCGCGGCGAGGACGTCATCGTCGGCGTCAACAAGTACAAGCTCGCCGAACAGGACGCGATCGAGATCCTCGACGTTGACAATGTCGCGGTCCGGGCGGGCCAGATCGAACGCATCAACCGCGTAAAGGCCACGCGCGACGAGGCGAAGTGCCAAGCCGCCCTAGATGCCCTCCGCGAAGGCGCGCGAAATCCTCCCCGGAACGGGGAGGGGGACCAGCCAACGGCTGGTGGAGGGGGCGTCCCACAAACGGATACGCCTGAGGAAGCCCCCCTCCGTCAGCCTGCGGCCGCCACCTCCCCGGATCGGGGAGGATTTGAGAATAACCTTCTCGCGCTCGCGGTCGAGTGCGCCCGCGCCCGAGCCACGCTCGGCGAAATCTCCTCCGCGATGGAGGACGTGTTCGGCCGCTACGGCACGCAGCCCACCCCCGTCTCCGGCATCTACGGCGGCGCCTACGAAGACGATGCGCGCTGGACCCGCCTCACCGACGGGGTCGAAGCCACCGAGCGCCGGATGGGTCGCAAGCCGCGCATGCTCGTCGCCAAAATGGGCCAGGACGGGCATGACCGCGGTGCCAATCTCGTCTCGTCGATGTTCGGCGACCTGGGGTTCGAGATCGTCCCCGGCCCGCTGTTCCAGACCCCCGCCGAAGCCGCCGCGCTCGCGCTCGAAAACGACGTCGACATCGTCGGTGCCTCGTCACTCGCCGCCGGCCACAAGACGCTGATCCCCGAGCTGATCGGCTATCTCCGCGAGGCAGGCCGCGCGGATATCAAGGTGATCGCGGGTGGCGTTATCCCCGCACAGGACTATCAGGCGCTGCGCGATGCCGGGGTCCAGGCGATCTTCGGCCCCGGCACCAACCTGATCCAGGCCGCCGAGGACGTGTTGAAACTCCTCGGCCACAACATGGCCCCGCAAGAGGAAGCCGCCGAATGACCGATACCCTCCTCCGTACGCTCGCACATGCAGTGGCTCCGAGCCTGGTGCGCGATGCTCCCGTTTCCCGCACCGACTGGACCCGCCCGGAAATCGCGGCGCTGTTCGACCTCCCGTTCGACGAACTCATGTTCCGCGCGCAGACCGTCCACCGCGCGCATCACGCGATCGGCGAGGTCCAGCTTTGCACGCTCCTGTCGATCAAGACCGGCGGCTGCCCCGAGGATTGCGGCTATTGTTCGCAGTCCGCCTCGTCCGACTCCGGCCTGAAGGCAGAAAAGCTGATGGACGTCGACGCCGTCCTCGCCGACGCCGCGCAGGCCAAGGCCGCCGGATCGCAGCGTTTCTGCATGGGCGCCGCGTGGCGCAACCCGAAGCCGCGCGACATGCCGAAGGTCGTCGCGATGGTCGAGGGCGTCCGCGCGATGGGGCTCGAGACGTGCATGACGCTCGGCATGCTCGACGCGGACCAGGCCAAGCAGCTCGCCGACGCGGGCCTCGATTACTACAACCACAACATCGATACCTCGCCGGAGAATTACGGCAACGTCATCACCACGCGCACCTTCGGCGATCGGCTCGAGACGCTGGCGAACGTGCGTGACGCGGGGATCTCGGTCTGCTGCGGCGGGATCGTCGGGATGGGCGAGACGCGCAGCGACCGCGTCGGCTTCGTCCACGCGCTCGCCACGCTGCCGCGCCACCCCGAGAGCGTGCCCGTCAACGCGTTGGTCCCGGTCAAGGGCACGCCACTCGGCGACATGCTGGCCGGCACGCCGATGGCGCAGATCGACGACATCGAGTTCGTCCGGACGGTCGCCGTCGCGCGGATCACGATGCCGCTGAGCATGGTCCGCCTGTCGGCTGGGCGCGAAAGCATGTCCGAGGCGACTCAGGCGCTCTGCTTCATGGCGGGCGCGAACTCGATCTTCACCGGCGACAAGCTGCTGACCACCGGCAACGCCGGCGACAGCGCCGACGCGACGCTGCTGGCGAAGCTGGGGATGAAACCGATGGTCGGCGCGGAGCCGATGCGGGAGGGCAAGACATGCTGCTGATCGCACTCCTGATGGCAGCGGCTGCTCCGATGCAGTCGCAGGCGACGATGAACGCCTCCGCCGGTACGAGTTACGCGCGGGCGGATGCAGCGATGGCGGCGCAGTGGAAGCGGACCTACGCCTACATGAAGGGTCGCGACGCGCAGGACGGGTCGCGTGGCGGCGGGTTCGGCTATGCTGCCGCGCTGCTGGAGAGCCAGCGCGCGTGGCTCAAGTTCCGCGATACGCAGTGCGTGATCGAAGGCCGGCAATATGCCGGTGGTTCGGCGCAGGGCATGACGATTGCCGGGTGCCGGACCGAACTGACGCAGGCCCGCACGAAGCAGCTCAAGACTATGATTTGGTACCAATAACCAGTCCGCACCCGGACCGCGTCCGGCAAGACGGCACAGATTAGGGCGAGTGATGTTCAAGAAAATCCTGGTCGCCAATCGGGGCGAGATCGCGTGTAGGGTCATGCGGACCGCCAAGGCGATGGGCATCAAGACCGTCGCGGTCTATTCCGACGCCGACGCGCGCGCGCCGCATGTGCTGATGGCCGACGAATCCGTCCGGCTCGGGCCGGCGCCTGCCGCCGAGAGCTATCTCAAGGCCGAGCTGATCTTGCTCGCTGCCAAGGAAACCGGCGCGGACTGCATCCACCCGGGCTACGGCTTCCTCTCCGAACGCGAGAGTTTCGCGCTTGCCTGCGCCGAGGCCGGGATCGCGTTCGTCGGGCCGCCCCCCAACGCCATCGCCGCGATGGGCGACAAGATCGAATCGAAGAAGCTCGCCAAGGCCGCGGGCGTGAACGTCGTGCCGGGCTATCTCGGCGAGATCGACAGCATCGATCACGCGGTCGAGATCGCCGGCGGCATCGGCTATCCGGTGATGATGAAGGCATCGGCCGGCGGCGGCGGCAAGGGCATGCGGCTCGCCTACAGCGAGCAGGACGTCCGCGAAGGCTTCGAGGCGACCAAGCGCGAGGGGCTCGCCAGCTTCGGCGACGACCGCGTGTTCATCGAGAAGTTCATCGAATCGCCGCGCCATATCGAGATTCAGCTGATTGGCGACCAGCACGGCAACATCGTCTATCTCAACGAGCGCGAATGCTCGATCCAGCGGCGGCATCAGAAGGTCGTCGAGGAGGCGCCGTCGCCGTTCGTCACGCCGAAGATGCGGAAAGCGATGGGGGAGCAGGCGGTCGCTCTTGCGCAGGCGGTCGGGTATTATTCGGCGGGGACGGTCGAGCTGATCGTTTCGGGTGCGGATACGACAGGGGAGGGGTTCTACTTCCTCGAGATGAACACCCGGCTTCAGGTCGAGCATCCGGTGACGGAAGAGATCACTGGGCTCGATCTCGTCGAACTGATGATCCGTGTCGCTGCGGGTGAGCCGCTCGGGTTCACGCAGGACGAGGTGAAGCTCGAGGGCTGGTCGATCGAGAACCGGGTGTACGCCGAGGACCCGTATCGCGGGTTTCTGCCGTCGATCGGTCGCTTGGTCCGCTACAATCCACCCGAAGCCTCCCCCCTCCCGCAAGCGGGAGGGGCCGGGGGTGGGCACGCGCTATCCTCCAACGCTAGCGTTGCATTTGACCATAACGCGAGCCCACCCCCCAGCCCCCTCCCGCAAGCGGGCGGGGGGGAAGCAAGGGTCCGCGTCGACGACGGCGTCCGCGAGGGCGGCGAGGTCAGCATGTTCTACGACCCGATGATCGCCAAGCTCATCACCTGGGCGCCCACCCGCGACGGCGCGATCGCCGCGCAGATCGCCGCACTCGACGCGTTCGAACTGGAGGGGCCGGGCAACAACATCGATTTCCTCTCCGCGATCATGCAGCATCCCCGCTTCCAGTCCGGCGCGCTCACCACCGGCTTTATCGCCGAGGAATATCCGGACGGCTTCCACGGAGCGCCCGCCGACGCCGCGTTGTTAAAGACGCTCGCCGCCGTCGCCGCGTTTGCCGCGACCGCAGAAGCCGACCGCGCGCGCCGCATCGACGGCCAACTCGGCAAGCGGCTCCGCCCGCCCGCGGATTCGGTGGTGACGATCGATAAGATCGACCACGCGGTGACGGTCTCGACTGACGGCATCACAGTCGACGGCGAAGACCTCGACCTGGCGCTCGAATATACGCCGGGCGACCGCATGGTGGTCGCCGATGGTCACGGGACCGATGGCGACGAACACCTCACGATCCGCATCGCCAAGGCCCGCGCCGGTTTCAAGCTTACCGCGCGGGGGGCGAGCCACGTCGCCCGCGTGCTGCCGTCACGTGTCGCACCGTACACCGCGCACCTGATCGAGAAGGTCGCACCCGATCTGTCGAAGTTCCTGATCTGCCCGATGCCGGGGTTGCTGGTGCGGCTCGACGTCGCGGCGGGCGACAGGGTCGAGGCGGGGCAGCCGCTGGCGGTGGTCGAGGCGATGAAGATGGAGAACATCCTTCGCGCCGAGAAGACCGGGACGGTGAAGTCGGTCGCTGCGAAGACCGGGGACAGTCTCGCGGTGGATCAGGTGATCCTCGAACTGGACTGAGCGCGCGTCGGGTCCGAACCAAGCGCCGTCCCGTCCCCGCCGCCGGCCGCCCCGTCATGCCGGACTCGTTCCGGCATCTACCGCTCCGCACATCCGAGAGACTTGAGTGTGCGGGCCGGTGGGCCCCGGCCTCCGCCGGGGTGACGGAGAGGTTAGAGCGCGGGTTGCTCGGAGCGCCTGTGTGGAGCCGGACCGCATCTATGTTTCCCCGCGAAGGCGGGGACCCAGTCTGGGCTCCCGCCTTCGCGGGAGAACAAGGAAGCGTCGACAACGGCTGTGTTTTAAGGATGGCGCCCCCAACAAGAATACCACCCCGGCGAAGGCCGGGGCCCAGTTGAGAGCGGCTGGTGATTAAAGTCGGCGCTCCGTTACTGCGACCTTTCCAGCTGGGCCCCGGCCTTCGCCGGGGTAGTACATCTGTTTGTCGGATGGACGTGTGATGGGCAGGCGCTCATCCTGAGGCCTTGCCGAAAACAGCGGCAGCGGTGCCGGTACCCAAGCCCAACGCCACCACCCCTCCCGTTTCCGGCCCTATCGCTGTACAGCACCCCGGATGACCCTCCTCCGTTACCTCGCCGCGCTCCTCCTCCTAGCCACGGCGCTACCCGCGATCGCGCAGGACGAGCCCAAGGTCGCGACCGTCGCGGCGAGCCTGACGCAAGCCTCTACCGAGCTCCAGGCGATCGACGACGCCACGCCCGCTGCGCGCGACGACAAGGCGCGCCAGGCCCTCCGCACCCGTGCGCAAACCGTGCAGACCACCGCCGCCGACGCTGTCCGCACGCTCACCCCCGAAATGGCCCTCGTCCAGGCGCGCGTCACCGAGCTCGGCGCCGCCACCCCCGGCGTGGTCGAAGCGCCCGAGATCCGCGCGCAACGCAAGCTCCTCGCGCAGAGCCAGTCCGCGATCGACTCCGCGATCAAGCGCGCGCGCCTCATCGGGATCGAGGCCAAGCAGCAGATCGACGATATCGGTGCGGCCGAGGCGGAGGAACTCGGCCAGCAACTGTCCGAAAACACCGGTTCCCCGTTGTCGCCTACTCTGTGGGCAGCAATCGTCGACCACCTGCCGCGCGACACCGCGCGCATGATGCGGTTCGCCAATGTGGAGGTCCGCCAGTTCGGCGCGCGGTTCGACATGCGTGCCGGCACCGGCCTGCTGATCGGAATCCTCACCGCGCTGGTCTTGATCGTGCCGCTACGACGCTGGCTGCACGGTGCCGGTCGCCGTTACGCGACCAATCACGCGCCCGGCGGTCGCCTGCGACGCTCGGCCTACGCGTTGTGGCTAGTCGTGATCGGTACCGCGCTGCCCGGCCTTGCCGCCTGGGCGATCGTCGCGTCGCTGCGCTGGGCCGGTCTGGTCTCGCCCGCCTGGAGCCGGTTCGGGGCGCTCTTCGTCGGGATCACATGGTTCTGCGCGTTCGTGTCGTCGCTCGGCGGCGCGCTCCTGTTGCGCGGCCAGTCGACGTGGCGCCTGCTGCCGATCGGCGACCCCGCGTCCCAGGCGCTGCGGCCGTACACCTGGATGGCCGCCGGGCTGATCTTCTTCGGCCAGTTGCTGATCGCGACCAACACGCTGATCGGTATCAGCGCGCCCGCATCGAGCGCTGCCAATGCGGTCGTCGCGCTGCTGCACATCGTCCTGCTCGGCGCGATCCTGGTAACGCTCGGCCGGTTGCGCGCCGCCGCGCTGCCCGACCCGACGAAGCCCGCGCGCAACACGCTGCTCGCGATCGTCGCGACGCTCGTCTGGCTGGTGCTGGTCGTGACGCTGATCGCCGGGCTGATCGGCTATGTGAACTTCGCGTTGAAGGTCGCGACGTGGTTGCTGTGGGGCGCGATCGTCGGTGCGTCGTTGTACCTGATGATGACCTTCACCGACGATGCGTGCCGGACGTTGCTGTCGAGCGGCAACCGTCTCGGGCGGTCGGCGAACAGCGGCTTCGGGGTCGACAACAAGACCGTCGACCAGATCGGCGTGCTGCTGTCGGCGGTGTTGCGGCTGTTGCTGATCCTGCTCGCGGTCGGCGCGGTGATGGCGCCGTTCGGGGCGGGCGTCGGCTCCGCGTTCGAGCTGTTCGGGACGGTCGCGAACGGCGTGACGATCGGCCAGGTCACGATCTCGCCGGGCGCGGTGCTGCGCTCGATCGCGGTGCTGTTCGTCGCGCTGGCGATCATGCGCGGGCTGCAGCATTGGCTGGTGAACAGCTATCTGCCGACCACTGCGATGGACGCGGGCGCGCAGAATTCGGTGATGATGGTCGCGCGCTATGCCGGGATCATCGCCGCGGTGCTGTGGGCGCTCGGCGCGCTCGGGATCGGCATGGAGAAGCTCGCGGTGGTGCTCGGCGCGCTGTCGGTCGGGATCGGCTTCGGCCTCCAGGCGATCACGCAGAACTTCGTGTCGGGGCTGATCCTGCTCGCCGAGCGCCCGGTGAAGATCGGCGACCTTGTCCGGATCGGCAATATGGAGGGCGACGTGAAACGTATCAACGTCCGCTCGACCGAGATCCAGGTCGCGGATCGCTCGACGCTGATCGTCCCGAATTCGGAGCTGATCACCAAGACGATCCAGAATATGACGCTGGCAGCACCCATCGGCCGGATCCAGCTGCAATTCTCGGTGCCGCTCGAGGAGGATCTGGATGCGGTGCGGACGATGCTGTTCGCGGCGTTCGCGGAGAAGCACGAGGTGCTCGACGATCCCGAGCCCAAGGTGTTCATCGATTCGATCGACGCCGGCCGCGCCAAGTTCAACTGCTTCGCGTACGTGGCGAGCCCGCGCGATGCCTATCCGATGCGCAGCGAACTGCTGTTCACATTGCTCCGCCAGTTCCGCGAGGCGGGAATCGAAGTCGGCTCGACCGCGACCAAGATGGAGATCGTCGGCGGCATGCCTGCTTCGCCTGCTACCGACGTGCCGGCCTGATCATTTGACCGAATAGGGAATCGAGATCGTGTAGGCGGTGCCGGCGGCCATCTTGCCCTTCGGATTGAACTTTACCGCGGTGACCAGCCCTTGCGTCGTCGCATCGCCGGCGACCGGGGTGTAGCCCCAGACGTTGCTGCCGGTGGCGAAATCGACGTCGTCGCCCCCGTCCGACGGCGACACATAGCTGAACCGCAACCCGGTCGTGCCGGTGGTATCGTCACCCCGCACGACCGGGCCGTTGCCCGTGCCGTCCCCGTCGAGCGCGATGCGCAGCCCGGCGGGGGTGGGCAGCGTCACGGCGAGCGTGTTGAGGTCGAGCGGCACGATGTCGGGATTCTCGATCCGCATCATGATCCGCAATTTCGAGCCGGGGATGGCCTTGGGGTTGTTGGTCGATGCGGACGCTTCCCATGTGGTCCGCTGCGAGACGGAGACGATCGCGCCCTTTTCGGCGACGGTCATGGTGACGGCGACGGTCCCGCTGGCGCTGCCGCTATCGCGGTTCAAGCAAATATTCACCAGCCCAAGCGCGTCCAGCCCGAGCAGCGTGCAGAACGACCAGTCCCACTTCACCTCGAAACTGCCGGTATAGACACCGGGTGCCAGGCTGGTCGTGCTCCGCGCCTTCAGGTAGATCGGCACGGCAGCGCGCCCGTTGCTGAGCAGTGCCAAGCCAGTGCCGTTGACGAGTGTTCGCGACGTGCCCGGGACGAGCGGATACTGGCCGGCGGGGTCCGCCGCCAGCAGGTAGGTGGCGGTCGCCGTGCCGGATTTCAGCGTCAGGACCGTACCCGCCTTGACGGTGGCGACCAGCGAATCGTTCGACATCAGCGCCAGCAGCGTGGTGTTGGCGCAGCCGAACGACCCGGTGGTCGCGACGTAGGGCATCGCCGACGGCACCGTGTCGGTCGAATAGAGCGCAGCCGGCGAGAAGGTACCAACATCGGCGGCAGAGGTCTTCGCGACACCACAGGCAGCCCAGGCGGTCCCCGGCACGGCGATCGCCGCCACCGACGCCGCAGCTGCCATCACGATTCTCATCACTGCGGTCGGCAACGCCTCGCCCCTTTGCGCCTGTCAATGTGCACGGGCTAGTCGGCGATTCGTTAACGCGCTTTCAAAGACCTGAAATGGGTGTTTTCGTCGAACCGGCTCATCGCGAGGATGTCGGCGGCCTTGCGGCGCTTGCGGCGGCCGTCAAACTGTTGAAACGTACCGGACATGACGATCGCGCCCACCGCATCTCGCCCTTCGGCCCAGCCCAGCACCGTCCTGATCGCGAGCGTCGCCACTGCCGCACTCGCGGGACTGTTGTTCGGTTTCGACACCGCGGTCATCGCCGGAGTCACCGGCGCGCTGAAGGCCAAGTTCGCGCTTAGCGAGGCGTGGCTCGGCTTCACCGTATCGTCCGCGCTCTGGGGCACGTTGATCGGCGCGTTGTTCGTGGGATCGCTCGGCGATCGCTACGGCAGCCGCAACGTGCTGCGGATGCTCGCCTTCCTCTACGTCGTCACCGCACTCGGCTGCGCACTGGCGTGGAACTGGCACAGCTTCATCGGCTTCCGCTTCATCAACGGCATCGCGATCGGCGGCTCGTCGGTGCTCGCGCCCGCCTATATCGCCGAGCTCGCACCGCCAGCCCAGCGCGGCAAGATGGTCGGCGGGTTCCAGTTCGCCGTCATCTTCGGCATCCTGCTGGCCTATGTCTCGAACGCGGTCATCGGTTCGCTCGATCTCGGTGACATCGAGTGGCGGTGGAAGCTCGGGATCGTCGCGGCGCCGTCGCTGGTCTTCTTCGCGCTGCTGTTCCGCATCCCGAACTCGCCGCGCTGGCTGCTAGCCAAGGGGCGCGATGCAGAAGCGAAGGACGTGCTGGCGCTGGTCGGCATGAGCCCCGACATCGCCCGGCAAGAGCTCGATACGCCGAAGGGCGATGCGTCGCTCTCCTGGACGCGTCACCGCAAGCCAATCACGCTCGCCTTCCTGGTCGCGATGTTCAACCAGTTCAGCGGCATCAACGCGTTCCTCTATTACCTCAACGACATCTTCAAGGCATCGGGCGGCAGCCTCTCGCCTGATCTCCAGGCGGTGATGATCGGTGTCGCCAACATGGTCTTCACGCTGCTCGGCATGCTCCTGATCGACCGGATCGGCCGTCGCACGCTGCTGCTCTGGGGCTCGGCCGGCATGACCGCGGCGCTGACCGTCGGCGGGTTGGCGCTATTGGGAGTCGTGCCCAGCTGGCTGCTGCTGCCCTCGCTGATCGTCTTCATCATGTTCTTCGCGCCGGGCTCGGGCGCGGTGATCTGGGTCTATATCTCGGAGGTCTTCCCGCAGAACGTCCGCGCGCGCGGATCGAGCATCGGTTCGTCGAGTCACTGGGGCTGGAATGCAGTGATCGCGCAGGTCTTCCCCGTAGCCGCTGCATGGTCGGCAGGCGCCCCGTTCCTGTTCTTCGCCGCGATGATGGCGGTGCAGTTCGTGACCGTGTTCCTCTACTTCCCCGAGACCAAGGGCGTGCCGCTGGAGGACATGGAAGCGCATATGTCGCGATAAGCCGCGCTTGTGACGAAAGCACCGCCGAACCGGCACAATCCTGCGACAATTGCCGCCTAATCGGCATGCTCGATCATCGGGGTGGAACGGGTATGCGCAGTTTGGGTCTGGTTCTGGCAGTGAGCATGCCCGCAATGGCGGCCGCGCAACAGGCACCGTCGCGTCCCGCCGCCGCACCCGCCGCGCAAGCGCCCGAGCAGGACGAGGGCGCCGAATCGGACGAAATCGTCGTCACGGGCTCGCGCAAACTGCCCGGCGCGGTGATCGGCGACATTCCGCCCGACCAGACGCTAGGCCAGGCCGAGATCCGGTCCTACGGCGTCAGCACGGTCTCCGACCTGCTGAACGAACTCAGCCCGCAGACCACCAGTGGTCGTGGCAGCGGCGGCGCGCCGGTCGTGCTGCTCAACGGCCGTCGCATCTCCAGCTTCAGCGAGATCCGCGACATCCCGACCGAGGCGATCCAGCGCGTCGAGATCCTCCCTGAGGAGGTCGCGCTCAAATACGGCTATCGCGCCGACCAGAAGGTCGTGAACTTCGTCCTGCGCCGCCGCTTCCGCGCGGTGACCGCAGAGGCGGCCGATACGCAGGCGACCGAGGGTGGCGGCAATACCCCCAAGGGCTCGCTCGACATGCTCAACATAGCGCGCGATCGCCGGCTCAACCTGCACGTCGAATACACGTCGAGCGAGCCGCTGACCGAATCGCAGCGCGACATCCTCCAGCCTCAGCGCACCGCGAACAGCGGGCTCGGCGCGGATGGCAATGTCGTCGACCAGCGGCCGTTCCGGACGCTCCAGTCCGCGACCAGCACCTTCACCGCGAACAGCGTCTATGCGCGCAACATCTTCGGCAACATCGGCGCGACGATCAACGGCCGCCTCGAATCGACCGACAGCCGCAGCCTCAACGGCCTGCCCGTCGTCGCGCTGACGCCGTTCGGCAGCACCACGACCATCAACCGCGCGATCGAGGACGACGGCGTCCTGCCGCTGACCCAGCGCACCTCGTCGATCGCCGCGCATCTCGGCACTACGCTGAACGGCGATATCGGCACGTGGCGCTGGAACGTGACGGGCAATTACGACCGCAGCGACACGCAGACCTTCACCGAGACCGGCGTCGACGCGAGCGCCTTCGCTGCCCGAATCCGCGCCGGCGATCCGACCGCGAACCCGTTCGGCCGCCTGAGCGCGAGCGACTTCGGCGCACTGCCCGGCAATCGCGCCTATGCGACGCAGAGCACCGGCGAACTCGATGCGGTCGCGAACGGCACTCTGTTCTCGCTACCCGCGGGGGCAGTCTCGACGACGATCAAGCTCGGTGCCGAAACCGCCGACTTCAAAAGCCGCTCGTATCGCACCATCGACCAGGTCGTGAGAGAGACCCCCGGACAGGTCTCGCGCGATACGGTCAACGGCCAGATCAACGTCGACGTCCCGCTCACCAGCCGCTCGAAGAACGTGCTGCCGTTCCTCGGCACGCTCTCGGCGAACTTCAACCTTGCGGAGGATCACCTCTCGGACTTCGGTACGCTGACCACGCTCGGCTACGGTGCGAACTGGTCGCCAATCGAGGGTGTGCGGGTGATCGCCTCGGTGACCGACACCGACGAGGCACCGACCGCACAGCAACTCGGCAATCCACAGATCACTACGCCCAACGTCCGCGTGTTCGATTACGTGCGCGGCGAAACCGCGACCGTCACGACGATCAGCGGCGGCAATTCCGGGCTGGTCGCGGACAACAACCACGTCAAGAAAGTCGGGCTGACCCTGAAGCCCTGGTCCGCCAAGGACCTCTCGATCACCGCCAACTATGTCGAGAGCCGGGTCGACAACCCGATCGCGGCGTTTCCCGCCGTCACAGCGGCGATCGCGGACGCATTCCCCGATCGCTTTCGACGCGATTTAGAAGGCAATTTGCTGCAGGTCGACCGCCGGCCGATCAATTTCGCGCGCAGCGACCGCTCCGAACTCCGCTGGGGCATCAACTTCTCCGCGCCGCTCAAGTCGAAGATCCAGCGTGAACTCGAGGCGTATCGTGCCGGCACCGGTCCCAATCCGTTCGAGGGCCTGCAACCCCCCGGCGGCCGTCGTCCCGGTGGCGCAGGCGGCGATGGACCGCGCGGTGACGGTGCGCGTGCCGGTGGTGGTCCAGGCGCAGGTGGCCCCGGCGGCGGCGGCGGCGGCGGACGTGGCTTCGGCGGACGCGGCGGCCAAGCCGGTGGCCGCATCCAGTTCGCGGTCTACCACACCTGGCACTTCACCGATCGCGTCCTTGTCGCAGACGGTGGCCCGAGCCTGAACCTGCTGAACGGCGACGCGATCGGGAACAGCGGCGGGCAGGCGCGTCACGAACTGGAGGCGCAAGCCGGTTACACGAACAATGGCCTCGGCGCCCGCATATCCGCCAACTACGCGACCGGTACGCGCGTCAACGGCGGCACGATCGCCGCACCCGAAACGCTCAACTTCGGCGGCCTCGCCACTGCCAACGCCCGCCTGTTCGCCGATCTCGGCCAGCGCCTCGAATGGGTGAAGGCGCACCCATGGCTGCGCGGCATGCGCGTCAGCCTGTCGGTCGACAACGTCTTCAACACCCGCCAGCGCGTCACCGACGCGACTGGCACGGTCCCCAACACCTACCAACCCGACTATCTCGACCCGCTCGGCCGCACCGTCCGGCTCAGCATCCGCAAGCTGTTCTTCTAACGGGGCAAAGTCCGCCGCGGATCACTGGCTCAAGCGAACTGACAGCCGGACCGTCCGCGGCGCCCCCGGGAAGATCCACACCGGGCTGTACGAACTCTGCGCGAACCGGGCGTCGAACAGATTGTCGGCTTCGGCGCGCACCGACAGGCGCCGCGAGACCGCGTATTCGACCGCCGCCTTGGCCTTCACATAGTCGGGCAGGACGAGCCCGCTGGTATCGATCGCGCCGGCCCGCTTGCCGACATAGCTGGCACCGGCGCTGATCGAGGGCCCGCGCCCCTCGTCGTCGAGGAAGCGTCCGATCGCAAACAGCGTCGCGGCATGTTCGGGCACGTTCAGCACGCGGTCGGTCGCAAAGATGCTGTCGTCGGTCCGCGCGCGCGTCCACGCATAGTTGGCGACGACCTGCCAGCGTTTCGCGAGGCGCACCGACGCGTCGAACTCGATCCCCTTGCTCGACAGCTTGCCGACCGGCGCGAGGAAGTTCGGATCGACCGGGTCGTTGGTCAGGATGTCGCGCTTGGCGATGTCGAAATACGTCACCGCGACGTCCACGCCGGGCAGCGCAGCGGTGGCGCCGATCTCGTATCCCTTGCCGCGTTCGGGTGAGAAGCCCTGGTTGTCGCGCCCCGTGCCCGAGTTGAGCAGGAAGCTTTCGCCCCAGTTCGCATGGACCGCGAAGACGTCGCTTAGCGCATATCGGCCACCAAGCCGGAAGTTCACCGGCTCGTCGACCGTGCGCCCGACCACGCCGGTCCGGTTGTTGCGGATCTGCTGGCGATACGCGTCGAACCGGACGCCGCCGGTCAGCGTGAACCGATCGGTCACGTCCCACATGTCCTGCGCATACAACGTGGCGGACCGCCGCGTCTCGTCATTGTCCGTGAACGGCGCCAACGGCAGCGCCTGCCCGCCGTAGACCGGCGCGAACACGTCGATCGCATACGGATTGGTCGCGGTCGGGTTCCGCCGCAACAGCCCCTCGTGATAGTCGAGCGTATAGCCCTTCACGCCGACGCTGGCACGGTGCGCGCCGAACCGTCCGGTCAGTTCCAGCCGCGCGGACAGGTCGTCGACGGTATAGTCGCGCGCCCGCCGCTGTCGCCAGAGCGTCTGGCCGCCGACCAGCCGTGACTGGTCGGACGAGAACCCGCGGAGCGATCCCGTCCGCCAGGCCACGCCGCCATTGAGCGAGATGCGGTCGTCGAGCCGCGCCTCGCCGGTCAGCTGATGACGCTGGTTGTGAAACCGCGTCGTCCCGTCGCCGGGCTCTCCGTAGAAGCGCGACCGTGGCAACGCATTGGCGTCGCCGCCGATCGCCGGGATGCCGCGATCGAACGGCGCATCGAACCGCGTGATCTCGCCGACATAGGTCAGCCGAAGGCCATCGCGCGGTGCCCAGGTCAGCGAAGGCGCGACGACGCGGCGGCGCAGTGGCACGAAATCGCGCCAGCCATCGCTGTCCTCGGTGGCGACGACGATCCGCGCGGCGATCGTGTCGGACAGCGGACCCGTCGCATCGATCTCGACGCGGCGCGTGTCGAACGAGCCATAGGTAAACGTCGCGGTCGCGCTGGGCGTGAAGCGCGGAGTCTTGCTGACGATGTTGACGCGGCCGCCCGGATCAATGTCGCCGAACAGCGCGCCGGCCGGGCCCTTCAACACCTCGATCCGCTCGGTCGTCGCCGGATCGCGCGGTGGCGCGAGGCCACGATTGGCGAGGAACCCATCGACGTAATATTCGGCGCCCCCGTCCGGCGTGCCGAGAAACCCGCGGATCGCGAAATTGTCGAGGAAGCCGCCGCGGTTGTTCTGGTTGCTGACGCCGCTGACGAGTTCGAGCGCGTCGCCGAGCCGGTACGTCCCCGCCGCGGTAAGCAGGTCGCGCTCGAGCGAGCGGCTGGATTGCGACATGCGTTCGGTGGCGAGGTCCGACGACAAGGTGCGATCCGCCCGCGTGCTGCGCGTGCCGAGAACGACGATCGTCTCGGCCTCGCCCTCGCCCTCGACCCGTCGTTCCTCCCGCTCCGGCTCGCGGTCGGTCTTGTCCTGCGCCTCGGCAGTAACGGGGCAGGCGAGCAGCAGGAGCGTGCTCGCGAAGGCGATCGATCGTGGACGCGTCGACAAAAAATGTTGCCTTCTCTGTGATGATGTAACATCGCGATTGGCGGAGGTGCTTCGATCTTGTCAACCGTTTTCAGCCCAATGCCCAACGTCGCCGGAACGCCCGCCACGGCGTCCGATACCCATGTGCAAGCTCCGACGGGCGCGCAGGCCAAGCGGTCGCGGATCGTCTCGGTCGATGCGCTGCGCGGGTTCGTCATGCTGCTGATGCTCGTCGATCACACCCGCGAACTCTTCTATTACCCTATGCAGGTGAGCGACCCGATGGCGTTGCCCGCGACGCCGCCGACCCTGTTCTTCACGCGGCTCACGGCGCATCTGTGCGCACCCGTTTTCGTGTTGCTGACCGGACTCGCGGCATCGTTGTACGCGGACTCGCGCAGCGGCGAAGCTGGCGGTGGCAGGGCAGCGGCCTCGTCTTTCCTGCTGAAGCGCGGGCTGTTCCTCGTCGCGCTCGAAGTGACGGTCGTCAATTTCGCCTGGTCGTTCGATCCCACCCCCGCGATCGTCTATCTCCAGGTGATCTGGGTGATCGGGCTGGCGATGATCGCCCTGGCGGCGCTGGTCCATCTTCCGCGCATCGCCGTGCTCGTCTTCGGGCTGGCGATCGTGCTCGGCCACAATCTGCTCGATCCGATCGCGTTCACACCCGACCAGCCGGGCTATGTCGCCTGGAGCATGCTGCACGATCGCGGGTTCATCGACCTGCCGTTCGGCGCAAGGGCGCGGACGTCCTATCCGTTGCTGCCCTGGATCGGCGTCATCGCGCTCGGCTGGTCGATCGGGCCGTGGTTCGCGCGGCAAGTCGACCAAGACGTTCGCCGCCGCCGCCTGATGGTGACCGGCGCTGCGGCGCTCGCGCTGTTCGCGGTGCTGCGCGCGCTCAACGGCTACGGCGAGCCGCTGCCGTGGCAGGTCGGCACGACGCCGCTCGCAACAGTCATGAGCGTTCTCAACCTCACCAAATATCCGCCCTCCGCGGACTTCCTCCTGCTGACGCTCGGCATCGGCATGCTGCTTCTCGCGGCGTTCGAGCGCACATCGGCGCGGTTGAACGGCGTGCTGGTGGTGTTCGGGTCGGCGCCGTTGTTCTTCTACATCCTGCACCTCTATCTGCTCCACGGCGTGAACAGCCTGGCGGGTGCGGTGACGGGCGGTGCGATCAAGGGGCTGGTCAGCGTCCCGAACGTCGCGTCGATCTGGTTCGTTGCCGCCGCCGCCGCCGTGCCGTGCTGGTTCGCGTGCCGGTGGTTCGGACGGTTCAAGGGGAGTCATACGGGCTGGTGGTGGCGATACCTGTGAGGCGTACGATCTACAGGCGAGGATCGCCTCGAAACTCGACATATCTATCTGTTGCCCGGCGACGAAGCGTGGCTATGCTGCGACGATACCGTTCTGAAACACAGGGTAATGTTCACATATGGCTTTGAAAATGACCGCGCTTGCCGGCGTCGCCGCAATTGCCCTCGTCTCGCCCGCAGCCGGTCAGGGCC
>Ga0308164_10001214_pt1 | contig 31646 bp, 26 predicted proteins | sample PhyTR2_FD_201031 | JGI IMG/M metagenome (GOLD analysis project Ga0308164, IMG submission 201031) | Phyllosphere microbial communities from UC Gill Tract Community Farm, Albany, California, United States - DLSLT.R2 | ecosystem: Host-associated > Plants > Phyllosphere > Unclassified | place: USA... | reverse complement strand
CGATGAACTGCCTGACCGAAGCCCTGGGCCTGGCCCTGCCGGGCAACGGTTCGACCCTGGCCACCCACAGCGACCGCGAGCAGCTGTTCCTGCAGGCCGGCCGTACCATCGTCGAGCTGTGCAAGCGCTACTACGGCGAAAATGATGACTCGGTGTTGCCGCGCAACATCGCCAACTTCAAGGCGTTCGAAAACGCCATGATGCTGGACATCGCCATGGGCGGTTCAACCAACACCATCCTGCACTTGCTGGCCGCCGCTCAGGAAGCCGAGATCCCCTTCGACCTGCGTGACATCGACCGCCTGTCGCGTACTGTTCCGCAGTTGTGCAAGGTGGCGCCGAACATCCAGAAGTACCACATGGAAGACGTGCACCGCGCCGGCGGCATCTTCAGCATTCTCGGTTCGCTGGCCCGCGGCGGCCTGCTGCACACCGACCTGCCGACTGTGCACAGCCGCAGCATGGAAGAAGCCATCGCCAAGTGGGACATCACCCAGACCGACGACGCCGACGTGCACCACTTCTTCAAGGCAGGCCCGGCCGGTATCCCGACCCAGACCGCCTTCAGCCAGTCGACCCGCTGGGACACCCTGGACGACGACCGTGAAAACGGCTGCATCCGCAGCTTCGAGCACGCCTACTCCCAGGAGGGCGGCCTGGCCGTGCTGTACGGCAACATCGCCTTGGACGGCTGCGTGGTGAAAACCGCCGGCGTGGATGAATCCATCCACGTGTTCGAAGGCAACGCCAAGATCTTCGAAAGCCAGGACAGCGCCGTGCGCGGCATCCTCGCCGATGAAGTGAAGGCCGGCGACATCGTCATCATCCGTTACGAAGGCCCGAAAGGCGGCCCGGGTATGCAGGAAATGCTGTACCCCACCTCGTACCTGAAGTCCAAAGGCCTGGGCAAAGCGTGTGCGCTGCTCACCGATGGCCGCTTCTCCGGCGGTACTTCGGGCCTGTCCATCGGCCACGCCTCGCCGGAAGCCGCCGCGGGCGGTGCCATCGGCCTGGTGCAAGACGGCGACAAGGTATTGATCGACATCCCCAATCGCTCGATCAACCTGTTGGTCAGCGACGAAGAGTTGGCGGCCCGCCGCGCCGAGCAGGACAAGAAAGGCTGGAAGCCGGTGGAAATTCGCCCACGCAAAGTCACCACCGCCCTCAAGGCCTATGCCCTGCTGGCCACCAGCGCCGACAAGGGTGCGGTGCGTAACAAGGCGATGCTGGACGGGCTGTAAACGCATGTCTCTTCAGCGCTGCCTGCAGCCCTGATAGCCCCCGTGAACGTTCCAGTTCGCGGGGGCTTTTTGTTTTTATTGGTCTGTAATAGCAGCGGTTTTCCGGAATAGGGTCGCTGAGCCTGGCGACGCCAAGCTCGCAGGCAAGCCCGCTCCTACCCCGACCGCGTTTACAGCCGGAATCCCGGGTTGCAATGCGGTCGGGGTAGGAGCCGGGATTCCGAGTCGCAATGCGGCCGGAGTGGGAGCCGGAATCCCGGGTTGCAATGCGGTCGGGGTAGTAGCCGGGATTCCGAGTCGCAATGCGGCCGGAGTGGGAGCCGGAATCCCGGGTTGCAATGCGGTCGGGGTAGGAGCGGGCTTGCCTGCGAGCTTTTGATTTCATACGCATTTCGCGCCAGCACGCGACGTGGCACCGCCCCCTCAGTAGTGGCACCAAGCCTTATAGCCCGACGCGCGGTTCACCTGCCCGATTCATCTAAACTAAAACCTGACCAGTCTGCTAGGATTCCCGGCTCAAAAACGCCCACAGAGGCGATATGGCACACTCTGGAGTCTTCATGAACCTGCCCCTTATTCTCAACCTGCTGGTATTCGCGGCCCTGCTGCTGGGCCTGCTGCAAACCCGTCGCACCGACTGGAGCCTGGCGAAAAAAGTGCTGCTGGCGCTGGTGCTTGGCGTGCTGTTCGGCGGCGCGCTGCATGCCGTGTATGGCGACAACAACCCCGTGCTGAAGAGCACCATCGGCTGGCTCGACCTGGTTGGCAATGGCTATGTGCAGCTGTTGCAGATGATCGTCATGCCGCTGATTTTCGCGTCCATCCTCAGCGCCGTGGCGCGGTTGCACAACGCCTCGTCCCTGGGCCGCATCAGCTTCCTGACCATCGGCACGCTGCTGTTCACCACCTTGATCGCGGCGTTGATCGGCGTGGCCTTGACCAACCTCTTCGGCCTCACTGCCGAGGGCCTGGTCGCCGGCACCCAGGAAACCGCGCGCCTGCAAGCGCTGCACAGCAACTATGTGGACAAGGTCGCCGAGATCAATGTGCCACAGCTGCTGCTGTCGTTCATTCCGCAGAACCCGGTGGCCGATCTGGCGCGGGCCAAGCCGACGTCGATCATCAGCGTGGTGATCTTCGCCGCCTTCCTCGGGGTGGCGGCGCTGCAACTGCTCAAGGACGACGCCGACAAGGGCAACCGCGTGCTGGCGGCCATCGACGTGCTGCAGGCCTGGGTGATGCGCCTGGTGCGCCTGGTCATGAAGCTCACGCCCTACGGTGTGCTGGCGCTGATGACCAAGGTGGTGGCTGGCTCCAACCTGCAGGACATCATCAAGCTGGGCAGTTTCGTGGTGGTGTCGTACATCGGCCTGGCACTCATGTTTGGCGTGCACGCGGTGCTGCTGAGCCTGGCTGGTGTGAGCCCGTTGCGGTTCTTCCGCAAGGTGTGGCCGGTGCTGACGTTCGCGTTCACCAGCCGGTCCAGCGCCGCAGCCATCCCGCTGAGCATCGAAGCGCAGACCTTGCGGCTGGGCATTCCGTCGTCGATCGCCAGCTTTGCTGCGTCCTTCGGCGCGACCATTGGCCAGAACGGTTGCGCCGGGTTGTATCCGGCGATGTTGGCGGTGATGGTGGCGCCGACTGTGGGCATCAATCCGCTCGACCCGATGTGGATCGCCACCCTGGTGGGGATCGTGACCTTGAGTTCGGCCGGCGTGGCGGGCGTGGGCGGTGGCGCGACCTTCGCGGCGCTGATCGTGCTGCCGGCCATGGGCTTGCCGGTGACGCTGGTGGCGCTGCTGATTTCAGTGGAGCCGCTGATCGACATGGGCCGCACGGCGCTGAACGTCAGCGGCTCGATGACCGCCGGGACCATCACCAGCCAAGTGATGAAGCAGACCGATCAAGCGGTGATGGAGACGGACGAGCACGCGCGGTTGGCGCAGGGCTGATCGATGGTTAGTACCGCGACCGGCCCGTCGCCTGGCCGGACTTCCCCAGTCCTGCCAGGCGGCGATCCGCTGGCCGGCGATGGGGCCGGACCAGGCCACGCACTACTAGCCCGCGTTGCGCTCCCACACCTCGAAGGCATAGGCCGGCTTGTCGTCCACCGCTGGGTTTTCCATGGTAGACGCCAGCCGCCACTGCGCCTCGTCAAACTTCGGAAACCAGGCATCGCCTTCAGGCTGCAAAGCCACCCGAGTCAGGTACAGCCGATCCGCCTGGGCCAGCCCTAGCTCGTACAGCTGTGCCCCACCAATCAACATCAGCTCGCTGGCGCCCTGTTCCAGCGCCCAGGCTTCGGCGCGCTCGATGGCGGCGTCCAGGCTGGCGTAAACCTCGGCACCTTCCAACTGCAGCCCGGCCTGGCGGCTGACCACCAGGTTCAGGCGCCCTGGCAACGGGCGGCCAAGAGAATCCCAGGTCTTGCGGCCCATGATGATCGGCTTGCCCAGGGTGGTGGCCTTGAAATACTTGAAATCCCCCGGCAAATGCCAGGGCATGGAGTTGTCGATGCCGATCACGCGGTTCTCGGCGAGGGCCGCGATCAAGCTGAGGGGGAGTGATGTTTTCATGGCCGCGAGCATAGCAGAGCCATGGCCCAGGATCAGCCCGGCTGGGTTATGCTCATGGCTGAACGAACTGCCTTGGAAGCCTGCGTGCCCCAACCTTCTGTACTGCAAACCTGCTGGCTCAGCGAAGCCATCCGCCTGCGCGAAGAGCAGGCCGGCCCCCTCGAAGACCTCGAAGCCAACCGCGTGGCCCGCCATGCCGGGGGCAGCCTGACCGCGCGTATCGAACATCGCGCCCGCCAACTGGCGCAACGGGACGGCCTGACCGAGGCCCTGCGCCATTGGCAACAGGGCGCGCGCCTGGCCTTGATCGCGCTGCTGGTGCTGGCCCTGTTCAGCGGCGCCGGCCTGGCCTTCACCGCGCTGGGCGATGGCCAGGTGCCGGTCAACGTATTTTGGGCACTGGGCAGCCTGCTGGGCCTGGATCTGATCCTGCTGTTAGGCTGGGCGCTGGGCCTGCTGCTCAGCGGCGAGCATGGCGCCAGCCTTGGCCGCGTGTGGCTGTGGATGAGTGAAAAGCTCGCCCGCGATGCCAAGGCCGCGCACCTGGGGCCGGCCCTGGTGTTGCTGCTGCAACGCCATCGCCTCAACCGCTGGTTGCTCGGTGCCCTGGTCCACGGATTGTGGCTGGCGGCCCTGCTGAGTGCCCTGGCGATCACCCTGCTGTTGCTCGCCACGCGGCGCTACGGCTTCGTGTGGGAGACCACGATTCTGGGTGCCGATACCTTCGTCGCCCTGACCCAGGCCTTGGGCACCCTGCCCGCCTGGATGGGCTTGAACGTCCCCGACGCCGAGATGATCCGCGCCAGCGGCGACGCCGCCGTCAACCTCGAGATCACCCGCCAGGCCTGGGCCGCCTGGCTGGTGGGCGTGTTGTTGGTCTACGGCGTGCTGCCGCGCCTGCTGCTGTGGGCACTGTGCCTGTGGCGCTGGCGCAGCGGCCGCCAGCGGCTGGGCCTGGACCTTACCCTGCCGGGCTATGCGCGCCTGCGCGAGGCCTTGATGCCGAGCAGCGAGCGTTTGGGCGTGAGCGATGCGGCGCCCGATGCCTTGCCCGCTGCAGAACCGATTGCGACCCTGGCCAGCGAAGACGGCGCGGTGCTGGTGGCCCTCGAACTGGACGATCAGCAGCCATGGCCGCCGCAGCTGCCGAGCGCGGTGCGCGACGCCGGCATTCTCGACAGCCGTGAGTCACGCCAGCGTTTGCTGGAACAGCTGACACGCTTTGCCCCGGCCCGCCTGGCGATCGCCTGTGATCCCCGGCGTTCGCCCGACCGTGGCAGCCTGGCCTTGATTGCCGAACTGGCGCGCTGTGCCGCCGCAACGCGCATCTGGCTGCTGCCAGCGCCCGCCGGGCAGGAGCTGGACAGCGAGCGCCTGGACGACTGGCACGTCGCCCTGGATCGCCTGCAACTTATCCACAGTGGACAGGCGCCACTGGCGTGGTTGGAGCACGGTGATGCTTAAGCCTGATGCCTACCTATTTCAACCGCCAACAGCCCACAACGAGCGACCGATGCCGAGCGTCAACCGGAGGCCACCCTCCGTGACGCCCGTGCCCCAAGGACCCCAGCCATGACCCGCCCCCTCAGCCTCGCCGTGGTCGGCCACACCAATGTGGGCAAGACCTCGCTGCTGCGTACCCTGACCCGCGATGTCGGCTTCGGGGAAGTGTCCCATCGCCCCAGCACCACCCGCCACGTCGAGGGTGCCCGGCTGTCGGTGGACGGTGAAGCCCTGCTGGAGCTCTACGACACCCCCGGCCTGGAAGACGCCATCGCGCTGCTTGATTATCTGGAGCGCCTCGACCTGCCGGGCGAGCGCCTGGACGGCCCGGCCCGTACCGAGCGCTTCCTGCAGGGCAGCGAGGCGCGCCAACGCTTCGAGCAGGAAGCCAAGGTGCTGCGCCAGCTGATGGCCTCGGACGCCGGGCTATACGTGATCGACGCCCGGGAACCGGTGCTGGCCAAGTACCGGGACGAGTTGCAAGTGCTGGCCGGCTGCGGCAAACCGCTGCTGCCGGTGCTGAATTTCGTCAGCGCCGCGGAGCATCGCGAGCCCCAGTGGCGCGAAGCACTGGCGCGCCTGGGCCTGCATGCACTGGTGCGTTTCGACAGCGTGGCCCCGCCCGAGGATGGCGAGCAGCGCCTGTATGAAAGCCTGGCATTACTGTTGGAGCACGCCCGCCCGCAGCTACAGCGCCTGATCGATGACCAGGCCGCCCAGCGCCGCGCCCGTCTGGCCAGCGCCCAACGGCTGATCGCCGAATTGCTGGTGGACTGCGCCGCCTGCCGCCGCAGCGCCACCAACGAAGAGGCGAGCGCGGCGGTGGAGGCCTTGCGCCAGGCCATCCGCCAGCGCGAGCAACGCTGCGTGGAAGCGCTGTTGGCGCTGTATGCCTTCGGCCTGCAGGACGCCAGCGCCGGCGACCTGCCCTTGAGCGAAGGGCGTTGGGGCGACGACCTGTTCAACCCCGAAACCCTCAAGCAGCTGGGCGTGAAACTCGGCGGCGGCATGGCGGCGGGTGCGGCGGCCGGGGCTGGCATTGATCTATTGGTGGGCGGGCTCACCTTGGGCCTGGCGACATTGGCCGGCGCCTTGGCCGGCGGCGCCCTGCAGACCGCTCGCGGCTACGGGGGCCGCTTGCTGGGCAAGCTCAAAGGGCAGCGCGAGCTGACCGTGGACGATGGCGTGCTGCGGTTGCTGGCGTTGCGCCAGCAGCAGTTGCTGGTGGCGTTGCAGGCCCGTGGGCATGCGGCGTTGCAGCGGATCGAGGTGAGCCTGCCGCAAGAGCAAAGCCGCTGGCAGGAAGGCAAGTTGCCCGAGGCCCTGAGCAAGGCGCGGGCGCATCCGCCGTGGTCGTCGTTGAATCCTCGGCCGCGGTTGAGTGATTCGGAGCGGCTGGAGGCGGTCGAGGATTTACTGGCGGTGTTGTAGCCGCTAAAAAGCTCGCAGCCAAGGCCGCTCCTACCCCGACCGTATTCCACCCATCCACGACATCGCCAATGGGGTCGGAGGTTCGCCGATCGTCATTCACCACTTGCCCGGGTTGTAAACGCGGCCCGGGTAGGAGCTGGCAAAGCCTGCGAGCTTTTGATCTTTAGCCCCAACCGCCTCCCAGCGCCTTGTACAACGACAAACTGTTACTAACCCCCGCCAACCGCGCGCGGATGAACCCCTGCTGCGCCGCGCTCAAGCTCCGTTGCGCATCCAGCACCTCCAGGTAGCTATTCAAGCCATCCTCATACAACAGGGTCGCCAGCTCCACCCGCCGCTGTTCATTCGCCACCAACAAACGCTGCGCCTCAAGCTCGCGGCTCAGCGGCTCGGCCGACCCCAGCGCATCTGCCACCTCGCGAAAGGCCCGCTGGATCGCCCGCTCATATTCCGACACGGCGATCTCCCGCTGGGCCTTGGCCAACGCCAGTTGCGACGCCCGGCGGCCTAGGTCGAACACAGGCAAGGTCACCTCCGGGGCAAACGACCAGGCCCGCGCCCCGCCGCGAAACAGTTGGTTCAGCTCCGGACTGCTGAACCCCAGCAGCCCGGTCAAGGAAATACGCGGCAAGTAGGCCGCCCGCGCGGCACCGATATTGGCGTTATAGGCTTTAAGCCGGGCCTCGGCGGCGCGGACGTCCGGGCGCTGGGCCAGCAAAAGCGAGGGCAACCCGGCGGCCACCGGCGCCAACCCGTGCCCGCCCTCCAACACCGCGGGCCGCAACTGGTCGGCCGCCACCGCCGCTCCGCTCAACAGCTCCAGGCGGTTGAGCGCCAGTACATACCCGCGCTCGGCACTGGCCTGCTCACCCGCCAGCCCCAGCACCAAAGCCCCTGCCTGGCGCACCTCCAATTCACTGGCCAGGCCCTGCCCGCGGCGCCGCTCGATCAACGCCAGCGAACGCTCGCCGGCCGCCATCAACTGGCCGTGGCGCTCACGCAAACTCAGGTATGCCAGCGCTTCGTAATAGGCGCCGGCCACCTCGGCCAGCAAACCGATCTGCACCGCGCGGGCATCCTCTTCGGTCGCCAGCAACTGCTGCCCGGCACTCTCGCGCAATGCCCGCACGCGCCCCCAGATATCCAGCTCGTAGGCGGTGATGCCGATGCCCAGGCGAAAGCGCCCCTGCTCGTTGATCAGCCGCGAGCCCGTCGGCGAGTCCAGCGCCGACAGTTGCTGGCGCTGGGTCGTGCCCTGCAGCCCGAGGGTCGGCCATAACTCGGCACTGGCCACACCGAACAGCGCCCGGGCTTCGTCGACACGTTGTACGGCGATGCGCAGATCGCGATTGTTCTCCAGCGCCTGGGCGATCAACTGACGCAACTGCGGGTCGCTGAACATCGTCTGCCATGCGGGCAGCGGCGCCGTGGCCTGCGTAGCTGGCTGCGCCCGCCACTGTGGCGGAACGGGCGCCGGGGGCCGAACGTAAGCCGGAACGAAGGAACAGCCGCCGAGGCTCCAGCAGGCGACCAGCGCCCATGAACACCGCTTCGCTGCGCGCCAGGCAAGTGTCAGAACGGCACCGCGCGTGCCAGCGCAAGCCGGCGAGGCCCTATTCGCTCCACTCATCGCGCCTCTCCAAATCCACTGGCACCGCGCTGCTCCGCCGCCGAACGCTGGCGCTGGTAGAACGCCTCCAGCCGCGGCAAGTACAGCCACTGCTCCGGCGCCGCCGCCAGGAACCCCTCGAGTGCCGCCATCCACGGTCCTTGCATGACTTCCAGCGGCGCCGCGGGAATGCGCGCCAGCACCCGCACTTCACCCTTGTTCCCCAGTACCGCCTGATGGCCGATCAGCAAGGCATCGCACCCCAGCTTCGCCGCCAGGAACAGTGGCCCTTTGACGAACTGCGCGGGCCGATGGAACAACCTGCCCGCCAGCGGCTCGCCAAAACGCATGGCCCCTAGGCTGACCGGCAGGTCGCAGAACAGCAGCACCCGCTCGCCACGCTTCAGCGCACGGGCCATCGCCAGCGCCGTGGCGGGATGGGCGACGTCGAGCACCTCCACGGCATGGCCCAACCCTTCGAGCTGGCGCAGCGATGCCTGGGTATAGGCGTCGGCGAAATTCCAGATCGGGATCACGAAGCGCGTCGGCGCAGGTTCTCGGGCCATCACACTGACCACCGCCATCCAGTATTCGCCTGTGTGCGCCAGCAGATAAAGGGTCGGCCGGCTCGCCAAAGCGTGACCGTGCGGGTCGATCCAAGGGATGCTCTTCACCCAGGCCCGGAGCGCCTGGGGTCGGCGGCGCGGGTAAAGCCGCTCGTGTACGGCCCGTTGCCACTGCAGTACGCCATACCGGCAAGCCAAAGCCTCGGCCAGCGGAGGTTCGTAACCCAAGGCCACGAGATTTTGCCGGCACAGGCTGTAATCATTACCGCGCCAGCCCGGCGGCAGTATGGCGGGCAATACACGGAACATACCGCCCAGCGGCAGCACTCTCGCCACCCAGGCCAACCCTAGCGTCACTGCATTGGCCAAGTGCGCCTTGGCCCCCATGCGCAGCAGCCAATAGCGCATGCGCCAGCCCACACGATACGGCTCAGCCATCCAACCCTCCCGCCGTCATAGGCGCCAACCGCCCGGCCTGCATGCGCAGTACGCGATCACAGGCCTTGGCGACCTCGGGATCATGGGTGACCACCACACACGACATCGACAGCTGCCCAAGGGTGGCGATGATCCGATCACGGGCCTCGGCATCCAGGTGTGAGGTCGGCTCATCCAGCAGCAGCAACTGCGGCCGCCGATACAAGGCGCGGGCAATCAGCAGCCGCTGTTTCTGGCCTGTGGAAAGCTGCACGCCGGCAGGGCCCAGGGTGGTATTGAAACCATTGGCCAGGCCCTGCACCGCCGTCAGCAAGCCCGCCTGTTGCACGCAGGATTGCAGCCAGGCGCCGTCACAGCGGTCGCTGTCCAGGGTGATGTTGTCGATCACGCTGCCAGTGATGATCTCGTCATCGGCCGTGACATAGGCCAGCTGCTGGCGAAAACGCTGCAAGCCGAACCGCTGCAGATCGATGCCATTGACCTCCACCTGGCCGCCATCGAGCCGATAGAAACCCGCCAGCACCTTGAGCAAGGTGCTCTTGCCGCAGCCCGACGGCCCGAAGATGGCGATTTTGCTGCCGGCCGCCAGCTGCAGCTCGACGTCGGCGAACACCGGCCGCTCGAAGCTGCTGTAGCGGAACACGCCACCCCGCACCTGCAGGCTCTGCAGCAGCGGCACCGGCTCATCGGCGCGCGCCTGATAGAGGTTGTCGTCCAGCGCCTCGGGCTGTTCGTCGACGATGTCTTCCACCCGGCCCAGCTCCACCTTCAGCAGGCGCAAGTTGGCATAACGGTCCAGCACCTTGAGGGTGCAGTCCATGAACAGGTCCTTGTAGAGCACGAAGGCGAACAGGTCGCCGATGCTGTTCTCGCCCTGCAGCACGGCGAAAGCGCCGAGGGCGCTGACCAGCAGCGAGTGGCCGTGGGACAAGCCCTCATGCACCACACCGTTCATGGCCTGCAGGCGCTGCACGCGGGCGCGGGCGGCTTCGGTGTCGACGTGCTGGTTACTCCAGCACGCCAGCTTGGCCCCTTCGTAGCGGTAGAGCTTCATCGACTCCACGGCGGCCAAGGTGCCGAGCAAGGTCACGTTGCGGGCGGTCTCGGCTTCGATGGCGGCCTTGTGGGTGCGCTCCATCATCGGCAGGGTCAGCAGGCGGAACAGGAAGAACAGCAGGCACAGGCCCAGGGACAACGCCGCCAGCTGGAGGTTGATCAGCGCCATCAGGCCGAGGAAGGCCAGGCCGAACACGCTGTCGATGACCATGTCCATCCAGCCGGCCGTGAACTGGGTGTAGGCACGGTCGCTGACCTGAGTGCGGCGCAGGATGTCGCCCGGCGCGCGCCGCTCGAAGTAGGCCACGGGCAAGCGCAGCAGCCAGGCGACCACACCGATGCCGAGGTCCTGGCTGAGGGCGATGCGCAGCTGCGTGTCGAGCCAGGTGCGCACCCAGGCGGCGGCGGTCTTGAACAGGAACACCGCGCCGAATACATAGAGAATGAGGTAGAGAAAATCCGCGTCGTTCTTCGCCACCACTTCGTCGATGGTCAGCGAGAACAGCTTCGGCGCGGCGATGGCGCCCAGGTACATGACGATGGCCAGCAGGCCCATCGGAATCAGATAGCGCAGCAACCAGGGGTTGCCCGCCAGCACGCTGCCGAAGCTCAGGGCCTGGCGCGCGGGGCCGCTGCGGCGCAGGGTGAACTGCAGGCCCGGCACCAGTTCCAGGGCCACGCCGCTGAACAGCGGCAGCGCTTCTTCCCAGGTGTAGAAGCGCCGCCCCAGGGCCGGGTCGACGATATGCAGGCCGCGCCCGTCCACGGCTTCCAGCACCACGAAGTGCATCTTGTTCCAGAACAGGATCGACGGCGCACGCACCTGGCGCAGGCCGTCGAGCATCACCCTCAAGGGCCGGCAAGCGAACCCCGAGGCTTCGCACACCTTGATGATCTGGAACAGCGACATGCCATCGCGCGCCACCGTGCAGCGCTGGCGCATCTGCCGCAGGCTGGTGGCCTGGCCGTGGTAGCTGGCGATCATGGCGATCGCCGCCATGCCGCACTCGGACATTTCATCCTGGAGAATCACCGGCACCCGCCGGCCCAGGGAGCGCCGGGCGCGGCCCAGGGCATCGCCGAACAGGGTCACGTCGTTACCCCCTGCAGATAGTCGGGATTACGCTGGCTGCCCTTGAGCAATGGCAGGAACAACCACTCGATCAGGCTCAGGGATTCGAGGCGCAGCGAACCGCGCAGCGTCATGCCGTCCTTGAGCCAGGCCTCGCGGATGCGGGTGCGCGGGTCGCTGAAGTCCAGCGCGACCTCCACCAAATACATCGCCTCGCCCTGCTGGTCGGCCGCCGCACCCAGCTGCGCGTCGCGGTAGGTGCTGGCGGTGCTGTGCACGATGCGCCCCTTGACCACACCGTAGCGTTCGTAGGGAAAGGCGTCGACCCGCACGATCACTGGCGTGCCGGGGCTGGCGAAGCCGATGCTCGACGGGCTGACGTCGAGCATCACCGTCGGTGCCGGCCGCTCGGGCTGGTCGATGCGCAGCAGCATCATCGGCTGGCCGGCCTGGGCGCGGCCGCCAGCGAACACCGAGACGCCGTCGACGATGCCGTCCACGGGTGACAGCAGTACATATTGCTGATGCTTGCGCAGGGTTTCGCGGCGCTCCAGCAGTTCATGGCGCTGGCGGGCGATGTCGCTGAGGCGCAAGGTCAGCTGGTGGCCCGCGTCGCGGCCCCGTTGCTGCAATTCCAGCAAACGCTGGCGTGCCGCCACGTTGGCCTGCTGGTTGCTGGCCAGGTTCTGCTGGGCGGTTTCGTGGCGCACGATGGCTTCGTTCAGCGCGGCCTCGGACACCGCCCCCTCACGGGCCAGGCGCTCATGACGCCGCTGCAGGCCCGCGGCGATGCTGACACGCCGGCGGATGGACTGCTCGATCTGTTCGTTGAGCAGCAGGTCGGCCTGCAATTGTTCAGTCTGCAAGGCCAGCGATTGATGCTGGGACTGGTACAGCTCACGAGCGCGCAGCTCGTCGCTGTGGGTATCGGCCAGCAGGCTGTCGAGCCGCTCGGCGCTTTGCGCAGTGGTAGTCTGGCCACTGGCGTCATTGAAATTCTCCGGCTCCTGCGGGCGAATCCGCAGCAGCGGTTGGTCCTTGTGCACTGCTTGCCCGGCCGTCACCAGCACTTCCTGGACATGCACATTGCCTTCACTGGCAATGCGTACCACGTCGCGGGTCAGGACACGGCCCTGGACCTCTTCCTTGCGCGCATACTCGCCCACCAGCAACAGCGCCGCGAGCATGAAGAAAAACAGGCATAGCAGCCAACCGAAGACCAGGCTCCGGACCGGCGCGCGCAGGGCCACCTTTCCCAATTCCAACATGGCAATCGCCCCTCGATGCAGCGTGAGGAAGGGAGCGGCGCCACTCCCCCCGGGTTACCGCACGGCGCCAAAACGGCGCCGCGGCCTCAGCTGACTTTGGAGATCACGCTGGCGATCACCGGAATGGCCGCGTCGATCACCGCGCCGATGTCGGCGAACATGCCGGCTCCGCGTACTTCGTGGGTGTCTTCCAGGGTCATTTCCTGTGGCGCATGGGTGGTTTCCAGCGGTGCTTGTGCGTACATGGCGCTACCTCGTTTTATTGTTTTTGAAGGAAGGGCGACGCCGAGGGTTGGCTCCGTACAGCAGCCTTCGACATCACCACCGCCAGCAGGCGGCGTGGCGCTTGCTGGGCGGCCCGGGGATTGTCTCGGGTTCGGCCAGGCGGCAATAGCAGATGCCTCCGACCGAGATGTAGGAGGTTTCCGATGCGCAGCTTGGCGATGTAGGAAAGGGCTGAGGGCCCGCCGCGCCGGGCGGGCCCTGGAGCGTCGCCAGCCCAGGCGGGCCGGGAGGTTTAGCGGCGCAGCAGGCGTAGGCCGTTGAACACCACCAGCAGGCTCACGCCCATGTCGGCGAACACCGCCATCCACAGCGTAGCGAAGCCGGCGAAGGTGATGATCAGGAACAGCGCCTTGATCACCAGCGCCAAGGCGATGTTCTGCACGAGGATGGCGCGGGTCTGGCGGGACAGGCGGATAAAGGCCGGAATCTTGCGCAGGTCGTCGTCCATCAGGGCGACGTCGGCGGTTTCGATGGCCGTGTCAGTGCCGGCGGCGGCCATCGCGAAGCCGATGTCGGCGCGGGCCAGGGCGGGGGCATCGTTGATGCCGTCACCGACCATGCCGACCCGGCGGCCTTGGCTGCCCAGGCTTTCGACGATCTGCAGCTTGTCTTCGGGCAGCAGGTCGCCCCGAGCCTCGTCGATACCGACCTGCGTGGCGATGGCCTTGGCGGTATGGGCGTTGTCGCCGGTCAGCATCAGGGTGCGGATGCCCAGCGCATGCAGCTGCTCGATGGCCTCGCGGCTGCTGTCCTTGACCGTGTCGGCCACGGCAAACAGGGCCACGGGACGCTCGCCGTCGCACAGCAGGATCACGCTCTTGCCTTCGCGCTCCAGCGGGTCGAGCCTGGCTTCAAGCGCCGGCGAGCAAAGGCGCAGGTCTTCCACCAAGCGGTGGTTACCCAGGTGATAGAGGCGGCCATTGACCCGCCCCTTCACCCCGCGGCCCGGCAGCGCGGCGAAGTCGCTGACTTCCAGGCCTTGCACGCCTTGGCGCTCGGCTTCATTGGCGATGGCGCGCGACACCGGGTGGTCGGAACGCTGCGCCAGGCTGGCGGCGATCACTGCAGCGTCGGGCGCACTGCCCTCGAGCAGTTGATAGTCGGTCTGCTGCGGGCGGCCGTGGGTCAGGGTGCCGGTCTTGTCCAGCGCCAGCACCTGCAGCTGATGGCCGGTTTCCAGGTACACGCCGCCCTTTACCAGAATACCCTTGCGGGCCGCAGCCGCCAGGCCGCTGACGATAGTCACCGGGGTAGAAATCACCAGCGCGCAAGGGCATGCGACCACCAGCAGCACCAGCGCGCGGTAGATCCAGTCATACCAAGGCGCCGCCATGAACAGCGGCGGCACCAAGGCGATCGCCAAGGCCAGCAGGAACACCAGCGGCGTGTAGAAGTGCGAGAACTGGTCGACGAAACGCTGGGTCGGCGCCCGCGCGCCCTGGGCCTGCTCCACGGCGTGGATGATGCGCGCCAGGGTCGAGTCACCGGCCACGGCCGTTACTTCATATTCCAGCGCACCGGCCTGGTTGATCGTGCCAGCGAACAGCTTGTCGCCCAGGGTCTTTTCGACTGGCAGGCTTTCTCCGGTGATCGGCGATTGGTCGACACTGGACTGGCCTTCCAGCACGGTACCGTCAAGGGCGATACGCTCGCCCGGCTTGACCCGGACGCGCGCGCCCAATGCCACTTGCTTGGCGGCTTGCTCCTGCCAGGTGCCATCGGCCTGGCGCACCGTCGCCTGCTCGGGCGTCAACTGCATCAGGCCGCCGATGGCATTGCGGGCGCGGTCCAGGGACTTGGCTTCGATCAGCTCGGCCAGGGCGAACAGGAACATCACCATGGCCGCTTCCGGCCACTGGCCGATCAGCACGGCGCCGGTCACGGCGATACTCATCAGCGCGTTGATATTGAGGTTGCGGTTCTTCAGGGCGATCCAGCCCTTCTTGTAGGTACCCAGGCCGCCGCTGAGGATCGCCACCAGTGCCACCACGGCGATTACCCCGTTCGGCACCGCCTGGGTGAAGTGCAACACCTCGGCCGCGACCGCAGCCACGCCAGACAGCGCCAATGGCCACCAAGGCTTTTTCACCGGTGGCAAGGTTTCCATCGGCTTGCCTTGGGCGTCGACGCTCAACGGTTCGGCGCGCATGCCCAGGGCGGCGATGGCCGAGACGATATCATCGGTGCCAGCCAAGGTATGACGCACGCCCAGCACACGGTTGATCAGGTTGAAATCCAGCTGCTCGACGCCAGCCAGTTTGCCGAGGCGGTCCTGGATCAGGGTCTGCTCGGTGGGGCAATCCATCGCGGCGATGCGGAACTGGCTGAAGCTGGCATCGGCGCTGGTGGTGTCGCTGATCTGCACCTGGGCAGGGGCCGGGGCGTGGTCGTGGTCGTGGGCACAGCACGCGCCGTGTTCGGCGTGGGCCTGTGCGGGTCTGGCCGCGACGAACTTGCCCGGCTGCACGGCCTTGGCGCCCACGGGTTTGAACGCAACGTGCTCGTGCTCGTGCTCGTGCTCGTGCTCGTGCTCGTGCTCGTGCTCGTGGGGATGGTCGTTGTGGGAACGGCTCATGGGAACAGGTCTCTGAAATGCCTGTTGCCAATTCAACACCCTGTAGCGACTATAGGGTCAAGGCTATTTTTTGAGAGGGACATGCCATGAAGATCGGCGAACTGGCCAAGGCCACCGACTGCCCGGTGGAAACCATCCGCTATTACGAGCGTGAAAACCTGCTGCCTGAACCGGCCCGCAGCGACGGCAACTACCGGGTTTACACCCAGGCCCACGTCGAGCGCCTGACCTTCATCCGCAACTGCCGCATCCTGGACATGACCCTTGAGGAGATCCGCAGCCTGCTCGACCTGCGCGACAGCCCAGAAGACCGCTGCGACAGCGTCAACCACCTGATCGACGACCACATCCAGCACGTCAAGGCCCGCATCGACGGCCTGGTTGCCCTCCAGCAGCAACTGGTGGAACTGCGCCAGCGCTGCCACAGCGAAGCCGAAAACGCCCAGTGCGGCATCCTCCAGCGCCTGGAAGTCACCGGCGCGGTTACGGCGCCGGAGGCAGAGGCTTCACATGTGGGGCGTAGCCATGGGCATTAGAGGGTCGTGCTTTTTTGTGACGCGCCGTTTTGGTACTTCACTCCTTTGCTCAAGGTCCGTGGCGATCGCCCCGATTTCGTGGAGAAGCTCAGGATGCTTATCTAGCAACGCCATTAACACCATCAAAGGTTTAGGGGGCTCCACCTCGGCTCGCTCATAGCGAGAAAAGGCATTGTGCCCACCACCAGAAAGCATCTCGACTGCCCTCAACTGAGTCAGATTGAGCTTGCGCCGGATTCTTCGCATGTCTTGGGACATCTGCCACTTGGCATCGACTAGCAACTGATCGCCGGCACGCCCGTACTCGACCGCGCTTTGCGGATCGAACTCGGCTTCAGAGCATTCGCGGCATACCCAACCGCTGAGACCATGAACCTGCCGGGTGAAATGACGATAATACACCGGCATGGTTTCGCCCTCGAACCGAACCATTCCGTCCGCAGCCCCGCAGCTCACACAATTTTGAAATTCCACCTTCATCTCTCCTTGAAGGAAATCACCGGCGGGCCTTCACCCGAGCGGTACGTCACCTTTACATAGAGCTCCAGCCCGTTGGGAAGTCGCGGATGATAAACATCCTGCCATTGACGATGATCCAGATGGGTCGTCATCGACTTGTAGAAGTCGGACCTACTCATCCCTGTAACCACGGTCACCATTTGCTGAACGGAAAGCCCCAGTTCGCGACCATCGATAAATGCGGACCGGGTGAAGGCGGCATCCTGCAGACGGAATACATCGCGCTGCACCACCTCCAGCCCATAGTGAGGTTTTCTTTTCTCCAACGTTCTTCCCCCTGTACAAGGAGGGGGAAATTACCTTTATAGGGTAGCAGGAAAGAATAGGGAAAAGCTTCCCACCCATCTTGCCCACGCATGAGCGGGTGATCTCGAAACGATCTTGGGTAGGCCAGCCCTTGGGACTAGAGGCTATTCCCGTGATCAAACACTTTCGTTCACAGGAAGCCAAGGAGAGAAGGAAGGACCGTTATCAAACCGCCATCGGCGCCGTCATCGGCGGGTGGTGCTCATAACCTTCCAAGGTGAAGTCGCTCGGCTCGATCAGCTCCAGCCACTCTGGCTGGTACACGCCGGTCTTGGCGAACTCGGGTACGCGGTCGGAGATTTTCAGGCGCGGGGCCGGGAGGGGCTCGCGGTCGAGCTGTTCGGTGAGCATCGGCAGATGGTTTTCATAGACGTGGGCGTCGCCGATGAAATACGTGAACCAGCGCGGGGTGTAGCCGGTCAGGCGGCCGACCAGTGACAGCAGCGCGGCGCCCTCGGTGAGGTTGAAGGGGGTGCCCAGACCCAGGTCGTTCGAACGGATGTAGAGCGTCAGCGAGATTTCGCGGGTCTCGGGGTTCGGGTGGAACTGGTACAGCAAATGGCACGGCGGCAGCGCCATTTCATCCAGCTGGGCGCAGTTCCAGCCGTGGAACAGGATGCGACGGCTGCCGGGGTCGTTGATGATGGTGTCGACGCACTGGCGAATCTGGTCGATGGCCTTGTACAGCACCACGTAGGCCTCGCCGTCCTCGTCGCCTTGGGCGAGCTGGCGATAGCCAGCGGCCAGGGACTTCTCGATGGCCGCCGGGTTGCTCAGCGCGATGCGCTTGTAGGCCGGCCACTGGCGCCATTGCACGCCGTAGATTTCACCCAGGTCGTCGGTGCCCTGGCGGAACGGATTGTCCAGCCACTGGCGGTTTTCGTTGGCGTTCTGGTCCCAGACCTTGCAGCCCAGCGCGCGGAACTCCGCAGCATTGTTGACGCTGCGCAGGAAGCCGACCATCTCGCCGATGGCCGACTTGAAGGCCAGCTTGCGGGTGGTGATGGCCGGGAAACCTTCCTGCAGGTCGAAGCGCAGCATGGCGCCCGGCAGGCTGATGGTCTTCACCCCGGTGCGGTTGGACTGCAGCGAGCCGCGCTTGATGACGTCGGCGACCAGATCGAGATATTGCTTCATGACTTACCTGCATCGATGCCGGCGGGGCCCAGGCCCCGCCTTGCGAATATTTAGAGCGCAGCCTCTTGGGCGGCCGGCTTGCGGTGGTAGGCCAGCCAGATCAGCACCAGGCCGCCAACGATCATCGGCACGCAGAGCACCTGCCCCATAGTCAGCCAGCCCCACGCCAGATAGCCCAGCTGGGCGTCCGGTACGCGCACGAACTCCACCAGGAAGCGGAAGATGCCGTAGAACAGCGCGAACATGCCGGACACCGCCATGGTCGGCCGCGGCTTGCGCGAGTACAGCCACAGGATAGCGAACAGTGCGACGCCTTCCAGCGCGAACTGGTACAGCTGCGATGGGTGGCGCGGCAACTGGGCCGGGTCGCTGAATGGCGGGAAGACCATCGCCCAGGGCAGGTCGGTCGGCTTGCCCCACAGCTCGGCGTTGATAAAGTTGCCGATACGGCCGGCACCCAGGCCGATCGGGACCATTGGCGCGATGTAGTCCATCAGCTGGAAGAAGCTCTTGCCGTTGCGCCTGCCGAACCACCAGGTGGCGATCATCACGCCCAGCAGGCCGCCGTGGAACGCCATGCCGCCTTTCCACACTTCGAAGATGAGCAGCGGGTTGGCCAGGTATACGTCCAGGTCGTAGAACAGTACGTAGCCCAACCGCCCCCCGACGATGACGCCCATGGCCACCCAGAAAATCATGTCCGAGAGTTTTTCCTTGGTCCAGGTCGGGTCGAAGCGCTGCATGCGGCTGAGGGCCAGCAGCCAGGCGCCGCCGATGCCGATCAGGTACATCAGGCCGTACCAGTGGATTTTCAGGGGACCGATCGCCAGGGCGACGGGATCGATCTGCGGATAAGCCAGCATTGCGACTCCTCAATGAAACAGTGAACTCAGGCCGGCACCGCCAAAGGGGGCCGGGCCTGGATAAAGCGGGAACTATGCCCCGGCGGCCAAAGAACTGACCACCCGAACATGATGAAATTTATGACATCGCCAGCGGCTTGTCGCTTGCCACCGAGGTACAGGGGCGCAGAACGCCAGCACCGAGCAAGCGGGAAACCGGACCGGCATGGTACCGGAAGCGGTACCCCAGGCTCCAGCCAATGAGTGTGGATAGCTGTGTCGCGGCTGCGTAAAGTAGAGAAAAACACGAGGATAACGCCCCTATGTGCCTGATCGTATTCGCTTGGCGCCCCGAACATTCCACGCCGCTGCTGCTGGCGGCCAACCGCGACGAGTTCTACGCGCGCCCGACGCTGCCGCTGGCGGCCTGGGAAGAAGCGCCTGGCGTGCTGGCGGGGCGTGACCTGGAGGCGGGAGGCACCTGGCTGGGGCTGGGGCCCGAGGGGCGGTTTGCGGCGCTGACCAATATTCGGGACCCTGGGCAGCCATTGGGCCGACGTTCGCGGGGCGACCTGGTGGCGCAGTTTCTGACCAGCGGTATGCCCATGGATGACTACCTGCGCGAAGTTCGCGGGCGCTCGGCGGAGTACTCCGGGTTCAACCTGCTGATCGGGACCTTCGCGGCGGGCGCACGACCGCGGCTGGCGTACCTCAACTCCCGCGAAGGGGAAATCGTCGCGCTGCCGGCTGGTGTTTATGGGCTGTCGAACGCAGCAATAGACACGCCGTGGCCCAAGTTGCGCAAGGCACGCGAGGGCTTGGCCCAGGCGCTGGCCGAGCCGCAGGACGCAGGGTTGTTGGGTGTGCTGGCCGAGCCGCAGGACGCAGGGTTGTTGGGTGTGCTGGCCGATCCGGAGCCGGCGGCCGATAGCGAGCTGCCAGAGACCGGCGTCGGCCTGGCGACCGAGCGGTTGCTGTCCAGCGTATTTATTGCGAGCCCAAGCTACGGGACGCGGGCGAGTACGGTAGTGACCCTCAAGGCCGATGGGCAACTGCGCATCACCGAGCGCAGTTTCGGGCCGTATGGCGGGCAATTGGGGGAGGTTACGGTGGAGCAATGAGCACGACTTGCAATCGCGCGGACCGCTAAGAGCTCGCAGGCTGCGCCAGCTCCTACACTGATCGCATCAGCAACCCAGGATCGGAGCTGTAAATGCGGTCAGTGTAGGAGCTGGCGCAGCCTGCGAGCTTTTGATCTTGCTTCAGAGCGTCTTCGGCGCAGAAGGATTGATCATCCGCGACAACCCTTGATTCTTCAGTGCCAACTGCAACGAGCTGTGGATAACCTGTGGATTATCGATCTTCATCAACTGCGCCAGCAGCTCCTTCGACTGGCCCATGCTGACCTGGCGCAACATCCACTTCACCTTCGGCAGGTTGGTGGCGTTCATCGACAGGCTGTCATAACCCATGGCCATCAGCAGCACTGCCGCCGCCGGGTCACCGGCCATTTCACCGCAAATGCTCACCGGCTTGCCTTCGGCATGAGCCTCGTTGACCACATGCTGCAACGCCATCAGCACCGCGGGGTGCAGGTAATCGTAGAGGTCGGCCACGCGCGGGTTGTTGCGGTCCACGGCCAGCAGGTACTGGGTCAGGTCGTTGGAGCCCACGGAGAGGAAATCCACCTGGCGGGCCAGATCGCGAGCCTGATAGACGGCGGCGGGAATCTCCACCATCACCCCGACCGGCGGCATCGGCACGTCCGTGCCCTCGTCGCGCACTTCGCCCCAGGCCCTGTGGATAAGATGCAGCGCCTCTTCCAGTTCGTGGGTGCCGGAAATCATCGGCAGCAGGATGCGCAGGTTGTTCAGGCCCTCGCTGGCCTTGAGCATGGCCCGGCACTGCACCAGGAAAATCTCCGGGTGGTCGAGGGTCACGCGGATACCGCGCCAGCCGAGGAAGGGGTTGTCTTCCTTGATCGGGAAGTACGACAGGGATTTGTCACCACCGATGTCCAGGCTGCGCATGGTCACCGGCAACGGGTGGAAGGCGGCCAGTTGCTCGCGGTAGATCGCCAGCTGTTCCTTCTCGCTGGGGAAACGCTGGTTGATCATGAACGGCACTTCGGTGCGGTACAGGCCCACCCCTTCGGCACCACGCTCCTGGGCGCGGGCAACGTCGGCGAGCAGGCCGGTGTTCACCAGTAGCGGCATGCGGTGGCCATCAAGGGTCACGCACGGCAGCTCGCGCAGGGCATCGAGGCCCTTGGAAAGCTCCTTCTCCTCCTGCATGACCGCACCGTACTGCTTGGTGAGGATCTCGCTGGGGTTGGTGAAGACTTCGCCGTGGTAGCCGTCGACGATCATGTTGATGCCGTCGACCTTCGAATACGGCAGGTCGACCACGCCCATCACGGTGGGAATACCCATGGCACGGGCCAGGATGGCGACGTGGGAGTTGCCCGAACCCAATACCGAGACCAGGCCCACCAGCTTGCCTTCCGGCACTTCGCCGAGCATCGCCGGCGACAGCTCTTCGCTGACCAGAATGGTGTTGTCCGGGTAGACCATGGTCTGCTGCCGGGCTTCCTGCAGGTAGGCCAGCAGCCGCCGGCCGAGGTCCTTGACGTCGGAAGCGCGCTCGCGCAGGTAGGCGTCGTCCATCAGTTCGAAACGGGCGACGTGCTCGGCCACCACGTTGCGCAGGGCGCCCTGGGCCCACTGGCCGGTCTTGATGATATTGGTGACTTCGCTGCCCAGCGAGGCATCGTCGAGCATCATCAGGTAGACGTCGAACAAGGCCCGTTCTTCGGGGCGCAGCTGGGTCGCGAGCTTGGCCGAGAGGGTGCGCATGTCGTTGCGCACGCCTTCCAGGGCGTTCTGGAATAGCGCCAGTTCGGCCTTGATATCGGCTACGGTCTTGTCCGGCACCACATCGAGGTCGGCCGGCGGCAGCATCACCAGCGCGGTACCAACAGCGGCACCGGGAGAACCCGGCACGCCGACGAAGCGCGCTTCCTGGATACCCTTGCCCTGGCGGCCCAGGCCACGGATCGAACCCGTCGCCTCGGCGTGGGCGATAACCCCGGCGAGCTGGGCGCTCATGGTCACCAGGAAGGCTTCTTCGCCCTCGTCGAACTGGCGGCGCTCCTTCTGCTGAATGACCAGAACCCCGACCACACGACGGTGGTGGATGATCGGGGCACCGAGGAATGAAGCGAATTTCTCTTCACCGGTTTCGGCGAAGTAACGATAACGGGGGTGGTCGGCGGCGTTTTCCAGGTTCAGCGGTTCTTCCCGGGTACCCACCAGGCCCACCAGGCCTTCGTTGGGGGCCATGCTGACCTTGCCGATCGAACGCTTGTGCAGGCCTTCGGTGGCCATCAACACGAAGCGGTTGCTTTCCGGGTCGAGCAGGTACACCGAGCACACCTGGCTGCCCATGGCTTCCCTGACGCGCAGCACAATGATCCCCAACGCCGTCTTGAGATCCTTGGCGGAGTTGACTTCCTGGACGATCTTGCGCAGCGTATTGAGCATGGCTCGGGGTCGAACTCCGTCGTCAGTCGCGCGATAAAAGGCGCGGGGCAAGCTCTTTGAGCGCGCGGCGGTAAACCTCGCGCTTGAATGTCACCACCTGGCCCAGCGGGTACCAATAACTGACCCACTTCCAGCCGTCGAACTCGGGCTTGGGGGTCAGGTCCATTCTTACGCGCTGCTCGTTGGAAATCAGGCGCAACAGAAACCATTTCTGCTTCTGGCCGATACACAGCGGTTGGCTGTGGGTACGCACCAGGCGTTGCGGTAAACGATAACGCAACCAGCCGCGCGTGCAGGCAAGAATTTCAACATCCTGACGCTCCAGCCCTACTTCTTCGTTGAGCTCGCGATACAAGGCGTCTTCCGGCGTTTCCTGGGGGTTGATACCGCCCTGTGGAAACTGCCAGGCATCTTGATTGATACGCCGAGCCCATAGCACCTGTCCGGCGTCATTGGTCAGAATGATGCCGACATTTGGGCGGAAACCATCGGGGTCGATCACGGCAACAACCTCGCAAACGCATGTTCCCGCATTGTTCCACAAAGCCTGTCAAGGCGGCAACGCGCCCGCATACCTTATGTGCATGCATGTCAAAAGTCCGTATTCTGTGAGGCGTTTTTCCAACTATTAGTGAGATATTTCATGCGTCTGGCGTTATTTGATCTCGACAACACCCTGCTCGGCGGGGATAGCGACCACGCCTGGGGCGATTACCTGTGCGAGCGGGGCATTCTCGACAAGGTCGAATACAAGGCGCGCAACGACGCATTCTACGATGACTACCTGGCCGGCCAGCTGGACCAGGGCGCCTATCTGGAGTTCAGCCTGGAGATCCTGGCCGCTACCGACCTGGCGCAGCTCGACGAATGGCACCGCGACTTCATGCGTGACTGCATCGAGCCTATCGTGCTGCCCAAGGCCCTGGCCCTGCTGGAGCAGCACCGCGCCGCCGGCGACAAGCTGGTGATCATCACGGCCACCAACCGCTTCGTGACCGGGCCGATCGCCCAGCGCCTGGGCGTGGAAACGCTGCTGGCGACCGAGTGTGAGATAGTCGATGGCCGCTATACCGGCCGCAGCTTCGACGTGCCGTGCTTCCGCGAGGGCAAGGTGACGCGCCTGAACCGTTGGCTGCAGGAAAATGGCCTGAACCTGGAAGGCAGCTATTTCTATAGCGACTCGATGAACGACCTGCCGCTGCTGCTGGAAGTCGCCCACCCGGTAGTGGTCGACCCGGATCCCAAGCTGCACGAAGAGGCCAAGCGCCGCGGCTGGAAGGAAATCTCGCTGCGCGGGGAATGATGCTCAGGTTTTGACGGCGGTCAAACCGGTTTGACCGCCACCAGCACAATGATCGCGGCAAAGCAGGCCACCGAAACAGTGCTGTAGATAAAGGCGCGCTTGCGCTGCGCGGCCACGTCTTGCTTGTTCGACGCGACCGAATAAACCTGGGCCCGGCGCAACCGATTGACCCGGCGCAGTGCCAGCAGCCAGAACACCCACACCACGATATACAGCCCCTCGGCCGCCAGCATCCACAGCTGCCCCAGCGGCCAGGCGCCGACGTGGGCCAGCCACCAGCCACTGAAGGGCAGGCTGGCCAGGCTCAGGGCCATCAGCACCCAGGCAAACACCCATGGCCGCTGCAGGCTGCGGCCGAACGCGGCGTTGTCGGCACCACCGCGCAGGGCCCGGATGGCTACCCCTGCCGCGCTCAGCACAAACAGCACGGTGGCGGCGAAGAAGGCCAGTTTCAGGGCTGAGTAGGTTTCCATGGATGAAGCTCTCCCGCTAGTTGGCTACAACGCTACCTTAGCAGCGTGCGCCTGGAGTTTCATACCAACCGTACTGGCGCCGTCGCGAGCTGCGCTCGCTCCAACCAGTGTACGAACATCCTGTTGGAGCGAGCATAGCTCGCGATGGCGCCAGCCAGCATTACCTCTCCATCAGCCCAGAAACAGCTGGTAAGCCGGGTTGTCGGTCTCGTCCCAATACGGATAGCCGATCTCGTCCAGCGCCGCGCCGATCAGGTGCCGCTCTTCTTCCGGCACCTGCAGGCCGGCGACCACGCGGCCATCAGCAGCGCCGTGGTTGCGGTAGTGGAACATCGAGATATTCCAGCGCCCGCCCAGCTTGCTGAGGAAGTTGAACAGCGCTCCCGGCCGCTCAGGGAATTCGAAGCGCATCACGCGCTCGTCGCTGACCTTTTCGGCATGGCCGCCGACCATGTGGCGAATGTGCAGCTTGGCCAGCTCGTTGTCGGTCAGGTCCAGCACCGGAAAGCCCTGGCTGCGCAGGTTTTCCAGGAGTGCATCGCGGGGGTCGTTCTCGGGATGGGTCTGCACGCCGACGAAGATGTGCGCCTCGCGGCCGCTGTGGAAGCGGTAGTTGAATTCGGTGATCTGGCGCTTGCCGATGGCCTGGCAAAAGGCCTTGAAGCTGCCCGGCTGCTCGGGAATGGTCACCGCGATGATGGCTTCGCGGCCCTCGCCAAGCTCCGCGCGCTCAGCCACGTGGCGCAGGCGGTCGAAGTTGACGTTGGCGCCGGAGTCGATCGCCACCAGGGTTTGGCCGGTCACGCCATACAGCTCAATGTATTTCTTGATGCCGGCGACGCCCAGTGCGCCGGCCGGTTCGGTGATCGAGCGGGTATCGTCGTAGATATCCTTGATAGCTGCGCAGATCTCGTCAGTACTGACGGTCACCACCTCGTCGACATAGTCCTTGCATATGTCGAAGGTGTGCTGGCCGATCTGCGCCACCGCCACACCGTCGGCGAACAGCCCGACTTGCGGCAACACCACGCGCTCGCCTGCCGCCAGGGCGGCTTGCAGGCAGTTGGAATCATCGGGCTCAACGCCGATGACCTTGATGTCCGGGCGCAGGTATTTCACATAGGCCGCGATACCGGCGATCAGCCCACCGCCGCCCACCGGCACGAAAATGGCGTTCAACGGCCCCGGGTGCTGGCGCAGGATCTCCATCGCCACGGTGCCTTGGCCGGCAATTGTGTCGGGGTCATCATAGGGATGTACGTAGACGTAGCCCTTCTCGTCCACCAGTTTCAGCGAGTAGGCCAGCGCTTCGGGGAAGGAGTCGCCATGCAACACCACCCGCCCGCCGCGGGAGCGTACGCCCTCGACCTTGATTTCCGGGGTGGTCTTGGGCATCACGATAGTGGCCTTGACCCCCATCTTCTTCGCCGCCAGGGCCAGACCCTGGGCATGATTGCCCGCCGAAGCCGTGACCACGCCGCGGGCGCGCTCGGCGTCGCTCAACTGCGCCAGCTTGTTGTAAGCGCCGCGCACCTTGAAGGAAAACACCGGCTGCAGGTCTTCACGCTTGAGCAGCACGTTGTTGCCCAGGCGCTTGGACAGCTGGCCAGCTGACTGCAGCGGGGTTTCAACGGCGACATCGTAGACGCGCGAGGTGAGAATTTTCTTAACGTACTGTTCGAGCATCGGAAAACATCACTGCTGGCGGTGGTTGCAAGGACCGCGAGTCTAACCCAGCGCTCGCCGCGACGACCACACTGAAACCAAGGTTTTGCCCAACGGATACGGCTATAATGCGCGCCCCAGATTGACCTGCCCGCTTCCGGAGCCCGCATGACCCAGGACCAACTCAAACAGGCCGTCGCCCAGGCCGCCGTCGATTTCATTCTGCCCAAGCTCGACGACAAGAGCATCGTGGGCGTTGGCACCGGCTCCACCGCCAACTGCTTCATCGACGCCCTGGCGCAGCACAAGGGTGCGTTCGACGGCGCCGTGGCCAGCTCTGAAGCCACCGCCGCGCGCCTCAAGGGCCATGGTATTCCGGTCTATGAGCTGAACACCGTGAGCGACCTGGAGTTTTACGTCGACGGCGCCGACGAGAGCGACGAAGGCCTGAACCTGATCAAGGGCGGCGGCGCGGCACTGACCCGCGAGAAGATCGTCGCGGCCGTGGCCAAGACCTTCATCTGCATCGCCGATGCCAGCAAGCTGGTGGGTGTGCTGGGCGCGTTCCCGCTGCCGGTGGAAGTGATTCCCATGGCCCGCAGCCACGTGGCGCGCCAGTTGGTGAAACTGGGGGGCGATCCGGTGTATCGCGAAGGCGTGCTGACTGATAACGGCAACATCATCATCGATGTGTACAACCTGCAGATCACCGACCCCGTGGCGCTGGAACGTGACATCAACGCCATCGTCGGCGTGGTGACCAACGGCCTGTTCGCGGCACGTTCGGCGGATTTGTTGCTGCTGGGTACCGCTGAGGGCGTGAAAACGCTGAAGAAGCAATAACTGCAGGCGAGTTTCTCGCCAGCCGTACCGACGCCAAGCTCGCAGCCAAGGCAGCTCCTACCCCGGCCGCATTCCATCCGAAAATTGGCGTCGTGAACACGGTCGAGGTAGGAGCTGCCTTGGCTGCGAGCTCTTGGCAGGCGACGCCGATCCCAGGCCTTACAAAACTCGGGTGTCGAAACGGCTGGCCCCTGGCAATTCCAGCACCAGCTCATCCCCCGGATTCAACGGCCCAACGCCCGCCGGCGTACCGGTCATGATCACGTCCCCTGCCTGCAGCGCGAAGCACGCCGCCATGTACTGGATCATCGGCACTATGGGGTTGAGCATCAGGCTGCTGTTGCCATCCTGGCGCACTTCGCCATTCAAGGTCAGGCGTACCGGGATGTCGGTCAGATCGCTGTAGGAACTGGCAGCGACGAATGGCGCAATCACGCAGGCGCCGTCGAACGACTTGGCGATTTCCCAAGGCAAACCCTTCTCTTTCAATTTCGATTGCACGTCACGCAGGGTCAGGTCCAGGGCCGGCGCGTAACCGCTGATGGCGTCCAGCACTTCTTCTTCGCTTGGTTGGGTAGACAGTGGCTTGCCCAGCAGCACGGCGATTTCCGTCTCGTAGTGCACCGAACCACGGTCGGTCGGAATCTTGAAACCGCCCTCCGAAGGCACCACGCAACTGCCCGGCTTGATGAACAGCAACGGCTCGGTCGGCACCGGATTGTCCAGTTCCTTGGCATGTTCGGCGTAGTTACGCCCGATACACACCACTTTTCCTAGCGGAAAGTGAATACGGGTACCGTCGAGATACTGATGCTGATAGCTCATGAACGAGTCCTCTTCTGCCATGTTGGACGTTATTGAAGCAGCGTCGCAGGGAAGCAACCCGCGAACCATTCATAGTGGCCCTGAGCCGTATTCACGTGCCAGGTATGGGCCTTACACAGGGCGCATATGCTAGCATACGCCCCCCGCCAATCGCGCTCTCGGGCGATTCGGGACGTAGCACTTCCTGCCAATTTTCTCCGGGACACAGGTTTACGCAGATGAGCAAGACTTCCCTCGACAAGAGCAAGATCAAGTTCCTTCTTCTCGAAGGCGTCCACCAATCCGCCGTTGACGTCCTGAAGGCCGCCGGCTACACCAGCATCGAATACCACACCAAGTCGCTGCCGGAAGCCGAGCTCAAGGAAAAGATCGCCGACGCCCACTTCATCGGTATCCGCTCGCGCACGCAGCTGACCGAAGAAATGTTCGAAGCCGCCAAGAAACTGGTCGCCGTCGGCTGCTTCTGCATCGGCACCAACCAGGTCGACCTGGACGCCGCCCGTGAGCGCGGTATCGCCGTGTTCAACGCGCCGTACTCCAACACCCGCTCGGTCGCCGAGCTGGTGCTGGCCGAAGCCATCCTGCTGCTGCGCGGCATCCCCGAGAAAAACGCTTCCTGCCACCGCGGTGGCTGGATCAAGAGCGCGGCCAACTCCTTCGAGATCCGCGGCAAGAAACTGGGGATCGTCGGCTACGGCTCGATCGGTACCCAACTGTCGGTACTGGCCGAAGGCCTGGGCATGCAGGTGTTCTTCTACGACACCATCACCAAGCTGCCGCTGGGTAACGCCACCCAGGTCGCCAGCCTGACCGACCTGCTGGGCATGAGCGACATCGTCACCCTGCACGTGCCGGAAACCGCCGCCACCCAGTGGATGATCGGCGAGAAGGAAATTCGCGCCATCAAGAAGGGCGGCATCCTGATCAACGCCGCCCGCGGCACCGTGGTCGAGCTGGACGCCCTCGCCGACGCCATCAAGGACAAGCACCTGATCGGCGCCGCCATCGACGTGTTCCCGGTGGAGCCACGCTCCAACGATGACATCTTCGAAAGCCCGCTGCGTGGCCTCGACAACGTCATCCTGACCCCGCACATCGGTGGTTCCACCGCCGAAGCCCAGGCCAACATCGGCCTGGAAGTGGCCGAGAAGCTGGTCAAGTACAGCGATAACGGCACCTCGGTGTCGTCGGTCAACTTCCCGGAAGTGGCGCTGCCGGCCCACCCTGGCAAGCACCGCCTGCTGCACATCCACGAAAACGTGCCGGGCGTACTGAGCGAGATCAACAAGGTGTTCGCCGAAAACGGCATCAACATTTCCGGTCAGTTCCTGCAGACCAACGAGAAAGTCGGCTACGTGGTGATCGACGTCGATGCCGAGTACTCGGAAATCGCTCAGGAGAAACTGCAGAAGGTCGCTGGCACCATTCGTTGCCGCGTACTGTTCTGATTGCTCTGAAGCGCTGAAGAGGGAGGCCCGGGTGGCCTCCCTTTTTTTCGCCTGAAGATAGGCGCGGGGCCCATGCTAGAGTTATTCATTCGAATGACTGCCAACGGCCTAGGGACTCTCGCTTGAACAACTCGCCCATCTCCGCCAGCGCGTTCCAGCCGGCGCCCGCGCAACCGCCGGCCACCGCCTTCACCGGCCTGGCGCCTTTCCTGCGCATGAGCATCGCTGGCATCGATTTCAGCCTGCAGGCCGCCGACATGCTCGACCAGGCGCAATTGCACCCCGAAGACCCGGAATTGTGGATGAACCTGGCCACGGTGCTGCTGTGCCTGAACGAGCAGGAAATGGGCCTGGAAGTGCAAGCCCGGGCGCTGCAGATGCAGCGGGTGTACCGCATCGCCTCCCGGCAGCCGGCGCGCCTGCGCCTGTTGCTGCTGATGGTGGCGGGCGAGTTGTCGGCCAACGTGCCGGTCGATTGCCTGCTGGAAAACAGCGATATCGAACTGCTCTATTACTATGTCACCCCGGGCAATCCGCTGGCGGCGCCGATTCCGGAGCATGACGTGCTGCTGGTGGGTATCAGCGCCGCCGACACCACCCGCGAAGCGCTGCAGCAATTGGAAGCGCCCCTGGCGCAATGGCCGCGCCCGGTCATCAATCCCGCAGATCGGGTGCCGCGCTCGGAGCGCCAGACTGCCAGCGCGCTGCTGCAAGGCATTCCCGGGCTGGTAATGTCGCAGGTCCAGCGCATCGCCCCGCAGGCCCTGCAGGCGGTAGCCGCCGGAGAACTGGCGCTGGCCGCCACTACTGGCGGCGTCAGCTTCCCGATCATCCTGCGGCCGGTCGGTACCCACGGCGGCCATGGCCTGGAGCGGATCGACTCGGCCGAGGCGATCAAAGGCTACCTGGCACGGGTCGAGGCCCCGGAATACTTCCTTGCGCGCTTCGTCGACTACAGCAAAGCCGACGGCCTGTTCCGCAAGGCGCGAGTCTTCATCATCGACGGCACACCTTATGCTTGCCACATGGCAACGTCAGAAAATTGGATGATTCACTACCTCAACGCCCGCATGTACGAAGACCCGCAACGCCGCGCCGAAGAAGCCCGCTTCCTCGATGATTTCCCGGCGTTTGCGGCGCGCCACGCCACCGCCCTCACGGCGATTGCCGAGCGCACCGGCCTGGATTACCTCGGCATCGACTGCGCCGAGACCCGGGATGGCGAACTGCTGGTGTTCGAGATCGACCCGGCCATGGTGATCCACGCCATGGACCTGGAAGAAGTGTTTCCCAATAAACAGATCCACATGCTGAAAGTAAAAAACGCCCTTCGTGATTTGCTGTTGCGCCGCAGCGCTACCCGCACGGAGGGCCCCGACACCTGATCACTTCGGAATGCCAAGGTCCATGTCTACGAATCCGCGCAACGCCCTGAATTTCTCTGGTGGCCCTGGGGCCTTGCCAGAGACTGTGCTGGCCCAGGTTCAGCAAGCCATTGTCGAGGTGCCGGAGGTTGGTCTGTCGATCCTCGGCATCAGCCACCGCTCGGCCTGGTTCGCCGCCGTGGTCGACGAAGCCGAGCGCAACATCCGTACCCTGCTCGGCCTGCCCGAGGATTTCCACGTGCTGTTCCTGCAGGGCGGCGCCACCCAGCAATTCTCCATGGTACCCATGACCCTATTGCGCGGCAGCGAGCACCCGGCCGAGTACATCGATTCCGGCTACTGGAGCCGCAAGGTGATCTCCGAGGCACGCCGCGAGGGGCCGGTGAAAACCATCTGGAGTGGCGAAAGCTGCGGCTTCAACCGCCTGCCAACTGACGATGAACTGAGCTTCTCGGCCGATGCGCCCTACCTGCATTATGTCGACAACGAGACGGTGGAAGGCTTGCAGTTCCATCGCGTGCTGGGCCGTGACGACGTGCCGCGCATCTGCGACATGTCGTCGAACTTCCTCTCCAAGCCCTGCGATGCCGACAAATTCTCGGTGATCTACGCCCATGCGCAGAAAAACATCGGCCCGGCGGGCGTGACCGTGGTGTTGGTGCGCGATGCCGTCGCCAAGCGCTCACCGGATGACCTGCCTTCGTTCCTCAACTACCAGCGGCAGATCGAGGCCAGTTCCAACCTCAATACGCCCCCAGTGTTCGCCATCTACGTGGTGCTACTGGTGACGCGCTGGTTGCTGAACGACATTGGCGGGCTGGAGAACATGGCGCGCATCAACCGGCACAAGGCCGAACTGATGTACAGCGCGCTGGATAACGCCGAGGGCTTCTACCAGGGCTGGGCGCAGAAGGCCGACCGTTCGACCATGAACGTGGCGTTCAACCTGCCGAGTGCGGAGTTGCAGCAGGCGTTCTTCGAGCAGACCCGGGCGCTGGGCTTCTCCGGGCTGGAAGGGCACCGGGCGATTGGCGGGGTGCGGGCTTCGATCTATAACGCGTTGACGTTGCCGGCGGTGGAGAGGCTGGTGGAGTTCATGGCCGATTTCCGGCGGCGCAATTAAAAAGCTCGCAGCCAAGGCCGCTCCTACCCCGATCGCGTTCCATCCGAAAATTGGCGTTGTGTACAGGGTCGGGGTAGGA
>Ga0308164_10001213_pt1 | contig 31651 bp, 20 predicted proteins | sample PhyTR2_FD_201031 | JGI IMG/M metagenome (GOLD analysis project Ga0308164, IMG submission 201031) | Phyllosphere microbial communities from UC Gill Tract Community Farm, Albany, California, United States - DLSLT.R2 | ecosystem: Host-associated > Plants > Phyllosphere > Unclassified | place: USA... | reverse complement strand
CCAGAATGGCTGAAGCTTATGGTGAGCAGTTTTTCTATGATGGTGAGGTTCTACACTTCGGAAAACTTCCGCCATCGGAACAATCTGTTAAGCTAACCTATGGAAGCAGTGTCAATGATGTGAAGATCAAAATGAAAGCACAGCATGTAAATCCTACTTTCTATGGATATAACAGCAGTAAAAACGAAAAGTTGACTACCGCAGGTTCCAAGGTCAATCATGTCTCTGATATTGCCAAAAGAGCGTACGAAATTTCAGAAAAAACATTTACCACTCCATCGTTACGGGTAGCCCCTATTAAAGCCTCTTCCATTATGGATATTGATGCTTCACAGAAAGGAGCTTCGGGAAGCAAGGCCGTGGATGTTTTCATTACTTCCGGAAGTACTACTGTTCCCTTCCTGTACCCAGGATGTACCGCCGATATTGAAATGCGTAAACTGGATACCAATCAGACCTCTTATTTTACCAAACTGATGATCACAGAAGTGCATCACGAAGTAGACGCCAGGGGATATTACACCGGAAATTTTGAAGGCATTGCATCAGATACCGGATTTATTCCCCGTCCTGAATTCCATTTTCCAAAAGCCGAAGCACAGTTTGCAAAAGTAATTTCCAATACAGATCCCTTAAACCAGGGCCGTGTGCGGGTTCAGTTTGACTGGCAGACCGGGCCGGATACTACAGAGTTTATCCGGGTGATGACTCCTGATGCAGGGGGAAGTGATAAAGTAAGTAAAAACCGTGGATTCATGGCTATTCCGGAAGTTGGGGATCAGGTGGTGGTTAATTTTGTTCATCAGCATCCGGATCGTCCTTTTGTAATGGGAGGTATGTTTCACGGAGGTGTTGGCGGCGGTGGCGGCAAAAACAATAATGTTAAAAGTTTAAGCAGCCGAAGCGGAAATAAACTGGAACTGGATGACGGCGCAGGATCGGTATTTTTAACGGATAAAGGCGGCGCAAATATGAAGTTTGACGGATCAGGAAATGCATCAACCGTGGCCAATGCTGCCCACAGTATTAGTGCAGGAAGTGCTCATACCACCGGGGTAGGCGGAAAAAAAGATTCACCGCCACAATCTCTTCTTCATATGGATGCTTCCGGAAATATTATACTTGATGGGAAAACAAGTATCACGTTTAAGGTGGGAGGCAATAGCATTACTATTTCGAAAGATGGTATTGTAACCTCTGTGGGAGAAGGTAAAATAGAATCCACCGCAACTGCAGGACCGGTAACCATTAAAAGTACCTCTGCTGATGCTTCATTCAGCGGTACCACAGATACCAAAATAGGAGGTGGCACTACAACATTTGTAACCGGAGGTGAAGTAGAAATTAATCAATCTTAAATCGTATGAATCAGATTCGTATCCCAGAAAAAGGAAAGTCTCAGTTTTTTTTCATCACCAGTGTAAACAGGACTGTTGCTGGCAGTAAATTGTCGGAATTCGTTCAAAAAAAATTAGTGGAATTATCTTTAATAGATGTCACGGAATCTACTTTAATTTTTAGATACAAACTTCATCATCAGGTGATGGAAGGTTCTGCAATGATCCATACGTGGTCTGCTGATATGGAAGAATTACAGTCTGATCTGGTGATCATCACCGATATGAATGGGAAGTTTAAAGATTTAGATCATTTTGAAAATCTATCCCAAAAATGGGAAGGAGGATTTCTGGAGGAGGTAAGTCCTAAATACGTCAATCATAAAGAGGTACTTGAAGTGATGGCAGAAGAAACATCGAAATTATTGGGAAATAAAGAACAGTTTTTAAAAACATTTGTAGGTTACAGCAGTTGGCGTTTCTTTTTTCAGGATTGGTACAGAATACATCCCACGGAAGAAGATAGGTCTCTGGATCTTACACAATATTTTGGAAAAGTGGATCTGCCACTCAATATACACTCTGTTACTGAGAAAGAAGGAGAGAAAGGATCTCCGGTGGTCATAAAAAATACAGCCGTTCTGGATAAGGAAAAATTTGACAGAAAAACGTTTGCCCGGATGTTAAAAGACCTTACGAATGTATATAATATTGATGCTACCCTTGATGTAGATCTGGAAGAACGATATGAATTTGCTGAAGACGGCTGGCTTACTGAAGCCGAAATGTTCTTACAAACGGCCGTTTCCAATTGGTATTCTATCAGCTCGGCTCACCAAATTAAAAGGCTCTCTGAGGCAGAGAAAAAAGAGTTCAGTGAATTTACAACCAGGGAAACGATGGTAAGTTAAAAATGGGAAACGGCTATTTGATTTATTTACAAAATAAGTTTTCCACAGACTAAAAAGCGTAATAATGATGAACGTTTTAGACAATAATTATCATGGCAAAAAAATACATACCGAATAATGCATGGTTAAGTTGTGACAAAGGGCAAATTCCTACTCAGATTGCTGTAACACACGACAATAACAGCAGCATATATGGTGAGAAACTGGTAAGCGAAGCAGACACAATACCCGGTGAAAATATAAAACCTTTCGGCACTTGTTCAATAACTGGCGGTCCCTGTACTTATACCCCTATTTATTGGGATAAATGTAACGAAGGAGTAAAGGTTAATGGTTTTAAGCTTGTGTTTGAAGATGCTCATTTACTGTGCAAGCAAACAGGACAAATAAAAATAGATTTTAACGTACCTGCCAGTGCCTTAATCGGGAATTCATTAGCAGGAGCGGGGTATGGATTGTTTAAAGGATCTTCAGGTCTTGGGAATACATTTGGACCTTTTGCAGCAGATCTCCGGGCAAATCCTACGAGTGGTTTAACCAATACAACACAGCTGGGAAACTGGGGTGAAATTGCAGTGGCTCAAGATTTAAAACGGTTAGGATATAAAATGCCTCCCACTCAGCAGTTACCAACAGTCTTGGGACACGGACATCAGGGATTAGATTTGCCTGCTTATGACCCAAAAGCCAATGTAGATATTCTGGGCGAAGTGAAAACGTCTATGGCAAATAACGCGGGGAATATACCGCCCAAAATGAATCCTGCAAATCCTGCAACCGGGCTGCCAACACAAATGTCTGATCCCTATCTTACCCAGCCAACCGCAAACGGTATGACCAGAGTTGAAAATGCAATGCCTGCTGAAGATGCATTAAGAGTATTGAATAAAATGAATAATGGAGGTGACGGCGTAACTAAAATTGCGACTAAAGTAGATGGAAATACGGGAAGCATTACTCATTATGAAGTAGATGCAAACGGAAGTGTGGGAAACAGAGTAAATATTCCGCCTGCAAATGTAATGGCTGGCAATAGCAAAACAGCCAATCTTATTAATTCAGTGTCTGAAAGTATTCAAAGTCAGAAAAATATAACAGCTGCCAACAAGTTTTTGGTGGCGAATGCAGATAACGTAGCCAAGGTGGGGAAAGTGGTAGGCAAAGGAGCTATTGTGGTAGGCATAATTATGGATGCTTACAGCATAGGAAGTGCGTACGCAGAAGAAGGAGAGTTTGGAAACAAAACCCAGCAGGCAACAGGTTCTGCCATAGGTGGTGCAGCTGGCGCTTGGGCCGGAGCAGAATTAGGAGCAGCGATAGGAGTTGTTGGGGGGCCCGTGGGCGTTATTGTCGGCGGTGTAGTAGGAGGGATTATTGGGGGAGTAATAGGAAGTGGCGTTGGCGCCAAGGTAATGGATTTTTTATTTTAATTAAAAACTTTATATTAGAAAAAAATATAATATCATGGGAATATTTAATAATTTATTTGGTTCAAAAAAACAACCGCAATTAGAACAGGACAACATGAAAGAAGAGGTTTCTGATGAAGTGAAAAGATTAAAAAGCAGAGACAGATATCAAGATAGCATATTTTTTTATACAACATTAAATAAGATTATTAAGAATCGGGAAAGCGTTGCATACAAATTAAGAGACCAATATATTCAGGAAAATAACCAGGTAGCATTGAAAAATTTTGGCAATAATATTTCCTCAGATATATACACGTACATATCCTACTGGTATTCCATGGGGGAGCCTATAAATGAAAATTGGCAAAAATTTTATTTAGCAAATTTAAAGTTTTATCTCCTTGCTGTTAATAAACAGACGCTCTTAAATGGCCTCTACACGCACAGTTCAAAAATATTAGCCATAGGGATTTTATTAAATATTGATCAGGAAGAATTTAAAAAAATATCAGAGCGCTATGTTGAAGAAGGCTATGAAGATTTAGTTTTAGACGGTTTGGTGCATTTAAAATACCATCCGCACCCCATATCAGATACCCTGCAGTTTCCCAATGAAATCTATATTCAGAAATTAGCGGCAATAATAAAATCAACTTCGAAACAGGAAGCAGAAGCGATTGTAAAAGATACTTTAGAAAACCATTTTTACACCAGAGAGAATCTTCAGACCGCTTATGAAAGCCATAAAACAGAATTCTATGCCGGATATTGGGCTTGGGAATTAGCCGCATTAGTAAAAATAATGGGTCTTGATGACAGCAGTTTTAAAGACAATCCTTATTATCCTTACGATCTGGTTCATTGGAAAAATGCTAATTAATCAGAGGATTTCAGTAGATGAAACGATGAAACCGTTATCATTATCATCCTGAGCAGGAAAAGAATAAAATTTTAAAAATATGTTAGAAAATTAGCTCGTACAAAATTGTGTGCGGGCTTTTCTATTTCCGGAAATTAAAGAATAGAAAACCTCTGATACTCCACAGCATCAGAGGTTAGGCATTGTTTAGCAGTTCATAGCATATAACTAAAAGCATCATTCACTTCGAAATAAAGCATTATCAAACGTAATGCTTGCGCCGAAATCCGAATTCTTTCCCGACAAAGAAAGCATTCAGTTCAGTTTCACCTTTTTCGGGGTACTGATAGTGTAATTAAAGCTGATAATTTGAAATTACCAAACTCAAAATAAAATGAATATAATCCTGCTCCGCATCTTTTCTGTTGATGAGTTTATTTTTATAATCATATGAATTGAGTATTCCAGATAATTTCTGATAGATTTCAAAATCACCACCTTTAATCTTTATCCTTACATTACCATCCCTTCTTTTGATGATCTGATCATCCAATGTTCGTACTTTAAACAGAACATCACGCAAATTTTGACTGGAATTTATACGTCCAATGTATCTTTCAACTATATTAACCTTGAACGAATCAAACATGATTGTATTAAAAACAATGTTAGAGTCAGGGTTCTGGGTGTTGAGTTCAAGTGTATAGTTCATGAAATTTAATTTGCACAAATTTATGCAGAAGCTGAAAAACATCAAAATAAAATATTCAACTTTAAATTGGTAAAGAAATTGTATAGGTTAAAGCACCATAAAAAAACTAACCCTAACATCAAAACTATGAATATTTCTTATTACGATTTTAAAAATCTACCGAATCAGGCACAGTTCGATCTTGTTATCAATCAAGGAGATAGGGTGAATGAAACCATTATTCATAACCTTAAATACGTGCTTTATACCGTTTCTTTTTTTTCTGTGGAAATCATTTATAATATCCCGGATAATAGAATTTCGGGCATCAATGTGTATCAAAATAAGGCAGTTTACGCGAACTAATTATTAAAAAAAAATAATATTGAGGGATAATTTATTCTTTTTTTTGCCCCTTAGACGTTAATATTTTTTTCACTTAATCGGGAAATAAAGTGATGCAATATATTTGATCATATTAATAAAATGCAGTCATTTATTTTAAGATCAAAACAGGCTGACTGACATTTTGATAAATTCCTTCAGAAATACTTCTGCTTGCCATGTAATATAGGAAACTATGTCTTCCTGGAAGAGCAATGATAAGATCAGTTTCGTTCAACGAGGCGAAATTCAGAATTCCATTGATAATATTCTCATCATAAGAATAGTAAATACTGCTTGGGATTTCGGTTAAATACTCATGAATATATTCCTGAAGTTCTTTCTTTTTACCTTCATCACCTTCATTTTTTTCTTTTGTGTGGATATTTAAAAACATCAGGTGAACATCCTGCTGCTCAATAATAGATTTGTGATGAAAAAGTCTGTCTAATTTTCTAATCCCGTTTACATCGCACGGAATAAGTATATTTTTGATTGTATTATAACGATATCCACTAGGAACCACTAAGGTTTTAACCGGGCTGGTTCTGGCAATACTGATGATATTTTCAGACACAAAACTGTCATTTGTAGAAGACTGGCCGTCGCTTCCTAAAACAATCAGCTCTATAGAAGGCTGATCTTTTAACAGTTCGTGAATACTTTTTGTAAGCGTCCACTCACTTACCAACGTTGAAACTTTCAGGTCCGGTGACTTTTCAACGATGATATTGCTTAATCTATTAAGTAGTATTGATGTTTTTTCCAGTAAGCTGTTTACATTTTCTTCATTAACAAAGGAGTGGCCTTCAGCCATATGCAGATAATCGAATTCAGACTCTTTGGATGTTTTTAAAAGAATAATATGGGTGTATTCAAATTGCTTTGCCCATTCAGCAGCAAGCTGTACTGCATTTTCTGTTGTTGATGTAAAATCAACCGGTACAAGTATAGTTCTCATATTAATTAATTTATAACACGGTTATTCAAGATTGGCGGTCATTTTTTTTACCAATGAAAGTGCCTTCCTTATTTCATCTTCGTTAATACGATCTGCCGCTTTTTTATACAATTCTAGTGCCCAGGGATAGACGGTTTCTACAATTTCTCTACCTTTTACACTCAGATAGATATGTTTATGTCTTCTGTCATTTTTATTTTCCAACCGCTCAACCAGTCCTTTTTTTACCAGACTGTTGATGAGATACGTAATGCTGGATTTGTCTTTACTTATCGTATTGCTTATTTCCTGTTGATTTATACCATCATTTCGCCAGAGGAGACCGAGTATTTCTATAAGCTCAAAAGAAAGATCCGGATCGTATTCATTAATTCTTGCCTGAATTTTTTGACGAAGACGGCTTTTCATTTCACCCATTGCCAGTCCCAATTCGAAGGCTAATTCTGATATGTCATTTTGTTTTGACGGCATAGTATAATAGTGAAAAGATGTACATCATAAGCTGCATATCTGAAAATATCAGATATACCTAACTCTAACAAATATAATAAAATTAGTTTGAATTTAAACTAATTTCAACAGTGAGATTTCTCATTAAAAATAAAATATTACCATAGAATTTGAATATGAAAACAGTTTTTATGCAGTGATTGAAGATTACACGATATCGTAAATGTTGATGGCAAATCACCTTTACATTCAGGAAAAATTATACTTAGAATGAATAAATACTTGCTTATTTTTAATATGTGATAAATATTTTTTACTGGGAATCAGTGTGTAAACAATTGTCTGTTGAATTGATTTTTAAAATGAAATATATGGCACAACTTCTGATATAAGAAAGCTACACTGCAAATCATATTATTATGTCGATACAAATTAAAATAGCATTTTGTACAAAATGCAAAGGATACTGTTCATCTACAACTGCTGATAAAAAAAACAATAATCATCCGGATATCATAGATCATTTTTTATATCATGGAGAACCATGGTTTACATTGGATCACCCTACATTTGACCGTTATAAAAACTTTGAAAATCTGGAAATACATACCCTTAGCCTGGAGGAGCATAGACAAAATGATCATTTGTACTGCCATTGTGAAATGAAGGCCAGAGTAGAAAAAAAAGTGTATATGTACGAGTTGAAAAAGACAGAGAAAACAGAAAATACACAAGAATTCATCGAAAAGCACGAAGTGGATACGGATATTTATTTCAGAGATCTTTATTATATGTGCCATACTTTTCATGGAATGGGTTCTGCCCGTCATAAAAATACAGGAATGGGACTTAGAAATTAAGAGGTATATTTTATAAAAGAAGCAGCTGATTATAATGAATAATCAGCTACTTCTTTTATGAGATAAATAGTTTTCTCAAAAACTTCAGTACTTTAATTTTTTACGGGAGTCAGAGTAAGAAGACCTTTATCTATTTTAAAATCATAGGTTCCGGATATCGCTTTCGGTTCTTTACAATCACTGGACATATCAGCTATACCTTCGGATATTTCTACCTGACCATCTGAGTACACATTATAATTTCCCATCATATGAAAACATGAGTTTCCGGTATGATAGTTTTTATCTGCTTCAAATTGGAGAAAATTAAATTTGCCCTGTTCATCAGGAAATTTAATAGGTTTTGCCTTTTTGAAAACAATACTGCCGTCAGTATTTCTCTTTTCAAGTTCCCAGGTCGTTTTTGCCAGACGATTGGTTTGTGCATTGGCGACTGACACTAAAGAAAATGCAGTTACCATACAGGTAAGGATGAATTTTTTCATATTGAGATTGTTAATGTTGGTTTTGTAATATATGGAAATCATTTTCGCTTTTTCGTCATGAAATGATTCAGAAGCAATTTACAAAATAAAGTTTGTCCTGATGAAAATTCTATCATACACTCTCCGAAACCTTTTCCAGACTATATCAATGTACTACACAATGGGGTAGTAATGGCTTTAAGTGGTCTTTTTTTCTTAGAAAAATGCAGGCAGCTATCATCTAATTTCTATATTTGTAAGGTTCAGTTTTGATATAAAATCCTGCGACTATCCGAAATGGGAAGTGGATGATGAACAAAAAGAATTAAGAATAATAAGATGAATATATTAATTGTTGTCACCGTAATCTCAATGTTCATTTCCTTTTTTCTTGCATTTTTTCTGGTGACAGTTAAGACTGAGCATAAGACCAGCAATCGTCTTTTTGCTTTTTTTCTCATCATTACGGCAATAGACATCAGTGACCCTGTAGTAAATCTTTTGGCTGAAGGTCCTTCCAATCTGGGGATGTTGAAAAATACGTTAGCTTTTCTGCAAATTCCTACTTTTTATCTTTATGTATTGTCCGTGTGTTATTCCGATTTTAAACTTAGGCCCAAACATTTGCTTCATGGGCTCCCATTTTTAGCGGTGAATGTGATTTTACTGCCTCATTTTTATTGGGTAGATCTTGCGTCTAAAATTAATTTTATTGAACACCGTCAAAGTAGAATAGAGCTGCAAATCAATCATATTCTTTTTCATATTCAGATCGTGATCTATTTTATTGCCGTTTTTATCCTGTTAAGAAAGGCAAAAAAGCTATATCTGGAAAACTATGCCGGCACCAGTATCAATTCTTATCATTGGTTGTTTCAGTTTACAAGTGTACTGACAATTCTCTACTTGATTGTCATTTTGAAAAACATTTTTAAATTTTCTGATTATCCCTACATCTCTGAGTGGATAAAAATTGGTATCCTGGTTTTTGAGCTGTTTATTATTTGCTGGTATCTGTACAAAGCTTTAAACCATCCCGGTTTATTTAGAAATATAGATTCAACGTTACAACTGGCCTCGGATATTGTTTTAGAAAAAAAGAATGAGACCCAATCACTAAGAGACGATGAGCTGGATGCAGACTTAACGAAATTAAAGACGTATATGAGGGAAGAAAAGCCATTCCTTAATCCTTCTGTAACCATCCAGGATATTTCTGCAGGTATCGGAATTCCTACCCGTGAACTGTCGGTTTTAATTAATCATAGGTTAGGACAGCATTTTTACGATTTTGTGAATACGTACCGGGTAGAACAGGCGATGAATATTTTACAGGATGGAACAAAAACCAAAGTAACTATTCTTGAAATTCTGTATGAAGTAGGTTTTAATTCAAAATCTTCCTTTAATACCGCTTTTAAAAAGTACACTGGGAAGACGCCTACTTTATATCGTAAGGATTTGCAAGACAGGATTTTGTAATTACTCGTACTTCCTTTTATAAAGATCCGTACTTATTTTTCTTCACAAATGAGACCGATTACTTTTACTCGGTCGCCTGGTTGTCATTTCTCCCACATCTTTGTATCGAAATAATGTTTAACCTAAACTATTCGATATCATGAAAATTTCATTACAACTTTTAGCCATACTGTTATTATTAAGCAGCTTTTCTTTTGGACAGAACATTTCCCAAAAGATCGATTCAGTCATACAGGATAATTATCGTAAAAATCCTGATGTAGGAATCAGTGTCGGTTTTATCAATAATAATGAAGAATATTATACCGCATATGGCAATTTGAATGCAGGAAGTCAAATTAAGATCAATAAAAATTCCGTATTTGAAATTGCTTCGATCACTAAAATTTTAACATCCAATTTAATTGCCCAGGCAATAATGGAGAAAAAAATAAGTGCCGATGATTATATAGATGATTTTCTTCCGAAAGCCTATGTTTTACACAAAAATCTTAAAAACAAAATTAAAATCTCGGATTTGGCTTCTCATCAATCAGGGTTACCTGATATAGATTTTGGCAAGCTTATCGAAATAGATCCGCAGCAGCCGATAAATAGTGTCACTGAAAAAACATTGTCATCCATCATCAACAGCTGTACTGAGCTGAAAGATTATCGTAAATACCGCTATTCTACAATTGGATATACATTACTCGGGCAAATACTGGAAAAAGTATATGGAAAAAGTTACGATGAGATCATTAGAACTAAACTCATAGAGCCTTTACAGATCACAAACACCTTAACCAAAGATTTTAATGTTAAAAACATTACGACGGGGCACAATTCAAATGGAGGTATCCAGGAATTCCTCAAATGGAATATTACAGCATCTGCCGGATTGGTAAAGTCTAATGCTTCTGATATGGTTACTTTTTTAAAAGAAGTATTAAACAACGAGTCAACCATCGGGAAAGCAGCTATGATCACAGAAAAAATATACTATAAAGATGAAAAAAGAGAAATGGGATTGGGAACTAACATCATGACAGATGAAAAAAATACGATCTATTTAAAATCTGGTGATTCTATGGGCCAGTCTTCCATCATATGCTACAACAGAGCTAAAAAATGGGGGATCATTATTCTTTTCAACCAAAGAAATTCAAAAATGAGACAAGACCTGTTGAACCAAATTTATGATACAATATTAAAATAGATACGATCCGGAAATCTTCTCACACAGAATAATAGATTTTATACAAATAAATCCCCCAATTACTCGGGGGATTTATACTTTTTAATTCTAGTAATATTTTTTTCTAGGTTTAATTCCTCAAAAACTGACTCATATCTGCAGAATCAAACGTAAAAGCCATTTGATTTTCAGATTTATCTAATTTTTTACTGATCGTTAGAGCCCATAATACCAATTCTTTACAGAAGTTTTGATCTTCTTTGCTTAATTCTGAGGCATTTTCTTCCACGACGGTTACCAACGGGGTAATGCTGTTAAGTTTCGCGTAAAATTCTTTATCGGTATCCGTATAATTGAGCTCAAGATGGTTTTTATTAAACCATTTGATCAGGTCGGTATACGGTGTTTTTATACCTTCTTTTTCAAGCTTCGAGATGCGCGGGAAGAAGGTTTCAAACTGTGCCATTACGGCTTTATCTATTAATATTTTCGCTACATAATCTGCACCTTCCTGCTCACCTTCATACACCAATTCAATTTTTCCGGTGATAGAAGGAATAATTGACATAAAATCAAGCAGACGAACGGTCGTTTTTTGAGTATCTGATTCAATCAGACGTAATTTGGCTGCAGCTACTAAATTTTCCATGGCGCTGATCGTTAATCGGGCGCTCACTCCACTTTTTGCATCCACATATTCACTGTCGCGGGCCGCAAAAGCCACTTCCTCTAACAGGTCTTTTGCCAGATCCGGGATTTGGATCTGTGATTTATCTTCAGCAGAAATCATAGCTTCCTGCTCAGTAATCTGGCGTGCCAGAGCAATTGTTTTAGGATAATGGGTGAAAATCTGTGAACCGATTCTATCTTTCAGCGGTGTTACAATACTTCCTCTGTTGGTATAATCTTCCGGATTGGCCGTAAAAACAAACTGGATATCAAGAGGCATTCTTAACTGAAATCCACGGATCTGAATATCACCTTCCTGTAAAATATTAAATAAGGAAACCTGAATTCTTGCCTGTAAATCCGGAAGTTCATTCAGTACAAATATAGAACGGTTGGCACGCGGAATCATCCCATAATGCAAAACGCGTTCATCGGAATAAGGAAGCTTTAAAGTGGCAGCTTTAATAGGATCTATATCCCCAATCAAGTCGGCAACATTTACATCCGGTGTAGCAAGCTTTTCAAAGAATCGCTCAGAGCGGTGCACCCATGAAATGGGCGTTTCATCACCATGCTCTGCAATAAGATCTCTGGCATATTTTGAGATTGGGTGGAATGGACTGTCATTAATTTCTGATCCTTTCACAATCGGCATATATTCGTCAAGAAGGTTCACCATGCTTCTGGCAATCCTTGTTTTCGCCTGTCCGCGCAGTCCCAATAAATTAATATGGTGGCCCGCTAAAATTGCTTTTTTCAATTGTGGCACCACAGAATCTTCATAACCCCAAAGTCCTTCAAATACAGGTTCTTTAGCTTTAATTTTCGCAATTAAGTTCGCTTGAATTTCTTCACTGATCGTTCTGTCAATATACCCTGAATTTTTTAGTTCTTTGAATGTAGTATCGTTTTTCATTTCTTTTTAAGTAATAATAATTATGTAATGAGAATTTTAACAGCTTTACTGTAAGGCTAAAATCTGATGTCTGAAATCTAACCGTCTAATTAAATTCTCTTTATTCTGTTTTTTTCGTAATCTTCAAAAATCATTTGTCCCAAACCTGATAATCCTGTTAAAAAGGCTTTTCCTTTATTTTGTGCTGTAAATGCTTCTACAAATTTTCGGAGATAAGGATCCTGGGCGATCATAAAGGTAGTGATGGGAATTTTAAGCTTTCTTGCTTGTGCCGCTTTATTAAGGCATTGAGAAATGATCATTTCATCCAATCCGTTGCTATTCATATAAAACTCTCCGGTAGGCAGCTGAATACAGCTGGGTTTTCCATCGGTAATCATAAAAATCTGCTTGTTGGTATTCCTTTTTCGGCGGAGAATATCCATTGCCAGTTCCAGGCCGGCAACCGTATTGGTGTGATAAGGACCTACTTTCAGATAGGGAAGATCTTTGATTTTAATAGGCCAGGCTTCATTTCCAAACACAATAATATCAATGGAATCTTTAGGATATTTCCGGTTGATAAGCTCTACCAGTGCCATCGCAACTTTTTTAGCAGGCGTTATGCGGTCTTCACCATATAAAACCATAGAGTGGCTGATATCAATCATCAGCACAGTACTCATTTGGGCTTTATGTTTGGTTTCCTCTACAATAAGATCATCTTCCGTCATTCGTAAATCTGAAATTCCGTTATTGATTTGAGCATTTTTTAAGCTTTCAGTCATATTCACGGTAGACAAATCATCGCCATATTGAAAAGAACGGTTTTCACCATCCCGCTCATCACCAACTCCAGTTTTCGTGGTGCGGTGATTTCCAATCCCGCTTTTTTTCAACTTTCCGAATATCTGATCCAGAGCGTATTCACGTAAAGCAGCCTCAAGTTTCGCGGTCAGTACATTTTTTCCTTTTCCCGTGCCGGAATTACCATCTTTAGGATCATCTTCTTCTTTGATGTATCCCCGTTTTTTCAGATCTTCTTCAAAATCTTCTAGAGAATATTCATCATTGAAAATATCATATTCTTTATCCAGCATATCAAGCCATTCAAATGCTTCCTCAATGTCACCGGAAGTATGGGTAAGAAGGTCTTTAAAAACATCGAAGACCCGGTCAAAAGGTGATGTTTCTTCCGGAATATGTTTGCTGAACGTAAAACCTTTTTGAAAATTTAACTCTTTATTCGTCATAAGATACTGCTGCTTTTTATACTATTCCTTATGTTAATACTTTGATAAGCAATTGTATTTCTTTCCTTTGTTTAAACGATACAAGTTATGAAAATATTAGATCGGGATTAGCGAATGGAAAATAGAAAATACTAATGATGGTGATATGAAATTTTACATTTTATCAGAAAGTCTACTTGTATTGTCGTGTTTATATCACAAACAAACAGTTGAAATACGCAGTTGAAATAAAAATTAAGTCGGCTGATTTTAGTAATTAAAATACCTTTATTACTGATTTTTCGAGGTTGATTTTGAAAATTATTTCCAGAAGGTGTGTTTTAATCAATACCGTGTAAAAAAAAGGATTTATAGCTAAACTATTTAATCGATTTTCTTAAATTTTATCAAATATTTTACTATTCTCAAAAAGACAAAAATTACTTTAACTTTGCATGTGAATGATGATCACCGATTATTAAATTTTTGGCGATAGATATATCATTTAAACTAGTACCCAAAAAAGACTTCAGAGATCAGAAAAATTAATTTAGCTGATAAAATAGATATGAAATATAAATTATTAAATTTTAAATTGAGGAAAATCGTTCATTACTCCTTAATCCTGTGTATTCTATTAATACAGGTAATTATAGCCATATTTTTTTATAATGAGTTTATTAATGGAAAAAAATTAGACTTTATTAAGAATCAACTTGAAGAAAGCAAAGCATTAGGTGGATTAACGGATGAGTCAAGGAAGAATTTCATTGATGCCCAGAATTATCTTCAGAAATATATGATCAGCCAGGATGATAAAGATCTGAAACTGTATTTTCAGTCTTTAAGAAAACTGAACGGAAATTTTGACAAAATAGAAGCGTTTGAAAAAGCAAGTCCAAAGCTGAAAAATAAATTAGAATTAGAGAAAAAAGATACTCTGAAATCTGTAAAAATGAAAACCTTACTGGATTCAGCGTATGAAATTTCTCAAAATCCCCCTGCAAAAATCAAGGATAAAGAATATGAACTTGAAAAATACAAGAATGATTTTGAGGATTTGGAGATTCAAACCCAGACTTATTCTGATACCATTAAGAAGAAGAGCTTAATGGGACGTTTGAAAGATGCCATATCAAATAAGGTTGATGTACAGAAAGAAAGTACAGTCATTACTTTATCTAATAAAAAGGCGATGGATCTTTCTAAGTTGAAAACAGAGATGAACAATGCGATACAATCTATGGATAAGCATTATTCTGACGCTGTAAAAAAGATCCAGACATCTACGGTTAAAAAGCAGCGCGAAAATATGCACTATTATAGTAATTTCAATAAATTAATGGTGTACAGCAACGGATTGATCAATGTCTATGAAAATGCGATTAAAGATTTTAAGTCAGAATTAGAAAAAGAATACAGCGAACAAAATTCTATCAATAATAAAATCAGGAAGTATCTGGTGATCGGATTAATGAGCTTAATGTTTATTGTTTCCATTCTTATCATGTACTTTACAAGAATTGCATTTATATATGAACAAAAATTAAATGCAGCCAATAAGGAGATTAAAAATAACCTTAACTTCAAAAATAGAATCCTTGGAATGCTGAGCCATGAATTGAGGTCTCCTCTTAAAATCATTAATATTTTTATTGATAAGATCAACAGAACGACAAGTGATGAAAAGGTAAAGGATTATCTTAAATCTATGAAGTTTACCAACAGTACTTTGCTCATACAGTCTAACCAGATTCTGGAATATACAAAGAACCAGGAAGCCGGAAAAAAACTGATCAGTACAGCCTTTAATCTTAAAGATGAAATTGACAGTATTGTAACGGCAATTACTCCTTATATTGAAACCAGAGATAATAAATTTGTGGTTACTAACCGCATACCGGCCGGTTTAATAGTGTGTTCAGACAATATAAAAGTAAACCAGCTATTGATGAATATTCTGGGAAATGCCAATAAGTTTACAGAAAACGGACAGATTGATCTTACCCTTACCACTGAATCTCTCAATGAAGATACAATTTCTCTAACCACTGTAGTGGCGGATACTGGCGTAGGCATATCAGATTCTGATGTTGGTAAAATTTTTGAACCTTATTATCAGGGAATGATATCTGATGAAATTGATAACGTAGGAGCAGGATTAGGCTTAAATTTATGTAAGGAAATTGTTGAACTTTTTAATGGAGAGATATCGGTTTCAAGTACATTAGGTCAAGGAACGAAAGTAACATTCAGAATTAATTTAAATATCAATAATAAATAATGGAATTACCAATGGAAGATAAAGAAATAATATTTCTTTTAGCCGACGATCACAGTATTGTACGTCAGGGAATTGGAATCATCATCGATGAAATTGTTCCAAATGCTGTCATCTATCAAACATCATCATTACAGCAGGTTGTAGATATTGTAAAATCAAAAGGAATAGAAATCGCCATTATTGATGCCCATTTTCCGGAAGGGAACAGTCTGAACTTTTTATCACAGATCAGAAGTGCAAACCCCGATATCAAAATTTTAATTTTCACTGGCTTGGAAGAAGAACTGCATGCCCTTAAATTTATTAAAGGCGGCGCTAATGGTTACCTGAGTAAATTAAGTGAAGAAGAGGAGATCCGAAGAGCTATTGCAAGTATTGTAAACAAAGGCGAGTACATTTCCGCTGTATCTCAGAATTTATTGGTACAGTTTGCTCACGATCCCAATATGATCAATCCGTTGAGTTATTTAACCAAAAGAGAACTGCAGATTGCGGAGCTCTATGCCGAAGGCTACGGAAACCTGGAAATTGCCAATCAGCTTGATATAAAGCAAAATACAGTAAGTACAATTAAAAAAAATATCTTTGATAAATTAAAAATAGAAAATTTGGTTGAGCTGATCGATCTCATCAAGACTCACCATACGATATAGCATTTTGCACTCTGTAGATAAGGTTAAAATCATTTATCGATAAATATCGATGCTTTGGTCGACATATATCGATGCGTTTTATAGATAATTATGTTTTTCAATGTTGTTACTTTGCAGTAAGAAAAATGAGAAAAAACACGAATTAATATAGCTAAAAACGTAAGTGATGAAATCTTTATAGAGTAGCTGGATGACCATTAACCAACTTCTTGAAGCTTGTTATGAGCTTGTAAAAAAACACAAATTATATAGAGAAGTTAAATTGGTTTTTAGGTTATCTGATACATTAAAAGGGAGGCTTTTGCCTCCTTTTTTTTATGCTTAAATCTGTTCATTTGGCCTTACTACAGGTAAATTACATTTTAATATTGTTTACATCCAATTATCAAATCATATTTTTCATTCATACTATTTCCTGATAGTAGGCTCGAACAGATACTGCATTATTAATTACCTCGCTGAATAGGTAATGTAAAAGGAAGCTGTTTTTTTATTTTTACTGATTTTTAGATATGCTTAATGACTAACGAAACAAGCGCTGCTGAGGTTGCTGGCCCGTACCATTTAATCCTCATTGTGTTCCGTTTGGTAATATTAAGCCACCCCATAGAAAGATATGAGATGGCTTGAGTATAGATTTTGTTTTATCTTTGATGCAGGATAAACTTGTAGATCAGATTTTCTATTTCCGATTCATTATGATTTACACATAGCATCCCAAGTTGTCCAGAAGTGTGCGTTAACAGCACCTGGAGCTGGATTTGTGCTGTCGGCAACAATACCTACCATAGAAGCACAATTGGAATTACATCCTATTTCATTATGACTTCCCTGTTGAGGAGGGATCTGACGCCATGTACCGGTTGAACCGCTTAGAAGTTCTACTTTAATATCAAAAATTCCTGAAAGATTAGGAGTTTGAATTTGTTTCGTCGGAGCATCACTGGAAATAGAATCACTCCAGTTCCCCTGTGAAAAAGTTACGCGCCACGTTGAAATCATTTTAGCAGTATTGTTCTGAGGAGAAAGATAAACCCAGAATTGTGCTCCGCCGCCCAATTGTAGCTGGCCGGTTGAATTTGCATTTACATTTGCTGTTTCCATGTTGAATGTAGTTTTGGTTGGTTAGTTTTTGATGATGATTTGTATTTCAAAGTAACAAAGAACACCGGATCTGTATTAGAGTATAAATGACCAATTATTGAGTTGAGTAGAAATACCTAATTGTATTAAACTTGTTTTTTAACACGATATTTTTTGTGATCAAAATTAATTCAGTAATAGGAAAGGGAGCGTTAAAAAATTATTTTTTGAGTGAATTCAGAGTATTTAGCTGAAGAACTAATGACGGATCCATGCGAAATCTAAATGTTTCAATGAACAGAAAGAATCAATGATAAAAAAATAGCTTTCTAAGTAGAAAGCTATAAAATAAGTTGTTATTTATGATGTCCCGGTGCGTAGTCTCTTGCTGATTTTGCACCTGTCATTTTTTTGACCTGTCCTGGCGGAAGACCATGATTGCCATTTGACTTTATGGTGGGAGCGCAAGAAATTACAAATAATCCGATAACAAAAGTTGCTCCAATAATTTTTAACATATTCATTGTATTTTAGATGTAATCAAGGAAGAATCGTGCCAACTCAATGTAAAGAAAAAATGCTGGAATAATTCTATAAGTTATATTTCTACCGCATTTGGTCTCTGAAGATGAAAAACTTTATCTTTGTTTTTCGGGGTTGATGATAAAATATTAGCCGGAAATGCCTTTATGAATAACAATAGTTTCTTACTTTCTGCAAAAGGAATATGTATTGCAGCTTTTCTTTCCTTTAATACCGTGATGTATGCTCAGAAAACAGCAGATATTTCAACCATTTCAGAGAAAACCTTAAGCAGTATTCTGGAAAAGAACAGAAGTTATTATTCCCAGGGCAAAGTAGCGGATTATATTCCCGAATTGGGAAAAATGGATGCCAAGACGATTGCTTTTTCAGTAGTTACAAAAGAGGGAAAGGTCTTTAATGCCGGTGATGTTCATCAAAAATTTACCATGCAGAGTATTTCCAAGATTATTGCATTGATGATCGCTGTCACAGAGAAAGGAGAAGCCAATGTCTTTGATAAAATGGGCTATTTCGGAACCGATAAACCTTTCAATTATTTTTCCAACCTCGAAACCACAGGCAAGCCGTTAAACCCCATGATGAATGCAGGTGCCATTCTTACAACTTCTTTAATTTCCGGAGACGGCGAAAAGCCATTCCTTAAAATCCTGGACAAGGTTCGGTACATCACCAAAAACCAGACAATTGATTATAATAAATCTGTTTATGAATCCGAAAAATCTACAGGCCACCGTAACCGCGGGATGTTCTACCTGATGAAAAATAGCGGCCTCATTTCAGGAAATGAAGATCAGCTGGATAATTATTTTAAACAATGTTCCATTGAGCTGACTGCCGAAGATTTAGCCAAAATAGGATATTTCTTTGCCAATCAATGCGTTCGTTTCGATGGAGATTCAACCTATAAAAATGGAGAAATTGCAAAATTGATAGAATCCCAGATGTTGACTGCCGGAATGTACGAATTCAGCGGAGAATATGCCAGAACCGTTGGCCTTCCGAGCAAATCCGGAGTAGGAGGCGGAATTACCGTAAGTGTTCCCGGAAAAATGGGAATTGGTGTTTTCAGTCCGGCACTGGATCAGCATGGAAATTCTGCAGCTGGCTATCATATGATTTTGGATTTTGTGAAGCAGTATAATTTAAGCTTGTTTTAAAATGATTCCGAAAAATAACTTTCAGATCATTTAAGAAAGAAAATTCTGTTAATTCTTAAACATTGATATAATTTATTTTTTCTCTCCCAGTTCTTAAAATGATAAGGATGGAATTTTTCAGTCTAATTATGGAGATGTATTATAATCTTCTTATTCTCTTACTTTTACTTTCCGGTAGTGTTATTTTTTTTGCGAAAACCTTATTAGGTTGTATCGTTTTTTTTTAAAAAATTCTGAATTTTTTATTTTTTTACCGGATCCACACACTCAGATTTTGTAGATTTAATACACATCTTATAGATGTGTTATCTTTTTGTAATATTGAAAAAATAATTCTCTTATTATTGATTTATTATAGTTTTTATTTTTATATTTGTCACACACTAATCAATTATAATTGTTTATAATTGAATCCAACAGACTGTACCGTCTCATTTTCTGATAATAAACACATAAACCGTATTTTTTAATATTATTTAAATTCATAATAATTTATTATTAATAATATGTTATTAAATTTAATTTATTATTGAAAATACAATATATATTTATTATTTTTATTCCCTCATAGTTGATAAATGTTTTTTATGCCGAAAGGTTTGACATTTAACTATGAAATTTTCCCAATTATTATTATCTCAATACCATGAATGCAATGAAAAACTTAACCATTATTGGAGTAACGCCTTTTGAAAAGCCGGATGTAAATCTTATGTCTAAACTGTACCAGGCAGGTGCATTTCCCATTTTAAGTTTAGGACAAAACCTGGCAGAAGCTCAGGAGGCTTTAGATCAACTTAATCAGACAGATATACCTTCATTTGGTATTTGCTTCGCTGATGATTCATTTATCTCGCTTCAGATTCCAAAAAGAGTGAAGTTTGCAATCTTTCCTTCAGGTGTTTCAATGAACGTAGCCCCGGATTTGCCTGTTATCTATCAGGTAAACAGCCTGGATCAAGCTATAGAAGCTGAACAGTCAGGAGCAGAAGGAATCATCATTAAGGGAAATGAAGCAGGAGGTCTGGTAGGCTATGAATCAACATTTGTTTTGTTTCAGCGGATCATTAAAGAAATCAAAAAAATACCCGTTTGGGTACAGGGCGGAATAGGACTTCACACAGCTGCCGCAGTAAAATCATTAGGAGCAACCGGAATTGTACTTGATAGCCAACTGGCATTATTCCCGGAGAGTTCCGTTACTCAGGAGATCAAAGACCTGTCCTCAAAACTTAACGGTACAGAAACTAAAATTATAGCCAACCATCGGGTATTGGTGAGACCAAATTCACCTGCATTACCGGAAAACGTCACGGCCGAAGAGCTGAGACAATATTTTACTGATCTTGACCCAAGTAAGAGTTATATTCCTATGGGGCAGGATATTTCATTGGCTGTAGATCTGTATGAAGACTTCAAAACCCTGAAAAAAATGGTTTTCGGGTTTAAAGAAGCTATGTATGGTCATCTGAAGCAGGCTAAAGCACTTGAGGTGATCAGTGAAAATAATATAATGGCCCAAAAGCTGGGATTACGTTATCCTATCGCACAGGGTCCAATGACCCGTGTCAGTGATGTTCCGTTGTTTGCCAATGCAGTAGCAGACGCAGGAGCTTTGCCTTTTGTTGCTTTGTCATTATTAAAAGGAGAGCAGGCGAAAGCTTTGGTGATGGAAACCAAAAAACTGGCCGGTGAAAAAACATGGGGCGTAGGAATTTTAGGATTTGCGCCACCTGAACTGAGAGAAGAACAGACCGCTTATATATTGGAAGCAAAACCTCCAGTAGTTCTTATTGCCGGAGGAAGACCTGCGCAGGCTAAAGTATTTGAAAAGGCGGGTATTACAGCCTTCCTTCATGTTCCTTCTCCTGCATTGCTGGATATTTTCCTGAAAGAAGGCGCTACCAATTTCATCTTTGAAGGCCGTGAGTGCGGCGGTCACGTAGGTCCGCTTTCAAGCATGGTCCTTTGGGAAAAACAAATTGAACGTATTTTAAAAGAAGAACATCCGGAAAATATCAGTGTATTTTTTGCAGGCGGAATTCATAATGCATTTTCAACGGCATTCGTTTCTATCATGGCGGCTCCTTTAGCGGCCAGAGGCGTAAAAGTTGGAGTATTGATCGGAACGGCTTATTTATATACCGAAGAAGCCGTACGTACCGGAGCAATTCAGGAAGAATTCCAGGTACAGGCGATGCAGGCAAAAGACACGGTCTTACTGGAAACAGCACCGGGACATGAAACACGGTGTTTAAATACAGCTTTTGCTAAACATTTCAGCACTGAAAAAAACAAACTTCTGGCCGCCGGAATTGATAAAAAGGAAGTCTGGGAACAGCTTGAAAAACTCAATGTGGGCCGACTTAGGATTGCGGCAAAAGGAATCGATCGTCAGGGCGACAAGTTGGTTACTATTCCTAAAAACGAACAGCTGGATCTTGGAATGTACATGATTGGTCAGGTGGCTACCATGCAAAACCGCGTAATTTCCCTTGCATCCCTTCATCAGAACGTAAGTATTGATAATTTTAAATATATTGAAGAGGCGGCTTTACCGGAACAGCCGGTATCCACAGAAAAACCTCTGGATATAGCGATTGTCGGGATGGAATGTATTTTCCCGGGTGCTAAAAACCTTGAAGAATACTGGCGAAATATCATTTTGGGACGAGACAGTGTCACAGAAGTCCCTGATGAGCGCTGGAACAAAGAATTGTATTACCATCCGGATTCAGACGGACCGGATGTATCTCACTCGAAATGGGGCGGATTTATTCCAAAAATTGATTTCGATCCATTGGCATTCGGAATTCCTCCTCAATCTCTTGCTGCCATTGAGCCAACACAACTGTTGACTTTATTGGTTGCCAAGCGCGCGATGGAAGATGCAGGCTATGGAGAAAAACACATCAACAGAGAAAATATTTCTGTTATTATAGGTGCTGAAGGCGGTAATGATCTGGCCAACAGCTATAGTTTCAGAGGATATTATAAACAGGTTTTCGGAGAACTTCATGAAGAAGTGAAACAGGCATTTCCACATACAACGGAAGACTCATTCCCGGGTATTTTGGTGAATGTGATCGCAGGTAGGATTACGAACCGTCTGGATCTTGGAGGAAGAAATTTCACGGTAGATGCGGCGTGTGCTTCTTCTTTAGCTGCGATTGATCTGGCCTGTCAGGAGCTTGTACTAGGAAAATCGGATATGGTTCTTGCCGGCGGAGCAGATTTACATAACGGAATCAACGATTACCTTATGTTTTCCAGTACACACGCTCTTTCGAGAAAAGGAAGATGTGCTACATTTGACGGAGATGCCGACGGAATTGCCCTTGGAGAAGGCGTTGCAATTCTTGTCTTAAAAAGATACGAAGATGCCGTTCGTGATGGTGACCGTATCTATTCTGTGATCAAAGGAGTGGGAGGATCAAGTGACGGAAAAGCGTTAGGCCTTACAGCACCTAGAAAAATAGGACAGGTACGTGCATTGGAGCGTGCATACGCTCAGGCTGGTATCAGTCCTGCATCAGTTGGTTTAGTGGAAGCTCACGGAACCGGAACTGTAGTAGGAGATAAAACCGAACTGAGTGCACTGACCAATTTATTCAGCCGTTCAGGAGCGATACCGGGGCAGACTCACTTAGGTTCCGTAAAAACGCAGATCGGGCATACCAAATGTGCCGCAGGGTTAGCCGGGCTGATCAAAGCATCACTGGCAGTATATCACGGTGTAAAACCACCGACACTTCACTTAAAGCAGCCTAATGCTTATTATAATGCCCAAACCAGTCCTTTTGCTTTTTATGCAGAAAGCGGATTGTGGGGTGAGAAAAACCGTTATGCCGGAATCAGTGCTTTTGGATTCGGAGGAACCAATTTCCATACGGTTATTGCCAACCATCCTAAGGAAGACGATGCTGCTGTATTGCAATCGTGGCCTTCAGAATTATTTGTATTCCGCGGGAATACGTATGAGGATGCTAAAGTCCAATTAACTCATATTAAATCTCTATTGGAGGTTAATGGTGATATTCCATTAAAAGATATGGCTTACAGCTTAGCGGTTGGTTCAGATAAACCAATTCAGTTAACCATCGTTGCTGACACTGCCGAACATTTGATGATGAACATCGAACTGGCATTATCCGGCATCGAAAGTAAAGATACTTTCACGGTGAATAAACGTGATGGTAAAGTAGCTTTCCTGTTCCCGGGACAGGGCAGTCAGAGAATCAATATGGCCCGCGATCTGTTCGTAGCTTTTCCGGCTATGCGTAACCTGATCGAAGGATATCCTGAACTGGAGAAAGTGGTTTTCCCTTCAACAACGTTTGATGAAGCTGCTTTAAAACAACAGAAAGAAACTATTAAAGATACCCGCCTGGCGCAACCTATCTTAGGAATTGTTGACCTGGCTTTAGCTAAATTCCTGAAATCCCTGGACATCGTTCCGGATATGGTGGCAGGCCACAGCTATGGAGAATTACCGGCTTTATGTTTTGCCGGAGTTTTTGAAGAAGAAAAACTGGTTGATCTAAGTATTCAAAGAGCTCATGCCATTTTGGATTCAGTAGAAGGAGGTGATCCGGGAACTATGATTGCGGTAAGCGCAACAAGAGAACAGTTGCAGCCGGTATTAGACAAGACAGAAGGCTGTTATCCGGTTAATTATAATGCTCCGACCCAATGTGTAGTGGCAGGAAGTACGCCGGCTATCAATAAATTAATGGAGATCCTTAAACAGGAACGCATTTCTGCGAAGAAATTAGAAGTAGCATGTGCATTCCACAGCCCGTTATTGGCCAAGTCCAAAGGCTTATATAATGAGGTTTTAAAAGATATTCCTTTTAATGAAATGCAGATCCCGGTTTGGTCGAATACCACGGCTGAAACCTATCCTGCATCGCCTTCAGAAATCAAGGAAAGACTAACGGACCATTTGGTACAGCCCGTGAGATTTGTAGAAGAACTTCAGGCGATGTATGCAGACGGAGCCAGAATATTCATTGAAGTAGGTCCTGGAAAAGTTCTTTCCGGACTGACTAAATCCTGCTTAGAAAAAGATCAGCTGACTCTGTATGTAGAAGACAGCAACCGAAATAAACTGAGCCATCTTCTTTCCATGCTGGCGCAATATCTTGGAACTGGCAGAAGCTTCAGCATTGAAAAACTTTTCGATGGCCGTAATGCCAGACTGATTCAGATAGACCAGCCTGAACTGTACAAGAAAAATCCAGCCATCTGGCGTGTGAACGGACAAATGGCGCATCCAACCACAGGTAATCTGCCGGCTAACGGTGCATTACCGATATTAAATCCTATTCCCATGAACAATTTTACGAATAACCAACCAGCTCCTGTAGCCGAATCTCAGCCTGCCGCTGAACGTATGCTGCATGAATATTTAAATACCATGAACCAGCTGATTCAGGCACAGCGTGATGTGATGCTTTCCTTCCTGGGACAGAATCCACAAGTCAGCCCTGCACCTGTTTATGCTGCGCCGGTACAAGCACCAGTGAACGATCGTTTGGTGACCATTCCTGCACAGCCGATCCATGTAGAGAAACCAGCTTCCGTTGCAGTAAAACAGGCTCCGGTAAAAGATATTAAAACCCTATTGCTACAGGTGGTCAGCGATAAAACAGGATATCCTCACGAAATGCTCGGCATGGAAATGGACCTGGAAGCTGATCTGAGTATTGATTCTATCAAAAGGGTAGAAATTATTGGAACACTTCGCAGTGAACTGGGAGCGCTTACATCTGGTAATACCGATGAAGATACGATCATGGAAAAATTAGCATCGATCAAAACGTTAAGCGGTCTGGTTTCTTGGTTGACAGAATTGACAGGAACTCCAACAGCTGCTCCTGAAAAAAACGGAACTGCAGTAACACAGGCGACAGAAGAAGAAAGTAAATCTGCATTTTCTCTTGAAGAGCTTCAAAATATAATTCTGGATATCGTCAGTGAAAAAACAGGGTATCCGAAAGAAATGTTGGGATTGGATCTTGACCTTGAAGCAGATTTGAGCATCGACTCTATTAAAAGAATGGAAATTATCGGAGACCTTAAAACCAAAATCGGTTTCGGTCAGGATATGGACCAGGCGGATGATCTGATGGAAAAACTGGCTGCTATTAAAACATTAAAAGGACTGGCATCATGGATCAGCGAAATGAGCGGAAACACCGATGGTGATGCTGATGCTGAACCTGTTCAGAATTTACTGTCTCGTCTTCGTTTTGATCTGACTCCAACCAATGTTTCTACAGAGCAGAATACAGAAATCATAAAGGGAAAACGTTTTGCCATCACTCAGGACAACAGTCCTCATACGATGGCCATCAAAAACGCTCTTGAAAAACATGGTGCTATTGCAGAATTGGTGGATACGGAAAGAGATCTTAAAGATTTTGACGGATTAATCATTCTGGATCTGTTCTCCTCAACCGTAAAACACAGCATCATTGATCACGTAGATCAGATCAAGAAACTGGATCTTGATAAAGCCAAATGGGTGTATCTGATCTCAGACATTCCTGCTCATATTCAGGAACTGACTGATACCCGTCTTTTACGTCATTACAAAGGCTATCCGGGACTTTTCAAAAGCTTAGCGAGAGAATTTGAACAAACCTCTTGCAGGCTGATCAGTCTGAGTACACCACAGGAAGTTGATCAGATTACAGAAATTGCTTTAAAAGAAATATTAACCACAGATAAACCTTCCGAAGTAGTTTACAAACACGACCAAAGGCATAAAATAGAGATCATCCCTTCTCCATTGTCAACAAGTCTTGAAGAAGCGCATATCCAGCTGGATCAGGAATCTGTAGTCTTAGTGCTTGGAGGCGGACAGGGAATCACTTCTGAATTGGTGAAGCATATGTCTGAGGCATATCCTTGTACCTATATTCTGGTAGGAAGATCGGCAGATCCGAGAGATACAGAAGATCCTACAGAAGTGGAAGCCATGAAAACTAAGGACGAAATAAGAAGCTACCTGATTAAAACCGGAACATTCACTTCTCCTGCTGAAATAGAAAAAGAGACGGTAAGAATTTTCAAAAACAACCAGATCCTGAGAACCATCCGTGATATGGAACAGCTGGGAAATACGGTATTGTATCAATCCTTAGACCTTTGTGACGAAGAAGGATTATCAGATCTGATCAAAAATATTTACGAACAATACAACCGTTTGGACGGAGTTATTCACGGAGCAGGTCTTTTAGAAGACAAACTGTTCAGACAGAAAACCTCCAGTTCATTTGAACGGGTTTTTGATACCAAAGTGAAGCCGCTTCGTGTATTGGCAGAACAGCTTCGTCCCGACTGTCAGTTTGTAGTGCTCTTCTCAAGCATTGCCTCAGTGTATGGAAATAAAGGCCAGACCGATTACGCTGCAGCCAACTCCGTACTGGATGATTATGCGAAAGCTTTAAACAAAAAATTAAAAGGAAAAGTAATTTCCATCAACTGGGGTCCGTGGAAAGGAGCCGGAATGGTTTCATCAACATTGGAAACAGAATATGAACGCCGCGGCATTTCTTTAATTCCACTGGATCAAGGGAAAGAAATTTTTCTTAATGAGATCAGATACGGAACCGAAAGTCAGGTATTGATCATGTCTGGAAACAACTGGTAAACCTCTGTATACGATAACTATGAAAAAAACAGATGTTGCTGTTATTGGCTTATCCTGTGTCTTTCCCGGGGCACAGGATGCCGATACTTTCTGGCAGAATATTATCAATAAAGTAGATTCCACCCAATCGGCTCCTGCTGATAGGATTGATCCTGTACACTTCAGTGATGCTACCAGTCCTGTCGACAGATTTTACTGTCAGCGCGGTGGATTTATTTCAGATTATGAATTTGATCCGACAGTTTTTGGAATTCTTCCATTGGCAGTAGAAGGCACGGAACCTGATCATTTATTAACCCTTGATTTGGTGCAGAAAGCCCTGGAAGATGCCGGTGTATTTCAAAAGGGAACATCTCTTGAAAAAACAGGAATCATTATCGGAAAAGGAAACTATACCGGTCCCGGCGCGACGCGTGCCATTGAAATTGTGCGGACCGGAGAACAGATTTCTTCGCTGTTGCAGGAATTACTGCCTCAGGTATCTTCAGCAGATATCGAAAAGGTGAAGCATGCTTTCCAGGAAAGAAAAGGACGTTTTGCAGCAGATACAGCCATGGGATTGATTCCCAATCTGGTTGCTTCTTTAGTCGCGAATCGTTTCAATCTGGGAGGTGCTGCATTCACAGTAGATGCTGCCTGTGCCAGTGCTTTGATTGCAGTAGATCACGCCGTTCAGGAACTCAACCGTGGCCGTTGTGATATGGTCATCGCGGGAGGTGTGCATACCGGACAGAACGCTGCTTTCTGGAGTATTTTTGCCCAGTTGGGAGCTTTGTCTCACCAACAGCAGATCAAGCCGTTCAGTATGGATGCAGACGGATTACTAATTGGGGAAGGCTGTGGTTTCGTCGTGTTAAAACGATTGGAAGATGCAGTCCATGATCAGGATAAAATCTACGCCGTGATCAAAGGCGTTGGAGTAAGCAGCGATGGGAATGGAACCAGCGTGATGAGCCCGTCCGTTAAAGGTCAGCTTAAAGCTTTACAACAGGCCTGGATCAATGCAGATCTTGATGAAAAACAGATCGGTTATCTTGAAGCCCATGGGACAGGAACACCGCTTGGAGACAAAACAGAACTTCAGACCCTGGCTCAGTTTTTCACAAAAGAGGAAACAACCCAAGCTGCAGGAATAGGATCTGTCAAATCAAATATCGGACATGCTATGCCGGCTGCCGGAATCGCAGGTTTAATCAAGACCTGTTTGGCACTTCATCATGATACGCTACCGCCTACGTTATATTGCGAAAATCCACTCGCAGATATGGAGCATACCCGTTTTGCTCCGGTACAGCACCCGAAAAGCTGGTCAAAAACAGGCTTGCCGAAAGTAGCGGCAGTTAATGCCTTCGGATTTGGAGGAATCAATGCACACGTTGTTTTGGAAGGCTATGATATGCCGAAGAAAGACCGTGTTTTAGTATTGGCAAGGCCTACCCATGAAGAATTGCTTTTAGCTTTAAAAAACAACGAAAACAGAGTAGGAGAAGGAGATTACCGGATTGCTTTATTCGACCCAACCCCTGAAAGAATAGAAAAAGCGACTAAAATTGTAGCTAAAGATAATCCATGGCGCAATAAACAGGATATCTGGTTCACCAACAAGCCTTTACTGAAAGATGGAGGTAAAATCGCTTTCGTATTTCCGGGTCTGGATGGCCTTGCGAAAGGAGAAGTGGAGAGTGTGAGCCGTTATTTTGGATTAACCGAACCTATCGAAACAGAAGGGGAAGGTTTATTAAGCGATGCTTTGGGGATTTTCAACAAATGCAGCATCCTTGATAATGCCCTGAAAAAACTGGGAATTTTTCCGGATATGAATGCGGGGCATAGCCTGGGAGAATGGCTGGCAGGATATTCCTCAGAACTGGCAGAAGTGAATTCTGTTAAAGCTTTGATTGATGTTCTGAATCCGGAAACCTTTGAATTAAAAGACTCCAGATTTATTGCGATCGGAGCGGGGATTGATGCGGTAAAGCCTTTTATCGATACCATTCCCAATCTTTATATTTCCAATGACAACTGTCCCAATCAGGTGATCCTTTGTGGCAGTAATGCAGCCTTGGATGAATTGGTTTCATTGTTAAAATCAAAACAGATCTTTCATCAGATTCTGCCGTTCCAGTCCGGTTTTCACTCACCGTTTATCGCTGATAAACTGGATGTAATTTTAGCAGGAATGGAAAAAGCGCAGTTTCAACAGACGAAAATCCCATTGTGGTCTGCAACGACTTTAGAGTCGTACCCTGCCGATCAGGATGCGATCAGAAAACTAAGTGCCGAGCATTTGGTGCAGCCAGTCCGTTTCCGTGAACTGACGGATAAACTGTATGAAGAAGGCGCAAAATTCTTTATTCAGATTGGTACCGGAGGATTGATCGGATTTATTGATGATACGTTAAAAGGAAAAGCATTCAGTACGATTGCTTCCAGTGTAGCCACAAGATCTGCACTGGCTCAGCTGCAGCGTGTGGTAGCCGCATTATTTGTGGAAGGTAAAACCGTAGCATTAGACTTTTTAGAAATACAAAGCCAATCAAAAAAATCATCGGGAAAGGGAATCAAGTTACAGCTGGGATCGCCGATCATCCGTGATTTTAAAGAAATTCAAAATCTGGTTCAGTCCTTTGAGATACCAAAACAAAATACGGTTTCAGCGACGGTTGCTAAGACAGGTCATCCTCTTGTTCGGGCGTTCCAGGAAAACATCACCGATATGATCCGGATGCAGGAAGAAGTATTGACGCTGTTTCAAAACCGTCCGGAAATTACATTCCCAAGACCTGTGGTTTCCAGACCTCCTGTGAGTAAGAATTTCTCGAAACTTCTTCATGTTACTTTAGATACTCATCCTTACCTCATCGATCACAGTTTATTGAGACAGCCGAAAGGATGGACCAACGTTTCTGATATGGAGCCGGTGATCCCGATGACCATGATCTTTGAGCAGTTAGCAGAAATAGCACAGGCCGAAATACCGGGAACCCGAGTCCATAAAATCATGAATGTAAGTGTGTTTCAATGGATGAATGTGGCCAAGCCTTTTGAAAAAACAGTCAAAGGAGAATGGCGTTCCAATAACCATGCTTACCTTGATATCGAGAACTTTGCGAATGCAGAAGTCTTACTGGCTTCATCTGCACCTGCTGTTCCTGCCTTTAACCTGGCAATCGGGGATCTTCTGCCTATTGAAAGAACACCTGAAGAGATCTATGATAAACATATGTTCCATGGAGAGCTCTACCAGGGAATTACACAGATTTCAGCGGTAGGAACGAAGGGAATTGTAGGAAAAATCAAAGGAAACGGTGGAAAGGGATCTTTGCTTGATAATGCCGGACAATTATTCGGATTGTGGCTGCAGCTTACCCTGACCAAAGACCGTATTGCTTTCCCTGTGAAAATCAGAGATATTGAATTCTTCGGAGATATGGAGGATCAGGACGGCCTTTTTGAATGTACCTGTATCCTTACCGAGCTCAATGAAGAATTTGCCATTGCCGATATCATCCTTAAAAGAGACGGAAAGGTATGGTGCGCGATTACAGGCTGGCAAAACCGCCGACTGGAAATTGATGATCCGCTGTGGAATGTTTCCATGTCGCCTTTGCACAATCGTCTTTCGGAGGAAATAGCTCCTGAAGTATTTTTCTTTCATCAGGCGTATACCAGAGTGGCTTCATGGGATTTTATCCTCAAAAGATATTTCAACCAGACGGAAAAGCAATATCATCAGCAGTTGTTTCCCAACAAGAGGAAAGAATGGATGGTAAGCCGTGTAGCGGTGAAAGATGCCGTACGAAATCTTCTCCGTGAAAAGAAAAATCATCCTTGTTTCCCGATAACTTTTGAAATAGGGAAGGATGAGGTCGGAAAGCCTTATCTGATCGGTGATGTCACAGAAGATATCCATATTTCTTTAGCCCATAAAGAAAAGGATGCGGTAGGTATTGCACGACAGGGAGGTCCGGTTGGAATCGACATGGAGATCATGGAAGAACGCAGCTCCGGATTTTATGACCTGGTATTTACCGATCACGAATTAACCTTATTAAAAGACAGAGATCAGGCAGAATGGACCACCAGATTCTGGGTAGCCAAAGAAGCGTACGGAAAGTTTCTGGGAACCGGACTGAAAGGAAACCCAAAAGCCTTTGAAATCACCCATATTGAAGGGGATCATTTATGGATCAACCAAACTGAAATAAAAACTATTAAACATAAAAAATATATTATCGGATGGACACTATAAACAACACATTACAATTGAATCACGAAGAATTGTTCACTCTTTTAAAAGGTTTTATTACGGAAGTGATAGGTGCCGAATTTGTAGAGGAAATGGATATCACTCCGGACAGTTCATTCACAAAAGATCTGGAAATGGACAGCATAGAAATCGTTTCTTTTTCCGAGAAGATCAAAGCGCATTTCGGGGATCAGATTGACTTCACGGGATGGCTGTCTTCTATGGACTTAGACGA
>Ga0308164_10001212_pt1 | contig 31656 bp, 21 predicted proteins | sample PhyTR2_FD_201031 | JGI IMG/M metagenome (GOLD analysis project Ga0308164, IMG submission 201031) | Phyllosphere microbial communities from UC Gill Tract Community Farm, Albany, California, United States - DLSLT.R2 | ecosystem: Host-associated > Plants > Phyllosphere > Unclassified | place: USA... | reverse complement strand
AGGGAAAAAAACTGCCGTTATCGTTGCTGATGATTTACAAAAACCGAATGGCATTGTGGGAACACCGGATGGAAAATTCCTTTACGTTGCAGATATGAATGCTAATAAAACCTATCGTTACCCGATCAATGCTGATGCAACTTTAGGCAATAGAGAGATTATCCTCAACCAAAATTCTGATGGTATGACTTTGGACAACAAGGGAAATATTTACGTGACCGGAAAAGGCGTAAATATCTACAAGCCAACGGGAGAACAAATCGGCCATATTGATGTGCCCGAAAACTGGTGCGGAAATATTTGCTTCGGTGGGAAAAACCGGAACATTCTTTTTATCACAGCTTCCAAATCACTTTATACAATCCCGACAACTGCAAAGGGAGTAGAGTAGTTAATTAATAGGAAGTTCGACGAAAAAAGTAGTGCCTTTTGAGTTGCTTTCGAACCACAGTTTACCGTTATGTGCTTCTACAATTTGCTTTGAAATAATCAATCCCATGCCGAAAGATTGCTCTCCGAGTGTTCCGCTTCTTTTAACGTCCTCATTAATGGAGAAAATAATGTTTTTCAGCTCATCAGGAATGCCAATACCATGATCTTTAACTGAAATTAAGACACTAGCTATTTTTGTCTCCATTGTAACATTTATTAGCGTTTTAGGGGGACTAAATTTCACAGCATTTGTAATCAGGTTGCTGATTACCCTCCATATTTTTTCCCGGTTTACATAAAAACTAAACGAGTTGCTTTTTAAGGTTATTTTTTGTTGTTTCTCATCTGCTTTATATTGCAAAAGATTAATGCAGTAACTCAATAGCGCATTGATATCAACAAGCTCTTTCTCCAGTGTATTATTACTTGATTCGCGATTAAGCAGTTCATCTACAAATTTTAAGGAGTCAGAACCTGAAACTTTTATCAGGTTCATCATCTGTAATTCTTCGGGATGTAATTTTTCTTCATCAAGCATAAAGCCGGCAAGGCTAACTATAGCTCCGATCGGGCTCCGTAAATCATGTGCAACAACTTTCATTACACGTTTATTTTCTTCCTGACTTTGTTCCAAAGCGCTTAAAGCTTTTTGAAGGTGAAGATTCTGTTCTGTAACCTGTTGATTGAGCAGTTTAAGCTCTGAATTATTTTTTCGTGATGTTTTCCAGTTGCGCAAGGTTAAATAGAGTATAAATGAAGCCATCAAAGAAAAGCCTATGGCAATAATAAGATATAAATCGCTTAGGTGATTTTCATTTTTTAGAATCGTGAGTTCATAGTCTTTCTGAAGATTATAAAATTCGGTTCTCGCATCTAGGCTGTTTAATTTTTGCAATCGGGCATTTTGTTTAGCTACCATTTTAAGGTAGGCGGGCAGCAGAACTTTAGCCTCTTTGTATTTCCCTTTCAAGTTTAAGTAATCAATCTTTAGCTTTTGCCATTCCATTTCTGTTGGTGGATTCGGGGTGGAATCGATAGATAAACGGGCAAAGTTCATCATCAAATCAAAGTCTCTAAATTTTCCTGAATTTAAATAGAGCCTCGCAAGCTTTAATATTGCGATCTGTGCATTCTTTTTTTCCGTTCCAAACATCGCGTTAGAAGCTATACTTCTTTTCAGGTATTCGCTTGCTTTTTCGTTGTTACCACTATCTATATAAACATCGGCTATGTAATGATATGCAACTCCTTTGGCCGCCCTGGTAAATCCCTTTTTATATGGAAATAAATGCTTATTCTTATCTATAAAGGTGATGGCGCTTTTGAAACAATACATTGCACTGTCGGTCATTTTCAATTGCATGTAACTTAACCCTGCATTTCCCAAAGCACCTTGTATTGCTGCATATTTTTCAAAATCAAATTTGCAATCGAGGTTATTTTTATAAGCCTGAAAGAATAAGGAGGCTGCTTGCCGGAATTTGCCCTGAGAATAATTTAAGAATGCGAAACGGCTGTTAAAAGCTGCCTGATCACAGGTTGAGTCTGATTGGTCTGCGAGTAATTTTCCTTTGTGGAAATACTGATAAGATTGCTCATATTTTTCCATTTCCAAGAGCACATCGCCTTTTAAAAAGTTAGATATGCTATACTCGTGTTTATATTTAATTTCTGCTTTATTCGCTTTTAAAAGGCTAAGCATACTATCGGCATAAAGCGAGGCCAGCTTTAACTCATTGCTATCTTTATTTAACTGGGCAATCAAAAAATAATCGGCTTGTTTAAAATAATAGGTTTTCCATATATCGCCAACACCAGGGTTTTTAATCGTTGCAAAAGAGGAATCTACAAAACGGCGAGCCTGAACTCTTTTTTTTAAATCAGCTAAATTACCGGCGCTGTCAATCATCTTATCTACAACTAATCTGTGATCGGGATAGTTGTTTACATATGGTTTACATGACCATATGAAGAGTATAAAAAGAAAATATATGCGCTTGAAAAAAAACATAAGTCAGGGTAAGTGAGAAGCAGAACTTATGTTTGAATATACTTATTTATTTCACCTGATAGGTCAGTTTTTACAACTATAATGTTTATTTGTTGACAATTGTCTTATTTAAAAACATCTTTTGATTATGACACTCCTTATAAATATCTGTTCGACAGATTAAAACCGAACTGCATTTTTAGTGACGGCTAAAATTTATAAAATAATTTATAGTATTGATAATGAGTTACTTAAAATCAAAGTGAATTATCTTCAAGATATGGTGGTTTCCAATTTAATTTTTCACAAAGAAAAGTTTGCATCTCGCCAGTATGATTGACTTTAACTGTCTTTTTTATTCTGAAAGTTTAAATTTTTCCCTGTTTAAGGAGGTGTGGATGAAGAATTCGTTGTACTGAAAAGCCAGACTAGAAAAAGTTTTTATAACGAGAAACCGAAGGTTGTAAGGCGGGCAATTCGGCTTACCGGAAGTAGCTGAAATAAAAAAATGCCGGCATATGAATATACCGGCATTTTTTCTTAACCTAATCTTCTACCGGTATTGATAACATTTACACCATTGAAACGGGTAGTTGCGCTGCCATGAGAGACAGCACTTGCTTGTCCGGGCTGTCCTTTTCCATCTGAAAAAGTTCCGCCTAATCGGTAATCATTTTTATCACATCGCTGAACACAAGAATTCCAGAACTCCTGCGTATTTGCTTGATATGCCGCGTCTTTAAACATGCCGACGATTTTTCCATCTTTGATTTCGTAAGCCAATTGTGCGCTAAACTGGAAATTATAGCGCTGTTGATCTATTGAATAAGAATTTCTGCCGAACATATAAATACCTTTCTCTACATTTTTAACCATATCTGCTGCGCTTAATGCAGCGTTTCCAGGCGCTAACGATACGTTTGGCATTCTTTGGAATTGAATGCTATCCCAGCTATCTGCGTAGCAACATCCTTGGGAGGCTTTTAAACCCAGAATATGTGCCTGATCTCGAATGGTTTGGTAGTTTACCAATATTCCATCCTTTATAATGTCCCAATTTCCGCATTTAACACCTTCATCATCATAACCAACTGCACCTAAAGAACCGGTTTCTGTTTTATCGGCAAGAATATTTACCTCTTTGCTTCCGAAGTTAAATTTTTTCGATTCCCATTTATCAAGCGTTAAAAAGCTTGTTCCGGCATAATTTGCTTCATAACCTAAAACGCGATCAAGCTCTGTAGGATGCCCCACAGATTCATGTATCGTTAAGAATAAGTGTGAAGGATCTAAAATAAGGTCGTATTTGCCGGGTGCAATTGGTTTGGCCTTAAGTTTTTCATCAACATGCAGGGCCGCCTCACGAACATCTTCCAGAATGTCGTAGCGCTTTTTATACATTGTTACTGGTCCACCTTTAATTTTTTCAGAGTCTTTTGGATTTAGATATTCAAACCCCATTCCCATAGGCGCACTTAAAGCATTTCGGGTTTCAAATTTTCCACTCGCCGAATCTGTTTTGGTTAATGTAAAGGTTGGCCAGATCCTGTGTATATCCTGATCGATGTAAGAACCATCCGTGGAGGCAAAATATTTCTGCTCATTAATCATAAATAGATTTGAGTTTATAAATTTTGCACCACCTTTCATAGCTTCACTGTTTACTTTTAAAAGCAGTTCTACTTTATCTTTAATGGGTACCTCAAAAGCATTTATTTCAATAGGAGTTTTCCAGCTTACTTCGCCAAATCCTTTTTGAGGAGCCAGTTGAACGGGTTCCTCCATGAGCTTGGAATTCCCTTTAGCAATTGCAACGGCCGCTTCTGCAGCTTTTGCTATACTTGCATTGTCGAGATTATTTGTTGCAGCAAAACCCCAACTTCCGTTTGCGATAACACGGACACCCAAGCCATAAGATTCGGAATTTGAAATGTTTTCAACCCTGATTTCTCTTGTCGCTACAACCTGATTCAAATACCTGCCAATACGAACATCGGCATAAGTTGCACCTTTGCTTTTTGCTGCGTTAAGGGCAACATCAGCCATTTTTTTCTTCAGAGCAACATCAACCGGTGTTAAAGATTCTTCAACGGAAATAATTTTGCCGAAAGCAGGGATGTTGGGTATCATAGTGGCACCAAGTCCAACGCCTGTCATATATAAAAAGTCTCTTCTTCTCAATTTTTGAAAATTTTAGAGGTAAAAAAACAGCGGCGACTTAATCACCGCTGTTTAAATTATTTAAATAGCATCAGATAATGAGGTAAAGGTAAAATCGCGAATCTTCATTGGAGGAATTAATCCACTTCCTGTTCTCACCGGTTTACCCATTGCTTCAACATTGTTAAGCATAATTACAGGACTTTCATTAAACCTGAAATTTTTAATCGGGAATTTGATTTCACCATTTTCAATGTAGAAAGTACCGTCGCGGGTCAAACCTGTTAGTAACAATGTTTGCGGGTCAACCGAGCGGATGTACCAGAAACGGGTTACTAAAATGCCTTTCTCTGTGCTTTTGATAAGTTCTTCAAGTGATTGATTACCACCCTCTATAATTACCCCACGACTAAATGGAAGTGGTTCTACGCCTTTTTGAGCAGCCCAATATCTTGAGTAAGCCAGATTTTTAACCACACCTTTTTCTACCCATTGAGTTCGTTTTACAGGTAAACCATCGCCTGACCAGGTGGATGAAGGGATCTCAGAATTTAAAGGATCTGAGTAAATATTTACATTTTCAGAAAAAAGTTGTTCACCTAGGCGAGTGCCGCCACCTTTTTTACTCATAAAGCTCCGTCCTTCATCGGCGCTGCGGGCATCGAAACCTCTAAACATGTTGCCCAGAATATCACTTGCCGCAAGCGGTTCTAAAATAACGGTATATTTTCCAGGCTCGATTGCTTTAGCGCCCGCCGAGCCATTTGCTTTGCTCGCTGCGATTTTACTAAGCGCCAACGTGTCCATTTTAGCAAGGTCGTTAAAATCCTGCTCAACATAACCTGAACCAGTTCCTTGTTTATTTCTTACCGTTACCGAAAAAGATACATTTGTACCTTTATTATAAGCGAATAAACCTTTGGAGTTCATTACTGAATTAAAGTTCGTAGAATTTTCAAGGAAACCTGCTGCATCCAAACCTGCTGCTTTAGAAACACTTAAGCTTTTACCAACCATTTCTGCTCTGGTATCGGGTGTCATTGCCGCAGTATTTGCATTAAATGTTTTCGATTCAGCAAAAGTCTGCGGACCTAAAAGCGGCATAAATTCGGGATTTTCAGGGGCAAGCATTGCTAATTCTTCAGCTCTTCTTACCACTTTTTCAAGCGAAGCATCATCGAACTCGTTAATGGTTGCCGAACCTGTTTTTTTACCATAGGTTGAACTAACGCCTAAGCTCATGGTACTAATTTGTCCTGCTGTTGAAACCGCATTACGGGCGTAACGAATGTTTCCGCCATCAGAACCTCTTAAACTTACTTCACAAAAATCAGCTTTTGAAAAGCCGACTACCTTTTTTAATATCGCCTGGGCTTCTTCTTTACTTAGTATAGCCATAATTATATTTTTCTTGCTGTATTTATAACATTAACTCCATTAAATCTCGCGGTAGAACTACCATGAGAAACTGCACTGCTTTGCGATGGCTGTCCTTTTCCATCATTAAATGAACCACCTAAACGGTAATCGCTTTCGTCACAAACCGCATTGCAAGAATTCCAGAACTCTTGTGTATTTGCCTGATATGCAACGTCATTTAGCATACCAACGATTTTGCCTTCTTTAATTTCGTAGAAAATTTGTCCGCCGAATTGGAAATTATAACGCTGCTGGTCAATTGAAAAACTTCCGTCGCCGATGATGTAAACCCCTTTTTCAACATTTTTAATCATATCATCAACACTCAGTTTCTCTTTCCCCGGCTGTAAAGACACATTCGCCATGCGTTGGAACTGAACATCATCCCAACCTTGCGAATAGCAACATCCCTGAGACTCATTCAGTCCGATAATGTGCGCCTGATCGCGAATTGCCTGATAATTTACCAAAACACCATCTTTAATCAAGTCCCATTTTTTGCATTTCACGCCTTCATCATCGTAACCAACAGCGCCTAAAGAGCCAACTTGAGTTTTATCAGCTACAATGTTTACTTTATCGCTACCGAATTTGAATTTTTTAGATTCCCATTTATCTAAAGTCAGGAAGCTTGTACCTGCGTAATTTGCTTCATAACCCAACACACGATCCAGCTCAGTTGGGTGGCCTACAGATTCGTGAATGGTTAGCCAAAGATGGGAAGGGTCTAATATCAGGTCGTATTTACCGGGCTCAACCGATTTTGCTTTAATTTTTTCTGAAGCTACACGAGCAGCTTCTTTAACATCTTCAAGCATATCGTAGCGGCCCTTGTAGCGGGTTACAATTCCACTCACTTTATCTTCGGGGCGGGCATGCATGTACTCGTAACCCTTTCCCATTGGAGAACTTAACGAGTTGCGGGTTTTAAATTGTCCTGAAGTTCTGTCGATTCTCGTAACGTTAAAGTTTGGATAAATACGGTGAACATCCTGGTCGATATAAGATCCGTCCGTTGATGCGAAATATTTCTGCTCATTTACGGCAAATATTACCGAATTGACGAAGTTAGCGCCATTTTGCATCGCGATGTCATTCACATTTAAAAGCAAATCGACTTTCTCTTTCACAGGAACTTCAAAGGCATTAATCTCGATAGGGGTTTTCCAGCTTACTTCGCCGTAACCTTTTTGTGGGGCTAATTGAACCGGTTCACCCTGAATTTTTGAGTTGGCTTTTGCAACTGCAACTGCCTGTTCTGCAGCTTTTGCTACAGCATCTTTTGTTACGTTATTAGTTGCTGCGAAACCCCAGCAGCCATTCGCCAACACGCGTATTCCAACGCCGTAAGATTCAGTGTTTGCTACGCCCTGAACACGTTTTTCGCGTGTTGCGACAAACTGATTTAAGTAGCGGCCAATTCGGATATCAGCATAAGTTGCGCCCTTGGATTTTGCGGCATTCAACGCAACATCTGCAAGTTCTTTTTTAATCTTCACATCAACTCCATCCAGCGCCTGTAAAGGGTCTATTGGAGTTCCGAATGCGGAAAGGTTGGGAAGCAGCAAAGCGCCCATACCCATTCCGGATAAATAGAGGAAATCTTTTCTTTTCAATTGGTTCAGTTTAGGTGATTTACGATTCCAATATAGCCAATTATGAGTTTAAAATGGCTATTGGTTTATAACATTTTAGTTTCAAAAGCTATTGAGCGTCTAAGATCCTGGATTCGAACCATAAAAAGGCCGAGGCGAATAAAAATCCAACAAAAAACCACCATATTGATACATCTTCTTCAATCATAATGGCAGATGTTGCAGTTTTAAAATTGTTATTTTTTGATTTAGTTAAAAATTTCAGGGTAGAATTTAGGATTTGCTGCTTTTTTAAGGCCTGCCACTCCTCTTTTTTATAAACGAAGAAGGATTCGGTAGACTGATTTACGAGAAAGTTATTCCATCCGGCTTGTTCGGGCCAAAATATTGTATCCCACTCAAATGGAAGCTCGACGTTTTGTCTCGGCGCTAAGTTTACACTGTCGATTTTTAAGGTTGGAATTTTTCCCGATGCAGAAAAGTCGATAATAGCCCTTGCTTTTTCCTTTACTGAAGGAAATTGAGGGGCGATTTTAAAGGATTGTATTTCAAATTTCCTTCTTGCTGCTGCAGATAAAATTTCAGACCAATAAGCGGTATAATCATTGTTTTTACCCGAAAGAAGCCAGTTAAAAGTCGACGCTAAGGAAGAAATCAGCACTTTTCCGGAACCTTTAATGCTACTGTTAACTAAAATTTTGCCACTTGCATCAGCAACCAAAGCCCGGCTATTTTGCGAGCTCCTTAAAAATAACGTTTGTTCTAGAGGAAGCTTGCTTAGCTCGTAGTTTTCATCTTTTAGAAGAAGATGGATTTGTTTGTCTTTCGGAGCAGGAATTTCAAATCTTAAGTATTTATTGCTTATTGATGTTAGCGATTTAGACCCTGAAATTCTTATTAACAAACCCATTCCGTTATTTACTGCATTTTCTACAGCAGCTCTTTCACCCTGCGTAATTGCGGCAAGTTCCTCTTCATCGATCATTAGAACATCGAATTTTTTCAAGGTGTTTCCATTGATTTGATTTAAGTCCAAACTTTCTGTATTGAGAAAATCTGAACTGTATTTGTTTTTGCTTATTCTACTTCTAAAGTCTAGGGGAAATTGATTATCGAACAACCATTTTTTTAAAAATTTGTATTCGAAATCAGGAAATGAAGCAAGTATTAATACTTTCATCGGCGTTTGCTCAAGAACCGAAAATGGAACGGGGTCTTTGGCAAGTGTATCTTTTCCCTGAAAAGAAATTAGCTGATAAACAGCCCTGCCGATTTGCTTTGGTCTGGTTTTGAACGAGAAATTTTTGTTCGTATTGCCTTCAACAAAAATTGAGTCAACAGAATTCCCTGATCCTTTAAGTAAAAGTTTAACTGTTTTTTCGCCGCTGTTTTGATAAACTCCCTGAATGGTTAATGCTTCTGTACTTTTTATTTTAGTTTGCCAGTTGGCCGAAATTATCCCGGTCGGGTTTTCCGAAGGATGAAATTTCAGGTCATAACCCTCAATGGTTTTCAACTCATCATCAGTTAAGCCATAGCCGAAAATATTCAGCTTTCTAATGTCTTTATGTGTCATCAGAAAATAGGAGAGGTCTGGAATGAAGGTCAACTTTTTACTGTTTGAATTCGAAGCATCTAGTGTATATTTTGGACCCGGTACTTTTTCTAAAGAATCAGTATTAGCGCCTTCGGCAATCACAGTTATTTCGTTGGCATTTTGCAGTAATTTCGATTTGTATTTTATTGGGATAACGAGCAAAGCAAAACAAGAAACGGCGATAAAACTCGCCAAGATTCTCCAGAACAACCTGGCTTTGGTAGGCCTGCTGATTTCTTTATATAACAGAAATCCGAATAAAAGCAGAGATAAAATAAGAACGATATATTTGAATTCCATACCTATCGGCCTGCTTTATTAAGGTGATAAAAATAGTTGTTATACAAAGTTGATGCAGGAAGAGCGCTTTGCAGTTGCGGCTTTGCCGATTCACCTTTGATCATTTTTTGTATTGCCTGCTGAACGACATCAATATCATTTGTTTGCAAAGTTTTACTTGCCGATAGTCGCCTTAAACTTGTTAAAGCTTTCAAATAAGTCGCCGGGTGGTCAGCTGCCGCACCAATCATATATTTTTCAGTTTCACTCAGTAAAAATTTATCGCCTTCGATAAATTTTTTGCCCGATTTTCGGCTTTCCAACAAAGCTAATGAGGTTTTTAAATTTGCAGTACGTTGATCTTTTTGCTCTACCGACATTTTTTGAACGGGTTGTGTAATCTTATCCAGCTCACCGCTCAGGCGTTTTTCAGGTTTTAAGGAAGCCGTTTTAACGGTCGTTTTGGCTACATACGCCCTCGATTTTTGTTGCAAATCTTTTAGCAGTCGTAATGCTTTGTATTCGTAGGGTAATGCCTCCTGCGGTTTGTAGGTTCTGAGGCGCAGTTCTGAATTCCACATTTCGGTTAAAACGGCTTTTAGTTGCGCTTTCATTTCGGGCTCGAAAAAAGTTGCATCTTCCGCAATGTCGTGCTTATGCGCATACTTATCCATAATTGCGGTAACGTCGCCAAATTTTTCCTGCTCGCCCTTACCTTCGGCATGTTCGTCATGATCATCGTGATCGCCACCAATTTCCGTTTCATTTTCTTCGCCTAAAAATTGTCCGTAGCGTAATCTTAAAAGCTTTTGATCGATACCCAGTTCATTACTTCTCGTCTTAAAAGCATCAACAGAAAGCGTAGATTGCTCTTTTAATAACTTCTCTGTGTCGATAATAATTTGCCGCTGACTTCTAAAATATTCAGGAACCAAATTTACACCATTGGTCATTCCGGCCATGCTCACTAATTCTGTAGTATCTACAATCGAAACAAAAAATACATCCGAGCGGCTCGATTGACCATGATTATCTAACGCTTTAATGAAAAAGTAGAGTTCATCACCGGGTTTCATGCCTAAGCTTTTCAAGTCGATTTGCTTTGTTAGCGTGATGCTTTTTTGATTGTTGAAACTTGTGTTAAAGATCAATTTTTTCTCTGTAAAACTGACGCCTTCACCTTTTCCGCTAGCCATCGTGGCCGAAATAAAGGCATCGTTAATCCCGTAGTCGTCTGTTAGAACAGCATTAAGTGTAAATTTTTGCGCTTGGCCGACATCAATCGTCGTATGTTGTTTAGGTTGCGTGATCTTAATCGTCACGGGCAAATCCGCGATTGCCTCGATTTGATATAAATCTGATTTTTTTCCGTCTAATTCCAACTGGTAAAAGCCCGATTTTTCAATGTTTTTAGAAAAACTCCAATTGGTACGCTCACTATTTTTAGGTTTAAGTAAAATCGATTCCTTATCATTAAAGATAATTCTCATTTTTTTTATGGCGATGTTGGTTTCAATTTTCCAGTTAATTCGGGAGCCGCTTTCTGCCTTGATCGAAAATTGTTTTTGCTTTCTCTCAGGTTTGCCTGTGTAGGAAGGCGGAATTACTATTGCGCTGAAAGCAGCAATTTCTGCGGGGACATTTTCTTTTATCAAAGAGGCTGATGACTGATTTAATGGCGAAGATTGATATGCTTTTCTAACCTGAGGAATGTTAGTAATTGCAAAACTGATTAATATACCAGCTAGGAGAATAGCCAACCCAACGTAAAGTCTCTTTAATGGTTCTTTCGGGTGCTTGATTTGCGAAATTCTATTCTCGATTTTTGAGAGTTGTAATTTTTGCAACATGGATAGCGCTGCCGGATTCTCGAGTAACAAATCGGCACTGTCTTCAAGTTCGGGGTACTTGTTGTTAACGTATCGGGAAAAGTCTCTATCCGATGTTTTCCATATCGGATTGATAAACAGTGCAATTAACAGTATAACAGGAAAAATAATGGCGAAAATCAGAGCGGGTAATTGCAAAAGGTAAACTAAAATTGCTGATGCGACCAACCCGATTGCCAAACTAATTGCAAAAATTCCGATTAAATGTAGCGTTATCCACTTCATCCTTAAACTTTGAATCCAAATTCTTCCTTCAGTTTTTAACATAAACAACAGTTTTTTTTCTGAATGATAAAATGCGTTCGGCAACAAAAATTATAAAAGTGACCAACCAGAGTATGTAACCGATTGACTCCGTTTGATCGCTTTTTTCCACCAGCGCCACATTGTTGGTTTGAACGACTTCTTTTTGATTAAAAGCGAGTCTCCTTTGATCTGCAATGTTGTTTTCGAAGCCAAAATCTTCTGCATTTTCATCATGCAGCACTATCGGCATCAATGCTTTAACAAAAACTTCATCCCATACTAATTGATTCCATTGCGGGTTCAATCGGCTGTAAAATTGATAAACGTTCAAATTACTAAGCTTTTCTTTTGTTAAGATTCCATTTCCAAAACCGTCTGTCCAAATTTTATTTATCGATTTTGGCGATTTGATTCTCCTGTTTAAAGGGATTTTCTTTCCATCAATATTTAGAAATGAAGCTTCGGAAATTAGCTTGCCCTTCTCATATTTAAATAGTGTTCCGTTTGAGTCAATTGCGGTTTTGAATTCTGAGGATACGGGTTCATCAGATAACCAAAAGCCAATTTTTACCCGGCCTTCTGAATTAATTTCCAATGTTCTTCCGCTAAAAGCTGAAATTGCGTTTAAAGCTGCAGTCAGATATTTTTTGTCTGAATTGCCCGGCGCTTCGTATAGAGAAATCTTAATCGAGGATGGGTCATCATTTATCGGCTTGTAAATCGTTGCCGAAGGATTTGATTTTGCCTCATATTTTTTCCCTGCGTAGTCCGTAATCCAGCCCCTTAGGGTGTCTGCACGGTTTAGTGGTTTCCAAGTCACTTTATAAGAGATTTCCGGAACTTCATTATCGAATGCGTTTAAACGCTTATCTGCGAAAATGTAAACAGTGTTGCCTTTTGGTATATAGTTATTTAACTGCTTAAGTAAGGAAGTATAGCTTATAGGCTTCGCTCCAGTGGTATCAATATTTGCGGTATCTTTTAAATTTATTGTTGTAAATCCGACATTAAAATCATGGATTTCATAACCAAGCTTTGTAAGCGAATCGATACTTTTCCGGTTATCGGTATAAACTTCGGGAAAATTCGATTTACTAACTAGAATCCACCCCGATTTTTTTGCTGATAAGGTCTTTTTAAGAAACGGTTGCGCAACAATAAAAGCAGTTAAAATTATGATCAGGCAACGGAGAATCAATAAAAGCCAATCGTTAATCTTTAGGCTTTTCGAGCTGGCCCGTGAGCTTTCACCTAATAAGGCGATGCTGCCAATTTTCAGCGTTTTACCTTGCTTAACATTCCACAAGTGAATAATAAGCGGAATAATTAAAGCTGCAAACGCCAGTAAACCTATGGGATATAGAAATTGCACAATTAAATTCTTAGTTTACTTCTTTGTTTTAAAAAATCTCTTAACGCCTGATCTAAAGGTTCATCCGTACAGATGGTCCTGTAAAAAATCTTTCGATCAAGCATTTTGATGCGTGTCTGCTCCAGATAATTTGCAAGCTTAGTTTTATATTCTACTCTGGCTTTTGTTTGATCAATTTGAATGGTTTCTCCTGTTTCCAAATCTTCGAATGTAGTATAACCTTTAAAATCTAATTCCAGCTCATTTCTCGAAAGCACGTGGAAAACAACAATTTCATGCCTGAGTGTGTTTAAGGTATCAAGCAGATGAATTATTTCATCATCTTTTTGGTATAAATCAGTTACAAAAACCAACAGTTCTCGTTTTTGAGCACCGGCAAAAAGTTCTTTATAATGTATTGCCTTGGTAAAATCACCATCGGGATTAATGCTTTCCAGTTGATAAAACAGCCGGGCTAAATGCTGAAAATCCTGCTTTGGTGTCATCGAGAAAATTCCCGAATTCTGAAAAACGTACAACCCAATGGCATCGCCCTGTAAATTTGCCAAATAAGCCAGAGCGGCGCCAAGGTATTTTGCATAATCAATTTTTGTGAAATCGCCGTCGCTGTGGTTCATTGAAGCGCTGGCATCAATCAAAATTCGAATCGCAATGTTGGTTTCTACCTCCGATTCGCGAATGTAATACCTGTCAGAGCGGGCAAACATTTTCCAATCCAGCGATCGTAAATCGTCGCCCGGTTGGTAGCTTCTATATTGGCTAAACTCCAATCCGGCACCTTTAATTGTGCTCTTGTTAATGCCGCTCATAAAACCGTCTATCGTCATTTTTGCCGATAAATTTAGCTCCTTAATGGCCATCAAAACTTTCGGATCGAGAAGTTTACTCATTAAATATTCGCTTTTGGTTTCGAGATCGCTTTAATTAATTCATCAGTTACGCTATCTGAAGATACATCTTCAGCTTCGGCCTTGAAATTCATTAGTACCCTGTGGCGGAGAACAGGATAGGCCATTGTTTGTAAATCTTCCAAAATAACAGCATATCTTCCTTTAAATAAAGCTCTTGCTTTTGCCGTTAAGATTAAAGCCTGCCCTGCACGCGGACCAGCGCCCCATCTAACCCATTCTTTAACGAAAGCTACCGAAGTTGTATCCGGTCTGGTTGCACGAATAAGTTCGCTAACATAAGTCACCAAATCATCGCTAATGCTGATTTCGCGGGTAACTGCCTGTAATTCTTTAATCTCCTCAGCGCCAATAATCGGGTTGATGACGGCTTTCTTGCTGCCAGTAGTGCTGCTTAAAATTTTCGCCTCTTCCTGCGCCGTTGGATAACCGATTTTAATGTATAAAAGGAAACGGTCTAATTGTGCTTCTGGAAGGGGGTAAGTGCCTGCCTGTTCTATCGGGTTTTGCGTTGCAAGAATAAAAAATGGCCTGTCGAGCGGGTAGGTTTGTCCGCCATAGGTTACCTCAAATTCCTGCATGGCTTCTAAAAGTGCCGACTGCGTTTTTGGCGGCGTCCTATTCACTTCATCAGCTAAAACAATATTAGCAAATAACGGGCCTTTATTAAACTTGAAAAACCTTTTTCCCGTTGCGTGGTCCTCTTCCAATATCTCAGTTCCGACAATATCTGTTGGCATCAAATCGGGTGTAAACTGGATTCTACGGAAGGAAAGATCTAAGGCCTGAGACATCGTTTTAACCATTAATGTTTTCGCCAAGCCCGGTACACCCTCTAAAAGACAATGGCCGCCCGCCATTAAGGCAATGAGCATTTCTTCAATAATTACATCTTGGCCGACAATAACTTTCTGTATTTCGCTTTTTAATAAGGAGATCTTCTCGATCAATATTTTTAGGTTGCTTTCTGAACGCTCCAAAACGGTTGGTTTTTTAGTTAGTGAGATATTGTGCCTCAATATAGGGCTTAAAGACAGATATTTATTAGCTTGTTTTGAAGAATATCAAAAAATTTACACGATAATCTGAATAAAAATCTGAATTAATAAAAATTGGCGGTAATTTAGAACGATGCAAAGATCTAAATTCACATTTGCGAGACTTAAATACAATTCCGGTGATTGGGAAACCGATCAACGCATGCCCTCGAACATTCTAAATTCACTTTTAGAGTATACTACCATACCATTGGATGAAGAAGAAAAGATTGTTGAACTGGGTAGTAAAGAGCTTTTTAAATATCCATTCTGCTATTTAAGCGGCCACAAATTGGTTCAATTTACGCAGCAAGAAGCCGTAAATTTTAAAACCTATGTTTACAATGGCGGTTTTGTTTTCGTAGATGATTGTAATCATGACATTGATGGTTTGTTTGCCCGTTCTTTCGAGACCCAGATGAGCAATCTCTTTGGGCCAACCGCACTAAAAAAGCTTCCGAATAATCACGGGATTTACAATTCATTCTTTAAATTTGAGAAAGGGCCGCCGACAACTTCATTCGAATTAAATGGATGGGGCGATGATTTAGTACACGATTACCTGAAAGCGATTACCATAAATAATAGAATTGGCGTTTTATACAGCAACAAAGATTACGGTTGCGAATGGGATTATGATTTTAGAAACAAGCGCTTTTTGGCCGAAGACAATACCAAATTCGGCGTCAACATTATTTTATATGCCATGGGCATTAACAGTTAAACAAAAAATAAAACAACAAATACTTTGAAATCATTCCTAACCAAACTACTTCTTCTTGCAGTGCTTTTGACTGCTGCAAACACCAGCGTTTTTGCTGCCAAAAATCAATATTATTACCAACTAAAAGTTTACCATCTAAAAACTGCTGCGCAGGAAGCAATGGTTGACGCTTATTTAAAGAATGCTTTTTTGCCTGCTGCCCATCGTGCTGGGATTAAAAGCGTTGGGGTATTCAAACCGATCGCGAAGGATACACTGGAGCAACTCGTATATGTTTTTATTCCATTTAAAAAAATGGATGATTTTCTGAAATTGAACGAAACCTTAGCGAAAGATAAAACATACCTTGAGTCGGGAACTGCGTTTCTAAATGCGGAATATAATTCTCCACCCTACACCAGATTGGAATCTATCATTTTGAAAGCGTTTTCGGCCATGCCTGAATTTGCTGTTCCGAAGTTAACAACACCAAAGAGTGAACGAGTGTACGAATTAAGAAGTTATGAATCGGCCACAGAAAGCCTTGCTGCAAACAAGATAGACATGTTTAATGATTATGAGGTGGCCATCTTTACTAAGCTAAATTTCAATGCCGTTTTTTACGGGCAAGTAATTTCGGGGAGCAAAATGCCAAATCTGATGTATTTAACTACGTTTAATAATAAAGCAGACAGAGATAAGCATTGGGTCGCTTTCGGTGACGACTATAAAAAAATTAGTGGATTGCCTCAGTATCAGCATAATGTTTCTAAAAATGTAACGCTTTTTGTTTGCCCGACAGATTATTCGGATATATAGCCTTATTAGATTTAAAATTCCGTCCCATTTTTTGTATATTTGTTCCCTGTTTGTGAAGGCGGTTTTAAAACAGTCGATAGCAAACTTAAACCGGGGCCGTTTTTGGATTTGACAGGGTGGCGAAGGTTATGTTAGCATGCAGTGCGTTGTACGGAGAGCACTTAAAGTGAACGTTCACATTTTAGTTGGCGAAAATACTTACGCCTTAGCTGCCTAGTTTAGAACTAGCATAGCTTTTGTCCCTCTAACTGCTGCATTGTTGGGTTAGAATCCGGGGCATCGAAACAACAAAGCTGGCCTTGAGGAGATACGACTCAAGGTGAGATAAAGTATCTAAGGATTTAAATAAGGTCGGTTTTCAGCCCGTTTATTTCCCGAAAATCAATTGAAAAATAAGCATGTAGAAGGTATAATTTATCTCACAACTGGACAAGGGTTCGACTCCCTTCGGCTCCACCGATGTACCTAAAAGCCAATTGGTTACAAAATAAACACCCAATTTTACACCCACTAAAGTGTAATTGGGTGTTTTTTTTAGAATTTATTTTCTACAAATTGCCCACACTTTGAACGGTTTTCATTCCTTTTTTTAAGATTATTGAAATTTGCTCTGCTAGATTTCCTTTAGTGAAATGAACTCCAAAATATTTCATTGTCAACGCTTAAACTAAAAAGACCTTTTGGGAAAAGTGTATAGCGGAATCGTCCGGATTGATCTGCCTATTGGAAGCGGACATTCATGTATTTATTCTTAAGCATGGTGATTCTTTTGCAGAAGCGGTGAACAATTTGGACGAGCAACTTAATGCACACTTGCGAATGCTTCGTAGGACGAGCAGATTGTCTTACTGGTTAAGCACATTACTAAGCCGAGGTGTAAGAACCAATCACTTGAAACGAGGAGCCTGCATGGACCGGTGACAACAAACCTCAACATGCTATTGATTTAGGAAAGCAGTTTTACCCGGAAAAAAAATAAAAAACCACCTTTTTTGGGGTGGTTAATTGGCATTTCCGGTTGAATTAAAATCCCTTCAAAATTTCTTTGCCACAATTGTCGCACCGATATGTTTCTAATCTCATTGGTCCATGTTTACCATAACCTCTGCTGATTACCGGCTGATTTAATTTCGTCTGCAAAGTATGTTTACAGAATATTTGTTTTATAAAAGTGAGCATTTTAAGTGTTAATTTATTTGGTGTGCGAAGGTAGAACTTTATTCCTTTAAGTTTTACGGGTAACCGTAAATTATTTGATTAGTCATTTGCATTTAAATGCAACTATCCATTTACCCGTTCGTGACTGAGCTAATTTTCACTTTTCATTCGCTTCGTTCCATTTTAAATCAGAGGCGTAATCATGGTAATTGGGATGTTTTGTGGCTCACTAGTGCCGACTAACTGAAAACCCAGAGCTCTGGCAATGTAATCCATAAATAGCTGTCTTCTTGTTGCGGATTTTATTTATAGGTAAATCTTATCGCCTATTAGTATTGTATCGACTAACCTTTTTTATGTTTGGCAACGTCAGGCGTAAAAAAAATTTATCCATTCTTACTTTATGTCCAAGAAATTCAAAGATTGGTTGATTTTCACTGCCTTAATGTCAATGAAAGTAATTGTTTCTGTCCGCTTGGATTTCGATACGGCTTCTATGGTCCCGCATAATGAAGCTTTGCAGTAACTCAGGTTTGAGTTTTCGGAATTTCTCACGATATCATCGGAAAAAACTAAGGCGAGGTGAAATTGCCTTTCATCACAGAAGAAAGCAGAATATCTACCCGCTTTGATAAGCAAGATATTAACATGACTTTTTTCTCTGTGTTTTCTTTGCAGTAGCAAAAACAAAAAGCCCAATACATTGCTGAGCTTCTAACAATCCTACCGACATTTTAATAAAGAGTGATATTGATGACGCCTTAAAAAAAGAAGTTAAGAGCAATAAAAAAAGACCAATGCTAGCGCATCGGTCTTTAGTTTTGTTTTTTTAAACTCTTCCCGGATATTGTTGTAAAGCAACTTCCAAACAATCCATCGCTTTATTTAAATCATCAATATTTAACACATAAGCCATGCGTACTTCATTTTTGCCCGAACCAGGTGTAGAATAAAATCCTGTGGCAGGGGCCATCATAACCGTTTGGCTATCATGACTAAAATCTTCTAAAATCCACTGACAGAATTTATCTGCATCATCTATCGGGAATTTTGCGACAACATAAAAAGCACCACCCGGATTAGGGCAGAAAACCCCATCAATGTTATTTAATCTGCTAACTAAAGTGTCGCGACGTAAGGTATACTCAGTATTAACTTTTTCGAAATAACTATCTGGCGTATCAACAGCAGCGGCGCCTGCAATCTGCTCAACCATGCCGGGACTTAATCTCGCCTGCGCAAATTTCAATCCCGAAGCAATAACTTCTTTGTTTTTTGTTATTAAACAACCTAAACGAGCACCACAAGCGCTGTAGCGTTTAGAAACGGTATCCATAATTACAACATTCTCATCTAATCCGTCGAGGTGCATTGGGGAAATAAATTCACGCCCATCGTAGCAGAATTCACGGTAGGCCTCATCAGAAAACAGAAACAAATCGTATTTGATACAAAGTGTTTTTAAAGCCTCCAGCTCTTCCCTAGAATATAAATAACCGGTCGGATTATTAGGATTGCATATAATTATAGCCTTAGTTTTATCGGTAATTAACTTTTCAAATTCGGCGATAGGAGGAAGTGCAAAGCCATTTTCTATATACGATAAGATCGGTTTTACAACTACATTGCTCATACATGCAAAGCCGTTATAGTTTGCGTAAAACGGTTCCGGAATAATAATTTCATCGCCTTCGTTAACACAGGTTTGCATGGCAATTGTAATTGCTTCAGAGCCACCAACCGTTACCAAAATGTTTTCGGGTGTAATATTGTACCCTAATTTATTATAGTACTCCGTAAGCTTTTCACGGTATGTTATAGTACCTTCAGACGGCGTATAAGCCCAAACATTAAAGTCAATGTTTTTTATGGCATTTAACATGCCTTCGGGCGTTTCAATATCCGGTTGGCCGATATTCAAATGAAAAACTTTTTTACCGTCTTTCTTTGCTTTATCGGCAAATGGTGTTAATTTTCTGATTGGCGATGCAGGCATCTGCACACCCTTTTGTGAAATTCTTGGCATGGTGCAAAAATAAAAAAGTCCCGATGAAAATCGGGACTTTTTAAATATTATCGTTTAAAAAATTATTTGGATGCTGCAGCAACAGTTTCACCTTTAATGTAAAGCACTTTTACAGGTGTTTTAGCATTTGAAGTTACTGTTACGGTTTTAGTAAAAGGCTGCGGAGCGCCTGCAGCGCTAAAAGTTACTGAAATAGTACCTGTTTCACCTTTTTTCAAAGGAACAGTAGTATATTTTGGAACTGTACAACCGCAACTGGCTTCTGCCTTGGTAATAATTAAAGGCTCTTCGCCAACGTTTGTATATTTGAAATCATAAGTTACCGGCTTATTAACCGTAATTTTACCGAAATCATGTGTTTCTGCTTCAAATTTAAATTCAGCCGGCTTAGCTGCAGTCTGTGCATTTGCCATTACCCCGAAACCCATTACAAAAGCGAATAATACTAGTATCTTTTTCATGTTTATGTGTTGAAATAGTTTTTTAAAATTTATTATAACAAATTTAATATTTATAACCTAAAACAAAAACTATTCCAAAGATATTTTGCTTATCCATATATAATTTTACACTTAGCGATAAAGGCAAACTTTTAATTTTGTATATATTTGCCGGAACCAATATTTGATTGCGATGCAGAATGAAAAATTGATTACCAACTCTATTGATGCTTCTGAATTAAGTTTCAACGATTTTAAATCCATCGTTATCAACGACTATAAAATAGCCTACGAAAGCAGGCAGGCTAGTGTTTTAGGTCGCAGAGAAGTATTAACAGGGAAGGCTAAGTTCGGCATTTTTGGCGATGGCAAGGAAGTTCCGCAAATCGCAATGGCTAAGGCATTTAAACAGGGTGATTGGCGCTCCGGTTATTATAGGGATCAAACTTTCGCTTTTGCAACGGGAATTTCTACAATTAAGGAATTTTTTGCTCAATTGTACGCAAACCCATCAGAAGGCGCTGATCCGTTTTCCGGTGGCAGACAAATGAATTGCCATTTCGCAACCAAATCAATTAATGAAGACGGAAGCTGGAACGATTTAACTAAAATCAAAAATGTTTCTTCAGATATTTCTCCCACAGGCGGTCAGATGGCTCGCTTAGTAGGATTAGCTTACGCATCAAAACTATTTAGAGAAAACCGGGAGTTGGATTATCTTAAAAACTTCTCTGTTAATGGAAATGAAGTCGCTTTTGGTACAATCGGTAATGCATCAACCTCAGAAGGCGTATTTTTTGAAGCGATAAATGCGGCAGGGGTTTTGCAAATTCCAATGGCGGTCTCTGTATGGGATGACGCTTATGGAATCTCTGTCCCCGCAAAATATCAAACCACCAAAGAAGATATCTCTGAGGTATTAAAAGGTTTCCAGCGTGATGAAAAAAATCCCGGTTACGAAATTTATAAAGTTAAAGGTTGGGATTATCCCGCTCTATGCGAGGTTTACGAGAAAGCCATCAATGTTTGCAGAACAGAGCATGTGCCAGTTCTTATTCATGTAACCGAACTTACTCAACCACAAGGACACAGTACTTCAGGTTCTCACGAAAGATATAAATCAAAGGATAGATTAACCTGGGAAAGTGAGCACGACTGCATTTTAAAGATGCGAGAATGGATGCTTGAGTCGGCAATTGTATCTGAAGATGAAATTACTGAAATTGAAAAAGCTGCAAAGGTTTTAGTTCGTAACGCTCAAAAGGAGGCCTGGAACGAGTTCTTAGACAGCATGAAACCTGAACAAAAGCTTGTGATAGATTTTATCGCTGCTATGGCTAAAAATCAACCGGAACTTGCAAAACTTTCGTCGCAATTGGCCGCAACCGCTGATGCTCAGAGAAGGGAAATTTTTGTAGCCGCAAGAAAAGCAATCCGATTGTCGGCAGGTAAGCCATCTGCCGAACGCGATGCGCTGGCAAATTGGTATAAAAGTCAGGATGTTGTGAATTATGAACGTTATAATTCCAAGCTTCACACGAAAGGCAAAGAAAGTCCTGATAAAATTGCCGTAGTTGATGCTGTTTATAATGATCAATCGAAGATGGTGGATGGGCGTGAGGTTTTGAATGCCTGTTTTGATGCAAATTTTGCCCGCGACCAACGCTTGGTTGCTTTCGGGGAAGATTTAGGTAATATCGGCGATGTTAACCAGGGTTTCGCGGGTTTGCAAGCGAAATTCGGAGAATTGAGAGTAACAGATACAGGCATTCGTGAAATGACAATTATGGGCCAGGGGATTGGTCTCGCAATGCGTGGGCTAAAACCAATTGCCGAAATTCAATACCTCGATTACTTAATTTTTGCCCTGAATGTTCTAAGTGATGATCTGGCGTCACTTTCCTATCGTACAAAAGGTATTCAAAAGGCACCTGTAATTGTGAGAACAAGAGGGCACCGTTTAGAAGGTATCTGGCATTCAGGCTCGCCGATAAGCATGCTTTTAGGCTCGCTACGCGGCCTGCATTTATGTGTGCCAAGAAATATGACACAAGCCGCAGGCATGTATAATACGCTTTTCAGAGCTGATGAGCCTTCAGTTGTAATCGAATGTTTAAACGGTTACCGCCTCAAAGAAATGCTGCCCGACAATGTTGGAGAGTTTACCGTGCCGCTTGGTCATGCTGAGGTTCTTGAAGAAGGAACGGATATTACGGTTGTTTCTTATGGCTCCAGTTTACGAATTGTGCAGGAGGCAGCTGAAGAATTGGCTGCTCTTGGTATTTCCGTTGAGATCATAGATCCTCAGACACTTCTACCTTTTGATATAAATAACGTTTGCTCAACTTCATTAAAGAAAACGAATAAACTTTTGGTAGTTGATGAAGATGTTCCCGGTGGTGCATCTGCATATATTTTACAACAGATAATCGAGCAGCAAAAAGGATATTTTAGTTTGGATAGCCAACCAAAAACGTTAACAGCCAAGGCACACCGGCCGCCGTTTGGCTCAGATGGAGACTATTTCAGTAAACCCTCTGTTGATGATGTTATCGAAAGAATTTACGGCATAATGCATGAAGCAAACCCTGTAAAGTATCCTTCAATTTTCTAATGGTTAGACACTCCTGCGTTTTTATGTCTAAAAATTCAGAAAATAAAACGTTAATTGAATAAAAAAAAATTATCTTACGCCTTAGTTAGAAAATCAATCATCCTGTTAAATTAAGTGCCCTTTCCTTCCTCATTGTGTAAATAATGTTGTGTTTCTGACGCTAAATTTCTTGAGTAACCTGAAAATGATTTTTCTTAAATTTTGATTAAAAACAATGAGTTATTTGTGCTCCGTTGAAATCGAGTTGAAAATAATCAGACAAGCTCTGATTTGTTTTTTCTTGTTGATCGGATTTGCTACAAATGCTCAGGTAAAAGCGCAAAGAGAAAAGCTCGACAGCCTTCTCAATTTAAATCAAAAGCATCCTAAGCAAGATTCGATAAAAGCACTTTTATTAGTTGATATATTAAGGCAATATGCCCGTTTAAACAATCCTGAAAAAGTAGAGGAGTACGGTTTAAAAAGCCTTCAATTATCGAGCAAATTAGCCCTGGGGAACGTTGTTGGTTTAACTTATGGAAGGCTGGGTCTTTTCTACCACGGATTGACAAATTATCAGAAAGCAGAAGAAAACTATCTAAAAGCACTTAAAGAATATCTGGCAAAGAATAACCAAACGAGGGCAGCAGGAATTTATACAAGCTTAGGGGCGATGTATGTTGCAATTCCTGATTATGCGAAAGCTTTGGAGGTGAACCAAAAAGCAATTAGTATCTATCAAAAAACTAATAGTGAAGAAGATTTATCCAATTGTTATATTAATATTTCCGAAATATATCAGGATTTAGGGCAACACAAAAAAGCCCTAGAGTACAACAGGATGGCGCTAAAGTTTTTTATTAAAAACGGAGACGAAAGAGGCCAGGCGCTGGCCTATGAAGGTGTTGGTTTGGCTTATTTTAAAGCGACTGTGGCAGAACTTATTTCAATGGATATTTTGCCCGATCAAAAGCTGAATGCATCGTTGGAAAATTTTAACCGGGCACTCAAGATCGCTGAACGTAATGAAGATAATGAAGATGTAGTGAGTTCTTGCAAAACAAATATTGGTTTGGTTTATGAAAAAATGGGACAGAAAGATTTGGCTTTTAAGGCTTTTCAGGGTTCTGTGGAATTAAGTAAAAAGAACAATGATAAGAGAGCTTACGCTGAAAGCCTTTTTGCCTTAGGGAATTTTTACAAAAATCAAAAAGATTATATCAACGCAGTAAAATTATTAACGCAAACCTTAAATATTGCCCAACAGAGGAAATTGCTGGATATAGAACGTGATGCTAATTTAATTTTAAGCGAGGCCTACGATAAGTTGAAGAAATATGATGAATCTTTGGCGTTTTATAAGCAGTATGTTTTAGTTAAGGATGAAATTTTTAATGCCGAGAAAGAGAAAGAGATTACCCGAAGGCAGATGCAACTTGATTTTGGAGTTAAGGAGAAAGATTATCAATTAAAACAGCAAATAACCGACGCAGTATTGCAACAGCAGGTATTATTTGCCAGGCAACAACATCAAAAATTAGTTTTGCGGCAACAGGAATTGGATCTGAGTGACAAGGAAAAAATGCTGCAACGGCTAAAGTTTCTTCAGCAGCAAAAAGATTTAGAGACCGAAAAAAAAGTTCAAAGCAGCAACTTCGAGCAATCCAAACTTCTGTCGCAATATGAAGCAATAAAAAGGGAAAGGCAGATAACAAAGCAAGAACAGCAAATCAGGTACGATGGAAAAGTTAAAGTTTTTCTTCTGGTTGCATTTGCTTTGGTTCTTTTTACCGCAGGACTGATTTACTTCAATCAGCGAAAAACAACCAGACTTAATAAGATAATTAACAAGCAAAAACGTGAGTTAGAGCAGTTGAGCCGTGTTAAAGATCGAATTTTTAGCGTTGTCAGTCATGATATGCGAACGCCCATAAACTCATTAATATCTTTCATACAATTGTTGGAAGAAGGTAATATAGAGCAAGGAAAGCTTAATCGTTACGCCGGATCATTAAAAAACAGTTTGAGTTATACATCCTCAATGATGGAAAACCTCTTAAATTGGGCCGCAAGTCAAATGCAGGGATTTAACCCTTACTTGGAGTCGCTGGATGTACACGTTTTAATCGAAGATGTGGTCAATTCAGTAAAGAGTACAGCAGATTTAAAGAACATTGAGATTAAAAATAACATAGCTGAAGCGACAACTTGCAAAGCCGATTCCAACATGTTTTCATTGGTATTACGAAACCTGATTAACAACTCGATAAAGTTTACCCCCGAGGGCGGAAAGATAGTATTGAATTCGGAAGATCACAAGAACGAATTACTGATAAAGATTACTGATACCGGCGTTGGAATGGCAGAAGATCAGGTTCATCATTTTAATAAATCAGAATACCATGGCGCCGGAATGAGCACACCCGGAACAAATAAAGAAAAGGGAACAGGGTTAGGCTTGTTGCTCTGCAGAACCTTTATGGGGCTCATGGATAGCAAAATTACAGCCTCATCTACCAAAAATGAAGGCAGTACTTTTACATTATGGCTTAAAAAAGCTTAAATCTCTATTTCTTGAATCTCGATAAAGTTTTTTTATCAATAACACGATCTAATAAATCTTGCCTGCTTGCAGCGCTTATGGGTACAACGAAATTACTAAGATGAACTTCATGAGAGCTTATCGTTGAGATGTGGTTTACATTGATAATGTACTGTTTATGAACCCGTATAAAAGCTTTCGGCAATTGCTTTTCAAGATTTTTTAAACCGACCAGAATAATGTGTTTTTCATCAGCCGTATATATCTTTGAGAAATCACCCATACTTTCTATATAGATAACGTCTTTGTAGTTTAACTTTGTAATGCCCTTTGTTTCTTTGAAGAAAAAGTAATCATCACCGCCATCAAGCGATTTCGAAATATCATCGACCGGGTGATTTACATTTTTTCTCAATTCAATATACTCGATCGCTTTATTTGTGGCTTTCAGAAGTCTTTCAAAAGTTGCAGGTTTCACAACGAAATCTAAAGCGTCTAAATCAAAACTTTCTGCAGCATAATGGCTGTGGGAGGTTATGAAAATAAATAGTGGTTTTGTTTTTAATGTTTTAAATAAAGCCATTCCTGATAATTCAGGCATATCGATATCAGAGAAAACGATATCTACAGAATTGTTGTTGAGGAAAGACGCCGCCTCAATACCATCTTTACAAACTGCTAAAACTTCCAGCTGAGGTATTTTCTTCAGATGCATTTCAATGGCATCCCGTTCTATCTCGTTATCATCAACAATTAAGCAATTATACATAGGGAAGGATTAATTTAGAGTGTTTAAACAACTAATTGTAACATTTGTTTTACTTAAATATACTATTTAAATAATAAACAATTTAAAATTACTTTTTGTGCTTTTTTTCTCCGGTATATTTTTTTTCTCCTGCCAAAATCTTCACTTGTAAATCGTTCTCTTCGGGTGGAACCGGGCAACGATATCCTTCGCTGTAAGCACAATACGGGTTGTAGGCTTTATTAAAATCGACTTCAATTTTATTTCCAATGATCTCTTTTGTACTCAAATCGATATACCTGCCACCGCCGTAGGTTTCAATATTATTTGTCTCATCGGTAAAAGGTAGGAAAAGCAAATCCTTGTAAGCGGCATTATTGGTCAAGGCAATGCTTTTGTACAGGGTCATCGTTGTTGTTTTACCACTTAAATTGAAACTAATTTTCGCATAGCGATAAAATTCTTTACTCGTTCCGTCATAAGTTGGCATTTTGAAAACCTTCTCATTTTTTAAAATTTCAATCTCTGCTGTAATTTTAAAATTACTGTCCGCTTCGTAAAAATGAAGATTTTGTAAGTCATTTTCTTTCAAAGGCGAATTTGACTCTTTGATAAAATCTTGTTTATAACTTTCTCTATGCTTGGCAATTTGCGCTGCGTACGATTGAGCATAAGTGTTTACGCTTATAAAGAGCAATAAAAAAGAGAGTATTTTCATAGTTTACTTATTTGCTTTCAGAACACATCGTCATTGAGAGGCCCAGGGCAATCTCTCTGCAAAATAGATTGCTTCGTGCCTCGCGATGACGATTCTATAACACACTTACCTTATTTCTTAAAAACTGGTCTGCCAAAACCAACGCAGCCATTGCCTCAACAATTACAACGGCTCTCGGTACCACGCAAGGATCATGGCGACCTTTGCCTTTAATCTCAGAAGCTTCTCCTGCAGCATTTATAGTTTGTTGGTTATGCATAATTGTTGCAACAGGTTTAAATGCAACTTTAAAGGTAATATCCATTCCGTTTGAAATGCCACCTAAAATACCACCTGCGAAATTGGTATTTGTTTTGAAAACTTTCGAGTCGGCAGCTTTTGGTTGAGGAACATCGTTATGTTGAGAACCTCTTAGCTCACTTCCGGCAAAGCCTGAGCCATATTCAAAACCATGTACTGCGTTAATGCTTAGCATGGCCTTGCCTAAATCGGCATGTAATTTATCGAAAACAGGTTCGCCTAAACCAGCCGGACAGCCCTTAATCACACAGCCTATTTTACCGCCGACAGTATCGCCATCTTTTCTAACGGCGTCGATAAATTCAATCATTTCATGAGCAGTTGCCGGATCTGCGCAACGAACAATATTTTCTTCTCTAATCTTCAGTAAAGCTGATAAATCGTCACTTTCTAAATTTGGTGCTTCAATACTTCCAACTGAAGTAACATGAGCAAAAATTTCAATTCCCTGTTTTTTTAAAAACAATTTAGCGATTGCGCCGGCAGCAACACGAGCAGCGGTTTCACGGGCAGATGAACGGCCGCCACCACGGTGATCGCGGATACCATATTTTGCATCATAAACGTAATCTGCATGGCTCGGACGATAAATGTCTACATTATGTCCATAATCTTTTGAACGTTGATCCTCGTTAGGAATTAACAAAGCGATAGGTGTTCCTGTACTTTTTCCCTCAAAAGTTCCCGATAAAATTTGAACTGTATCGCTTTCTTTTCTTTGCGTGGTAATCTTCGATTGACCCGGTTTGCGCTTATCCAATTCTGATTGGATAAATTCCATGTCGATATTTAATTGCGCAGGGCAGCCATCAATGATTACTCCAATGGCTACGCCGTGAGATTCGCCAAAGGTGGTTATGCGAAAAAGTTGTCCAAATGAGTTGCCTGCCATTTAAATTAAAAGTTTTAAGTTATAAGTATTAAGTTTTTGGTCTTTAATCTTTGCTCTTCTATCCTTGTTCCTCTACAGAAAATCCAGCTTTTTTCAAATCCTCCCAAAAATAAGGATAAGATTTTTCTACAACATGCATTTCTTCAATTTCAACTTCATCAATTAGCAATGCAAGCGGGGCAAAGGCCATCGCCATTCTATGGTCTTCATAAGTTGCAATCGTAATTTTTTCAGGAAAACGAAGTTCATCCGTATTCAATGTATAAACCAGATTATTTTCAGTTAAGGATACACCAATTTTCGCCAACTCATTTTGCAGCGCAGCAATTCTATCGGTTTCTTTAATTTTTAAAGTTTCCAAGCCTGTAAAAGACATATTTCTTCCCAAAGCGGCCGCAATAACAATAATGGTTTGCGCCAAATCAGGACAAGTTTTCAAGTCTAAAACGTCATTGATTTCCAACGATAATCCTAAATTGCTGATTGAAATACCGGTTTCAGTTTTCTCTGTCGCAATTCCAAAAATCTTCATAATTTTTTGGATACGGCTGTCACCTTGCAAGCTTTTCTCTTTTAATGCAGGTAGACTGATTTTAGCCTCGTCTGCCAAGGCTGCAATACTGTACCAGTAAGATGCGGCACTCCAGTCTGGCTCAACAACCAAAGTTCCTGCCTTGAAAGTTTGAGGCTTAATTGAAATCGAATTTCCGCTCCACGAATGCTCAATACCAACCTCAGCCAGCATATCCAATGTCATATCTACATAAGGCTTTGATGTTAGCTCACCCTCAATTTCTAAAATTAAACCTTGTGGTAGGCTAGGCGCAATCATCAGCAATGCTGAAATGTACTGGCTGCTTACATCACCTTTAATTTTAACTTCGGCAGTTTTTTGGTTTAACGGGCCAACAATATTTAATGGCGGAAACCCATCATTCTCGGCATAAGAAATATCTGCACCAATGGTTTTTAAGGCTTCAGCCAAAATACCAATCGGACGTTGTTTCATACGCTCAGTTCCTGTTAACAAGAAATTTCCGTTTTTGGCAGAAAGATAGGCGGAAAGAAAACGCATCGCAGTTCCTGCAGGCCCAACATCAACTGTTTGCGATTCCTCAATTTCGACTTTTAACTCTTCTTCCAGATTGTTTAAAATACCATTCAATGTTACGGTATCAGCCGCATTGGAAAGGTTCTCTACTTTAACAACTTTATTGCTTAAAGCGCTGATGATTAAAGCACGGTTGCATTCGCTTTTTGAGCCCGTTAACTGGATTTCCGTATTAATATTCTTGGTTCCTTTAAAAGAAACTAAGGCGTTTTTTGACATTTTATTCTCGTTTTATTCTTGATGTGTTATTTTTTTTCGCTTGTCATGTTGAGCCTGTCGAAACGATATTAAAAGTTCTTCGACAAGCTCAGAATGACGCTTCGTAAATACAACATCATTGTATTTTGTAATCGTAATTATGAGGATAAATGAATGCTAATGTTTTTAACATTAAGATTGCTCCGTGCCTCGCAATGACGTGTTGCAGAGGAATTAACGGTTAAGTATTTAGTTTTACCCTTTGTCTTAAACCCTAAACCCTCAACCTTATTTCGAAACTTCTGTGTGTTGTTCTGCAGCAATACCTTTTTCGGCTCTGCCAGCATTCATGATTTCAGTTTGCTTACGGATGGATTCGCCGTGCATCAATTCTAAAAATTTCTCTGTAAAGTTTAAATCTAACTTTAAAGCTTTTGCAAAAGCATGACCTTTTTTAATGATGGCATCCCAACGGTTAACCTGCAAAATCGTTACCTGGTTATCGCGTTTAAATTCACCTATTTTCTCAACAATAGCCATACGCTCACCTAATTTCTGTAATAAGATGTCATCAATTTTGTCGATTGATTTACGTAAATCAGCTAATTTATCGGCAAAAGCTTCGTTTGGTGCTTCAGGCTCACGAACAGTTAAACGGTCTACCAATTCTGCCAAAGCCGCTGGTGTAACTTGTTGCTTAGCATCTGTCCACGCTACTGAAGGGTCAACATGAGATTCGATCATTAAACCCTGCATATCCAGATCCAACGCTTTTTGAGAGATGTATGGAATTAATTCACGGTTACCGCAAATATGACTCGGGTCGTTAATAATCGGCAATTCTGGGCATAAAGTTTTCAACTGAATAGCGAGTTCCCACATTGGTTCATTGCGGAAAGAACTTTTTTCAAACGATGAGAAACCTCGGTGGATTGCACCAATTTTAGTAATACCTGCTCCGTTTATACGCTCAATAGCACCAATCCACAATTGTAAATCAGGGTTTACAGGATTTTTAATTAATACCGGAACATCATGGCCTTTCAAAGCATCAGCAATTTCCTGAACGGTGAACGGGTTTACAGTAGAACGTGCACCAATCCAAAGAATATCAACACCTGCAGCCAATGCCTCTTCAACGTGTTTGGCATTCGCAACCTCAACAGCCGTTGGTAAACCGGTTTCTGCTTTAGCACGTTTTAACCATTCCAAACCGATGCTTCCGATACCTTCAAATTCTCCTGGGCGAGTACGTGGTTTCCAAATACCAGCTCTTAAAACCGATACTTTGCCCGTTGCAGCCAATAGATGTGCTGTAGTTAATAATTGTTCTTCAGTTTCTGCACTGCAAGGACCCGAAATGATTAAAGGTTCGTTGTTTACGTTTAACCAAGTGTTTAATGGTTGAATGTTTAAATTAAGTTTCATGATTTATGGCTTGTAATATTTTATGATTCGATTATTTAATTGTTGCTGATTTGTAATGTTAAAATCTTGAGCTTCAGACTTTATCGTTTTTTTGATACTCTCCGAGGATATTAAAATTTGTGGTGTATTTTAACGCTTTTCTAACGGCTTTATCGTACTTCTCTGTGCTTGGCCATTCCAAATCGACGTAAAAGTAATATTCGTTTCTTTTACCTAACACCGGCATAGATTGTATTTTTGTTAAGCTTACCTCTTGTTCCGCAAAAATGTTTAAAACAGTTGCCAACGAGCCCGCCTTATGACCAACTTGAAAGCAGATTGATGCTTTATTGATTTTTTTACCTTCATCCGTCTTGTCCTTTTTGAGAATAAGAAAACGAGTGTAATTTTTTTTATTCGATTCTACGCGGCGTTCGAGAATGTTTAAACCGTAAAGTTCTGCTGCCAAACTGTTTGCTATTGCCATTGTATCCGTAAGTTTTTCTTCCTGAATACGTTTTGCACAAGCAGCGGTGTCGTTACTTTCCACAATTTTGATATGAGGATAATCGTAAAAAAAATCGATGCACTGACGGATTGCAATAGGGTGCGAGGTTACAATTTTGATATCCTCAAACTTTACGCCTGGCAATGCCATTAGGTGTAATTGAATAGGCAGATAAACTTCCCCAACTACCGAGAAACCATAATCGCGGATTAAAGTGTAGTTTGGCAGTAAACTACCTGCAATAGAGTTCTCAATAGCCATTACTACAAAGTCGGCTTCGTTTTTCTCCAGCTTATCGCATGTTTCTTTGAATGAATTGCACTCTACGGTTTCGATGTTTTTTCCAAAGAATTTGTAGGCTGCCTCTTCGTGGAAAGATGCTTTGATACCTTGAATTGCTACTCGTTTTGTCGTTTCCATTTTTGCGTAAAACAAAAAAGTCCCGGCTGTTTGCCGGGACTTTTTTATACATTTTAATATTGTTATATATCTTTTTGCATATTAGCCCCGGCTCTTACTAAAATAGTAAAAGTAACCAAAGTAATATGTGTTGAATAATTTCATTTTTG
>Ga0308164_10001211_pt1 | contig 31668 bp, 31 predicted proteins | sample PhyTR2_FD_201031 | JGI IMG/M metagenome (GOLD analysis project Ga0308164, IMG submission 201031) | Phyllosphere microbial communities from UC Gill Tract Community Farm, Albany, California, United States - DLSLT.R2 | ecosystem: Host-associated > Plants > Phyllosphere > Unclassified | place: USA... | reverse complement strand
TGTGTCTGGAGCGTCCGTTCCATTCCCTTCCATAATCGATTCTAAGACCAGAGTGCTCGTCACGAAGGCGAATAACGGGATATCACAGGGATATCACAGGGATATCACAGGGATATCACAGGGATATCACAGGGATATACCGTGAGTGAACACACTGCGCTAAACAGTCTTCCCGTTCAATCAGGGTCGCTTCCATAGAGATTGAACACTCCGTGCAGACGGTCTAGAGGCTGACTGAACAAATGAGGGTTCAATGACGCTATTTGGTTACGCCCGCGTATCGACCTTGGAGCAGGATCTTGGGATTCAGGAAACCGCGCTGCGCGCTGCCGGCTGCCAGACCATCCGGTCGGAGAAAAAGTCAGGGAGCGAGCGCGGCGCACGGACCGAACTGCAAGTCCTGCTCGACTTCCTTCGCAAAGGCGACACCTTGGTGGTGACCCGTATCGACCGGCTCGCTCGGTCGATGAAAGATCTGCAGGATATTGTGCACGAGCTGAAGGGCAGGGGTATCGCGCTCAAGGCGACCGAGCAACCAATCGATACAAGTACGGCAGCGGGAAAAGCATTTCTCGATATGCTCGGCGTATTTGCGGAGTTCGAGACGAACCTCCGACGCGAACGGCAACTTGAAGGTATCGAGGCAGCGAAGGCGCGGGGCGTCTACAAAGGCGGTAAGCCGCGTATTGATCCCGACGCGGTGCGTAAGCTGATCGCCGATGGTATAAAGCCCTCACATATCGCTCGCCAACTCGGTATCTCCCGAGGCACCGTCTACAAGTTCGTCCCCAGGCTGAATACGGTAACCGCCTCCGAGACGTAGGACCGCATTTTGACCTTTCTTGGTGGATAATGGCCCGGCTTTTCGGAGCGCCGGGACTACTTAAGCGCCCGTTCGTTTAGGCGAGCCTAGTGGCATCCTCATGATCAACACTTGGTACGATCGGGTAGGCGGTGATCATGTAAGATGCCAGGCGGATCGAGGCGCAACAGCCGGCTTGATCGATCAAGTCCAGCTGTCAGCGTACGTCCCGACACCGATCTCCGATCGACATCCGAGCTGGCTGATGTGTAGTTGGCCCATGGGCACGATCGATACATTCTATGAGCTCGCGACGCGCAAGCTGAAGGCGGACAGCGAGACCGTCACTCTTTTCACCAAGCATCCCGGCACGGTTGGAGCGTTCCGCGAAGCGCGTCTCAGGGCCTATCTGAAGGACCACGTCGGTCGACGCTTTCATGTTGGACAGGGCTTCATCTCGTTCCACACGACTAGGGGCGAGGACATCTCCGACAGCTCGTCCCTCCAGATCGACTGCCTTGTCTACGACCCGTTAGACCGTCCCGTGCTGTTCGAGACCGCGGACTTCGCGTGCGTCGACCCGAGTGCGACTGCAGCAGCGATAGAGGTCAAAAGCACGCTATCGATCTACCGGAAACGAACGTCCGCCGGGTCTGAGGATTTTCCCTTCAGTGACGAGAAGGGGCGATACCGTTGGTCAGGCTCTCTAGTCGACGCGTTAAACAATGTTGCTGCTGCGATCAGCGTGATGGAAGCGGCCGGCCGGCCGCGCCGTGAGTACTTTGCAGGCATACTCGCCTACGAAGGACCGAACCTCAACCTTTTCCAGCAAGCACTCGAGTCCGGAGAGCTTTTAAAGCAGCTCGAAATAATGGACCTAGATCAGCTTCCGGATTGCGTTTGCGTTCTTGGCCAAGAGTGGTGGTCCTTCGAAGCCTACCCCTGGAACGACGTAGATCCCGAAGTCGATGCGATTAACTACGACCCAGAAAACTCTTTCTGGATCAGGGTTGCCGAGACAGATGACGGAACGCCACTCCGGTTCTTTACGAGCTATCTATCCGGAGTGCTTGATCGATGGCGCGGCGGAACCAGTGAAGATAGCATGGGCTTGAGGTCAGGGGGCGGCGTTCTTCCAGAACTCCATAACGTCCGTTTCCACCTTGCGAACCGCAGGAATACCAGCCAACCTGATCCGGCAACCTTGGAGGTTTCGCGTCTACTGAAGGCGGTGAAACGCCAAGGATAGTGCGTTCCTGCTTCACTGCGGGCAGGCTGCGCGTATATCGGTCTAAGTCAAATTCAATGCGCAGCAACCAGTGACGCATGCTTCCATACGTTGAGGGATTGTTAGTGGCGAACGGCGAGGCAGCATTGAAGTTGATGGTCTCCTCGACCGTGTACGACATCCGCTACCTGCTAGATCAGATCGAGGCGAGCCTCCGCACGTTTGGGTACAATCCCTGGATCTCGGCCAAGGGAACGGTCCCCGTCGACCCGAACCTCAGCAACTTCGACAACTGCCTTGCGGCCGTCCGGGATTGCGATGCGTTCTTCGCGATCATCACGCCTGCCTACGGCACCGGCAAGGAAGCAAAGGATGGGCCGTCGATCACGCACCGAGAGATCGAAGAGGCGGTGAAGCTGGACAAGGTGCGTTGGTTCGTCTGTCATGAGAACGTGATGACTGCGAGGAGCTTCCTTGGCGACCTCAGCTACGACGGCAATAGCCTCAGAGGGCCAAAGGGCCGGGAGAGGCTAATGCTAAAGCAAGACCCCGCCGTCCTGAAGGACCTCAAGACGATCGACATGTTAGAGGCGGCAACGCGCGACGACGTTAGGGACATATCAAAGCGCACCGGCAATTGGGTCCAGCCATACGTAAACGACAAGCAGGTCTTGGACTACATCGCGACGCAGTTCGGCGACCCGGATCGTGTCCGGCAGATGATCAAGGACCGCGACTCTCGACTAGCAATGAACGCTGCCGCGCGGGCGGCAGCCGACACGGCGCTGGTCCCAGAAGTCAAGGTGGACCAAGGCAAAATAGCGGGGAGCAACTAATGGCGACGAGCTTCCTCCAAACTAAGCTTAAGAATGGCGAGGACGTGCAGACCGAGTTTCTCGCCGCCATCAAGTCCGTCGGACGGGTGGCTGAGCACGTATGCGCGTTCCTGAACTCAGATATTGGCGGGACGCTGATATGCGGTGTGACCGATGACGGTGATCCCGTCGGCATCACCCGAGCGGCAGCCGAAGCAGAGGCGCTCCAGCTCGCCTTGGCGAAGCAGATTACGCCACCGGCCCTCTTCTCGGCGACGGTCGAGTCGGTCGACGGCAAGGAGCTGATCGTTGTCGACGTGTCAGCGGGTGCGGACAGGCCCTACGTTGTTCAAGGCGGCGTGTGGCTCCGAAAGGGGAAGCGCACGACCCCCGCAGATGCCCAATCACTTCGCGCAATGTTCGCGGCCCAGGCAGACCAGCCCGAGCGATGGGAGCGGCGGCTGTCGGCCTCGATGCTCCCAGAAGACCTGAACCAGGATGAGGTCGTCCGGCTGCGAGACGATGCGCGCAAGGGCGGTAGGTTCGATTTCTCCGGGAGCGAGAGCAATGATGAGATCCTCGACCGCCTCGCCATGAGGCGCTCCGGCGGGTACACGCAGGCGGCCGACGTGCTCTTCTCCCGTGACCCCGCGCTACGCCATCCGCAGTGCAGGGTTCAGTTCGCGGTTTATGAGAGCGATGTCGCCGGCGACAACTACGTCGACTTCCGGTCGTTCGAAAATCCCCTCTTCCGTGTGGCGGCTGACGTGATCGATGCCCTGACAAGGATCAATCCGGTAAGATCGCAGTTCCGCGCTGGCGACATCGAACGGCAGGACTCACCCCGTTATGCCGTCTACGCCTTGCGAGAGGCGGTCATCAACGCTCTCGTTCATCGCGACTACTCGTCGTACTCCGGAAGCGTAAGGGTTTCTGTGCACCCATCGCGTATTGAAATCTGGAATACCGGTCGTCTTCCGGACGGCTTGAAGCCGGAGGATCTGTCGCGCACGCATCCGTCGATACTTGTAAATCCCGACATCGCCCACGCGTTCTTTATGCGTGGGCTGATGGACAAGGTTGGTCGCGGGGGTCAGCGGCTCGCGGAAGAGTGTCGGCGTATCGGCGCTCAGCCTCCGGAGTGGCGGCAGGTTCAAGGCGGCGTGCAGCTGACCCTCTTCGCGGCACTTGGGCAGGATCGCGTGATGGGCGAGCTCCTTAATGACCGGCAGCGGGCGTTTGTCCAGAAGGTCGAGGCGGGCACGCTTCTGTCGCTCGCTGAATATCACACGCGTTTCGCCCAAGCCGTCTCCGACAGGCAAGCTCGCAGAGATCTCGAGGACTTGGAAAACTACCGCTTTGTTCGAAAGGAAGGCGTAGGCCGGTCCACTGCCTATCGCCGGGTCTGAAGAGCCATCCACCGGACAAATTCGGGACATCGTGGCGAGCTCGGTGGGCACGCTATGCCTGCGAACGATGGCGCAGTACTCACCTAGAACCGTCAATCCGGACATTTTCAGGACATCGAGCGGTGATCTGAACGAGTGACTATCATCAGCTCTCGGCATTGTTGGCCATTTGCCGGACATAAGGAAACGCTTATTGGGCAGTTATCGGCGGTGCTCAGGGCTTAGGCTTGAATAAACAACCGTAGTCTCAACGCCGTGCCGGCCCTTCTCCGGACATGCGTCTCTCAAGCCGGTGGCCCTACGGGTTAAGCACTACCTTGTTCAAGCGAGCGGCATCCATGCGCGCTTGGTCGTGATAGTCGCGGGACATGAGAACGGTTCATGCTGCTTGGCTAGGTAGGCGCTCAAAAAACGGAGATGATGCTCAAGCGGCTCGAGACTGCGCGACAGCTTCTGGCTTCCAGAATGGCGATCCCGGAAATTGCGCCGGCAATCGGCTTCTCTGTCTCGACGCTCTACCGCCACTTTTCAGCGCCCGCACAGGAAGCAATCAACGCGGAAGGGGCGGACGCCTAATTAACGCACGTCCAATTCTGCGTAGTGGAGGCATGCAACCTTTGCGTTGATTCGTGTCTTGGAGTTCCACAATTTATGGAAGGACTGCACGTGGACAAGAGTACAGAAGAGGCCTTCAAAGCCATCCTCAAAGGCATCGCGACAGCCGAGGTCGCCAACCGGTCAATGATCGACGAAGTTGCCGCAGCATTGGAGTTGTCAGCTTCACAACGCAAAAGCGCGGATGATCCGGTGTCGGTTCAGGAGATAGGCAGCCTAGCGGCCTATGCTCGCAAGATGGGTGAATGAGATCCCCTTATAGTCCGCCACCGGCTTCGCCTGCGGGAGCGTTATCCGGCAGATCATCGACGTAGGTCCATTTCGAAAGCGGACCTACGTCGATCGGAATGTGCCAAGGTCGGTACATAGAACGAGCTCAGATATATAAGCATAGTTGCGCCGGATTCGTGCGGTGGGCTAACGCTTCTGACGGTAATTAGAGAGCGGGTGTGGGTGGAAAAGACGGTTTTTTGGTCATGGCAGAGTGATCTTGACCCAAGGGTGACTAAAAACATTGTTCGTTTTGCGCTGGAGGAAGCGGTCAAGATCCTTGCGGCTGATCTTGAGGAAGCCGATCGACCGAGCGTCACTTCCGACACTCAAGGCGTAGCTGGCACCCCGGACATTGTTGCGACAATCCTGCGCAAGATCGATGACGCTGCCGTATTCGTAGGCGATGTGACGCCGATCGCGCGTTCGGAAAGCGGAAAGGCCTGCGCCAACCCGAACGTGCTGCTCGAGATGGGTTATGCCAATAAGGCGCTGACCGAAACCCGCGTCATTCAGGTCTGGAACACAGCGTTCGATGGCGCGTCGATAGACAGATTGCCCTTTGACATGCGTGGCCGGCGCGGTCCGCTAGCCTTCCATCTAGCGCCAGACGCTGACACGGCAACGCTGCGTGTCGAACGCGACAAGCTGGCCAAGGATCTTGCCGGTGCGCTCCGGCTCGCCCTCGGCACGTTGCCGGCACCACCCCCAGAGGCGATACACTGGACGACGCATTTTCCGGGCGATGCGGATCTCTGGTTCGATCGTAATGAGCCGCAGATCGTGACACACCCGAGCCACGGATCGAGCAAGTTCCGATGGAGCGATCACTTCCCCGGGTTTGCGCGACTCATACCATCCAAATGGAAAGCTGATTCGAAGGCGCGCGGCTCGTTGGCGAGTGCTGAAGGCCACGCAAATCTGATGGTGCGTGCATCGTCGCTTAGCTTCGGCCGAAGCCAAGGCGGCGCCGCAGCTTATGCACCTGGAAAAGAAGACGAGGGCATTCGCCAAACCCTTGCGGTAACGCAGTGGTTCGAGAAGACCGGTGAGTTCTGGGGCGTTGCTGGAGGATTCCTGTTCGAGCGCGACGGCCGCGTTTCGCTCTCAACGGGTTACTTCTTTAAGCTATGGTTCGACTTCCTGTCCCGCAACAGTAAACTCGCACTGCAGTATGGCGGCCAGCTACCCATCCATGTGCGCCTGGGCGTCAACGCGCTTGCCGGTACGTGGTGGCCACGCGGAGATTACGACTTCGCCGACGATGGCTTCGCCGCGACCGAGCCCGATTATGAGTTCCGGGGTACGCTAGCCTCACTTGACCTAGAGGCGGTGCGCGTTCTTACGGTCGAAGCGTTCAACGGCTTGGCCGAAGTTTATGGCCATGAGCCCTTCACCGCCGAAGAGATCGCCGCCATGGCGAAGTATTGATGGAGGGACGTCGCCCCAACGTCTGAAGCGCATTGGATCGTCGAGATATTTCGCCTATGCCGCCACAGCATCCGGCGCCGGGATTGCAACCACCGTTGCGCCTTGCGCCATGTTGAACCGAAGCACTTCCTCGAAGACGCGGTTACGTGCCTTGGCGTCATTGATCAGCGAAGCGGCCGGCATCACATACAGATGCATCGGAATATCGTCACTCGAGCCGATGTTAAAATCATCGTACACGACCCGCTCACTTAACGAAAATACATCTTTGAACCCGGTGCGCTTCATGTCCTTATAGAACTCATCGTCGATTTCGACAACTGAGAAGGCGAATACCTCCCGCACCGTTTTGATCCGGTCAACAAGTTCACTGGCGTACAGCCGTCACTGCAGAAGGGCCTTATTATTATCAAAGATGTCGGCCCCTGGCTTCTTAAACTCTATAATAACAAGTTTATTAGGGCGCCCTTCATTGTCTTTAGAAAAGAAGGCCGCAACATCGGGCTTTCGCTGCTGCTTCGTTTCAGTTTCCTCACCGACCTCACGAACAATTTTCGACAAGGTCTCGTCGCTATATATGCGGGAGTAAGATAGAAACTTGTCATCCACGAGCCAAACATTATTTTCGCGGATGTCGCTACCATCGCTGCGCTTCTTCAGAATTGCCTCATGTAGGACGTGTTCTGCAGACTCACGCGGCATCTTTGCGAGCGAGTCAATGACCAGCGCTCGATGGACAATAAATCGGGCCAGATCATCGCTTGCAAGATGAGATATATCGTCAAAGGCGACTTTTCGGCCCTCGACCAAATCTTCCACGAGTTGGTCTTCGCGTCTGGCCTGCTGAGCCCGATAGGTTTTAACGATCTCATCCGCATCCAGAATCGCAGCATCTCCATTTAGAGAATCTACCGTGATAAATGGATAATACTTCTGCAGTTTCTCAATATTAGCCGCCTTAAAAGCATCGATATCGCCTTCTGCCGTCTCGTTTATCATAGCCAAGCATTCATCGTGGATGCGTGGCATGAGCATGTCGCGACTAATCGGCGACACGAGATCGGCGTCGGAGGCCGTCCGTGGAAATTCGAACTTCTGACGCTCAATATTGGAGCTACGGTTCAGATACGTTGATGTGATAGATATCAGATAGCGGCATGTGTCGAACCGCTTACTGATTATATATTCTTCTACGCATAATTGATCGGCACAAAGCATCGCGACGATCCCCCTGCGGGGGGGCTTCTTCACGAAAGAGATAGCAGTCGAATGTTTCACCGCTAACTTCAAAGGATCGCGTTTTAAGAGCTTCGATCTGCTCGCCTGAAAGAACGAAAGTATCAGGGAAGGGCTGCTTTGAATTATGAGTGAATGTGACCGAGATGGCTTTACCGGCCTGCTTTTTCAGAAATAGCAAGAGGCGCAGATCGTCACACATCGAGTTCACAAGTTTTGTTACTTGTGTGTTGATTTTCTCTTTAAGTTCTGAGATCGATATCGTCGTCTCTAACTTCCCAGAAGCCGACATTCGCTTGACGTCCTCTGGTTTGAAATCAGAGGTGTACCGGAATTCTACCAAATTTAAGGGGAGCTGGCTGCGTATTTCAACGCGGTTGGCATACTTTAAAAAGGCGAGGCGGCCGACCCCTTTTCCTCCAATATCGTCCTTATGACCCGTGCATATCTCATCAAAGTAATTGAGATTGTCCGGAGTGAAGCCTTCGCCATTGTCAGAGATAGTGATTGTGTCGAGAACATCGCGCACGTCGTCACCAAACAAGCCCGACTGTTTCTCGAACCGCAGATCAACCAGGACCTCGTTTGCTCCGGCGTGGATCGAATTCGTGACTCCCTCACGGATCACGTCCCGTGCCGTTACGCCGCCCTTGTAATGCTCAGCGATGAACTTTCTGAGATTGATCCGTGCCATGTTGCTTGTCTAGTAGCCTGCCCCCTAGCAGGCAAGCGGCTCCCTACCCTTAAGCCGTGATATAGAATATCAGTTTTATCAGCAACTTAGCTCGCAATCACCTACTGAACGAGGATTGCTCTGCGTTGCCCCCGGCGGATGCAATCTCCTTGCAGCAGCATCCAACACTGCTTCATCAAATCGGTCCGGATGGCGAAGCGCAACGGTCTCGAAGGTGAGATTAGCGATCTGACGCTCGATAAGCATTAAGAAGCCTTCCGAGGGCCTGGCCCCGAGGATTAGGGTTCGTGATCGTCTCGAACTCCCTTGACGCACCTCATATATGGGAATAGAAATTATTCGCGTCGTCTATATATCTCTATATAGTTTAGCGACGGTTGCGAGGGGTAATCTGGTGCTGGAAGGCTCGACAGGATTGAAATGGGGCGTCGAACGGCGCCTCGAGTTCATCGAGTTCCGGCTTTTTTGGGAGGGGGGCGTCAATAGATCGGACATTATCAACATGTTCGACGTATCCGTGCCACAAGCCTCGAAAGACCTGACGCTCTACCAAGAGCATGCCCCGCACAACGCGATCTATGACAAGAGCGCCAAACGCTATGTCGCGAGCGAAAAGTTCGCACCGCGTTTTCTTACGCCTGATCCCGACAGCTATCTGTCTCGGCTCCGATCAGTGGCCGAAGGGTTGGTCGATCTTTCGGACTCCTGGATCACACAGGTTCCCGACACCGATATTGCCCTTACGCCGCGTAGAGACATCGACCCAGATGTGCTTCGGGCAGTGTTGAGCGCCGTCCGGGATCGTAAGTCCGTCGATGTCCACTATCAGTCGATGAGCAAGGAGAGGCCTGATCCGGCTTGGCGAGGAATCACTCCCCATGCATTCGGCTATGACGGCTTCCGCTGGCACGTCCGTGCGTATTGTCACGTGACCGACAGGTTCAAGGACTTCCTGCTGCCACGAATATTGAGTGTCGGTAAGATGGGTGACGGCGGAACCGACCCACTGAACGACGTTCTGTGGCAGGAGCGTTTCGGCGTGGAAATCGGGCCTCACCCAGATCTGACCGCCAGCCAGAAGGCGGTAGTCGCCAAGGATTACAGCATGGATGGTGGCTCGGCCGTCCTTACGGTGCGCTACGCCATGCTATTCTATGTCTTGAAACGCCTCGGGCTGCTCGGCGATGCGACAAAGCGCCCTGCGCGCAGCCAGCACATCGTCGTCATTAATTGGAACGAGACCGACGCTGCTCTGCAAAAAGCCGAGTATGCGGCGTGAGTAGGTTCGCAGTGCCGGTAGGGAGTTGGCGTGGCTAAGCTTGAAGAGATCCGCAACGGCGCATCCGTGCGCGGTATTGCCTCGTCGCAGGTTGTGCAGGTTTTGTCCGTGGACTGGATCGGCGACCAGGCGATGAACGTCGTCTATCGGGATCTGAACGGCGCTGTCGCCGAGGCCGTGCTTTATCGAGACGATGAACACCGCCTCCATGTCGAAGTGAACGGCCGACCCTGGTCATTCGATGGCGACGGTGCGCTGCTGCGTCTCGTCACCGAGGCGAACAGGATCAAGCTAGCTCACTACTTCGACCCCTATCTGGCAATCCACACCAGCTTGGTCGACCCACTGCCTCACCAGATTTCGGCCGTTTATGGTGAAATGCTGCCGCGTCAGCCGCTACGCTTCCTGCTCGCTGACGATCCCGGCGCGGGCAAGACGATCATGGCTGGCCTCTTGATAAAGGAACTGATCGCCCGCAGCGACTTGGAACGCTGCCTCGTCGTGGCACCGGGCAGCCTGGTCGAGCAATGGCAGGATGAGCTTGGTCAGAAGTTCAATCTCGAGTTCGACATTTTGACCCACGACATGATCGAAACGTCGCGATCGGGTAACCCGTTCGAGGATCACCATCGGCTCATTGTGCGCCTCGACGTTCTGGCTCGCAACGAGGAGCTGCAAGCGAAGCTAGCAAGCGCGCGAGAATGGGACCTAATTATCTGCGATGAGGCGCATCGCATGTCGGCAACCTATTTTGGCGGGGACGTCAAATATACCAAGCGCTATCAGGTCGGGCAAAAGCTCGGCGAAGCCTGCCGTCACTTCTTGTTGATGTCCGCCACGCCGCACAATGGCAAGGAAGAGGACTTCCAGCTTTTCATGGCGCTCCTCGATGGCGATCGCTTCGAGGGTCGTTTCCGCGATGGCGTGCATTATGCCGACACTGCGGACATGATGCGTCGCCTCACCAAGGAAGAATTGCTTCGCTTTGATGGGCGGCCGCTCTTCCCCGAGCGCCGAGCTTACACCGTCAAGTATCAACTTTCCGAGCTGGAGGCGGCGCTCTACACCGCTGTTACTGAATATGTTCGCACGGAGATGAACCGTGTGCAGCGGTTCGCGGAAGGGGATGGCAAAAAGCGCAACAATGTCGGCTTCGCGCTGCAGATCCTGCAGCGTCGTCTCGCCTCCTCGCCGGCAGCGATCTACCAGTCGCTGAAACGACGCCGCGAGCGGCTGGAAAATGAGTTGGGCGAAGCTCGACTGGCGAGCGCTGGCCGCAGGGTTGGCTTTGCCGCGCCGGACGTCAACGTCGATGTTCTCAGGAACATCGACGAGTATGGTCAGGACGAGATCGACGATCTTGAAGATCTGCTCGCGACCAGCGCGACTACAGCCGAAACTGTCGAGCAGCTCGCCTTGGAAGTGGATACGCTCAAGGGCCTTGAGACGATGGCGCTCGGCGTCCTGCGCTCAGGCCTCGACGCCAAGTGGACCCAGCTCAACAGCATTCTGGACGATGATCTGATGGTCGATGCCGACGGTAATCGGCGAAAATTGATCATTTTCACCGAGCCGAAAGACACGCTGCACTATCTCCTCGACAAAGTTCGCGCCCGGATCGGTAACCCCGATGCGGTCGACGTGATCCACGGCGGGGTATCGCGGGACGAGCGACGCAAGGTCATCGAACGGTTCATGCAGGACCGCGATATGCTGGTGCTGATTGCCAATGATGCGGCCGGCGAAGGTGTAAACCTCCAGCGCGGCCATCTGATGGTCAACTACGACCTGCCGTGGAATCCGAACAAGATCGAGCAACGATTTGGGCGCATCCATCGGATCGGTCAGACCGAGGTTTGCCATCTGTGGAATATCGTCGCGGCAGACACGCGGGAAGGCGAGGTTTATGCGCGGTTGCTCGAAAAGCTCGAGGCCGCGCGCGAGGCGTTGGGTGGCCGCGTCTATGATGTTCTGGGCGAGCTATTCGAAGGCACCGCGCTGAAGGATCTGCTGTTTCAGGCGATCCAATATGGCGAACAGGAGGATGTGAAGGCGCGCCTGTTCCGCCAGGTCGACGGGGCTGTCGATCAGGACCATCTGCTGGAGCTGCTGCAACGGCGTGCGCTCACCAACGACACCATGCCCGAAGCCAAGGTGCAGGAGCTTCGTTTGGAGATGGAGCGCGCCGAGGCGCAGCGCCTTCAGCCGCACCACGTCCAGAGCTTCTTCGTAGAGGCGTTTCACCACCTTGGTGGCCGTATGAAGCGGCGCGAGGAAGGGCGCTGGGAAATCACTCACGTACCGGTTCGCATTCGCGAGCGCGATCGTCAGATCGGCACGGGCGCTCCGATCCAGAAAAAGTATGAGCGGATTTGCTTCGAAAAGAGCCGGATCAACCAGCAACCCGTCGCGACCTTCGTCTGCCCGGGCCATCCGCTGCTAGAAGCCGTGATCAGCGTCGTGCGCGAGCAATACGAGCAGATCATGCGCCAGGGAGCGATCTTGGTCGACGATCTGGATGCCGGCACCGCGCTGTCGGCCGTGTTCCTTCTTGAACACAGCATTCAGGATGGCAGGACAACCAGCGCCGGCAAACCGCATGTCGTATCCGAACGGCTACAGTTCGCCGCGATCGACAAAGCGGGTCGCGCGGTGAACGCGGGGATCGCGCCACACCTCAATCTCCGGCCTGCAACGCCCGATGAAATCTCCAGCGTTCGCCCATTCTTGGACGAGGATTGGCTGACGACGGAGCTTGAAAAGACGGCCGTCCAGTTCGCGACCGTGGAGCTGGCGCAGGCGCACATCGCGGAGGTCCGCGCACGACGCCTACCGGAGATCGAAAAGGTCGAGCATGAAGTTCGAGCGCGCCTCAAGAAAGAGATCAACTATTGGGATTCGCGCGCTTTCGAGCTGAAGGAGGAAGAGAAGGCCGGCAAGAAAACGCGCCTAAGCTGGCAGAATGCCCAGCGCCGCGCCGAGGATCTAGCCGAGCGACAGAAGCGCCGCATGGGGCAGTTGGAGCAAGAACGCTTCATTTCATCGCAACCCCCGCGAGTACGTGGCGGGATGGTGGTGATTCCTCGTGGCCTGCTAGACATGCAAGCTCCATCCGGCGCAGGCCCGCTCGATGGGGCACCTCAGGGTTTCGCGACCGATGCCGCTGCCCGGCGCCTGATCGAGCTGGCGGCTATGGATGCTGTGATCGCGACGGAGCGGACCCTCGGAAACGTCCCGACTGACGTATCCGCGCAGAAGATCGGCTACGACGTTGTTTCCTATGATCCGGCCACCAAGCACCTTCGCTTCATTGAGGTGAAAGGACGGATACAGGGCGCGGACACCGTGATGATCACGCGGCAGGAGGTGATCACGTCGCTCCACGAGCCCGACAAATACATCCTCGCCGTCGTTCATGTGGAAAACGGCCAGGCAGGTGTGCCGCGCTATGTCCGCGGGGCCCTGTCGGATCACGAGCCCGCGTTTGAGCATACGGCGATACAGTTCAACCTGGCCCGCCTTATGGAGCGGGCGGAGGCCCCCCGATGATCACCAAAGCGCTTATCATCGCCGATCCTTGGATCGGCTATCTCCTCGATGGCTCGAAGACGTGGGAAATGCGCTCGTCTAGCGCTTCGCACCGTGGTTGGTTTGGCCTGATCCGCAAAGGCACAGGTGCAATCTATGGCATCGCGCGCCTCGAAGACGTCGGTGCGCCGCTATCGCCCGAACAGATGGTTGCCGCGCACCGGCACCATCGCATTCCCGAAGCAATGATCCGCTCGGGTGAGGTCGCAAAATGGAACGTACCCTGGAAGTTGGCCGAAATCCGTCGCTTGACCCGTCCAGTGGCATATACTCACAAGAGCGGCGCCGTGACGTGGGTGGAGCTAGATGCCGCAGCTATAAGTGGCATAGCCGCTCAAGTCGGGGATCTCGCCCCTGCAACCCAAGCGGCTAGACCGCCGGCAGCTACGCGCACCGCAGAGCTGCGCAAACCGCGGGCGAACTACAGGGACGAAGTCCGTATCGACGTTTTTCAACGTGGGTCGAAACTTCGCATTGATATCGAATGGGATGACGGTCAGCCGGATCGCGTTGTCCCTCGCCAGGTAGCCGCGGTGCAGCCCGCCTTAGCGCGACCATCTTCTCCGCCGGCCCGTCCAGTGCCCTCAAGTGGGCTTGGCCTAGGGGAGGTCGTGCTGACCGAGGGTAATATTGCCAATAGCCATATCTATCTGCGCGGCTTCTTCGATCGGTTTCCACAAGATGCCGTTGGTGGCTCTAACAACGCGAGTGCCGCGCACCGGACGGTGACGATCGACTGGGGCGGCCCCGAACCGATTGTGACCGACCTGGATGGGTCGAAAAAGCTGTTCCGCGCGCGCGGTTGGATTGGCGCTTTCTTCAAGCTCAACCGGGCTGCGGCAGGCGACCGTGTGATCGTCGAACAGACGGCCCCATACCGCTACATTGTCTATTTTCGGAAAGGCGTGTCGCAGCGGAGGGTCGCATGATCATCAAGGATTTTGCCATCCTAGCCCCCGTGCCCTTGGAGCACCTCCAGTCAGGTGTTCAAATCGCTCAGGACACCGGGTTCGTTGCCTTCGGTTCACGCAAGTGGGAGCTTTTTCGAAAGATCGATCAGATGCGCGCTGGGAACCCCGTGCCCGTCCTGATCTACCCTTCACACGAGGACGTACCTGCTAGCGCGAGCTTCATAGTATCGTGGAAGGGATGGTATCTCGGATCGGAGGAGGCCCCAAAGGGCCGGCACTCAACCGGCATGACGCACCGTCCCCCGACCACCGGACAGTACGAAGGCGACAATCACGGTCATTGGGCCGTATTTTGGCATATTCAAAGCCTAACCGAGCTGCCGCCAGCACAGCGTCTTCCGATCTCGTCGATACAAACCATCACGAGTGGCTGGCGCAAGGAAGCGCCGCCACGGGGGCCTGAGTTGGTCGCCCCCCCCTCAACGATAGAGTTCCCACTATGATGACCTACAAGAAAAAGCTGATCGAGGTCGCTATCCCCCTCGAGGCGATCAACACTGCCTCGGCTCGGGAAAAGTCGATCCGGCATGGTCATCCGTCGACGCTACATTTGTGGTGGGCACGGCGGCCGTTGGCCGCTTGTCGCGCGGTCCTATTTGCGCAGCTTGTCGATGACCCGTCAGGCGACCCCAAGCTGTTTCCGACTGAGGCCGCCATTGAAGCCGAACGCCAGCGCCTTTTCAGAATCATCGAAGATCTCGTAGTTTGGGAAAACTCCAACAATGACTCCGTGCTTGAACGCGCACGAGCTGAGATCCGAAAAAGCTGCGGCGGTACGCTCCCACCCTTCTATGATCCCTTTTCGGGCGGCTGCTCGATCCCTCTCGAAGCCCAACGTCTCGGACTTTCCGCCCACGGCAGTGACCTGAACCCGGTCGCAGTGGCGATCGGGAAAGCGTCGATCGAAATACCGCCCAAGTTCAAGAGCGACACCCCCCGCCATCCCGGCGTCCTTGATCGCAATCACTACCGCAACGCCGAGGGTATAGCGGAGGATGTGACCTATTATGGTCGCTGGATGCGGGACAGGGCCGTCAAAAGGATTGGCCACCTGTATCCGCAGGTCGATCTGCCTCAGGAGTACGGGAGCGGTCAGGCAACAGTGGTTGCCTGGATTTGGTCTCGTACAGTGGCGAGCCCGGACCCGGCATTCGCAAGCGTTCAGGTGCCGATTGCGTCGAGTTTTTTACTTAGCTCTAAGGCGGGGAAAGAGACTTGGATCGAACCCATAGTCGACAAGGCATCGAAGGCCATATCTTATCGAATCAGAAGGGGCGGAACGAAGGCTGAGCTTGCATCGGCAAAGCTGGGCACAAAAGCTGGCCGTGGCGCGCACTTTCGATGTTTGCTGTCCGACACCGCCATCACGCCCGACTATGTTAAGTCAGAGGGCCGCGCAGGGCGGATGGGTCAAACACTCATCGCAATCGTGGCCGAGGGCAAGCGCGGGCGCGTGTACGCCGAGCCGTCGCCAAGTCACGCGGCGATCGCACTCTCCGCAAAGCCCGATTGGCGGCCCGAAACGAGCTTGCCTAACGATCCGCGGAATTTCTGGACCGTAGATTACGGGCTCACGACATTTGGGGATTTATTTACCAACCGACAGTTGACGGCCCTCAATACATTTAGCGACCTGATACTGGAGGTTAGGTCTCAGGTTGAGCTGGACGCCGTGCAGGCTGGCTGTGCCGATGACGGGGTAGCCCTATGCGATGGTGGGACCGGCGCTAGGGCTTACGCTGAGGCCGTAAGCGTTTATCTTTCCTTTGCAGTCGACCGTTTGGCTGATGCTGGAAGTTCAATCGCCACCTGGTCCTCCTCAGAGTTCATAAGATTCACATTTGCACGCCAAGCAATACCAATGACTTGGGATTTCGCGGAGTGCAATGTCTTCAGCGATAGCACAGGCAACTTCCTCGGCGCGGTTGATTGGGTCCAAAAGGCGCTACTCGGTTTCGAACCGGGAGCGGCCGGTTCTATTATTCAGCATGACGCTCAGACCGTGGTTATTCCAGATGGCGCGGTTATCTCAACAGATCCCCCGTATTACGATAACATCGGCTATGCCGATCTATCGGACTTCTTCTACGTCTGGCTGCGGCGCAACATAAAGGGTGTCTATCCCGGCCTGGGCGGCACTATTGCTGTGCCAAAAGCAGAGGAATTAGTGGCGACACCATACCGCCACGGGGGGCGGCAGAATGCCGAACACCATTTCCTGACGGGTATGACCGCAGCGATATCAAGCTTGGCAGCGCAGTCTTCGCCGGAGTTTCCGGCTACGATTTACTACGCCTTCAAACAAAGCGAGATCGAACAAGACGGGCTCTCGTCCACTGGGTGGGCGACGTTCATACAGGCGGTCATAACCGCTGGATATTCGATCGTCGGCACGTGGCCAATTCGTACTGAGCGTGCCGCTCGCACGATCGCGGTCGGAACTAACGCCCTGGCTAACTCCGTCGTCTTGGTTTGCCGCAAGAAGGATCCGAATGCCGGGATCGTCAGTCGTGCCGAGTTTGTCCGCGCACTGAAGCGCGAGCTTCCTGCCGCTCTAGCGGAACTTCAAGCGGCGAGCATTGCGCCGGCCGATATGCCGCAATCTGCCATCGGTCCGGGCATGGGCGTCTACTCACGCTACCAAGCCGTTTTAGAGTCGGATGACAGTCCAATGAGCGTGAAAACGGCTCTCCAGTTGATCAATAGGGAACTGGACGAGTTTCTTGGTGGCATCCAAGGTGAGTTCGATCCCGACACTCGCTTCGCTATCACTTGGTTTGAGCAGAACGGAATGAAGGCCGGAGACTACGGAACCGCCAACTCGATCGCGCAGGCTCGAGGCATTTCCGTTGAGAGTGTTAAGCACGCAGGGATCGTAGAAAGCGCCGCCAGCAAGGTGCGCCTCATAGGTCGCGACGAGCTCGAGGACGGATGGCATCCAGACGATGATAGTCACCTGACAATCTGGGAATGCCTTCAATATCTAGTGCGTGAACATGAGTCTGACGGCATCTCTGACGCAGCAGCTCTTATACTCAAGAGCTTTGGCGACAAGGCAGATGCGGTCAAGGATCTGGCATATTGCCTTTACGACATCAGCGCCAATAAGCGCAAAGATGCAAAAGAGGCGACATCCTATAATGCGTTGATTGCGGATTGGACCGAGCTGACACGCCATGCGGCTGTAGTTCGCGAAACACCTGAGCAGCAGACGCGACTGGACCTTTGAGGGGAATCTGAAGTGGCTAAAAGTACTCGCCAGTATGTGTTCGAAGGCATGGAGCTGCTGCCCGACGCCCTGATCCCCTTCGTGGAAAAGAGGCTGGAAAGCTCTGTCCGAGGGCATTGGCAGATCGAGGTCGTTCAACGCGTTCAGGGGCTGAAGCCGAACTCCGCAGGTGAAGTGGCGTGGGACCAACAGGGTCTTCTGAAAACGATGATGGCGTTCTGGAAGGAGTCTTTCGGGACTGTTCTGGGGCACCCAGAGCGATCCTATGTGTCAGAGCTATTGGACGTTCGGAACAAGCTCTCGCACAACGAGCCTTTCACATACGACGACGCCGAACGCGCGCTGGACTCGATGCGCCGTCTGATGGAGTCGATCAGCGCGGGCGACGTAGCCGATCAGCTCGGCAAGATGCGTGACACGATCCTGCGCACGAAGTTCTCCGAGCTTCAGCGCAACGAAGAGCGCCGGAAGACGCAGCGGCTAGAGATTTCCGTCGAAACGGTCGCCGGGCTTCTGCCGTGGCGCGATGTAGTGGAGCCGCACCAAGACGTCGCTACAGGTGAGTTCCAGCAGGCCGAGTTCGCGGCTGACCTGGGCAAGGTTCACTCCGGCAGTGCACCGGCGGAATACCGCGATCCGCAGCAGTTCTTTAGCCGGACGTATCTCACTGAGGGGCTCAGCACCCTCCTGATCGGCGCGGCGAAGCGGCTATCAGGTGGGGGTGGCGATCCGGTCGTAGAACTGCAGACCAACTTCGGTGGGGGCAAGACCCACTCCATGTTGGCACTTTACCACATGGCTGGCGGAACCCCTGCGCAAGATCTGTCGGGCCTCGATCAGCTCCTTGAGAAGAGCGGGCTTACAGTACCGGCCAACATCAACCGGGCGGTTCTCGTCGGCACGTCCCGCGGCCCTCAGGATGTGCTGAACGCCACGGGCGAGCGGAAAATCCGGACGACATGGGGCGAACTGGCTTGGCAGCTCGGCGGGGAAGAGGCGTTCGATATGATCGCCGAAAACGATGCCAAGGGCATCGCGCCAGGCTCGAACCTGCTGGAAGAGATCTTCAGAAAATATTCTCCCTGCCTGATCCTGATCGACGAATGGGTCGCGTACCTCCGTCAAATCTACCGCGTGGAGGGGCTGCCGTCCGGCTCCTTCGACGCGAACCTCACGTTCGTCCAGTCGCTGACCGAGGCGGTGAAGGCGAGCCCGGGAACGCTACTAGTAGCATCGCTGCCAGCATCGCAGATCGAGGTCGGTGGCGAAGGAGGGCAGGAGGCACTTGCTCGCCTGAAACAGACTTTCAGCCGCGTTGAATCGTCCTGGCGACCCGCTTCGCAGGAAGAGAGCTACGAAATCGTGCGCCGTCGCCTTTTCAAGGATATTCCGGGCGACAAATTCCATCACCGCGACAACACGCTGAAGCAATTTGCCAAGCTGTATCGGGAAAATGCGAACGACTTTCCGCAGGGATGTGCTGACGAGGACTATCGCCGAAAGCTTGAAAAGGCCTACCCGATCCACCCTGAGTTGTTTGATCAACTTTATACGAGCTGGGGCTCGCTGGAGAAGTTTCAGCGGACGCGCGGCGTGCTTCGTCTCATGGCACAGGTCATCCACGAGCTTTGGATGAATGCCGATCCGTCGGTGATGATCATGCCGGGAAGTGTGTCTGTCAGTTCGCCTCGTGTCGAGCCGGAGCTTCTGCACTATCTCGACGTCAGTTGGCAGTCGATCATCGCGGCCGATGTTGATGGCACCGCCGCGACGCCCTACAAGGTCGACCAGGCGGCGCCCAACCTGAATCGCTATTCAGCCACTCGACGGATCGCGCGAGCGATCTTCATGGGCACAGCCCCCACACATGCGCAGCAGAATACTGGCTTGGACGACAAGCAGATCAATCTCGGCGTCGTCCAACCGGGAGAAAAGCCGGCAATCTTCGGCGATGCCCTTAGGCGCCTGACGAACCAGGCCAAGTTCATGCACGCCGATCTGGGCCGCTATTGGTATTCCATGTCCGCCAGCCTCAACAGGATCGCGGCGGATAAGGCCGGGCAGCTCGACGAGCAGTTGGTCCTGATGGAGATCGACCGGGAGCTGGCCAAATATATCAATGCTATCGCCGATCGCGGCCATTTCGATACGGTGCAGGTGGCTCCCGCGTCATCTGCCGAAGTGCCGGATGAGGCAGGGGGCGTACGCGCCGTCGTTCTCGGCGTTGCGCATCCGCATAACGGACGAGAAGGCTCCGACGCTTTAATCGAAGCGAGAGAGATGTTTCTGCAACGTGGCAGCACGCCACGCGTGTACCGCAACATGCTGGTGTTTATCGCTGCGGAAGCCCGTCAGCTCGACAACCTGAAAGATGCGGTTCGTTCCGCTCTCGCTTGGGGGGAGATCGTCAAGGAAAAGGACCGCCTTAACCTCACACAGAGTGATGATGCTTTGGCGCGAGCCAAGCTAGTCGAAGCGAATGAAACGGTAAAAACACGTCTGAGGGAGGCGTGGTGCTATCTCCATTATCCGGTTCAGGAGAGCGCACAGGCAGAGGTCGAGTGGGTCTCAGGCAAGGTGCCGGCGCAGGACGGTCTGCTGGCACGGGCCAGCAAGAAGCTGGTCGCCGAGGAAGGCCTTCTTTCCGAACTCGGGCCGACGCGCCTCGATCGTGATCTCCAGAAGTATATCTGGAACGGCAAGGCGCACCTTTCTCTGAAGGACCTATGGGAGTATCTTAACCGCTACACCTACCTCCCACGCGTCAAGAACCAGGCAGTTCTGGTCAAGGCGATACAGGCGGCAGTTGGCGGCATGCTGCCCGGTCCTTTCGCCTATGCCGAGCGCTGGGACGAAAAGACCGACACCTATTTCGGCCTTGCGATCGAGCGGGCGGTCAATGCCGCGGTGGTCATCGATGGCGAGAGCGTGATCATCAAGCCGGATGTCGCCGAAGCCCATCGACCCGCACAGAAAGAGGTCGAAACGCCTCCCGTAGGTGGTCCCGTGCTCCCTGGGGGCGGGCCGTCGCCTGCGCCGCAGCCCGAAGGCACGCCAGACGCACCTCCGTCTGAAAAGAAGCCGACGCGCTTCCTCGGCACGGTGATGATCTCGTCCGAGCGTCCAGCGCGCGAAATCCATCAGATCGTCGAAGCAATCGTCGAACAGCTCACGACCATCCCGGGCAGCGAAGTCACGCTCAAGCTCGAGATCGACGCCGAAGTGCCGTCCGGTATGGATAAGGGCAAGGTCCGCACCCTAATCGAGAATGCCACCACGCTGGGATTCATCGAGAAAGATGTGAGGTAAGATATGGCGGTGAACGGCACGTCACGCCTTTGCGTAGCAGAGAGCGGCGTGCCGTTCGTGGTCACAACATCGATCGGAGCGACTGATTGTCAGACCGACTCAAGGTGCTTGCGGACAGCTACCTCGACCACATTCGGATCGCCGTCGAGGCGCAGGACCGCGGCGCGCCGTTCCGGGACTTCCTGAATAACTGGAACGCGTTCAATGCGCAGCATGAACACCATCGTGGCCGGGGCGATCGGCCACGCTGGTTCAACAATCCGTCGGCACTCGCGCGCGTGCAGATGCTCGACGCGCTCGATTATCGATCGGTGGGCGCTACTGCCATCCTTGACGACGCAGCGCGAGATCCTGTTACCTATCAGCGCCGCTATGCGGCGCGTGATCGGGACGTGAAGCTGGTCGTCGACCATGCTGTTCCGATCGGCGTCATTGTGGCCGCGTTGTTCGCTGGCGACGTCAAGCTGACGCGCGAGAGCATCGGTGCGTACCTCCACCGCTGGTATCGTCTCGGCCTTCTAAGTCACCATGAGGACGCCAGCCTAAACCCACAGGGATTGCGGGCGGCAATGCCGGCGGAGTGGGATTTCGACAATCCGTTCGCCCGCTATGAGGCGGCAGGGATTGCGCCGGCGCATGTCTAAGAAGACGCGTCCGCCTAGTCATGCCGAGCTTGCTGCCCGTCCGACGATAGCGATCGATGATCAATTCGCCGGACGCTCTGTGCGCCAAGGAGCAACCGATCATCAGCAACAGCCGCAAGGCGATAACCGCTACCGCGTAGAGCACTCCACCAAGTTTTACGTGGTCCAGCTCATAGGGACGTGGGTCAACATCGTTGAGTCGGCAGAGCGCACCGTGAGATCGCGAAATAACCTGCGATGGGTCACGTTCGAGACCAAGGAATATGAGCTGAGGAAAGCCGACACGTTCAAGCCGTTCCTTTCGAGATTCATTCAAGGCGGCTGCTACGCGTATGTAGGGGGCAAGCATATCGAGAGCGAAAAGGAGATGCGGGGCGTGGAGTCGCATCCGTTCATTTACATCTCGTCCACAGCCGCACTGAAGATTTTCAACAACATGCGAGTGAAGCGGACCGCAGCGCCAGCTCGGAAGTAAGCATCCTTGGCGCAACCATCATGCTATTGCGCTGCTCGCCTCCTTGCGGGGGAGCAGCGCGCGATTTTAAGCGCGGTCGTTTGTTAAGGAGCTGCGCCCGTCGCAGAACGCGCCGGCGACGCTTTCTTGATCCCAATGGCCTGACAAGATGCCTCTTTGGTGGCGCATCATTATCGAACGGCAGGCAGTAGCAACCGTGTGCCTCCTCGGATCGTTACATGCGCTGAAGGAGAGTGTTATGGCCGCCCCACAGAACGAAGAACCGGGTTTTGAAACCGACGTCAACGAACTGCCGGATAGCAATAACGGTCCGGAAGATAGGCTTGAGGATAAGCCGTCGCCCGACACACAAAACTCAAACGATCTTCAGGAAGCTCAAAAGGAAGGTGCCGAGGAGAGAGAAGAGGGCGGGCTATATTGAATTATATTAGGGGCATTTGAAGCGTTTTGGTCAAAACGTATTCTGAATGTCCCATTCCCCCTTTTAAGCATATGACCCTAGGCAGAGCGTTCTGCATCACCGCTACGTCTTAACCGAACCGGTATTGTCGATGCGGGCTGGCGTATCAGTTGCTTTAATATCGCTGGCTAGCTCATCTTTTGCCTAACGATCAGATCTCGGATCGTGATGACGACCATGCGTCATCCATGTAAGATTTGTAGCGCGGATGAACGTGTTGGACCAGGTTCTTAATTGGCTGCCCCTTCCTTCTTGAGCATAACGTCCTTGAGCGTATTGCCTGCGATCCCCCCGGCAGCGACCGCAACAACGACGTTCCCTACAAAGAATTCGACGATGCCAACGACGCTGCCGAACGCGATCAGCGCCGACGTCGTAACCGGCAGCGCGGCCGTCGCCTTACCAATCGCGACCTTCGCCTCCTGGCGGACAAGCCGGAGCCGTTCGAACACAGGTTCGAGCGATCGACCTTGATCGACTGCCGCGATCAAATCGCCCAGCGCATGATGCAGCGCCTTCAGCTGCTCCAAGTCTACCGCCCGATCGGCATCGACAGGGCCGCCATTGTCACGGGCGAGTTCTTCATCATCGATCAGCCGTTGCACAGCTTCCAGGGCAACAGGCGCCAACGCTCGAATGACAGCGGCATGCTCGCGCAGGGAAGGGCGCCCAGTCCACGTCGCCGAACTGACGGCATCCGGCCCGCGAACCTCGTCCCACAGCGCCTTGAACTGCTCACGAACCATCTCACGCCGCAGGGTGCGATCCTTGATCTCACGCGCATGGCGTACGAATGCCTCAAGGCTGGGCTGAGCCGCAACAAAGGCAGGCGCCAGCGGTCGCAGATCGGTCCGCCCAAGCAGCGCCCGGCGCAGCGCCTTGTAGCGCGTGTCGTCCGCCAGATCCTGGATGCCATCACAAGCGCCCAGACATAGAGTTTGCAGACGCTGCAGCGCCTCTTCGTCGTTCAGCCCTTCCGGCCAGTGTGTTCCTGAATAGCCCATCGCATTCGATCCGTTTCAACTCAGCTGGCTGTCGAATGCACGAATGTTTGCCTGTAGGACATAGCAAGAACATCAAAGTGCCAGAACGTCGCTAGACATACGGGTAGTGATGATGTTGGTGGACGGCACCGATGCCGATCCGCCCCGAACATGTCTTCCTGTACCCGATCGATTGGCCCCAGCTATCGCACCTGGTCCGCTTCGTCCGCGCAGGCGGACGCTGCGAACATTGCGGGCGCCCGCACGGGCAACGGGTCTTCCACCTCGGCGACGGACGTTGGTGGGACAAAGGCCGGTCGTATTGGCGTAACGGCGACGGCCGACGTGTTCGCCGACCGACCGAGAACATTCTCCATATGGGGAAATGGACCCCGGTGGTGCTCGCGTGCGCCCATCTCAATCATGACCCCAGCGACAGCGCGCTTCACCAGCTGGCCGCGCTCTGCCAGCGCTGCCACATGATTTACGACGGTCCTGAGCATCGCCGTCGACGTTGGATGAACGCGCATTACCGGCGCGCGCTCGGTGATCTGTTCTACGGCCCATATCCGATGCGGGGGGCGGACTGGATCACGCCGACACCCATCAGCATGCTCGACGACAGCCGTTCGCTATACGCGAACGTCCGGTAGCGAGGAGCGCCGGATACGCTGTGCCGACCACTTTCAGGCCAAAAAAAGGGGCCGCCAAAAGCGACCCTGGAAGTTATTAGGAGAGGATGCCTGAAAGGCGTCACCTTGGTATCCCGCAGGTCGGGCGATGGCGAATGCAAATCTGGCTAATCCGGATTGCATTTCATGCACTTGGCGGAATGTTGGAGCCAAACTCACCCCCTCGCGAGCATGATGATGGGGCACTATTTACGAAGGCTCGACAGCGCGGAAAACGGGTCGGGTCGGTGTATATCTGCGCGGCGGTGTCGCGCGTTGCTCGGACGCGCGCGTCGATGTCGTCGAAATCCGGTTGGCGCTCCGCTGCCTGCTGCCGCACTGCCCGGAACGCTGGCCACTCGAGCTCTACTGGGATGCCGCCCGGCAGGAGAACGAGATCGGCAGGGCACAGGGTGTGACCGCGGCGTTCAACGGGATCGTCCGCCAGCTGCGTCGCGCCGGCTGTTATGAAGAGGTGTCTGAACCGTGAGTATGCGACTACCGCGTGGGCGATTGCTGGTGGTAAGAGTCTGACGCTAGAGGCGATCGCTCCACATCCGAAAGCCTATACATCATAGACATTGGCGTCTATGATCGTCGCCTGACCGCTTTTGAGGTATCAACGTCATGAACGTCTACCGGCAGATCCAAACCCCACCGATCAGCGCCGACGAAGCGGCGCACCGGCTGCGCTCCGTTGATTTCGCGCGCGGCAGCGTGCGGTATGAGGGTTTCACCCTTTCGCCAGAAGTCGAAGCGATCAACCGCCGATATGTAGCCGGGGAGTTGACTAGCGATGAGCATGTCGAGGCGATCAAAGCCCTCTACGTCTGATCGTGGACATGACCCCCGAGGGTGAAGGTGCGCTAACCTTTGCCCGTATTCGTCAGTTAGAACTCGATCCTGTCGTTGGAACATTTGATGCGGCGCATTTGCGCGAAGTCCATCGGCGCATCTTTCAAGACCTCCCGCACCATGATCCGGGAAAATATCGCCCAGACGCACCATCGCACGGCAAAGAACGTCGGCTCGAATCTGAGCCAATCTTTCCGCATCGGGTCGAATATGCCCTGCGTCCCGAAGTGGACGCGCGTTTAGATGCAGTGCTGAGTGAGCTACGCGGGGGGGACGCCCTTAAAGGGCTTTCGACACCCGATTTTGCCGACGCGATGGCGAAGCTCTATGGTGATCTCGACCATCTGCACCCCTTCTCAGAAGGGAACAGCCGCACACTTCGCACCTTCACGAAGCAACTCGCTGAGCACACCGGGCACAGTCTTGATTGGAGTACCACCAACGCAACAGCGGTGACGCGAGACGCACTTTACAAAGCGCGCGATATAGAGGTTCTGCGGCGAACATATCCGAATATCGATGCCATTAGCCCGTCTCAACACGAAGGCGATCGGCGTTTGCTCAAGGCTCGCGAGACGCTTCAACGGTTCGACGGTGTAGATCGGCTCGGCGAGATTATCCGCCAGTCCGCCGAACACGGCCCTACGGCGGTACCTGGAAACCGTACCGCAACGGTTGGTGAAGCGGAAACGGAGATAACAGCGCTACTGCCTGCTGCTCGGCGACAAGCTGCAACTCTGGAAGAAACGGCGCGTATCGCGGCGCTTCGGAACCGTTCCCTAACGCGGGCACATTCAGAAACGGTCGCGCGCAAGGCAACGCTTGATGGCGAGCAAGCCCCCGATCAGCTGCTGGCTGCGCTGCGGGCTAGGGGTGAGGCCAATGTCACCTTCAATCACGTGCCCGGTGCAACGGCGCTGGATCGCGTACTGTCCTATCAGGAGGGCATGAAACGCCAGTTGGATAACCAACAAGAGGATTCACGAAATGGACCGGCTCTGGAAGACACCCATAAAGCCCTTGGACAAGAACCCCGCTCCGAAATTCTCGATGTTCGAGGACGCGATGCTGGACACCGTTCGGAACCTCAATCGCAACGAGACACTACGCAAGGAAGTCGCGTGCAAAATCTCCTGAGCTTGGGTCGGGGGAGCACGTTGGCTGAATTGGCTGAAAAGGTGCCCGCTGGTCGCTCAATCCCTGACGGTGCCGAACAGGTCGTCGTGATGAACGGAAGCCGGCTCCACGAACGCCGGTACGATGGTAAATGGGAGGTCCAGAAGTCGGACCCTCAAGGCATGTTACCTAAGGGCGTCTTCCGCCTCGATACCGCGGCCCCGGCGAAAACCGATAATGGCGCGACCTATGCCGGCTCGATCCTGCACGTCAGCGCCAAGGGTGTGTATCAGGTCCACGGGAACGGGGTAGCTCGCCACGATCGCACTGCGTTCCAACAGGTGCCGAAGGTCGGGGATAGTCCGAAGATCGAATATGCGAATGGGCGCGTGACTGTCACCGGGCATAATATCCAGCCCCCTGCGCAATCCCCCGGAAGAAGTCGGTAAAACGCGAAGCATAGGCACGAATGTCTATGGGTCGTTGAGGAAATTCACGGTGGCACGGTTCGATCTGGCTGCCGGTACAGTCGCAATCTGGAGGAGTGATATGATGCGGAATTATGGAGCGGCGCCTTTTCACGAGACCTTGTTCTGGCCGGCGATCGGCATGGCCCTCGCAAGCTTGGTTGTGCTGCTCGTCGGTAGTGGGCTGTCGGAACTGTTTGGAATCAAGCTTCTGCTTTGGGTGACTCTGCTACTGACCGGCGGCTTCGCCGCACCGTGTGCCGGCATGGTGATCGGTGCGGATACATGCCGGGCCGGCGATGATCCGGTGGAGCGATCGACGCACGGATTCATTATCGGCTGTAGCATCCTCGGCGGGCTGGTCGTGGCTGCGATCGAGCTGGTCATGAAGCTCGATTGATGGCTCACATGGCAATCGGGATCGTCGGCGTGCTTCGTACGATGGCCGCTAGCGGCTGATAGCCAGACACCGCGCTTGGTCTTTATGGCGTTCGGCTGGGAACGTTGCGGGGGGCTTACCCCCTGCTGAGAGGGTAGAGCGAGACGCCCATCCGCGGCTCGATCGTAGGGAGAGACTTCTCCCCTCGGCAGTTTTTTGGGAGTGGTCTATCCGTTGACCTACATGGGCGCGAAGTCGGGAGCGGGCTCCTATCAGGCGGTCATTGCCAATATGCCTCCGCACGACACCTACATCGAAACGCACCTGGGATCGGGCATCATCATGCGACGAAAGCCCGCGGCGCTTCGCTCGATAGGTTTGGAAATAGACCCGGATACGATCGCCAAATTCGGCGATGTAGAGGGTGCGGAATTGCACAACGTCGATTGCGTGACGTTCCTGCGGACATTCGATTTCGCCTCGGCCGGCCGGGTGCTGATCTACGCCGATCCGCCATACGTCACTGCGACACGCGGACGGGTTCGCCAGCAACGCTACCACTTCGATTATACGGACGCCGATCATGTCGATCTCGTCGACGTTTTGGCCTCGCTACCAGCTTCGGTAATGATCTCCGGTTATCCTTCCGCCCTTTACGACAGACTGCTGCCAGCCCCGCGATGGCGCTCGCTGAGTTATCAAGTGGGGACGCGCGGCGGACCTCGGACCGAAACGCTCTGGATGAATTATGCGGCTGACGCGGCACATTGGGCCAATCATGCCGGCATCGATTTCACCGATCGCCAGCGTATCAAACGGAAGGCCGCCCGCTGGCAACGCAACTACCGCGAGTTATCTGCCGGGGAGCGCATGGCGGTGCTTGCGGCGATTCTCGAACCGCAAGAAGCATAGATAGCGGCCGAGCACACCCGACAGTCGGACTATGTCATCAGGGTTAGAAAGGTCGTTTAGAGAAGTAGGTGAGACGCTTGGATTTGCCAAAGCAACGCTTATATCCTCTGTATGGCCATCCCACCCACCGCCCTTTTTGGGTCATTCTTCGCCGTCAAAAACTGGCTTGCGAACTCTCTCGCGTCGGATCGGGAGAACCGAGATTTCAGCGCGGAAAGCGAGTTGCTGGACGGGCTCCGGCACGCCAACGTTAATTCACACAAATATATCATCACGCTTTACATGAAATCGGGACGTACCATCATCGGCCGAGTCGGCATCCCCGGTGAGGATTATAAGCACGAGTCCTACGACAAACATCGTGGAACGCTCACTGTAATGCCCGAACGCGACTACCCTGACGGGGTGTCATACGAACAGCTTCTGGTGAAGCTGTCGGAGATAGAGGGCTTCCTGTTACAGGACGTGAACTTTGCCTCGCCCGAACAAACCAAGGCTCTGCAAGCGGAGCGGGACAACTCGGTGATCGGCAACCCAACAGCCTAACGGGGCGGTTGCCGGGAATGTGGGTTGAACCTGTTCGGTGGAATGCCGATAACGATCGCTGCCGCTCGCCCCGGTCTGAAATGCAAACGGTGCTTCACCCGCGGTCAGGTGATCATGTCGCCAGGCCTACCGTCAGACCATAGCGAGCGACGCCGACCGTCCTAGCGCCATGGTTGAACGCCGTAACGGTACATGCCGGCGCGGGCGCGCTGGGCGGCCTGTTGGGATGGCTGATAGCGGCCTTGTGAGAAGCGAGCCCAATCGACCGCCCATCCTGTTCGCACCATAGCGGACGCGATCTCAATGCCTTGCCAGTTCCAGCACTGCGCCACGATCCGATCATAGTTCCGTTGCCCGGTGTCGCGGCATTGGACCGGCCGGCCGGCGACAAGCTGCACGAGCTGGGCGCGTGCGCCGGGACCGAACCGCGTATCCTTCTCCGGCGCATCGATTCCCCATATCCGGACCCGCATCTTTCCGAACCGCAACGTATCCCCGTCATAGATCGATGTGGGAACGCCGGTCGTCTGCTGGATCGGGAGCGGGCGGCGGGGGGGCGTCCATCGTTGCGCGTCGGCCGATGCAGCGAGGCCGACGATGGCAAAGCCGACGATCGCCGCCCGCCTCATACGGCTGGTCGGTCATGGAGCTCTGACATAGCGTGGATTACCGACTCCCGCTCCTTCGCCAGCGCCGGGAAAGTATCTAGCCCTTTCTCGGCGAGGGCATCCGGTGACGCCGTGCGAACATAGTCCAGCGTCAGCGCTGGGTCGCTCCGAAGCACAGCGCGAAGTCGCCGGGCGTGTTCTTCCCAAAAATCCATCATATCGTCTCCTCGAAATAGAGCTTGGAATCATGCGGTGGATTACAGGCGCGCGTTGCGCCGCTGGGCCGGCTGCTCGTTTCCGATCGCCGGCCCCGAACGCCGCTGATGCTCGGTTTCCTCGTCCAATCGGTGCTTGGGCGGAGGTAAAGTCTGCTGGGAGGTTTGCTGCGCGGTTTGCAGCGCGGCTTTGACCTGGCGCTCGACGCCGGCACGTCCAAGGCTGCTATTCTGCTCAAGATCGTTGAAGTCGGTGAACCGCTTAGGATCGGCCGCCTGCTCGCCGGGCGCGAAGATCGGATGGACTGCCTTACCGCCTACAGCTTCGGCCGCCTCGTTGGCCTTATCGCGTCCCGGGTTGTGCCCGTGCTTCTGCTGAACGCGAAGATCGTCATCGGCCATGATGAAGACCGGCTTATCCGGAAAGCGTTCGTGCAACGCCTTGGCGACTGCCGGGAGATTGCCGGCATCGAATCCCGCGACGGTGGCATGGTCCACCACGCGTGCGATCGTCGTCATGGTTGAATAGCCCTCGCCGATCACCAGTCTCGGGGCTTTCTCAAGATCCGCCAGCGTCCCGTTGACGACATGGAAACAGCCCTCCTTATGGCTGTCTTTGGCGAACCGCTTGGTGCCGTCCTCGTGAATATATTGCGTCGTCCAGTGCTGGCCCTGCGCGTCGATCGCCGGAAGGTGGATCGATCCGTCCTTGCCGTCGGTCATCGCGCCGATCGTCGGCGTAATGCCTTTCCCCGCCATGTAGGGAGTGGGCTCGGTTATCTGCTTATAGCCGGTGGCGCGCATCTGCACGCGGCGAGCGGTTTCGGCATAGGTCGCGGTCAATTCGCGGTCGCGCGCATTGCGCTTGGTCCGCGATCACGCCGATGGTCTGCGCGGGCTCGGTCGCCTGCACATTCATCCGCGCGCCATTGTCGACAAAATGCTGCCAGCGCGCCTCGCCGTCGTCACGGTGACAATCGACGCGATCACCTACGTCATCGTCGACATCGGCATGCGGATGCTGTCGCGGCGCGAGCTCGCGAACGCGCAGGGTTTTCCGCGTGATTACACGTTGGATCCGATCGGGCCGAAGGGGAAACCGCTGAGCATCAGCAGTTCGATAAGGATGATCGGCAACAGCGTCTGTCCCGACGTTGCCGAGGCGCTCGCCAGCGCCAACGTGCCGCTGGAATGGTTCATGCGGGTCGCGGCGTGACGCGCTCGGAGGGTATCGATGCGGTAATGTCGGAGGGGCGTAGCTCAATCCTTCGTGCCGTTTCACCATTGATCCTGAACCGCCGCTCGAATGCCCTTTGCAGTAATTCATTTCTCTGCAAGTCGTCGAGGTCTGCTGCTTGGATCAAAAATCGTTTCAGCGCGCGTTCTGAGAGGACGCCGTGGACAACTATTTGTTTCGGCAGAAAGACCCCGGGAACGCCACCGTCCTCGAATACGAATTCGAACTCGCGCCCTAATTCCATCACCCGTCTCCCCGGATACGATGCGTGGTTGCCATCAGCACATCTTTGGACAGACACGTATGGTGCGCCGGCGAGGACGCGACTGAGAGGACAAATTTCCTCATGAATTCTCGCCCTCGTTTCATCTACGCATATGCCGAGATGGCGCAGGTCGCTGACGACGTCCGGAAGAACCGGGCTGCAGGCGACCCCGCGCTGGTCGACGCTGGCAAATTATCTGCCGGGGATGCCGGCACGCGCCTGCGGATCTCAACCGCCATCGCCGTCGACTGGGCGCACTATGCACGTACCGAGCTACCGCCAATCAAGGGCGCGACCAACGAGGAGAAGGTCGCTGACCTGACCGCGGTGCTTGCCGGCGCGACGAAGCGGCGCGATCACGCGCGCCAGGCGATCGTGAACGAATACGGCGAGCGGTTCTTCGTCCGGTCGATGACCGAGCTATGGGCGCTGGTCGACATGCACGATACGACGACTGCCCGCGTCCTGCCGTATCTCCATTGGGAGAGCTACGCGGCCGCGCTGGAGGCCATGCTTTGGTGGCAGCAGCGCGCGCCGTACTGCAACCGTCGCGCAATCACCTTCGCGAACATCCAGTTGCGGCAGATGGGCTACTTCCCTCACGAACGGCAGGTGGCATAGATGGGCGCGGAACCGGTATTCGGTGAGATGCTGAGCCGCCTACGTCGTGCGGCGAAGAACGGCACGCGGCTGCATTTAGACCCGGAGCACGTCGCGGCCTTGCTAGACGACGATATCTATGCGGTTCTGTCCGCCCGCGAAGCCAAGGAGTTCCGATCGCAATGCCGTCCCGTCCCGCTACCCGCACCGGAAAGCGAGCCAAGCGCGGCAACGCCGCAACTGATGGCCGCTTCGAACTTGGGCCTTTCTGGCTCTGGTATCGGGCCGATCGGGACGACTGGAACATCTGCTGGCTTGATGGACGTACAACCCGCCGCGCATCGACGGGTATCGGAGGT
>Ga0308164_10001210_pt1 | contig 31674 bp, 31 predicted proteins | sample PhyTR2_FD_201031 | JGI IMG/M metagenome (GOLD analysis project Ga0308164, IMG submission 201031) | Phyllosphere microbial communities from UC Gill Tract Community Farm, Albany, California, United States - DLSLT.R2 | ecosystem: Host-associated > Plants > Phyllosphere > Unclassified | place: USA... | reverse complement strand
CCTGGCAAGCCGGCAGGCTCTGATAGTGCGCTTCATAGCCAAGCAGTTCGTCACGAACGAAGCGAATATCACGCAAGGGGGCCTTGTAGTCAGGCATAGCGATAAACCTCTGCTGATGTATCTGGAATGAACAACCGCGTGGATGAACTGTGGCGGTCAAACAGGTGTTTGAAACATACGTTTACGACCTGGGGATGTCAAGCACCGCTCGGATGCCGTTTGTCATGACGGGCATCAATGCCACGCACGCCAATGCCTGCGGCGCGACGCCACAGGGAGTGAGTGTAGGAAATCATTACGCAAGACGCGCGGTGAGCGAACTGGTGCGCGTCGAACTGAGGGCAGCCACGATTGTGACCGCCCCACTAGATCGGGAGGGATTAGGTATTCAGATGTCGAGCTGCTACGCAGGCCCGCTCAACAGAAAAAGTGCGGGCTAAGCGTAGGTGTCGATCAACGTACCGAGCATTTCATCCGAAGCCTTGGCGACTTTGACACCCAGCTCCACCTGAAACTTACCCTCGGCCATTTCGACCATATTGCTCGCCGAGTTGGACGGCTGGGCTCGGTCGTTGGCGCGCAGCCGGTCAACCTGTGCATCCGAAGGCTGAGTCGTTGCGGCGCTGGCGATTTTACCGGCGGCCTGGTCGACGCGGTTCTGCCCCGTCTGAATGGTGCTCAGGCCCGAATAAAACGCACTGCTTCCTGAGATTTCCATGGCGTTAACCTGCCTTTAGAGAATCGTGAGCCCCGATTGAACCAGAGATCGTGGCAAAACACCCGTCAATAACACTAATGGCACAATGCCTTGCTGATAGCCAAAATCAGTCAAGCAGGTCCAATTGCAGGTAGTCGGCTACTGCCTCAGCCGTGGGCTGCTTGAGCTTGGGCACGCGCCCCAGGCATGGCGCGGGCAAGCGTTCGGCGAGGGTGGCAAGGTTTTCTTCCAGACGAGAGGTCTTGGGGTCGATGATATTGGCCACCCATCCCGCCAGCGGCAAACCGTCCCGCGCAATGGCTTCGGCGGTCAGCAAGGCATGGCTGATACAGCCCAGGCGCACGCCGACCACCAGGATCACCGGCAGCTTGAGCGCAATGGCCAGATCCGACAGGTTGGCCTGGTCGGTCAATGGCACGCGCCAGCCGCCAGCCCCTTCGATCAAGGTGAAATCGGCCTGCCGCGCCAAAACCTGTTGCATGGGTTTGAGCAGCGATTGCACCGTCAGCGCAACGCCCGCCTCCCGCGCGGCCAGGTGCGGAGCGATGGCCGGTTCGAACGCCAGTGGGTTGACCTCGGCATAATTGAGCGGCACCGAGCACTCGGCCAATAGCGCCAACGCATCGGCATTGCGCAGGCCCTTGCTGGTCACGCTACACCCGGACGCCACCGGCTTGCCCGCCGCCGTGCTCTTGCCGGCCTGCCGGGCCGCGTGTAGCAGGCCGGCGGCGACGGTGGTCTTGCCGACATCGGTATCGGTGCCGGTAATGAAATAAGCGGCGCTCATAGAGGCTTCTCCAGTACGGCATACACCACTTGGTAAGTCGCCGGCAGGCCCTGGGCCTGACGGAACTGCTCATATGCCTGGATCAGTGCAGCAACGCGCGCGCGGCCCGTCAAGCCGCCAGGCCGACCGGGGTTCAGATTGTGCGCACCGAGCGCCTTGAGTTCATGGGTCAGGCTGCGCACGTCCGGGTAGTGCAGCACGTGAGGCTGGCGTTCCAGGCACCGCACACGCAAACCGCTGGCGTCGCACAGTTGCCGATACGCGTCGAAGGTGCGGAATCGATTGACGTGCACCAGACCATCGGCGGCGCGCCAGCTTTCGCGCAGTTCCTCCAAGGTCCCCACGCACAGACTGGCGAACGCCAGCACCCCGCCCGGCTGCAACACGCGGTGGGCCTCGCTGAGCACCGCATCGAAATGAGCACACCATTGCACCGCCAGGCTGGAAAAAATCAGCCCGCAGCTTTCATTCTTCAGCGGCAGCCGTTCAGCATCTCCGGCGATGAAATGCGCCGCGCCGCCCAATGGCCGCGCGTGATTGAGCATACCTTCGGCGATATCCAACGCCACGCCGTGGCTGTCGGGCAACCGCTCACCCAACGCTCGACTGAAATAACCGGTGCCGCAGCCCATATCCAGCCAGCGCGCTGGTGCGATACCGGCCGGCAAACGCGCCAGTAATTCGCCGCCCACCGCCCGTTGCAACTCGGCAACGCTGTCGTAGCTGGCCGCCGCGCGAGAGAAAGACGCCGCTACCTGGCGTTTGTCCGGCAAAGCGCCGGGCAGCGGGGGAAGGGATAAATCAGTCATCTACGCACTCATGCAAAAAAGCCTGGATGGCCGCCGCAACACCGTGGGGGTCTTCCAGAAGAAAAGCGTGGCCGGCCTGTTCAATCAGGCCGATTTCAACATCGGGCAGCAGGGCCAGCAGTTCGCTGGCGGCTTCGGCGGGCACCAACTCGTCCAGGCCGCCAAACAGGTGCAATTGCGGCCCGCGATAGGCCAGCAACGCATCGCGGGTGTCCAATTGCGCGAGCACTTCAAGGCCGGTCATCAATACGGTGGAAGGCGTAATCGGCGCACCACTGACCAACAAGCGCGCCAGACCGCGCGGGTCGTCGGCGCCCTTGGCACACAACAGGCCGAAGCGTTTGAGGGTGACCTGGGAGTCGGCGTGGCAACCGGCGAGGAAGGCATCGAACGTTTCGGCGGGCATCGCGCTGGGCCAGTGGTCATGGGCGACAAAACAAGGGTTGCTCGCCAGCGTCAGGAGCCCGCAGCAACGCGTGCCGCGCCGGGCGGCCAGCTCAGCGGCGAGCATTCCACCGAGGGACCAACCGCCCAGCCAGGCGTTGTCCGGCAGCGTGGCGTCGAGTTCGTCGAGCCACTCATTCAGGTCGCTGGAGTCCAGCGCAGGCAGCGGTTCGATATGCACCTGCAAGTGCTCATCCAAGCCACGCAAGGCAGCGGCCAACGGCTCCAGCGGTGAAACGCCTAGGCCCCAGCCCGGCAGCAAGATCAATCGATCACGCATGCTCGGGCTCCCGCAAACACGCTTCCAACGCCTCTAGCAATTGCTGCACCTGCGCCGCAGTGTGGGCGGCGGTTAGCGTCACACGCAAACGCGCGCTGCCGGCGGGCACGGTGGGCGGGCGGATCGCGGTGACCATCAGGCCGCGCTCGCGCAGCATCCGGGACAAGCGCATCGCCTTGGCGCTGTCGCCGATCAGGATCGGCTGGATCGGCGTAAAGCTGGGCATCAAGTCCAAACCTAGCTGCTCGGCCCCCGCACGGAATTGACGGATCAGCGCGTCAAGGTACTCGCGGCGCCAGTGTTCGGTGCGCAGCAGCTCCAGGCTTTTCAACGTGGCGCAGGCCAGCGCGGGCGGTTGGCTGGTGGTGTAGATGTACGGCCGGGCGAACTGGATCAGGCTCTCGATCAGGTCATCACTGCCCGCCACAAACGCACCGGCGGTGCCGAACGCTTTGCCCAGGGTGCCGACCAGTACCGGCACATCGTCCTGGCTCAGGCCGAAATGCTCGACAATCCCGCCGCCGTTGGCGCCCAGTGGGCCGAAGCCGTGGGCGTCATCCACCATCAGCCAGGCGCCTTTGGCTTTGGCGGCGCGGGCCAGTGCGGGCAGGTCCGCGAGATCGCCGTCCATGCTGAACACGCCGTCGGTCACCACCAGGGTGTTGCCGGTGGCTTTTTCCAGGCGCGTGGCCAGGCTGGAGGCGTCGTTATGCAGGTAACGATTGAACCGCGCCCCGGACAACAGCCCCGCATCCAGCAACGACGCATGGTTGAGGCGGTCTTCAAGCACGGTATCGCCCTGCCCCACCAGCGCCGTAACCGCGCCGAGGTTGGCCATGTAGCCGGTGGTAAACAGCAGTGCCCGTGGGCGACCGGTCAGGTCGGCCAGGGCCTCTTCCAGTTCATGGTGCGGCGTGGCATGGCCGACCACCAAGTGCGAAGCGCCACCGCCTACGCCCCAGCGTGCTGCACCAGCGCGCCAGGCTTCGATCACCTGCGGGTGATTGGCCAGGCCCAGGTAATCGTTGTTACAGAACGCAAGCAAGGGTTGGCCGTCGACCACCACCTGCGGGCCTTGAGGGCTGGCAAGCAGAGGCCGTTGGCGATAAAGGTGTTGGGCACGGCGGGCAGCGAGGCGCGCGGCGAGATCGAAAGACATGCTGGCCTCGGTTTGGCAGGTTTAACTCGGTCAAAATGTGAGAGGGCGCTTGCTCCCGATGAGGGTGTGCCAGCCAGTGCATGTAATGACTGACCCACCGCTATCGGGGGCAAGCCCCCTTCCACATTTGGATCGCACTTCAATTAAACGACGGCGTTGTAGAACTGCTCGCTGCTTTTCTGCTCCACCAATGCCTGTTCGATCGCCGCCTGATGCACCTCGTCGGCGTGCTCTTCGCGAGCCTCCGGCTGGATGCCCAGGCGCGCGAACAGTTGCATGTCCTTGTCGGCCTGCGGGTTGGCGGTGGTCAGCAGTTTGTCGCCGTAGAAGATCGAGTTGGCGCCGGCGAAAAACGCCAGGGCCTGCATCTGCTCGTTCATGGCTTCGCGGCCGGCCGACAAGCGCACATGGGATGTAGGCATCAGGATGCGCGCCACTGCCAGCATGCGAATAAAGTCGAACGGGTCGATGTCATCGGCGTTTTCCAGCGGCGTACCGGCCACCTTCACCAGCATGTTGATCGGCACCGACTCGGGATGCTCCGGCAGGTTGGCCAGTTGGATCAGCAGGTTGGCGCGGTCGTCGAGGGACTCGCCCATGCCGAGGATGCCGCCGGAACAGATCTTCATCCCCGACTCGCGCACGTAGGCCAGGGTCTGCAGACGCTCGCTGTAGGTGCGGGTGGTGATGATCGAGCCGTAGAACTCTGGCGAGGTGTCGAGGTTGTGGTTGTAATAGTCGAGGCCCGCCTCGGCCAAAGCGGCGGTCTGGTCCTGATCGAGCCGGCCGAGGGTCATGCAGGTCTCCAGGCCCATGGCCTTGACGCCTTTGACCATCTGCAGCACGTAGGGCATGTCTTTGGCCGACGGGTGCTTCCACGCGGCGCCCATGCAGAACCGGGTCGAGCCGATGGCCTTGGCGCGCGCGGCCTCTTCGAGGACCTTCTGCACTTCCATCAGCTTTTCTTTTTCCAGGCCGGTGTTGTAGTGGCCCGACTGCGGACAATATTTGCAATCTTCCGGGCAGGCGCCGGTTTTGATCGACAGCAGGGTCGACACTTGCACGCGGTTGGCGTCGAAATGCGCGCGGTGCACGGTCTGCGCCTGGAACAACAGGTCATTGAAGGGCTGCACGAACAGCGCTTTGACTTCGGCTAACGACCAGTCGTGACGCAAGTGGGCGGTGGTGCTGGCGCTCATGGGCGGTTCCTTGATTATGCTTTGGCAAACGCTGTGGGCAGGCAATACCCACAGGCACGACACGGATGCTCGGCATATTTAAGGAAGATTCATGCACTGTCAACTTGGATACAAACACCAGGTTTACAACTGGTTAAAAAACGAACATGGCTGTTTAATCTGCGATGAAACCACCGAATCAGCGCTTTGTGTGTGCAACGTCTGCGAAACCGAATTGCCGTGGCTGCTGGACCAGTGCGATGTCTGCGCCCTGCCCTTGCCGATGGAAGGGCTGACCTGCGGTCAATGCCAGAAAAAGCCGCCTGCGTTTAAACAGGTGATCGCGCCCTGGTCCTACAGCTTTCCGGTCGACAGCCTGATCAGCCGCTTCAAGCACCAGGCACGCTGGCCGTTGGGGCACATGCTCGCACGACTGCTCGCGCAGCATGTGCAGCACCGCTTCGACAACACTGACCTGGCGCGCCCCGACTGCCTGCTGCCGGTGCCCCTGGCCCGCAAGCGCCTGCGCGAACGGGGCTACAACCAGGCATTGATGCTTGCGCGCTGGCTCAGCCAAGACCTGGGCATCGCCCACGATGAACAGCTGTTGCTACGCCCCCATGAAACCCTTGCGCAACAGGCCCTCGACGCCAAAACCCGCCAGCGCAATCTGCGCGGCGCCTTTGCCCTTTGCGCCAATGCGCAGGTGCAGGGCCGCCATTTTGCCCTGGTGGACGACGTGCTCACCACCGGCGCGACGGCCCATAGCCTGAGCCGCCTGTTGATCAGTGCCGGCGCCCGCCAGGTCGATGTGTATTGCCTGGCCCGCACGCCCAAGCCCGGCGGCTGACTTGACGGCGCTCGGTCTTGCCCGCAACGTTCGGTCGATCCCACTCAAGCGTATTGCCATGCCTTTGCCGACGCCCCTCAGCCAGCACATCATCCGCCGCCCCCAACGCATCGCGTTGCTGGCCCATATTGCCGAACAAGGCTCGATCACCCGCGCCGCCAAAAGCGCCGGCCTGAGCTACAAGGCCGCGTGGGACGCCATCGATGAACTGAACAACCTCGCGCAAAAGCCCTTGGTTGAACGCAATGTCGGCGGCAAAGGCGGTGGCGGCGCCAAGCTGACCGTGGAGGGCGAGCGGGTGTTGCGCCTGTATCAGCGCCTGCAAGCGCTACAGGCCCAAGTGCTGGCCTCGGACGAAGCCGCCAGTGACTTCAACCTGCTCGGCCGCCTGATGCTGCGCACCAGCGCGCGCAACCAGTTGCATGGCCGCGTGGACGCCATTGAGGCCCAGGGGCGCAATGACCTGATCCACCTGCGTCTGGCCGGCGGTGTGACAGTGAAAGCGCAAATCACCCACGAAAGCACGCAACGGCTGGAACTGGAACCGGGCGTGGAAACCGTCGCCTTGATCAAGGCCGGCTGGCTGGAACTGCTTGCGGTCGATCAACCCGCAACACCTGGAAACAATTGCCTGAGTGGCTTGATCCACACCGTTCTCGACGCCGACGACGGCCCCAGCGAAGTGCGCATCAGCCTGCCCAATGGCCTGGTGCTCTGCGCTTTAGCGCAGACCAACGCACTTGCCGCATTGGGCGCCACGGTCGGCCAACCGATCCAGGTGCAATTCGCGCCGAGCCAGGTGTTGCTGGGGACGCCGGTGTAAGCGGCAGCTTTCTTCAAACTGCAACAATTTCGTCACGGCGGCTGCTTAAGGTGTTGGCAAAAAGCACTCAAGGAGCCCGAGATGAGCCTGTTAGAAGAGAACCAAGCCACCGACCTCGAACAGATGGTCGGCCTGACCCGCCGCCGCTTTATCGGGGCCGGCGCCCTGTGCGGCGCCGCGATGTTCCTGGGCGGCAACCTGCTCAGCCGTAGCGCCCTGGCGGTCAATGCCGCCAACGCCAGCCCACTGCTGGGGTTCGACAGCATCGCCGCCGCCACCAGCGACACCATCAGCCTGCCGCCAGGCTACAGCGCCTCGGTGCTGATCAGTTGGGGCCAGCCGCTGCACAAGAATGCGCCGGCCTTCGACCCGTCCGGCAACGGCACAGCGGTGGCGCAGGAGCAGCAGTTCGGCGACCACAACGACGGCATGAGCCTGTTCCCGTTCCCCGGCGACAACAACCGCGCGCTGATGGCGATCAATAACGAATACACCAACTATCGCTACCTCTACGCCCACGGCGGCGCGCCGCAATCGGCCGAAGAGGTGCGCAAGGCCCAGGCCAGCGAAGGCGTGTCGGTGATCGAAATTCGGCGCAAGGGCGACACCTGGCAGTTCGTTCAGGACTCACGCTACAACCGCCGCATCCACGGCAACACGCCGATCCGCCTGAGCGGCCCCGCCGCCGGCCATGAGTGGTTGAAGACCAGCGCCGACAAGTCCGGCAAGAAAGCCCTCGGCACCTTCCAAAACTGCGCCAACGGCATGACCCCCTGGGGTACCTACCTGACCTGTGAAGAAAACTTCACCGATTGCTTCGGTAGCAGCAACCCGCAGCAAGCCTTCGACGCCGGGCAGAAGCGCTACGGCGTGGTGGCGGCCAGCAAGGACATCAACTGGCACCTGCACGACCCGCGCTTCGACATGGCCAAGAACCCCAACGAACTCAATCGCCATGGGTGGGTGGTGGAAATCGACCCCTTCGACCCGCAATCCACCCCGGCCAAACGCACCGCCCTGGGCCGCTTCAAGCACGAGAACGCGGCGCTGGCACAAACCCGCGACGGTCGCGCTGTGGTGTACATGGGCGACGACGAGCGCGGTGAATTCATCTACAAGTTCATCAGCCGCGACAAGATCAATCACAAGAACCCCAAGGCCAACAAGGACTTGCTCGACCACGGCACGCTGTACGTGGCGATCTTCGACGCGGGCGACGGCAACGCCGATCATCCTCGCGGCAAGGGCCAGTGGGTCGAGTTGACCCACGGCAAAAACGGCATCGACGCCAGCAGCGGTTTTGCCAGCCAGGCTGAAGTGCTGATCCACGCGCGCCTGGCCGCCAGCGTGGTCAAGGCTACGCGTATGGACCGTCCGGAATGGATCGTGGTCAGCCCCACCGACGGCCAGGTCTATTGCACCCTGACCAACAACGCCAAACGCGGTGAGGACGGCCAGCCGGTGGGCGGGCCTAACCCGCGCGAGAAAAACGTCTACGGCCAGATCCTGCGCTGGAAGGCCAACGCCGACGACCACGGCGCCGACGACTTCAGTTGGGACCTGTTCGTGGTGGCCGGTAACCCAGCGGTACACGCCGGCGCACCCAAGGGCGGCTCGTCGAATATCAACCCGCAGAACATGTTCAACAGCCCCGACGGCCTGGGCTTCGATAAAGCTGGACGTCTGTGGATTCTCACCGACGGCGACTACAGCAACAGCGGCGACTTCGCCGGCATGGGCAACAACCAGATGCTCTGTGCCGATCCAAACACTGGGGAAATCCGTCGTTTCATGGTGGGGCCGGTGGCGTGTGAAGTGACCGGCATCAGCTTCGCGCCGGACCAGAAAACCCTGTTCGTGGGCATTCAGCATCCGGGCGAAACCGGTGGCTCGACCTGGCCGGAGCACTTGCCCAACGGTAAGCCGCGTTCGTCGGTGCTGGCCATTCGGCGCGATGACGGCGGCATCGTCGGCGCCTGACACGGCCTTATCGGGGGCAAGCCCCCTCCCACATTTTGACCGGTGATTACCTTCAAGGTGGGGGGAGCTTGCCCCCGATGACAATGGCACAGTCGCCCCCTATCTCCAGCCGCGTGCGTTACCATACCCGGCCGGACGCGGCGCCCTGCTGCGCGCAGGAGTTCGCATGGCCCACCCGTTTGAAACACTCACCCCCGATCTGGTGCTCGACGCCGTCGAAAGCATCGGTTTCCTCAGCGACGCCCGCGTGCTGGCACTCAACAGCTACGAAAACCGCGTCTATCAAGTGGGCATCGAAGACTCCGAGCCACTGATCGCCAAGTTCTACCGGCCCCAGCGCTGGACCAACGAAGCGATTCTTGAAGAACACCGTTTCACCTTTGAATTGGCCGAGTGCGACGTGCCGGTGGTGGCGCCGCTGATCCATAACGGCGAGAGCCTGTTCGAACACGCGGGGTTCCGCTTTACCTTGTTCCCCCGTCGTGGCGGCCGTGCGCCGGAGCCGGGCAATCTGGATCAACTCTATCGGCTGGGGCAGTTGCTGGGGCGTTTGCATGCCGTGGGCTCCACGCGACCGTTCGAACACCGCGAAGCGCTGGGAGTGAAGAACTTCGGGCACGATTCGCTGACCACGCTGCTTGAGGGCAACTTCATTCCCAAGAGCCTGTTGCCGGCCTACGAGTCAGTAGCGCGCGACCTGCTCAAACGGGTGGAAGAGGTATACAAGGCCACCCCGCACAAGAACATCCGCATGCACGGCGATTGCCACCCCGGCAACATGATGTGCCGCGACGAGATGTTCCACATCGTCGACCTGGACGATTGCCGCATGGGCCCAGCGGTGCAGGACCTATGGATGATGCTCGCTGGCGATCGTCAGGAATGCCTGGGGCAACTGTCGGAATTGATGGACGGCTATCAGGAATTCCACGACTTCGACCCGCGCGAACTGGCTCTGATCGAACCCCTGCGCGCCTTGCGCCTGATGCACTACAGCGCCTGGCTGGCACGGCGCTGGGACGACCCGGCGTTCCCCCACAGTTTTCCGTGGTTCGGCACCGAGCGGTATTGGGGCGATCAGGTCCTGGCCCTGCGTGAGCAACTCTCGGCCCTCAACGAAGAGCCGCTGAAACTCTTCTGAGTGCTTTTAATGTGGGAGAGGGCCTGCCCCCTCCCACACAAAGCAAACCTCATGACCAAGCCAGTCCCATTGGTTGACAAATATCCTTACAATCGCGCTTTGTTAGCTGCCTAAGCAAGGATTTCGCATGCACGCCGCCAACCCCCGCAAAGGGTACATTCTGGGCCTGAGCGCCTATGTCATCTGGGGCCTGTTCCCGCTCTACTTCAAAGCCATCGCCAGCGTGCCCGCCGCCGAGATCATCGTGCACCGGGTGCTGTGGTCGGCGCTGTTCGGGGGCTTGCTGCTGATGGTATGGAAGCACCCTGGCTGGTTCCGCGAGCTGCGCGACAACCCCAAACGCCTGGCGATTCTGGCACTGAGCGGTTCGCTGATTGCGGCCAATTGGCTGACCTATGTGTGGTCGGTCAACAGCGGGCGCATGCTCGAAGCGAGCTTGGGTTACTACATCAACCCGCTGGTGAACGTGCTGCTGGGTATGCTGTTGCTGGGCGAACGTCTGCGCCGCTTACAGTGGGTCGCCGTGATATTGGCCGCCGTGGGCGTGGCGCAACAGGTGTGGCAGGTGGGCAGCTTGCCGTGGGTGTCGTTGGCGCTGGCGTTGACCTTCGGTTTCTACGGGCTGATCCGCAAACAGGCGCCGGTCAAAGCATTGCCGGGGCTGGTGGTGGAAACCTGGATGCTGGTACCGATTGCAGTGGCGTGGCTGCTGTTCAACCCCAGCGCACATAGCGCGCAACTGGCATTCTGGAGCACGTCCGAAGCCTGGTGGCTGGTGGCCGCAGGCCCGGTGACGCTGATCCCGCTGGTGTGTTTCAACGCCGCCGCGCGGCATTTGCCTTACACCGCATTGGGCTTTTTGCAGTACGTCGCGCCCACATTGGTGTTGCTGGAAGCGGTGCTGCTGTTCGGCGAACACTTGGCGCCGAGCACGCTGCTGGCATTCGCTTTTATCTGGGCCGGCCTGGTGGTGTACAGCGTGGATGCCTGGCTGAGCGTGCGCAAACGCTGATCAAATAACGTACAAAACTCTGCAAGCCACAGCCTGTGTGGCTTGCAGCCATTCACCCCAAGGTTATCCACAACCTGGCCCCCGCCATTTGTGCACAAGCCATTGAAACTGCTCGTTTTTTGCTCAGCTGAGCAAGAGCCACGGCGGGCGTGGCCTGGCGAGGGGTCTCTACAGGTTATCCACAGGCCCATGCAAGATTTCCATGGATAACCCTGTGGCGATTACTCCTCGTGATGCAGCTCGACCATCAGGTCGTCGGCCAAGGTTTCCAGGGAGGCTTGCAACGTCTCAAGGGGCAAGCTCGAAGGCACCTGCAACAACGCTTCGGCGTTGAATAACAGGTCTCCGCTCATCGGTGCTGGAGTTACGCCGGTACTCAGGCTTTCCAGGTTGACCCCCTGGCGGCTCAACAACGCCGTGATCTCACGCACGATCCCTGCGCGATCATTGCCCACCAACGTCATCACGATGGGTTTGGACGCCGGCGCTGGCGCGGTGCTGCCCTCGCCCACCAGCACGCGGATGCCGTGTGTGGATAAGTCCTCCAACGCCCCCACCAACGCCTGACGATTGTCTGCCGGCACACTTACCCGCAGGATCCCGGCGAACTGCCCGGCCATATGGGCCATGCGGCTGTCCAGCCAGTTGCCGCCCTGGGCGGCGATGGTCTGCGCGATACGTTCAACCAGGCCGGGTTTGTCGGCGGCGATAATTGTGAGTACAAGATGGTCCATGGCGAAGCCCTCTGGAAGTCAGCCTACAAGGTGGACCCAGGGTGCCGCGAAAACAAATCGTGTACCATTTTTATATTTATCTGGAACAATCCTGTAACTTTTTGAGAACATACCGTTCTCCGCTGTGACCGTACGACCAAAGTGGGTCGCTAAACGACGTATTTAGTCTAATTTTCACAACCGCAAGTCATCATGTAGTATGCCCAACCGAGCACTACATAATGAAAATCCGAAACAGCAAAGTCCTGTTCGACTTCGTGAACAACGAAGCCATTCCCGGCACCGGCATCACTGCCGATCAGTTCTGGGCCGGTGCCGATAAGGTCATCCACGACCTGGCGCCGAAGAACAAAGCCCTACTCGCCAAACGCGATGATTTCCAAGCACGGATCGATACCTGGCACCAGACCCATGCCGGCCAGGCCCACGACCCGGTGGCCTACAAAGCCTTCCTGCAAGACATCGGATACCTGCTGCCAGAAGCCGCAGACTTCCAAGCCTCGACCCAAAACGTCGATGACGAAATCGCGCGCATGGCCGGCCCACAGTTGGTGGTGCCGGTAATGAATGCCCGCTTCGCCCTCAACGCATCCAACGCCCGTTGGGGTTCGCTGTACGACGCGCTGTACGGCACCGACGCCATCAGCGAAGCCGACGGCGCCGAGAAGGGCAAAGGCTACAACAAGGTGCGCGGCGACAAGGTCATCGCCTTCGCCCGCGCCTTCCTCGACGAAGCCGCGCCGCTCAGCGCCGGCAGCCATGTCGACTCCACCGGCTACAAGATTGTCGACGGCAAGCTGATCGTCAGCCTTAAAGGTGGCAGCAACAGCGGCCTGCGTGACGACAGCCAATTGATCGGCTTCCAGGGCGACAGCGCCCAACCGATTGCGATCCTGCTCAAGCACAACGGCCTGCACTTCGAAATCCAGATCGACGCCAGCACCCCGGTCGGCCAGACCGATGCCGCCGGTGTCAAAGACGTGCTGATGGAAGCCGCGCTGACCACCATCATGGACTGCGAAGACTCCGTCGCCGCCGTGGATGCCGACGACAAAGTGGTGATCTACCGCAACTGGCTCGGCCTGATGAAGGGCGACCTGGCCGAAGAAGTGGCCAAGGGCGGCAAGACCTTCACCCGCACCATGAACCCCGATCGCGTTTACACCGGCGTGAATGGCCAGGACGTGACCCTGCACGGTCGTTCGCTGCTGTTCGTGCGTAACGTTGGCCACTTGATGACCATCGACGCGATCCTGGATAAAGACGGCAACGAAGTGCCGGAAGGCATTCTCGACGGCCTGATCACCAGCCTGGCGGCGATCCACAGCCTCAACGGCAATACCAGCCGCAAGAACAGCCGCACCGGTTCGGTGTACATCGTTAAACCGAAAATGCACGGCCCGGAAGAAGCGGCATTCACCAACGAGCTGTTCGGCCGCGTCGAAGACGTGCTGAACCTGCCGCGCAATACCCTCAAAGTCGGGATCATGGACGAGGAGCGCCGCACCACGGTCAACCTCAAAGCCTGCATCAAGGCCGCCAGTGAGCGCGTGGTGTTTATCAACACCGGTTTCCTCGACCGCACTGGCGACGAAATCCACACCTCCATGGAAGCCGGCGCGATGGTGCGCAAGGCGGCGATGAAGTCGGAAAAGTGGATTGCAGCGTATGAAAACTGGAACGTCGATATCGGCTTGAGCACCGGCCTGCAAGGTCGTGCGCAGATCGGTAAAGGCATGTGGGCGATGCCCGACCTGATGGCGGCGATGTTGGAACAGAAAATCGCTCACCCGCTGGCCGGCGCCAACACCGCGTGGGTACCTTCGCCAACGGCCGCCGCGTTGCACGCACTGCATTACCACAAGGTCGACGTGTTCGCGCGTCAGGCCGAGCTGGCCAAGCGCGAACGCGCCTCGGTGGACGATATCCTGACCATTCCCCTGGCCAGCAATACCGACTGGTCCGAAGAGGAAATCCGCAACGAGCTGGACAACAACGCCCAGGGCATCCTCGGCTATGTAGTGCGCTGGATCGACCAGGGCGTCGGCTGCTCGAAGGTGCCGGACATCAACGACGTCGGCCTGATGGAAGACCGCGCGACCCTGCGCATCTCCAGCCAGCACATCGCCAACTGGCTGCGCCACGGCATCGTCAATCAAGCGCAAGTGATGGAAAGCCTCAAGCGCATGGCGCCGGTGGTGGACCGTCAAAATGCCGGGGATGCGTTGTATCGCCCGCTGGCACCGGACTTCGACAGCAACATCGCCTTCCAGGCGGCGGTGGAACTGGTGATTGAAGGGACCAAACAGCCTAACGGGTATACCGAGCCGGTGTTGCATCGTCGGCGCCGGGAATTCAAGGCTAAGAACGGCCTGTAAAAAGAAAAGCCCTGATCGAGAGATCAGGGCTTTTTGTTTGAGGCTTGGGCTGACCGCAATGGCGCCATCGGAAGCAAGCGCCCTCCCAGCGTGGGCGGATGTAAGGTGAAATCAGGAAGCCATCCCCAACTCCCGCTTCACCAACTTCGCCAACTTCACGCTGTCGATCGGCTTAAGCAAAAAGTCCACTACGCTCAAATGCATCGCATCAATGACATCCGGCGCTCCGGCGTCCCCGGACATGATGATGATCGGCAGCGCCGCGCGGGTGGATTCGCGCACCTGTTTGATCAGCTCCAAACCGTTGCTGGGTTGCATGCGCAGGTCGGTGATAAGCAAGCCGATGGAACTGCTGGAGTTCAATAAATCCCACGCCCGCTCACCACTGTCGGCAGTCATGCAGCGAATGCCGTCCAGGCCCAGGATCTCAGCCAGCAACTCGCGTGAGTCCTTGTCGTCGTCGACAATCAACACGCGTTGTGGCGGCAGATCGGGCTCCAGCATCACGGCGCTGAGCGCCTCGCGCTCGGCATCACTCAAAATATCGTGGTCGGACATACGGTTCTCAGCGGTTCTAATCAATCTCCCAGCACTCGTCAGACATCTGCGGAAGGGCGAACAATGTGCACTTCGTCGGAAAGTTTGCCTAGTGGGCGTTCTACGGGGTTCGGACGATAAACATGTAGGGTTTTTCCCTAGCTCAGCGTCTTTTACACCGACCTAGACTTACGTCCAATGGGCACCCGCCGCGCAGGAGTCGACCATGCAGCTCGATAACGACAAAAAAACTGCGGTCACTGTTATGAGTAAAGCTGATGCCTTCGCCCAGGCGGGGAAAACTGCCGTGCTGCAAAATATCCAAGGCACGCTGCAGTTTCTACAACGCTTCCCGCCCTTCAACCAGATGGAAAACGCGCACCTGGCGTTTCTGGTGGAACAATGCCAATTACGTTTTTATGCCCCCGGTGACAGCATCCTCAAACCGTCGGGCGGGCCGGTCGAGCATTTCTACATCGTCAAACAAGGCCGCGTGATCGGCGAACGACCGGACACCACCGAGACCACCTTCGAAATCACCACCGGCGAATGCTTCCCTCTGGCCGCGCTGCTGGGCGAACGCGCCACGCGCACCGAGCACAAGGCCGCCGAAGACACGTTCTGCCTGCAACTGAACAAACCGGCCTTTATCAAGTTGTTCGCCCTTTCCAGCCCGTTCCGCGACTTCGCCCTGCGCGGCGTCAGCAGCCTCTTGGATCAGGTCAACCAGCAGGTGCAGCAAAAGGCCGTGGAAACCCTCGGCACCCAATACTCCCTCAACACGCGCCTGGGTGAATTGGCCATGCGCCATCCGGTCACGTGCAGCCCGCATACGCCCTTGCGCGAAGCAGTCACGCTGATGCACGAGCAGCAAGTGGGCAGCATTGTCATCGTCGACGACAACAAGGCGCCCCTGGGGATTTTTACCCTGCGCGACTTACGCCATGTGGTGGCCGGCGGCGTCAGCGATTTCAGCCAGGCCATCGACGTGCACATGACCCAGGCACCGTTCTTTTTGACGCCGGACCACAGCGCCTTCGACGCCGCCATCGCCATGACCGAGCGGCATATCGCCCATGTGTGCCTGGTCAAGGACCAGCGCCTGTGTGGCGTGGTGTCCGAGCGCGATCTGTTTTCCCTGCAACGGGTGGACCTGGTGCACCTGGCCCGGACCATTCGCAACGCCCCGCGCATCGACAACCTGGTGGCGATTCGCGGCGAGATCGGTCAGTTGGTCGAGCGCATGCTGGCCCACGGCGCGTCGTCCACCCAGATTACCCACATCATCACCCTGCTCAACGATCACACTGTGTGCCGGGTGATCGAGCTGAGCCTCGCCGAAAAAGGTGACCCTGGCGTGCCATTCAGTTGGCTGTGCTTCGGCAGCGAAGGCCGCCGCGAGCAGACGCTGTACACCGATCAGGACAACGGCATTCTGTTCGAGGCCAAGGACGCCGCCGAGGCCGCCGCGATCCGCGGCCGTCTATTGCCCCTGGCCCAACACATCAACCAGAGCCTGGCGCTATGCGGTTTCAGCCTGTGCAAAGGCAATATCATGGCCGGCAACCCGGAGCTGTGCCTGTCGCGGGCCGAATGGGCGCGGCGTTTTGCGGCGTTCATCCGCGAGGCGACGCCGGAGAACCTGTTGGGTTCGAGTATTTATTTTGACTTGCGCGTGGTGTGGGGCGACGAGCAAGGCTGCGAGGTATTGCGCCAGGGCATTCTCGATCAGGTCGCGGATAACCGTCTGTTCCAACGCATGCTGGCCGAGAATGCGCTGCGCCAGCGCCCCCCGGTTGGGCGTTTCCGTGACTTTGTGCTAACCCGCAAAGGTGGCGAAAAAGCCACCTTGGATCTCAAGGTGCAGGGTCTCACGCCTTTCGTCGACGGCGCGCGCCTGCTGGCCCTGGCCAACGGCATTCACGCTAACAACACCCTGGAGCGTCTGCGCCAACTGGTGGTCAAGGAGGTTATCGAACCGCTGGACGGCGCGGCGTATGAGGAGGCCTATCACTTTATCCAGCAGACCCGCATGCAGCAGCACCAACTGCAAAGTCGCGAAAACCAGCCGTATTCCAACCGCGTCGATCCCGACAGCCTCAACCACCTGGACCGGCGCATCCTGCGCGAATCCCTGCGCCAGGCCCAGCGCCTGCAAAGCAGCCTGACCCTGCGGTATCAACTGTGAGCCTGTTCGCCTGGCTGCGCGCGGCCAAACCCCAGCTGGATGCAACCCAACAACGGCGCTTGGCGCAACTGCCCAAACCCGCGCCGCTGAGTGAAGGCGCCTTGCGCAGCCAACGCTGGGTGGTGGTGGACCTGGAAACCAGCGGCCTGAACCTCAACCGCGACCAGGTGCTGTCCATCGGCGCGGTAGTGATCGAGGATGGCGCGGTGGACTTCTCACAGTTGTTCGAGCGCACCCTGCAACGCCCCGAAACCAAACTCAGCCCCAGTGTGCTGATCCACGGCCTGGGGCCCAGCGCCATTGCCGCCGGCAGCGATCCGGTGGAAGCCTTGTTGGACTTTATGGAGTACGTCGGCGACAGCCCACTGCTCGCGTTCCACGCGCCGTTCGATCAACACATGCTGAGCCGCGCGCTCAAGGACAGCCTGGGTTATCGCCTGACCCACCCGTTTCTGGATGTGGCCGACATCGCCCCCCTGCTGTGCCCCGAAGCACCTCTTCGCGAGGCAGGGCTGGACGATTGGGTCAAACACTTTCACCTGGAAGTCGGCGAACGCCATCACGCCAGCGCCGACGCCCTGGCCACGGCGGAGCTGATGCTGATTTTGTTCAGCCGCGCGCGCCAGCAGTCAATCGATACACCGCACGCGCTGCACACGCGGTTGAGCCAATGGAAACGCCGGCAGCAGGCGCCATCGTTTTAATCTCATCTCCCGACAGACGCCAATTGCGCCTACCCCACGCCTCTGACACAATCGCGAATAATTCTCGTTAGTTTAAACCTCTTGTTTATTCGGTGATGCCTTGTCGTCGGTCCAGAACCCACACAGTGAGCGGGTTGGTGCGTTGTATCGCGACCATCGCGGCTGGCTGCTGGCCTGGCTGCGGCGCAACGTGGCGTGCCCGAGCCGCGCCGAAGACCTGAGCCAGGACACGTTCATGCGCCTGTTGGGGCGCGACACGTTGCCGGAACCGCGCGAGCCAAGGGCATTTCTGGTGGCCATCGCCAAGGGCCTGTTGTTCGACTATTTCCGGCGCGCGGCATTGGAGCAGGCTTACCTGGCCGAATTGATGCTGATCCCGGAAAGCGAACACCCGTCCCCCGAAGCCCAGCAACTGATCCTCGAAGACCTCAAAGCCATCGACCGATTGCTCGGCACGTTGTCGAGCAAGGCCCGCGCGGCGTTTCTCTACAGTCGTCTCGACGGCCTGGGCCACGCGCAGATCGCCCAACGCCTCGGCGTATCGGTGCCCCGCGTGCGCCAGTACCTGGCCCAGGGCATTCGCCAGTGCTATATCGCACTGTATGGCGAGCCGACATGAGTGCAGTCGGCGCCAAACCGGTCTCGGCCCGCGTGCTGGATGCGGCGATTGCCTGGCAGTTGTCCCTGGATTCTGGCGACGGCAGTGCGGTCGAGCGTGAAGAGTTCAGCAAATGGCTGGCCAGCGATGAGGAACACGCCCGCGCCTGGCGCCAGTTGGGCATGCTCGACCAACGTTTCAGCATCGCCTCGGGCCCGGCGCGCGCCGCGTTGTTGCAGTCGCGTCAGGCCATCCGTCAACGGGTACGCAAGCTCGGCAGCGGCCTGGCGAGCATTGCGCTTATCTGCGGCCTGGGGTTATTTGCAGGCGAACGCTATGTGCCGATCCACTATTGGCTGGCCGACCAACGCACCGCCACCGGCGAGCAGCGCACGCTGAAACTGGCGGACGGTACCCAGATCAATCTCAACACCCACAGCGCCATCGACGTGCGCTTCGATGAAAAGCGCCGGCTGATCGTGCTGCAGGACGGTGAAATCCTCGTCGAAACCGGCCATAACGATGCGCGCCCGTTCTACGTGCAGACCCGCGACGGCCGCCTGCGGGCGCTAGGTACGCGGTTTATCGTCAAGCGCGAAGACGACGCCACGCGCCTGAGCGTGCTGCAGTCCGCCGTTGCAGCGCAGCCGGAGGCGCTGCCTCAGGAACAGGTGTTCAAAGCAGGCCAGCAAGTGCTGATGCGCAGCGACGGCCTCGGCCCGTCCCTGGCCGTCACCCCCGCCACGGATGCCTGGACGCGCGGCATGCTGGTGGTGGACAACGCGCGCCTGGGCGACGTGGTCGAGGAATTGAGTCGCTACCGCCCAGGCTATCTAGGCGTGGATAAAGACGTGGCCGACTTGCGCATCACCGGCAGTTTCCCGCTGCACGACACCACGCTGGCGCTCAATGCGCTGCTGCCGACGTTGCCGGTGCAAATCAGGCAGCACACGCCGTGGTGGGTGACGGTGGGTGCCAAGCGTTAGGCATCAGTGAGGCCTGGGTTGAGGCTATCGGGGGCAAGCCCCCTCCCACATTGACCTGAACAATATCCGATCAACTGTGGGAGGGGGCTTGCCCCCGATAGGCCTGCAAACACACCGAAAAATCCCCGGCAAAAAATATTTTCATCCAGCCCTATCACTTTTCGAATCTCGCTCGGCACATAGGCAATTGCGAATTACTTCCATTCAGGAGCCGCCCTATGTCCCGCACACTAGACACCCTGCTGCGCCCCAGTCTGTTGGCCGTGGCCATTGCCCTCGGCACACCGCTGATCACGCCTCAGCTATTGGCGGCCGAACAGGCCTCCAGCGTGCGTGCCTACAACTTGCCGGCGGCGCCTCTGGCCAGCACGCTCAACCAGATCGCTAGCCAGGCCGGCCTGGCGCTGACCCTCGATCCGGCCCTGGCCGCCGGTAAAACCTCCGCTCCTGTAAACGGCCAGTTCGATGCCCAGAGCGCGCTGCGCCAAGCACTGCGCGGCACGGGGTTGCAGCTGGAACAGAGCAGCGCCGGAACCTTCACCTTGGTGGCGATTCCGGACGGCGTAGTGGCGTTGCCGGAAACCAACATCACCGGGCAAGGCAGTTATGAAAGCGCATGGGGCCCGGCCCAAGGCTACCTGGCGACACGCACCGCCGCCGGCACCAAGACCGACACCGCCCTGGTGGAGGCGCCGCGCTCGATCTCCGTCGCCACCCGCCAGCAGATGCAGGATCGCAGCGTTCACACCCTCGACGACGCGGTGAAATACATGCCCGGCATCGTGTCTGCCAGCTACGGCAGCGACACGCGCTACGACTGGATGCGCGTACGCGGCTTTGAGCCGACGCAGTTTCTCGACGGCCTGCCACTGCCGCGTGGCGTGTATGCCAACCCGAAAGCCGAGACCTGGAACCTCGATCGCCTGGCCCTGCTGCGCGGACCGGCCTCGTCGGTGTATGGCCAGACTCCACCGGGGGGCCTGCTGGACATGGTCAGCAGCCGTCCCAGCGAGCAGGCCAGCCACGCGGTGCAAGTGCAGTACGGCAGCGACAATCACCGCCAGATCAACTTCGCCAGCACCGGCAAGATCGACGACGACGGCCAGTTTCTCTATGGCCTGAGCGGCGTGGTGCGCGACTCCGGCACCCAGGTCGATCACATCGACAACAAGCGTTACAACATCGCCCCCAGCCTGACCTGGAACATCGACCCCGACACCCGGCTGACCTTGCTGTCACAGTTCACCCGCGACGATACCGGCACCACCAGCCAGTTCCTGCCGATCCAGGGCACCAAGATCAAATCGCCGCTGGGGGAGGTGTCCCACCACAAGAACCTCGGCGATCCGGACTATGAGTTCTACGACCGCACCTACTACGCGCTGGGCTATGCCTTCGAGCATCGCCTCAACGATACCTGGCAATTCAAGCAGAACCTGCGTTACACCAAGTCCGAGCTGTCGTTCCAGCAACTGACCGTGGGCTCCTACGCCTTCTCGCCGGCCGACGCGGCGGGCAATATCAGCCGGTCCACCACCAATGTGGACGAGAACATCGGCCAGTTCGCCGTGGACAACAACTTCCAGGCCGACTTTGCCACGGGGGACATCACCCACACCCTGCTGCTGGGCCTGGATCATCAGCGTACCGACACGTCCTATCTGTCGATCTTCGGTCTGGCCTCGGGCACCAATATTTTCAACCCGAGCTACGGGGGCCCGACCGTCCGTCCTGCGCGCTCCACAGCGTTCTATGACTACAACCAGAAAACCGTGCAAACCGGGCTCTACGTCCAGGACCAGATGGCGTTGGACAACTGGCGCCTGACCTTGGGCGGCCGTGAAGACTGGGTGCACCAGGGCACCACCTACTTCAACAAGAACGACGCGACCAACACTGACCGCAGCAAGAACTTCAGCGGCAACGCGGCCTTGAGCTACGTGTTCGACTCCGGTTTCGTGCCGTACTTGTCCTACGCCGAATCGTTCCAGCCGGCGAGCAACGCCAGCGTCGATCCTGTGAAGTCGTACAAACCCACCGAAGGCAAGCAATGGGAACTGGGGGTCAAATACCAGCCGCCCGGCTCCAACACCCTGCTGAGCGCGGCGGTCTATGACCTGACCCAAAAGAACGTGCTGGTGACCAGCTTCCAGGCCGGCGGCGTTTCCGTCACCGACCAGACCGGCGAAGTGAAGGTCAAGGGCCTGGAATTGGAAGCGGTGTCTGACGTGACCGATAACCTCAAGGTGATCGCCGCCTACACCCTGGCCAAATCCGAGGTGCAAAAAGGCCAATACAAAGGCAACCGCCTGCAACTGATGCCCAACCAGCAAGCGTCTCTGTGGACCGACTACACCTGGCACACTGGCGTGCTCGATGGCTTCGGCATCGGCTTTGGCGCGCGTTACACCGGCAACACCTACGGCGACCAGGCCAACACCTGGCTGGGTAAGGCCAACGCCTACACCGTGTTCGATGGCGCGGTGCATTACGACCTCGGTCGCCTGGACAACAGCCTCAAAGGCGCGTCGCTGAAGGTGAACGCCACCAATCTGTTCAACAAGGACTACCTGCCCACCTGCGATGGCAACTACTGCTACTTCGGCGACCAGCGCAGCGTCGTCGCCAGCGCCACGTACCAATGGTGATCGGCGCAGAGGCTGCAGGCTGAAACATGAAGAGCACAACCATCCGCCGCTGGTCCTTCGTCCACACCTGGACCAGCCTGATCTGCACGGTGTTCCTGCTGCTGCTCGCCCTCACCGGCCTGCCGCTGGTGTTTCACCACGAGATCGACCATCTGCTGGGCAACGAACCCCAGCTCCAGCCGATGCCGGCCGATACGCCGCGATTGAACCTGGAACAACTGGTGAACAAGGCCCTGGCCCATCGCCCCGGAGAGGCCCTCCAATACCTGGCCTGGGATGAAGACGACCCGAACGGTGTGATCGCGATCATGGCCGCCACCGCCGGCACGGAGCCGAACGCGTCCCACACCTTCATGCTCGATGCGCGCAACGGCGACGCGCTGGAGATGCCCTCGGCCAATGGCGGTTTCACCTTGTTTTTGCTGCGCCTGCATGTGGATATGTTCGCCGGTCTGCCGGGCAAGCTGCTGCTGGCGTTTATGGGTGTGCTGTTTGTGTTGGCGATCATTTCCGGCACGGTGCTGTACCTGCCGTTCATGCGCCGTCTGAAATTCGCCAGCGTGCGCCGGGACAAAACCACCCGCCTGCGCTGGCTCGACCTGCACAACCTGATCGGCGTGGTTACGCTGACCTGGGCCCTGGTGGTGGGCGTGACCGGCGTGATCAGCGCCTGCGCCGACCTGCTCATCGCCGCCTGGCGCCAGGACAGCCTTACGGCCCTGATCGAACCGTACAAGGATGCGCCGCCGCTGACCTTACGCGCCCCGGCCAGCGAGTTGCTGAGCATCGCCGCACGCGCCGCACCCGGTATGCAGCCGGACTTTATCGCCTTCCCCGGCACGCGGTTCTCCAGCGAGCACCACTATGCGGTGTTTATGAAGGGCAGCACGCACCTGACTTCGCACCTGCTCACCCCGGTGCTGATCGACGCCAGCACCCTGCAGGTCACGGCGATTGCCGAACGGCCGTGGTACATGGACGCCATGGGCATGTCCCAGCCGCTGCACTTTGGCGACTATGGCGGCATGCCGATGAAGATCCTGTGGGCGCTGCTGGATGGGCTGACCATCGTCGTGCTGATCAGCGGGATTTACCTGTGGATCGCCAAGCGCAGGGCGGGCAAGGCATGAGGCCGCGCCAGTCGAGTTTCTGGAAGGTGTTCGGCATTCCGTTGGGAATCGGCCTGCTCAGCGCCGCCGGGCTGTTTGCGGCGTTACTGGGGGATGGCGGGTGGGATGCGTTGAGTTGGGTGGGGTTGGGTATACCAGCGGCAATTGGTAGTTGGGGGTTGTTCAAGGGGCGTGGCTGAGGGCCTCATCGGGGGCAAGCCCCCTCCCACACTTTGAATGTGTTCACAAATCAAAAATGGGGCTTGCCCCCGATGAGCCCTCAACCTGCCCCTCGCCAGCCACCGCGCGACCCTCTAGGCTAGCCACAGTCAATCCAGAGGAATGCCCATGTCCACGCCCAGCATGACCTTGTTCCACAACCCTGCATCGCCGTTCGTACGCAAAGTCCGCGTGCTGCTGCTCGAAACCGGCCAGCAGGACCGCGTGGCCCTGCACGCCTGCATGCCGACCCCGGTCAACCCCGATGCGCAGTTGGTCGACGGCAACCCGGTGGGCAAGATCCCGGCGTTGCGTCTGGCTGACGGCTCGGTGCTGCACGACAGCCGGGTGATCCTCGATTACTTCGACCACCAGCACGTCGGCAACCCGCTGATCCCCCGCGACGGCTCGGCACGCTGGCGCCGCCTCACATTGGCCTCGATGGCCGACGGCATCATGGATGCCGCCGTGCTGGTGCGCTACGAAACCGCCCTGCGCCCGGTGGAGAAGCACTGGGATCAGTGGCTCGACGAGCAGCGCAACAAAATCCGCCGCACCCTCGCCGAGCTGGAACAGAATGCCATCGCCGAACTGGCCAGCCACTTCGACGTTGCCGCGATCAGCGTGGCCTGTGCCCTGGGTTATCTGGATTTTCGCCATCCGGATATGCAATGGCGCGTGGACAACCCACAGCTTGCCGCCTGGTACGCCGACGTCAGCCAGCGGCCTTCGATGCAGCAGACCCAGCCACCGGCCTGACCTGCACACCGACCCAATGTGGGAGCGGGCTTGCCCGCGACTGCGGTATGTCATCCAGCACATCGGTTTCTGACCCCCCGCTATCGCGGGCAAGCCCACTGCCACAGTGGGCAGTGGTGACAGCAAGGAATGTGGCGATCCTTGTGGCTAACTGCGCCCCTACTTGTCGATCTTCGCGCAAGCCGATCATTGCACCGCCTCCAGATCAAACTGCAGCGGCTCGCTCGCCTTGCGCTTGCCCACCCCGTACCAGTCCAATTTGCGCGTGAGCACCATCACCGTGCCCAGCAGGCCGAACAACAACAGCGAACCCATCAGCAGCGCGTAATCCTCCGCACTCAACAACCCGTACAACAAGCCATACAACGCCGCGAGCCCCGCTGAGAACCCCAGGCCGTGGGCGACGCTGCGCAGCACATGGCACACATAGAAACCGATCAACACCACGCACGCACTCGCCGAGATCAGATACGCCAGGGCAAACCCCAGGTGCTCGGACAGCGACAACAACAGCAGATAAAAGAACGCCAGCGCCACGCCCACCAGGGCGTATTGAATCGGGTGCACCGCCAGGCTCTTGAGCACTTCGAACAGAAAGAAACCGGCAAAGGTCAGGGCGATAAACAGCAGCGCGTATTTGATCGCGCGATCGCTTTTGAGGTACTGGTCCACCGGATCGATGAAGTTCACGCCGAAGCTGCGGTTGTTGAAGTCGTCACAGCCTTCGCGGTCCAGGCAGGTTTGCAGGGCCTGTTCGAGGTTGGTGGAGAAGAATGAGGTCTGCCAGTTGGCGGTGAAGCCTTTGTCGGTGATGTCACGCTGGGCCGGCAGGAAGTTGCCGATAAAGCTGGGGTGCGGCCAGTTGGACGCCAGCGATACCTGACTGGTCTTGCCCACCGGCACCACTTGCAGTTGTTCGGTGCCTTGCAGACGCAGGTCGAAGGCGAAGTCCACCACCGCCGGTTTTTTACTGTCCTGCTCCGGCAGCGTGACATGGACGCCCTCCCCCAGCCAATCCACTTGGGTGCCCGGCGAGAACTCCAGGCGTTGGCTGCCCAGCTCCAGCTTCAGGGCGTTTTCGATGCCACGGATATCGCTGATGCCCACCGCCAGAAACGCCGGTTCGAAGCGGTAGTCCGCGAAATTTTCGTTGATGCCCAACTGCGCGGGCAGCTCGAAGCGCCCACTGATGCGGCTATCGGCATGGAACAGCCGTGCCTGGTAAATCCCCCGTGCGCGCAGCTCGGTCTGCACCTGGCCGTCGAGTTCAAAACGGTCCGGCAGGAAATACAGGCGCCCGCGTTCTTCGCGGGTTTCCTCGTAGCGCTTGTTGAGTTTTTCGTTGAGTTTCCATTCACGCACGGTCTTGCGATATGGCACCACCATGACCGGGCCGGTCAGGCGCTGGGCGAAGCTGGAACTGCGGGCGATGTCCATCACGACACCGTCGCGCAGTTGCTGGCGGTCACTGATGATGCCGTTGATCATCAACAACGGAATCAGTAACAGCAGGATCAGTAGCGCAATGGCGCCAAGTTTGAAAAGCAGGCTGCGGTTCATGGGGCTCTCCCTGTTTTGATGGGCAGAGCGTGAGCCGCGCGCGTGGGGGTTTTATGTGGGTACTGTGGAGACTGTGTGGAGATGCAGCACCACCTGCACTCCACCCGGCACATTGCCGATCTGCAACGCACCGCCGTGCAGCTTCATCACTTCTTCAACGAAGTTCAAACCCAGGCCCGTGCTCTTGCGCCCACTGGCCGGACGCGGCAATGAATAGAACCGCTCACTCAAACGCGGCAAGGCATAGTCGGGAATCGGCGCGGCCTGGTTGAACAGGCTCACCTGCACATCGTTGTGCTGGCGGCTCGCACTGAAGCGCAACGTGCCACCCGGCGGGGTGAAATCCAACGCGTTATCCAGCAAGTTGCCCAGCGCCTGACGCAACAGGAACGGCTCGCCAAACACGTTCACATCCGCCGCAATCGCTTGCTCGACGTGTAACCCAGCGCCTTCGATGCGCGCACACTGGGCATTGAGCACATCGCTCACCAGGGCCGCCAGCGGGATGCTCACCTGCTCTTCCAGGCCCTGGCGTTGTTCGACCTGCGCCAGGTTCAACAGGCGTTCGATCAACTGCTGCAAGCGTGCGCTTTCGCTGTCGATATTGCCGACAAAACGCTGCTGTTGTTCGCGAGTCATGTCGCCCTGCAACAGCTCCGCAGCGCCGCGAATGGCCGCCAGCGGGCTTTTCAGTTCGTGAGTCAGGCTGTGTACGTAATGTTCGACGTAGGCTTTGCCTTCCAGCTGTGTGCGCATGTGCTCCACAGCGGTGGACAGTTGCTTGAGTTCGCCGCCACGGTAGTGCGGCAGCTCGGCGCGGCGGCCCTCGCTGACGGCTTCGGCATAGGCGGTCAGACGGCGCAGGGCGGCGCTCACCCACCACGACAACAGCGCGCCGAGCAGCAACCCGAGGATGACCAGCCCGGCGCCGTACCAAAGCAGGCGCCGCTCGGTACGGTCGACATAGGGCTGCAACGAGCTGTTGGGCTTGGCCACGGTGACCACGCCGATGATCTGGCCGTTATCGCGGATCGGCGCGCCCACGTGCATCACCGACGAGGTGGCGTCCTCCGGGTTACTGCGGGTGGAACGCGCGCCGTATTCGCCGCGCAGGGTCAGGTAAACGTCGTTCCACTTCGAATAGTCCTGGCCCACCGCCACGCCGCTGGAGTCGAGCAACACGGTGCCGTTGGCGTCGGTGACGTAAATTCGATGGTTAACCTGGTTTTTCGGTAGCCCCCAGATGGTCGCGCCCGGCTGACGATTGCCGTAAGCCTTGAGCAGCGCGGGCCAGTGGCTCTGGCCGAGGGTGCCGTTTTTGACGTCATCGCGCAGGATCTCGGCCAGCAGGTTGGCGGTGTCCACCAGGGTTTCTTCGGTGGACTGGCGCACGCCGGGGCGGATTTCCTTCATCACGGTGCTGAGCACGAAATAGCCGGTCAGGCCGATAAACAGCGCGTACACCAGGAACATCCGCAGCCCCAGGCGCATCAGCTGTGACTCGGGCTGTAGCTGTAGCCGAGGCCGCGGTGGGTCTGGATCGGTTCGGCTTGGGCGGCAATGCCGCGCAATTTGCTGCGCAGGCTTTTGATATGGCTGTCGATGTTGCGCTCGTAGCCGGCATCGGCAGGCACGCCCACGGCGTCGAGCAACTGTTCGCGGCTGAACACCCGCTCCGGTTGTTCCAACAGGCTTTGCAGCAGACGAAACTCATGGCGCGTCAGGCTCAAGGGCTGGCCGCGATAGGCGATCTGCATGCGCTCCAGATCCACCTGAAACAGCGCCGGCGCCACAGCGGGGCCGACGCGTTTGAGGATCGCCTTGACCCGCGCCGCCACTTCCCTTGGGCTGAACGGCTTGACCACGTAATCGTCGGCGCCGATCTCCAGCCCCACGACCCGGTCGATCTCACCGTCGCGGGCACTGAGGAACATCACCGGCACTTCGCTGAAGCGGCGCAATTGCTTGCAGGTTTCAAAACCACTGATGTCCGGTAGGCCGATGTCGAGGATGATCAGGTCGGCCGGGGTCTTGCGCTGATGCTCCAGCGCCGCCTGGCCCAGGCTCAGCCAGGTGGTGCCGAAGCCCTCGCCTTGCAGGGCGAATATCAGCGTGTCGGCAATCGCCGCTTCGTCTTCGACAATCAGAATGTGGGGCATGGCAGTCCGTCAGCAGTCCGGTTTGTCGGCAGTGTACCGACGGGCCGGGTTCACCGCAGCGCCGAATTCACGCAGGGCCTTGGCACCGATCAGCAACGGGTAATTGAAGCTGCTGCGGTCGGTGAGGTTGACCTCGACGGTACGCTTGACGTTGCCCAGGCACATCTCCAGATCGATCACTGGGCGCTTGGCCACGCTGGCTTCATCTTTTTCGTCGTCTTCGTCGGCGCGGCTCTTGATCTTGCTGATGCGCGAGACTTTGTGTTCGAAGACCTTATCGGACGCGTCCTTGCCGCCCAGGCGGAAACGTACCCAGTCGTCGCCATCGCGGGTGAAGGTTTCGATGTCGCGGGCCGACAGCGAGGCAGTCAGCGCGCCGGTGTCCATCTTGGCCTTGAAGGTTTCGCCGATCTCCGGCAACTGGATGTATTCATAGCGACCGTAGAGGGTCGGTTCGGCGGCCATGACCGGCAGGGCAACCAGGGCGAGGGAGGCAAGGAGCAGTTTCACGAAGTGATTCCTCGGAAAAGAAGTAGGCGGATTCTAGACCGCATAAGCGCTACTTAGTTAGATCACCCGGCGTTTTGTGATTTGGCCTCTAGACTCAAGCTGCTTATCATGGCCCGCCCACACAATTCCAAGAGTTGCTTATGCGCCGCCTGCTCACCGGCTGTTTGGTTACATTGCTGCTGTTACTCAATACGCTGGTCCTGATCGGACCGCTGATGGTGTTCGCCCTGCTCAAACTGGTGGCGCCTGGCCGCTCTCGGGACTACATGTCCTGGGCGGTAATGTGGATCGCCGAGACCTGGGCCGAGATCGACAAACTGATCTTCGCTCTGTGCATTCCGACCCAGTGGGATATCCGCGGCGGCGATGAGCTGCGCCGTGACACGTCGTACCTGGTCATCAGCAACCATCAATCGTGGGTGGATATTCCCGCGCTGATCCAGGCCCTCAACCGGCGCACGCCGTTCTTCAAGTTCTTCCTGAAAAAAGAGCTGATCTGGGTGCCCTTCCTCGGCCTGGCCTGGTGGGCGCTGGATTACCCGTTCATGAAGCGCTACACCAAAGCCTTCCTGGCCAAACACCCGGAATTGGCGGGCCAGGATTTGAAAATCACCAAACAGGCGTGCGAGCTGTTCAAGCGCCAGCCGGTGACGGTGGTCAATTACCTGGAAGGCACGCGCTTCAGCCAGGCCAAACATGCGCAGCAGGCTTCACCGTTCAAGCGGCTGCTCAAGCCCAAGGCGGGCGGTGTGGCGTTTGTGCTGGCGGCAATGGGCGAACAGCTGGATGCGATTCTCGACGTGACCGTGGTGTACCCGTCGCAGAAGATCCCGGGGTTCTGGGACTTGATCAGCGGCGCGGTGCCGAAGGTGATCATCGATATCCAGACCCGCGAGCTGGACCCGGCGTTGTGGCAGGGGGATTACGAGAACGATCCGGCCTTTCGCCAGACCGTCCAGAGCTGGGTGAACCAGCTCTGGGAGGAAAAAGACGCGCGCATCGAGCACCTGCGCGCGCAGGGGTAATCAGCTGCCGGTGCCCCAGGCTTGAGCCAGCTTGCCCAGCACCGAACTGTTGGCGCCCTGGCTGCCCAGAAATTGCAGAATCACCGGGGCAAACTGGCCGACCATGCCACTATCCATGCCCAAGGCGCTGAAGGCGGTGTTGAGGTCGTTGGTGTTTTTTACATTGCCGAGCAGGCCGTCCAGGCCGCTGGTCTTGCTGCCGCCGGTCTGGCCAAGCATGCCGCTCAAGGCTCCAAGGCTGCCGAGGGCATTGTTGCCCGACAACTGGTCAAGCCCTGGCACGCTCTGGCCCAACTGCGAATAATCTTTGCCGCTCAACTGATTGCGCGCCAGGCCGAGCATGGCGCCGGTGCCGCCGATGGCTTGCTCCGGGGTAACGTTCAACTGCGAGGTCAGGGTGCTCAGCAGGTCGGCCGTCTGGGACGACGGTGCGGCAGCAGCGGCTTTGTTGTTACCACCCTGCATACCCGCAATGGCATTGGCCGCGTCGCCCAGGCTGAAGCCTGCGGCCAGTGCGGGCCCGGCGGCCAGCGTCATCAGGCAGGACAGGGCGAAACCGCGTGAAATCTTCATGGATACAACCTCAGGATGTAGGGGCGAAAGCAGGGTTTTGACTGGGTAACCGGTCGGTTGTTCCGAGCCAGGGAGGAACCGATCCGGCCTAAACGAGTCCATGAACTGACTACAAAATTTGTCAGGAAGAGACTTATGACTGCGATCCAACCCCAAGTGATTGAGCACAAGCCTCCATTCTGGAGCCGCCCTCGCCTGTTCCTCGGTGCCTGTGTCGTGGTGGTTGCCGGTATCGGCGGCGCGATCTACACCCAGGACAGCGTCAAATCCGCCGCCACCCTGGTGACCACCACCCAGCAGCCGGCCGCGCAGATCATGGCGCACAAAGACTACCTGGAAGTGCAACCCATCGCCGCCGCCGCCGCAGAGCCGGACAAGAGCCTGGAACTGTGGGCGATTCCCAAAGACGGCACGCCGATCTCCCTGGGCCTGTTGCCGGAGGACGGCAAAGGCATTATCGGCCTGAACCCACGCCAGCAAGCGTCCATCAGCAAACCGGTGGAGTTGATGGTGAGTTCGGAAACCAAAGGCGGCTCGGTGAGCAAACAGCCGACCGGGCCCACTGTCTATCAGGGCGCACTGGCCAACCGCTGATATCCCAATACCACAAGCCAATGTGAGAGGGGGCTCGCCCCCGATGGCGTCGATTCAGTCACCTGTTTACTGACTGAATCAATACCACCGGGGGCAAGCCCCCTCCCACATTTGGCCCTTCGTGTGCCTGGGTTTACGCCGCGCTGAACAACTTGTGCGGATCAATCACAAACTTCTTCGGCACGCCCGCATCGAACTCGCCGTAGCCCCGTGGTGCGTCGTCCAGGCTGATCACCTGCACGCCGACGATCTCGGCGATGTTGATGCGGTCCCACATGATCGCCTGCATCAGCTGGCGGTTGTACTTCATCACCGGGGTCTGGCCGGTGTGGAAGCTGTGGGATTTGGCCCAACCCAGGCCGAAACGGATGCTCAGGCTGCCCATTTTCGCGGCGGCGTCGACGGCACCCGGATCTTCGGTGACGTACAGGCCCGGGATACCGATCTTGCCCGCTACGCGCACTACACCCATCAGCGAGTTGAGTACGGTGGCCGGGGCCTCTGCCTTGACGCCATCGTGGCCATGGCCGCGCGCTTCAAAGCCCACGCAGTCGACCGCGCAGTCCACTTCCGGCTCGCCCAGCAACGCGGCGATCTGTTCGTGCAGCGGCGTATCGGTGGACAGGTCTACTACCTCAAAACCCTGGGCCTTGGCGTGGGCCAGGCGGATGGAGTTGACGTCACCGACGATCACCACTGCCGCACCCAGCAGACGCGCCGACGCAGCAGCGGCCAGGCCAACCGGGCCGGCACCAGCGATGTACACGGTGCTGCCTGGGCCAACGCCCGCCGTCACCGCGCCGTGGTAGCCCGTCGGCAGAATGTCGGAGAGGCAGGTCAGGTCGCGGATTTTCTCCATGGCCTTGTCGCGGTCCGGCAGTTTGAGCAGGTTGAAGTCGGCGTACGGCACCAGCACGTACTCGGCCTGGCCGCCGGTCCAGTCGCCCATGTCGACGTAGCCATAGGCACCACCGGCACGGGCCGGGTTGACGGTCAGGCACACGCCGGTGTGTTGCTCTTTGCAGGAACGGCAGCGCCCGCAAGCCACGTTGAAGGGGACGGAAACCAAGTCGCCGATTTTCAGGTTTTCGACGTCGCTGCCCTTCTCGATCACTTCACCGGTGATTTCGTGACCGAGCACCAGGCCGGTCTGGGCAGTGGTACGGCCGCGCACCATGTGTTGGTCGGAGCCGCAGATATTGGTGGAGACCA
>Ga0308164_10001208_pt1 | contig 31728 bp, 28 predicted proteins | sample PhyTR2_FD_201031 | JGI IMG/M metagenome (GOLD analysis project Ga0308164, IMG submission 201031) | Phyllosphere microbial communities from UC Gill Tract Community Farm, Albany, California, United States - DLSLT.R2 | ecosystem: Host-associated > Plants > Phyllosphere > Unclassified | place: USA... | reverse complement strand
AGGTTACAGGTACATTTCTCTTTTTAAGTTCCTTCACAAATTGAACACCTTGCGCTACATTTACCCGGGGATCTTTCGGATTTTGAGCGAAGAAAACGGGTGATTTAAATTTGTCGGCATGAAACACGGGAGATGCAAAGCGAGTGTAATCCGTATCGGTTTCGGGATTGCCGAAAATTTCGTAATACATCTGCAAATTCGACTTAAGAAACGGTGGAATTGTAGTTAAATAACTGAACAAGCTGATAACACCCGAATTTGAACCTCCGCAGCTGTATAGATCAGGATTTTTGTACAAACAATTTAATGCGATAAAGCCACCCAAGCCGTTGCCGTAAATCGCAATATGTTTTGGGTTAGCAATCTTTTCGTTAATAAGCCACCTTACACCATCGTTAACATCTTCCTGAATTTTATCGCTCCACTGCCTGAATCCAGCTGCATAAAAAGACTTGCCATAACCTGCAGAGCCTCTATAATTAACCTGCAAAACAGCATAGCCTCTATTTGCCAAAAACTGAACATCAGCATTATAGCCCCAAGTGTTTCTGCCACCCGGACCACTGTGCGGCAAAACTACAACAGGTAAATTAGCAGGTGTTTTACCTTTCGGCAATGTTAAATAACCGTTAATGGTAAGGCCGTCGCTGCTTTTATAACTGATGGGTTTCATCTCACTCATATCCTTTTCGTCAATTGAAGGATTTATATCAGCAAGCTTTTTGAGTTTGTTTTGAGCTGCAACATACAAATAGTAAGAGCCGGGATTTTTATCAGTATAAGTTCTAACCACAAAAACATTATCACCTTTATCCTTGTCCATTATACGCCATTCTGTATTGGGCAAAAGTTGATCAATTTTTGTATACCTTACTTTTGTGCTGTCATCAAGGTAAAATTTTTCCTTTTTCCAGCCCTCGCAAGTCACGAAAATCATTTTCTTTTTGGTCTTCGAGTACTTGGCATCAACAACGTTTAAACTATCGTTACCAAATAAAACTTGTTTTTCTTTACCCGATTTTAAATCTAAGGCAACCAGAGCATTTTTATCTCTGTTCACATTAGAGATTGCAAAAAGAATATCAGCTTCATTCTCTGCAAAAGCAACGGGTTGAAGTGTAGTTTCGAAATTATTGGTTATAACGGGTTTAAACGGAAGACTTTCATTTTCGCGATACAGCAACGTTTCGTTTACGCCATCACTTGCTACGGCAATTTTTAAAATGCCTTTATTATCAGTTACCCATTCTGTGATATTACCCGGATTTTGCGCCGCAATGTTCATTTTCCCGGTACGCACATTCAGTCTGTAAACATCGAAAACTGTGGAGTCTCTTTTATTTGATGCTACAATAATATATTTATCATCAATAAGCTGATCTTCGATAACCCTGACTTTCGTCTTTTCGTTAGAGCTTAACTGTTTCTGACTGCTTCCATCTTTACTTACAACAAAAAGGTCAGATTTACGCTCTTTCGATTCATCTTCAGTATAATAAATCAATTCGTTATTGCTTGTCCAGAAGTAGAAACTAAGGTTTTTCTCATCGAGATGAGTGAGTTGTTTTACGCTGCCGGTTTCAATATCTTCGATGAAAAGGTCGAGCTTCTTATCCTGCAATTTAAGGTAAGAAAGGCTTTTACCGTCAGGAGAAACGTGGTAATAAGCTTTATCCTGGGTTCTAAAGAAATTATCAACAGGTATAGTTTTCTCCTCCCGGGTGCCTTTGCAAGCCCAAATGAAAGCAACTAAAACCAATAAAACAATTCTCTTTAACATAAACCATTTCCTTACGGGAGAACAAAAATATAATAACCTGCCAGCTAAAATGTCAAATACAGTAACAATGTTACTTTATGTATTTAAATATCTACAGGTTCCAATTTAGTATTTAAAATAAACAGACAAAATAAAATACAGGTAACATTTAAAATACGTTTTATATCTCAATGGTTACTAAGCAAGAATGTATTAAAATGTTACATTTAAATCTTATAATTTAGGGTTATGAAGCGCATTATTTTGATCATCATGTTATTTTTTTACTGCTCGGCAAATGCTCAAAGTTTGCGAATGAACAGGAATATTGCGCCCGATGAAAGTGCTTTGGCAATCCAATATTATCAGGAAGGAGATTATGAAAAAGCAGCGGTCCTTTTCGAAAAGCTATTTTCGAGCCCTAATAATGATGGCTTTTTCGATATTTATTTTAGTACACTGCTTAAGTTGAAAAAATATGATGTGGCCGAAAAAATAGTAAAAAAACAAATTAAGCTTTCGCCACAACCGGAGATGTACTCAATTGCCTTGGGTAAGTTGTACCAGGAAAAGGGAGATGCGCCCGCCGCAAACAAAATTTTTAACGAAGTTATAGGTAAGTTGCCTAAAGACGAATTTGCGATAAGAATGCTGGCGAATAGTTTCTACAGGTTTGAAAATTATGATTACGCGATTCAGACTTTTAAACAAGGCAGAAAACTTATGGGCGATGAAAAGGCGTTCACTTTTGAATTACTAAATATTTACAGATTCAAAAAAGATAAACCCATGTTGATGCAGGAATACCTTGATATTTTGCCATCAACGCCACAATTATTACCGCAAGCTGAAGCAGTTTTATCGATGATTTTTGAAGATAAAACAGATTATCAGACCTTTCAGGCGGGAATTTTGAAAAAAATTCAAAGAGCGCCTGATACGGAAATTTACATACAACTGCTAACCTGGAATTATATACAACAGCAGGAATACGATATGGCATTGCGGCAGTTAATTGCTTTCGATAAAAGAACCAAAGCAGACGGCGGAACACTCTTTAATGCCATTTATACCTTTGTTGATAATGGCGCCTACGAAACTGCAGTTAAAGCCTACGAGTATTTGATTACCAAAGGTAAAGAAAACCAGTATTATTTGCCTGCAAAAATAGAAATGCTGAATACAAAATACAGCATCCAAACTAAAGGAAAGTACAATCCTGCTGATTTAGATTTGTTGGCTAAAGATTATCAGGTTCTGCTTGATGAAAGCGGAAAAAACAAAAATACTTTGTTCGCAATTAAGAAGCTGGCAAATTTGCAGGCCTATTATTTAAACCAGGCGCCAATGGCCGAAAAGGGCTTGGAGGAAGCTCTGGAAATCCCCGGGATTAATGTAGCGGATATTGGTCAGCTTAAATTGGATTTAGGAGACATTTACATCCTTACAAAACAGCCGTGGGAAGCATTTTTAGTTTACGAACAAGTAAGCAAGCAGTTCGAAGGCCAGCCAATTGGCAACGAAGCCCGCTACCGAAGCGCGAAGCTTTCATTTTATCAGGGCAATTTTGATTACAGTAACGGGCAATGCCTCATCCTTAAAACTGCAACTTCGCAGCTTATTGCAAATGACGCATTAAACCTTAGTCTTCTAATAACAGACAACACTCAAACACCTACAGATAGCAGCGCATTAAAAATGTATGCTGATGCTGAAATGCTGGTTTTTAGAAATTTACCTGATCAGGCTGTGAAGAAGCTAGACAGCATATCGATTTCATATCCTCAGAATAGTTTAGCAGATGCAATTATGATGAGCAAGGCCAAAATTTTAATCAAATCAGAAGATTTCTTAAATGCAGCTGTAATACTAAAAAAAATGACTGATGACTTTAAAGATGGGATTTGGACTGATGATGCGCTGTTTACCCTGGCTGATTTATATGAAAAAAAACTCAATGATGTTGCACAGGCAAAAATGTATTTTCAAAAACTAATTACCGATTATCCCGGCAGCATGTTCAGCGCAGAAGCACGAAAAAGATTCAGAAACTTAAGGGGAGATGGCGTTTAAGCTTTTTTTTTTTCTTCTTTTGCCTCTTCTTTTTTAATTTTGTAAACGGTTTCGCTCACAAAGCCGATCTCAATTATAAAAGCATAAAGCAGCGCATTAATTACCAGGCCTGCGAAATATAGTACTTCATGCGAACTGAAAAACCTCCAGAATAAGATGTGAGTCGGGAATTGGAAAAATGAATATAAATCCGCAAGTGTTCGTAAAAACAAGTTGCTCGCAAATACATTTCTGTCTTCGGACGCAAATGCAAAAAAGCAAACCATGGTAAGAAAAGCAATTGCAACAAAGGCTTTAAAAAACCTGTATTTACTAAAATGCCAGATAAAATATTTCATTTAGGGATGAAAGCTTAATTATACTTAAGGCTCTAAGATCGAAAAATTTATGACTAACCAAAAAATAAAAAAAATTTAACATTTAAATTCAGGCTTTCCAATCCCAAATTACCACACTCCATTCCAAGCCTGTTTCATCTTTCGCTCTAAAAATTTCGTTAAATCCAATCCTTCGATGTGCCTTCATCGACCTAAGATTAACTGTGGCAACCTCGGTTATAGCAAAATCGAAACGAAGCTTAAATCGATCCTTAAATGCGTGATAACATTTATCGAATAAACCTTCTCCTCTATATCTTTTATCTACACAAACCTGCCCCACAACCATATATTTATGATCACTAATCGGCTTTCCCTTATACTCAATGTGATTAAATCCGTTAAACATGGGCTCTAATATGGCAATGTCTGTTTTCGAACTTTCTGTCATGGCCAAAACATAGGCTACAACAACATCATTATCCTTTGCTATAATATTAGGTTCGTAAATCTGCATTTTCTTCAAATCGTCAAAGCTATGAGCTACTGTTACAAAACCTTGATCCTGTTTTTCCTGCGCAGATAGTGCTGAGGAAAGATTGCGGCGCTGAAGTTCTAAAATTCCCTGTAAATCTTTTTCCGTTGATGAAGTGGATATGACAACCATTTTGCTAAAATACTAACTGCGATTCATAAAATGACAAACCAATTTTTAATCCGATTACGCATATTTATTACCTTTGCAAAATGTTATTATACAACGTTACATTAATTTTAGATGATGCCGCTGCTGAAGAGTGGTTTCAATGGATGACAGAAATTCACATTCCTGAAGTGATGGCAACAGGCATGTTTGTCTCGCACAGGTTACTTAAGGTGATCGACTCTCCGAATGAAGGCGTTACTTACTGCGCTCAATATGTTGCAGAGAGCATGGAAAATTACAATAAGTATCAGGAAGTTTTTGCCCCGGCATTGCAAGCCGATTTAAACGATCGCTTTAAAAATCGTTTTGTTGCTTATCGTACCTTAATGGAGTTTGTAGATTAGTTACGATTCACAAGTATCACTTTTTTAGCTTTTCGTTGTTTTTGTGCCTGTCCGCATCCCGGATTGTTTTTTTCTGCAGATTTTTCTCCAGTGCTTCGGTTAAATTGATACCTGTCTGATTGGCCAGGCAAATCAATACAAACATTACGTCAGCCATCTTATCAGCGAGGTTCACATCTTCATCACTTTTTTTGAAAGATTGCTCTCCGTATTTTCGGGCCATAATTCTGGCAACCTCACCAACCTCTTCCATTAAAATGGCTGTATTGGTTAGTTCGTTAAAATACCTGATTCCGGTTGTTTTAATCCACTTATCTACAGTTTCCTGTGCCTCGTTAATGGTCATGTTTTTCTTCTTCTATTTCTGATTTTAATCTACTGTTAACGTCTATTTTAGCGCCTTCTAAAAGAAAAACGGTGGTCCCTTTTTCTCTGGCATAAGGATTTTTCAACTCCCCGATTTTGGTAATTTTTTCGAAAAACGGTTGTTCTTTTTTTCTCTCTGGATCTTCTTCGTTGGCTTCTCTAATTAAAATTAAATCTTTAATTGGCTTATCCATTTTAAACCAATACAAATAATCGGCATTGTAAGAAACTGCGTTAATATCTTTGTACTTCGAGTAGTAGTTAATTGCGCCTGCCTGTCCGTAATTATCGGTGCGAACAACCACTGCTGATTTATCCTTCACTTTTGCGTACGCCGAATCAGTAATTTGTGCCAGTTCTTTCCAACCCTGCATATCGGCATAATCTTGTGGTAAAGCGTGGTTTTTTCCGTCTTCCCAGCGGAGGGCACCAACCCGCTCGTAACGTTTATGGTTTGCGATAATACCTTCCGGAGCAGAAACCGGCATCATAATCGGAACGATATACGCGAACGAGCCTATAATAAAAACAATTAATAAGGAAGGAAATAAATGCTTTTTCCCCATAAGGTGACTTATATAAACGCACCCAAAAGCCAAAATAACGGGGTATAAACCCAAAGCATAATAAGATTTCGCCTTTAAATAACTGAAAATTATCAGCGTAAAAATAAAAGTTAATATTACCCAAAAATGCTTTCTGAATGGTTTGTAAATGGCAAACCCGGCAAAAGCTGCCAGAAGTAAAAAAATATCATTAACAAAAAAGAGTATTTGCTCTTTAAAAAAGTCAACCCGATTTACATTTACCAACTGTGTTTTGGCAAGCTCTTTCATATGACTTATTACTGGGAAATTATGAGTGATTTGCCAGATCACATTTGGCGCAATGATTAACAAAGCAAGTGCTGTTGCAAAATACAGATGTTTGTTGGCAAAAATCCTTCTTCCCGGGGTAACAAGAATTGCGGGTAGTAAACCCAATATCAGGAACAAAATATTGTATTTATTTAAGAACCCTAAGGCAACCCAAATGGCAAAATAATAGAGATATTTAGCTTTGCTGTCCTCGAAATAACAAAGAAGACAATAGAATATCGCCGTCCATGCCAAAATATCGAAAGAATTAGGTTGATAGAGAATATTAAGTCTGATGTATGCCGAACAAATATAAGCAACTGCTACAAGGCATTTTGCATAAAAGCTCCCTTTCAGTTTATCCGTAATCAGCCACGCAAAAACCATAGTGGCCGCACCAAATAAAGCAGGGAAGAACTTAACCCAAAAAACACCATTGCCCAGAAATTTAATAATTACTGAAAATATAGACATTAGTGGCGGCACTGAGGTGAATCCTGCCGAAAGGTGACGAGCTTGATCTAAATGCAAAAATTCATCGCGATGAAGTTCATAAACATCATTTACCAGAACATAACTCAAGATAAATTTAAGTAGAATAAAGCCTGTGAGTGTACTTATTTCTGTCAGTCCGAAATACCTGTTTTTCATCTATTCTTTATTTTTGGTATCAATAAAAATGGTAACGGGGCCATCATTTAACAAACTGATTTTCATGTCGGCACCGAAAATCCCCGTTTCTACTTTCTTTCCGAGCAGTAATGATAATTTTTCAATCATCTGCTCATAAAGCGGAATGGCAAAGTCAGGCCTTGCGGCTCTCGTAAAGCCCGGGCGGTTTCCTTTCTTAGTCGCTGCGAACAAGGTAAACTGACTTACCAAAAGGATGCCTCCGCCAACCTCCGTTAGCGCCTTATTCATTAAATCATTCTCGTCAGAAAAGACCCGCATGTTTACAATTTTTTGTGCCAACCATTCTAAATCTTCAACTGTGTCGGCATCCTCAATTCCAAGAAGAACCAAAAATCCATTTTCAATTTCACCCGTTATTTTCTCATCAACAACACATTTTGCGTGTGTAACTCTTTGTAAAACCGCTCTCATTTTTACTACTTTTGGGAATCAGATTAATATGCGCAAGATAAGTATTTTAGTAATTACTGTGCTTTTGTTTACAGCCTGTAAGCCTAAGTTTCCCATACGCCCAACATTTTACTTTTGGCGAACCATTTACAAAAATGAGAAAGCTGAAACAAGCTACTTAAGGCACTTTAAGGCAAAATCGATGTATGTACGGATAATGGATGTCGATATAAATTCCGACACGCAAGAACCCGTACCTGTTTCACCTGTAAATTTTGACGATGCCTTACCGCAACAAATTGATGTTATTCCCGTGGTGTATTTGGTTAATAATATCTTTAATAACTTGAGTGAAGCCCAAAGTAAGTTATTGGCAAACAGAATTTCGAAATTTGTAAGTGCAAAAGTGAATCAGGCTGGTAAAAATGATTATCACGAACTTCAAATAGATTGCGACTGGACTAAAAGCACGAGAGATAAATATTTTTACTTCCTAAATCAACTTAAATTACTACCATCTTTAAAAGGGAAAGAGATTTCTGTTACGCTGCGTTTGCATCAGGTAAAGAATCTGGTTTCAAGCGGAATTCCACCCGTTAAAAAAGTTATGCTAATGTGTTATAACATGGGCAATTTGCGGAAATATGGTGAACAGAATTCTATTTTGAATATTGAGGACATGCAAACTTACCTTAAAGAGAAGTTAGGTTCTTACCCGCTAAAAATGGATGTTGCCTTACCACTTTTTAGTTGGGCAGTGGTGTTTAGAAAAGAAAAATACGCAGGTATATCAAAGCGATTAAGTAAGCCTGAGCTTAGCGATAAGAAACTGTTTAAAAGGAGAGGAAACTCAATAATGTATGATTTGTTGGTTGATTATCCAAAAGCCGGACTGCGACAAGGAGACTTAGTAAGATGGGAAGAAATTTCTCAGGATGATTTGCTTGCAACATCAAAATTTTTATCCCGATATTTAAAGCCGGAAGAACGAAATCTCGTTTTCTATCATCTCGATACTGACCTTCTAAAAACATTTAAATATGACGATCTTCAAAAAGTTATCGATAATTTTTAGTGCCTTCGCTTTGGCATATTTCGGAGAAATTGCCGTGAATTTAGCCTGTGGTGGCGACATTGACCCTTATGACTACTACGTTTCGTATTTCCATAACAATACGCAAGGCGATGAATATTCTTCTTTTGCCTTTACCGAAATGGCTTATTTATACAGTGAAGATAATGTTGAGAACGAGGCAGATATAAACAGCAGGGAATGGGCAAAATATTTGGGTGTTAAACAAACAGATGTATATAAAGTAATGTACGCCGTTGATAGTGCTACAAGTGTAAAACTTACGACTTACAATGGCAAATCGATAAGTGAATTACCTGATAGCCTTCAAAAAAACACCTATTTATTAGCGTTGACGAAAAAGAAAGACGCTTTAAGTTACTATACTTTTGCTAAGAGTTGTGAACCTTTGGCAAGTTCGACATGGAGTGAGTGGGACCCGAAACCAAAAGATTCTGCAGCGATGGATAGCAAAGCAAAAGAAGCATTAACGCTAACTACTGCAGAAAAGGATGGCTTTTTGAAGTTACGCTATGCTTATCAATCAGCACGGATGTTTCATTATTCGGGTAACTATTCAGAATGCAAAACGGTTTATAAAAAATATATAGAACCTGTAAAAAGCAGCAGTGCAGTTAAAGGTTGGGGCGAAGCTTTGTATGCCGGGTCGATTAGGAAATTGGGTAATCCTGAAGAATCAGCTTATATTTTTTCGAAAGTTTTTGCAAGCAATCCTGAACGAAGGGTACAAGCTTATAAGAATTATTACTACACAAGTTCGCCGGTAAATGGTGCTTTAAGATATGCCCGCAACGATGATGAAAAAGCAAACATTTGGGCGATAAACGGTTTCGGCAACTCAGATTTTGATTTGGAAAGTTTGCATAAAGTTTATCAATATAATCCAAAAAGTTTACCAAACGGGGCGCTTTTAGTTCGCGAAATTAATAAATTGGAACAAGCGCTGATTACAGATAATGACATTGCAAAAATCGGCTACAATTATTATTTCTCTGATTACCAGAACAACAGAAAATATAAAGACAGTGTTCAAAATTTAAACCTTAAACATTTAACTCAGATCAGAAACTTTGCAGTAAAGCTTGCCGCCGAAAAAAAATATCCTCAACCCGAATTAGGTATATTAACTGCTGCCTATTTATCATGGATGGAAAATAAAGATCTTGTCGCCGCCAATTATCTAAAAACTTTAAACTCGGACAAGCTTCCTGAAAAACTTCAGAATCAATATCGGATTGTAGACTTACTAATTAAATCCAAAAACATACAAAAAGGCAATCCCTTTAACGAAAACGATTTAATGCCTGCACTCAAGTGGCTTGATGAAAAGCGCTTTGCCGAGAATAAAGACCAGGTTAAAGATCAAAACTACTATTACAATTGGGCAGGAAGTGCAAATAGTCGTTTCACGCTGACGACAAGAAATTTCTACCAACAAATTTTAGCGCCCGCATACATGAAAATGGGCGATACCGCCAAAGCAGCGCTAGCAATGGTTAAGGGCGATTTAAAATATCAAACACCAATTGATAATTCCTTGTTCAAAAACATGAGCTATCAAACCACATCTTTCTGGCAACAATACCTTACGCCGAAAAGCATGCAAAATATCGCCGCTTTTAAAAATGCAAAACCGGCAGATAATGTAAGCGGTTTACTCTCGAGAGCATTAAATCAGCTTAAAGATGATGATTTTTATGAGCTTTACGGCACAACATATTTACGTGCTCACCGCTACGATAAGGCTGTTCAAATGTTCAATAAGGTTTCACCGAAGTATAATAATTTCAGCCCTGAGAATTGGTATTCGAGTGAAGGGGAAACAAAGCTTTACGCCAATCCATTTATCGAAACCATTAACGATTACCCCAAAAAATATATTTCCGCTAAAGCTTCGATAACCAAAAAATCTTTCGCTGCCGAAATGCTTCGATTGCAAAAATTAACTGTAACCGATAAGAAAAATGCTGCACTTTACTATTACAAAATGGCAAATGCAGTTTATCAAACAGGTTATTATGGAAACAGTTGGTTTTTAATTAGCTATGATTGGTCTTCGTATGATAATAGCAGCGCTCCGAAATTCGGCTATGATGCAGACTACAAAAAAGCGCAAACAGCAAAGGCTTGGTATTTAAAAGCCAGGGCTTTAAGTGCTGATGCGAATTTTAAAGCAAAGTGTACTTTCATGCTCGCAAAATGTGCGCAAAAACAAATCATCATGAATTACAACACAGTTTCATTCAGTTACTACGATACTAGAGATGTTAAATTTCAAAACTTTTTAACTGCAAATTACCAAAATCCATATTTCAAAGAGTTGAAACTTAAATATGCTAAAACGCCTTTTTATGCGACTGCTTCGGGCGAATGCAGTTATATGAAGGATTTTATTACCGGCAAGTATTAAAGCTGAGGTCGAGAAACCAAAGCCACTTTGATGGTGTTGAGGTTGCTATTTTACATTTTAGCTTTCTGTTAATGCCTGGTATCATTACCGTGGTAAATACTTAGGTAACTTTCGTATCTCGAAACGGCAATATCACCATTATTAACAGCTTCAATAACCGCACAACCGGGTTCGTTAACGTGGCGACAATTGTTGAAACGGCAATCGTGAGAGGTTTTGAAAATCTCACGAAAAAAATGCCCGAGTTCTTCTTTTTCAATGTCGATTACACCCAATTCTCTTATCCCCGGGGTATCCACAATGAAACCGCCTTGAGGCAATTCGAACATTTCGGCAAAGGTGGTGGTGTGTTGCCCCTTATCGCTCCAATCAGAGACTTCTCCTGTGCGCAAATCTCGTTCGGGCAACAAAGCATTAATTAAGCTCGATTTTCCAACGCCTGAGTGACCTGAAATAAGTGTAATTTTATCAGTGATTAATTCCTGAATCTGCGGAATATTAATACCTTTCAAAGCCGAAACTTCATAACAAGGGTAACCGATAGTTTGGTAAATTTCTTTAAAATCTTGTAGAATTCGCAAGCCTTCTTTACTAAACAAATCGAGTTTATTAAATACCAAAACTGCAGGAACATCATATGCTTCGGCGGTAACTAAAAATCGATCTATAAAACCTAAAGAGGTTCTTGGCGAAGCCAAAGTAACCACCAAAATGGCCATATCAAGATTAGCGGCTAAAATTTGAGCTTGCTTGCTCAGGTTGATCGATTTGCGGATAATGTAATTTTTCCTCGGTAGTAATTCGTTAATCAAACCCTGATTGCTGTCTCGCTCTAAATCGAATTTCACACGGTCGCCAACCGCAACCGGATTAGTGGTTTTAATCCCCTTAATTCTGAATTTCCCCACAATACGGCAATTGTAACGCTCACCGTTATCGGCCAAAACGTTGTACCAACTTCCCGTAGATTTAATTACTAAGCCCTGCATATTTTACAACAAAGGTAAGAAAAGGATGGAAGATGCGAGCGGGAAAAATTACCAGTCGTGCTGTACATTTTATCCAGATGAAATATTGGTATGCTCGCGACCATCAGGTTTACAAAAGAAAGATCTTGCAATGAAACACAACTTTTCTGCAAGGGCTTATATCTTTTGTCATTTTGTTTTCGCAAATGGACTAAAGTAAAAAGGTTTCGAATCGCTCACAATAACGCCATTAATGTTATGCAGATTCTCTTATCTTCGCCTAAAACCTAAATGATGGAAAACTTCAAAATAATCGGCATCTCTACGGATACAACCAATCAAAACAATCAAGCGGCCACAGATTTAGGAAAACTTTGGCAAAAATTTTATTCGGACGAAATTTTCAATAAAATTCCCAATAAAGAAAGCGAAGATGTTTATGCCGTCTACACCGATTATGAAAGCGACTATACCGGCAAATACACAAGTATTATCGGGCAACGAGTAAATACGCTGGATCATATTCCCGATGGTATGGTTGGCAAAGAAATTACTAACGAAAAGCTGTTGAGGTATAAAGCAAAGGGTGAATTGCCAAGTGCCGTTGTTGAAATCTGGAAAGATATCTGGAAAAATGATATCGCCTTATACAGAACTTACAATGCAGATTTTGAGGTTTACGGAGCGAAATCTCAGCAAGGATCAGATTCGGAAGTAGAGATTTATATTGGAGTGAGGAGTTAGACTAAATCTTTAAATATAGGTTTTAAGCGATAAATTCCTTTTTTGAGTATTTATGGTTTTATAGTTACCATAATACCAACATTTGCTGCCTGAACGCCATAGACCGCAGCAGCAGCCGCGTGTTTTAATGCTTTTAACTTTTCTATTGAGTTCGGGTTTATCGTTTCGTATTTGATTATTGTTAAACCTATTCCACCACAAAAACCTCTGCCAAAGGATTAAAAAGATAGATCCGTTTATCATCTAAACAAACACAACGATAACGTTTTCGAATGCGTTCGCCTTTTTTAAATCTGCGACCATCTTTTATTTTAAAAATGGTATTTCCGGGCAATTGCTCTAAATGTAATGTATCTACTTTATCAGAATCATATTTTTTAAGGGCTCGCGACAGATGCAAATCTGAACAGCTAGACGCAGCAGGATTCGACATGTAATTGTCTATCGCCTTGTGAATATCCGCAGGAAAAATATTCATATCAAAAAATGGAACCATCATTCTTTGGAAGTTTTTCTTCCATTCTGAACCATGTGGTTTTACCTTGTTTTTGAAATCGTTCCAGGTAAGTAAATGCGCAAATTCATGAACCGTTGTAACTAAGAAAGCATAGTTATTTAAATTGAAATTTACAGAGATGCGATGGCCTTTGTCGCGGTACGGATGGCGGTAATCGCCAAGCTTTGTAGAGCGGGTTTTAGCGATTTTAAATTCGCATTGAAAATAATCTATCCACTTTGCAATTAGCGGCGCCGCCTCAACAGGCATATATTGCGCTAATAATTCAACTTTCTCCATTTAACCGCAAAGTTCGCAAAGTTTTTCGCAAAGAAACAAAGAAAACTTAAAAGCCATTGGCAACACGCTTTAAACCGTCTTTTAAACGGCTTACGTTGAAATTCATTAACAGCCCTAGTTTATAATTTACTAACTTCATATAGGTTAATGTTTGCGCCAAATGTACATCATTCAAGGTTTCAACGCTTTTCAATTCGAGCACTAATTTTTTTTCTACTAAAATATCGATTCTATAGCCACATTCGAGCTTTACTTCTTCGAAAATTAAAGGCATTACCTTTTCCTTTTCAACAAAAAATCCAGCTTTAGCTATTTTGTAAAATAAACATTCTTTATAGGCACTTTCTAATAAGCCTGGCCCTAACGCATTATGTACTTCAATAGCCAAACCTATTACAACTCTCGATAATTCATTCTCATCCATAATATTGAACCCAACTTTGTGTTCTTTGCGCCCTTTTTCTTCGTGTTCTTTGCGGTTAGGAAATGACCTATTCCTCTGATGGAAACAACGAGGCCAACACCAGCTTAATCTCCCCGAACGAATAATCTTTTCCTAAGAACTCTCTAATCGTAGCCATCGATTTTGTTTTCTGGCTTTCCACCGCATCGCTAATGTTTTTAATTTTATTAGGTTTAACCAATTTGGAAACATCAATTTGCTGGGTTGAAACATAATAAGCCAAATGCCCCTCAATGGTACCTGTAGAAAAGCCACGTTCCTTTGCAATTTCTTCAAGTGTTTTGCCTTGCTCATAAAGTTCGAAACTGATAAATTTCGTGTCGATTTTTGGTTCTTTCTTCTTCTTCTCAACAGCGGATTTCACTTTTAAAACCTGCCCCTTTAATTGAATTGCTTTTTGCAACTGCTGATTACGTTCTGAAGCATTTAAGAGCGCATCGGTATCTGCCTTGCTAAATTCTTTCCCATCGATGATTGCGAGTAATAAAGCCTTACTTTTATGCATTTTCTTTAACTGCTCGTAAACCAAAATCTCTAATTCCAGCAATTCAGTTAAATAAGTTTTTATGCCTTTTTCTTCCTTTACTTGTTCAATGTGGGCTAAAAATTTATCCGAAATACCTTTAACAAGGGGATTAAAATACTTCAAAGCCGCTTCTACACGCTTAGAAACATTAAAAAAAGTATGTTCGGTTTTTTCTGCAAACAGCCCTTTCAGTTGATTAATAAAAGTATCGGACGTAGCTGTAATTTTCTGAAAATCGGCATACAATTCCATTGTCCAATTATCATAGTGCTGCTTTGTCGATTTTTCGCTTTTATCAAAAGTTTGCAAATGCTCCTTTATATAATACCTGATTAAATTCAAATCGAAAGCCGCCAATAAATAAGTTCGAATAAAGTCGTAACTCTCTACACTAATTTGCTGAGTTAAAACCTCTGCAGGCTGTTTTGTACTCGAAAAATAGTGGATGTTCTGGTCTTGCTGCAAACCACTTTCACGCAGGTGGGAAGTTAGAACCAACCCTTTTAGCGATCGTAAACGAGAAAGCGCCACATAAGCCTGACCCGGCGCAAAGGCATCGCCAACATCAATAATAGCCTTATCGAAAGTTAAACCCTGACTTTTATGAACCGTAATTGCCCAAGCCAATTTTATCGGATATTGCACAAACGAACCCGCAACATTTTCTGCAATTTCATTTGTAGCCTCGTTGAGCTTATACTTTACGTTTTCCCATGTATATGGCGAAACCGAGATCACGGTATGTTCTTCAGGTAATTCGATTTCTATAACATCTTTTTCAATATGGTGCACAACACCAATTTTACCATTGTAATAACGCTTTTCGGCAGTCATATCATTCTTAATAAACATCACTTGCGCACCAACTTTCAGCTCCAAACTTTTCTCATTCGGGTAAGCATACTCGTTAAATTCACCCGTAACTTTTGCATCGAAAAAGTACGATTTGGTTTTTAGTTGTGTTAACCGCTCCCGATTAATGCCATCTGCCTTATTGTTATGCGTGGTTAAAGTGATGTAATTTTCATCTGCGGCAGGTTTAAAATCTTGCTTAAAATGTTGGCGAAGCAGCGCTGTATCTTCTGGTGTAATTTTATTGTTCCGCAGGTTGTTCAGCAAATCAATAAACACCGCATCATCCTGTCTATAAATTTTATCCAATTCGATGTAAACCGGTGGATTGTTTTGCAAAGCCAAAGCGTCAAAAAAATAAATGCTCTTATAAAAGCCGGCCATTACGTTCCACTCATCGTTTTTTACAACAGGCGGGAGCTGATGTAAATCGCCGATAAAAAGCAATTGAACGCCACCGAATGGCACATTTCTGTTTCTTCGTACATAACGCAATGCAAAATCAATCGCGTCGAGCATATCTGCCCGTAACATACTTACCTCATCAATAACCAACAGTTCCAATTCCTGTAACATCCGGCGTTTATTACCTTGCATATTCATGTGTTTTACAATCGTACGCGGCGTATTGAAGTTAAACGTGATGTTCTGATTCATAATATTCCCCGCAGCATCAGGAAAAAAGGCACCGAATGGCAACTGAAAAAGGGAGTGAATAGTAACCCCCGAAGCATTTATTGCCGCAATGCCAGTTGGCGCACAGATTACCGCCTTTTTGTGTGTTAACTTAATCAGTTTATGCAAAAAAGTCGTTTTTCCTGTTCCTGCTTTTCCGGTTAAAAAAACGTGCTTCGAAGTGTAATTGATAAATTTGGCTGCAATTTCTGCGGCCATAGAAGTTTCCTCTATTTGTGGCATCGGCAATAAGATTATAGTTTGCTTTAGTTCGGCGGGATAATTAAAGCTAACAATTTTAGCACAAAAATAGGTATGATTTTTAGTTTTAAGATAATAATTTTCAGTAAGCAGGTTTAACTATTTGGAAATGAATGCTCAGTTTTTCATTGGGAATAGCAGCCCCGCTGTTCGCTTTATCCCGATGAAAAATCGGGATGCCCGCTGCCATCAGGTTTATTTAACAAAGGTTTATTCCTTTTGGCCAATACCCATCGCTAAAAGACAGGAAACATTAAGCTGCGAAATTTAAAGTTTATATGGCGATGGGTTTTAAAACTAGCCCAAGAAACACGGGAAAAGTTGTTAAACCCGACAGTAATGAAAATACTTTTTGTTGTACCAACAAACCGCGTAGGTTTGGGTAACGCAAACAAAAAGATTATAATGGATGGCGGGACTACCGTTACCGAAGAACAACTGCAATTGCTTTTCTAAATACAATTTCTAAAATTTCAGCATTGGCAGAAAAGCTGTAACACTATTAAATATTAAACAATTAACTGGTTCAAACAGTTAACCAATTTTCTTATCTTTGCAGCCTGATGAAACAAAATTATTCAAATCTTATCGCTGTTAAATTCCTTTAACCAGGTTTCATCGCCATTTTTTTACCCAAAATTTTATTATGCTTAACCCTGAAATAGAAAAACGTAAAACCTTTGCCATTATTAGTCACCCCGATGCGGGCAAAACCACATTGACAGAAAAATTTCTGTTGTTTGGCGGTGCCATTAACACAGCTGGTGCGGTAAAACGGAACAAAGCGAACCAAAGCAATACTTCCGATTTTATGGAAATTGAGAAACAACGGGGTATCTCGGTTGCAACATCGGTAATGGGTTTTGAGTACAGCGGCAAGCGTATAAATATTTTGGATACGCCCGGTCACAAGGATTTTGCTGAAGATACTTACCGAACGCTTTCGGCTGTAGACAGTGTAATTTTGGTTGTAGACTGTGTGAAGGGTGTGGAGGAACAGACGGAAAAACTGATGTCGGTATGCCGTATGCGGAATACTCCGGTAATTATTTTCGTAAATAAAATGGACCGCGAGGGTAAAGAAGCCTACGATTTATTGGATGAAATTGAAGAAAAATTAAGCATCAGCTTGTGCCCACTTTCGTGGCCAATTGGGCAAGGACATACTTTTAAGGGTGTTTACAGCATTTACAATAAGCACTTAAATTTGTTCAATTCTGATAAAACTAAAGTTACTGATTCTGTAGTAGCGGCGAATGATTTGAACGACCCATCGTTATTAAACTACTTAAAGGAAAATGAAATTAACACATTGAAAGATGATGTTGAATTGGTTGACGGCATTTACGGAAAGATTGACAAAGATTTATATACTGAGGGTTTAGTTGCACCCGTGTTTTTCGGTAGCGCGATTAATAACTTTGGCATAAAAGAACTTTTGGATACGTTTATAGACATTGCGCCAAGCCCGCGACACCGTGAGGCTGAAGAGCGTGATGTATTGGTTGAGGAGAAAAATTTTAGTGGTTTTGTATTTAAAATTCACGCCAATTTAGATCCTAAACATCGGGATAGAATTGCTTTCCTGCGAATTTGCTCAGGGAAATTTGAGCGTAACAAGTTTTATTACCATACCCGCCAGGATAAGAAACTGAAATTCTCTAATCCTATGGATTTTATGGCGAACGAGAAAAGTATTGTTGAAGAGGCATGGCCGGGCGACGTTGTTGGCTTGTACGATAGTGGCAACTTCAAAATTGGCGATACCCTAACTGAGGGCGAAAAGCTGCAATTTAAAGGTATCCCAAGTTTCTCGCCATCTATTTTTAAAGAGGTAGAAAACATGGATCCGATGCGTACTAAACAGTTGGAAAAAGGCATTGAACAATTGACAGACGAAGGGGTTGCGCAGTTATTTGTGATGCAGCCGGGAAATAGAAAGGTGATTGGTGCAGTTGGAGAATTGCAGTTTGAGGTAATTAATTTCCGTTTAGAACATGAATATGGTGCTAAATGTCGTTTCCGTACATTAAGCTATACCCGTTCGAGCTGGGTAACCTCAACAGATAGAAAGAAATTAGATGAGTTTGTTAAACGTAAACAACAACACATCGGTTTCGATAAAGAGGCAAATCCTGTTTATTTGTCGGATAGCGATTATATGATAAACTTAACCAAACAAGATTACCCTGATATCGATTTCCATAAAACAAGTGAGTTTAAGAGCTAAGCCGACAAGGCTTACCAGCATTATCTTTGTTAAACAAAAACCCCATTTCAACAAATCGAAATGGGGTTTATAATCAAAATCTATTGATGCGAAACTTCAGCTAAATGTTCGCATTTTGGAGCGGGTAAAAAGTAATCACGTTTTTTAACTTTTTGTCTTTTGCTTTCCCTGTTGGATTGGTCACATTCAAAATACTGATATACTTTGTCGGGTCGCCGGTTGATTCAAAAATAATTACTTCTGCATAATTTGCCTCATTATTTAGCGAAGGTTGATCATTTAAAACTGCGAAATTACGGTTATTCAGTTCACTCAACAGCAACTCTTTATTTTCTACGACTGGAATGCGATTAATGGATTTACGCTTTAGCATCCAATTATCATTTAGCTCGGAATAAGGTTTGATTACCTGACCGTTTAAAACGGCGAAAATTATCCCGCCTAGAATCACAAAAAATTCGCCTGCCCAGATTACCCAAAGTAGTATTCCGCTAACGTTACCAGTACCTTTAATGCTGAAAGATCCAACTTCGTTAAGGTTTACAATTTCCTGAAAAAGAATGTTCGGGTGCGTAAAAAGGAAAAAGAAATCATTCATTAACACTTTAACATCGGCCGAATTAAGGTTAAAAGTAAAGCCTTTTATGCTGTATATTAAAGTATCAAAAAACACCCATTGTATATAAAAAGCAAGCAAACCGCAAAAAATAGCAATAACGGTTACAATTCTCTTGTTTCTAAGCTTCCCTATTTTGACACCCAAATCGATAAAGAAGCCCAAGCCCATGCCTAACAAGAATGCGATAATGGCGATAAACCAGATGTTGGGTATCAATCTGCCGAGAATGATATAAATTACCGGCAAAACTAATGATGCCAAAATACCAATGGCTAAGGTAGTAAGGACTGCCGACGGCGAAGCGTAGCCTTGAGGGGTATATTTGTTCTCCATGAAAGCGTTTAGATGAGATTTTTTATTTGAACACCCGAGCTAACTAATTGTTTGCCCGGGTGTTCAAATGTTTTATTTTAACTTGCTTAAAGCCGTTTTAATCCGAGGTAGCATGTCTTTAATATCCTGCAAGGTGCAAGCACCAACCGATGCCCTGAACCAAGGCATGCTGTGTTCATTTCCAAATGCTGAAAATGGAACCAATGCTGCTCCAGCTTCTTTAATTAAGTAGAAGTTTACATCTGCACTGTCTTTTAAAAGCTGACCATCTTCAGTAGTTTTTCCGATGTAATCGATTTTAATGGTGAGGTAAATTGCACCCATCGGCTCAACCGCATCAACACTAAAACCTTCATTTTTCAATTCATTAAAGCCATTGTAAAGTGCATTTAAGCTATCTCGAATTTGACCTTTAAAACTGGTTAAGAAAGTATCAACCTGCGTTTTATCATTAAAATAATTAGACATGGCAACCTGCTCGGCTTTTGGTGCCCAAGCACCCATGTGCCCAACCAAGGCTTTCATTCTGTTAACAATATCTTCAGGACCAAAACCCCAACCTACACGTACGCCTGTAGCGGCTAAACATTTCGAGCTGCCATCAACAAAAACCGTAAATTCACGCATTGCAGGGCGTAATGAAACCGGATTTACATGTTCCTTACCAAAAGTTAGAAGTGAATAAATCTGATCGTACATTAAATACAAAGGTTTTTCATCCGCTCCGCGTGATGCATTTTCTTCTAAAATAACATCGCATATCTCCGCTAAAGAATCTGCATCAAACATGGTTCCCGTTGGATTCAATGGTGAACAAAGCGCTAATAATGTTGCGCCTTTTAAATGTGGTTTCAATTGAGCTGCAGTTGGCATAAAGTTATGCGCTGCATCAGTTTCTACCGCAATTGCCTTTGCCGAAGTTAAGTGGCAATAGTGATTGTTATTCCATGATGGTGCAGGAAAAACAACTGTATCACCCGGATCAATTAAAGCTAAATAAGTAGCATAAATTAATGGGCGAGAACCGCCGGAAACCAAAATGCTGTTGGTGTTGTATTCCAAACCGAACCTATCTTTCAATAGCTCTGAAACGGTTTGTCTTAACGGCAAAACACCGTCGGCAGGTGGGTAATTCGTTTGATTTGCATGATATGCATCTACGATTCTAGCCTTTAACTCCGCTGGAATGGGATAGATGTTCGAATCAAAGTCGCCGATGGTTAAATTGGCGATTGAAGCGCCTTTGCGTTTCATTTCATTAACCTCGTTACCAATTTTTATAATTTCTGAGCCTATTAATGAACTGGCTAATACTGAAACTTTCATATATATTATTATTAGTCGCCTTACCCGTCAAACGGAGATATGAAACAATTACTGTCTTAGCAAATTAGGAAACCCATGCTTATAAGATTGCTTCGTACCTCGCAATGACGACTTAACGAATTAAATCTTCTGTTGCTTTATTCACTTTCTCAAAGCCAAATTGTGACAAAACTGCCTGCATTCCTGCAGAGATTTGCTCATTACAAAGATTGCCTATGCTTCCCTCGTGTGTGTGATGTATTTGGCCCGATGGTGCAAAAGTACCATTTTCTATTTGCTCGCCAACCATTTTATACGCTTCTCTAAATGGAACACCTTGCAAAGCTAAATCGTTAACCACCTCAACACTAAACAAGTAATCGTATTTCCTATCCTTTAAAATATCATCCTTTATGGTGATGTTCTGGAACATAAAGGTTGCAATTTCCAAACATTCGTTTAATGAGGTAATCGCTGGAAATAGATTTTCCTTCAACAGCTGCAAATCGCGATGATAGCCAGATGGAAGATTGGTAATCATCATTGCAATCTCGTTCGGCAAAGCCTGAATTTTATTGCAACGTGAGCGAATCAGTTCGAAAACATCAGGGTTTTTTTTGTGCGGCATAATGCTGGAACCTGTTGTTAACTCTGGCGGAAAACTGATAAAACCAAAGTTTTGATTAATAAATAAGCAAACGTCCATCGCCATTTTAGCTAAAGTTGCAGCAACAGCGCTCATCGCCTGGGCTAAAATTCTCTCTGTTTTTCCTCGACCCATTTGTGCATAAACCACATTATAGTTTAAGCTTTCAAAACCGAGTAATTGGGTGGTTAAAGTTCTGTTTAAAGGAAATGATGACCCATAACCTGCTGCAGAACCTAAAGGATTTTTATTGGTAATTTTCCATGCAGCAAGCATCAATTCCATATCATCGGCAAGGCTTTCGGCATAAGCACCAAACCATAAACCAAAAGATGATGGCATCGCGATTTGCAAATGCGTATAACCTGGCATTAACTTATCCTTGTGCGAATTGCTTAATTCGATAAGCAGATTAAACAAGGTTGATGTTTGGTTAACCATATCTTCAATGCAGGCACGGAAAAACAGCTTCAAATCAACCAAAACCTGATCATTACGCGAACGGCCGCTATGGATCTTTTTACCTGCCTCGCCGATACGTTGCGTTAACAACCATTCTACCTGCGAATGTACATCTTCAACCGTATCTTCAATAGTAAAGTTTCCGGCCTCAATTTCAGCGTAAATGTTTTTGAGCTCCCGCTGTACGGCTTTTAATTCGTCAGCTGTTAGCAGGTTTATCGTTTCCAACATTTGAGTGTGAGCCAAAGAGCCCAAAACATCAAATTTTGCCATTTGTAAATCCAGTTCGCGGTCTTTACCAACAGTAAAAGTTTCAACGAATTTATTTACATCTATATTTTTTTGCCAGATTTTCATAATCAAACTTCGTTATTGCGAGGCACGAAGCAATCCCCTTTTGTATGAAATAAAAATACTTTACGATTCCTCCGCATTAAGATTGCTTTGTGCCTCGCAACGATGTATTTATTGTATCACCGGTTTCAACATATTAACGTACCCCTCAACACCTTCAGCAACCTCTCTAACATATAGAAACTCATCTGCCATGTGTGAGCGACCAGAAAACCCTGGCCCACATTTTACAGATGGAATATCTAATAGCGCTTGATCTGATGTGGTTGGCGAGCCATAAGTGGTTTTGCCCAAAGCTATTCCTGCCTGTACTACTGGGTGGTTTTTATCAATAGACGATGGTTTCAAACGAATGGAACGAGGTGTAACATCGCAATCTACATGGGCTCTGATGATTTCTAAAACTTCCTCATTAGTGTAAGCATCGGTTACGCGAACATCAACTGTGAAAGTACAATTTGCCGGCACCACATTGTGCTGAGAACCAGCATTGATAATGGTAACCGTCATCTTCAGCGGACCGAAAACTTCCGATACTTTAGGAAACTGATAATTCCTGAACCACTCAATATCTTTCAGCGCTTTGTAAATTGCGTTTTCGCCCTCTTCCCTAGCCGCGTGACCAGCTTTACCATGAGAAACACAATCGATTACCAACAACCCACGTTCTGCAATGGCTAAATTCATTTCTGTTGGCTCGCCAACAATCCCAAATTCTAACTCACCTAAATCTGGCAATACCAGTTCCAAGCCATTGTTGCCAGAAATTTCTTCTTCCGCAGTTGCGGCCAAACAGATGTTATATTTTAAATTCTCTTGCTCGTAATAATACAAAAACGCACCGATTAACGAAACCAGGCAACCGCCTGCGTCATTACTTCCTAATCCGAATAATTTATCACCTTCAATAGCAGCATCGTAAGGATCACGAGTATAGCCAGAGTTTGGCTTAACGGTATCGTGGTGAGAGTTTAACAAAACGGTGGGTTTACTTGCATCGAAATGCTTGTTGTAAGCCCAAATATTATTCATTTTGCGCTGAATTTTAACGCCTCTCTCCTCTAAAAACTGACCAATTAAATTCGCGGTTCTGTCTTCTTCTTTGCTAAAAGACTGAATGCGGATCAACTGCCGCAATAAATCAAGACTTTCTTTTTGTATATTTTCTAACAACATAGTATCAAGTATTTAGTATTGAGTATCGAGATGTGGGGCCTAAACCCTAAACCTTTTACCATATACCTTTAACCCTCTTTAGTGTACAAATTCCCTGCTTTTAAAGCCGATAATTTTATCCCTTTTATTAATGATGAACTAAAGCCATTGTGCTCCATTTCGTTTAAACCGGCAATGGTACAACCTTTCGGCGAAGTTACCTTATCTATTTCTGATTCTGGGTGTGTGCCATGTAATAAAAGCAAATCAGCTGCTCCCTTAGCAGTTTGAACCGCCATTTTAAGTGCTTCATCTGCATGAAAACCAATTTCTACACCACCTTGTGAGGCCGCTCTGATCGCCCTCAAAAAGAAGGCAATGCCACAGGCACAAAGCGCCGTTGCCGAAGTCATTAAATCTTCATTTATTTTTACCACTGAGCCAACTGTTTCAAACATTTTAGTAACATCCGCAATATTTTCTGCAGACGCATTATCACTCGCCATACAAGTCATTGATTGCCCGATGGCGATTGCTGTATTTGGCATTACCCGAATAACTTCAATATCATCGCCCAGTTTCTCACGTACCGCAGCACAACTTACACCCGAAATTACGGAAATGACTAAGTGCTTTGCCGGGTTAACGGACGCATTAATTTCGTCTAAAACTGTGTTTAGTTGTTGAGGCAAAACAGCAAGAATAATCACATCAGCATTCGCTACCGCCTCTTTGTTATTATTGCTCACTAAAAATCCGGCTTCCGCGAAAGATTTCAAGTGGTCTATATTTCTTCGGGTAAGCGTGATATCGGCCGCCTCCGCAAAATCGGCCTTGACCAAGCCCTTTGCTAAAGATAAACCTATATTTCCACTACCAATTATGGCTATTTTTTTCATGTGGTTCGTTTTATTTGCTTCAGTTAGTTAAACTGATTTTTATTTTTTGAAAAGCATTTCAGTTTTTCGATCAATTTTAGTTATGCTATTTCAGTGCGGTATTGCGAGGCACGAAGCAATCCTAATACATTATATTAGTAGCGGCAGTTTTAAGATTGCTTCGTACCCCGAAATGACGGAGCGGCGAAACATATCACTTTAACATCCAATCCCGTCCTACGGCTACACTCCGAAACACGGAGTAAGTGCTCTAAAATGACAGAATTTGGGTGCAAAAACCTTTCGCCTTAAACCTTCAACCCCCTACCTTATTTTAGCATCTTCGTCCCGAAAGTCCCATCTGCAAGTTCTCCTAATTCATCGGCTTTGCCAATATAAACTGCAGAAACACCTTTTTTAATCGCCTCAAAAGCATTATGCAGTTTTGGGATCATTCCACCCTGTACCGTTCCGTCAGCTTTCAAGCCGTCAAATTCATGCACTTTGATTTCTCTGACAACAGAATCATCATCATTTACATCTTTCAAAACGCCCTTTTTTTCAAAGCAATATACCAAACGTGTCTCATATAAAGTGGACATTGCAACTGCAACAGCCGATGCAATGGTATCTGCATTGGTATTTAATAATTGTGTATCTCCATCATGTGTAATTGCACATAAAACAGGCACTAAACCTACTGCTAATAAGCTATCTAAAGTTACTGCAGATACAGAATGCTCATCCAAGTCGCCAACAAATCCGTAATCAATTTCGTTTACAGGGCGTTTTTTAGCTTTTATAATATTTCCATCCGCACCGGTTAAACCAATTGCATTGCTGCCTTTAGCCTGTAACTGGGCCACCATGTTTTTGTTGATTAAACCGGCATACACCATTGTAACAATGCGCAAGGTTTCAATGTCCGTAATCCGACGGCCTTCAACCATTTTAGCTTCAACACCCAGGCTTTCGCCCAATTCTGTTGCAATTTTGCCCCCACCATGAACCAAAATTTTATCGCCCGGTAAAGCCGTAAAGTTTAATAAAAACTGATGTAAGTTTTCAGAGTTATCGATTACGTTGCCACCGATTTTTATGATCGTAAGTTGTTTCATATATGTGTTATGAGTTGCCGGTTGCCAGTTACATGTTTAGGCACTTATATCGGCGACATGTAACAGGTAGCCCACAACAGATTATTTCATTTCTTCCAACATTGCTTTAATAACAGCTTGTGCTGCCCACAAACGATTGCCCGCTTCATGGATAACTAATGAATTTGGTCCATCCAAAATTTCTGAAGATAATTCCAAATCACGGCGAACAGGCAAACAGTGCATTACTTTTGCATCGTTGGTGAACTTCAGTTTTTCATTGTTCATCATCCAGCCATCAGGATAGGTTAAAACTTTACCATATTCTTTATAACTACTCCAATTTTTCACGTAAACGTAATCAGCGCCAGCTAAAGCTTCTTCTATATTATATTGAATATCTGCACCAGGCGTAAATTCTTCGGCGAGTTCATAACCTTCCGGCTGTGCGAGGGTGAAATCAATCATTCCCTCCGCTTGCGCTTTGCACATCCACTCTGCAAATGAATTGGGAACAGCTTGGGGCAATGCCTTTACATGAGGTGCCCAAGCCAAAACTACCTTTGGTTTACGCCCGTCGGGCTTTTTAATCCATGTTTCGTGGATGGTAATGATATCTGCAAAACTTTGTAGCGGGTGACGCGTAGCACTTTCTAAACTTACCACGGGCACGGCGCAATATTTAACAAACTTGTTAAAAAAATCTTCGCTGTAATCCTCCTCGCGGTTGTTTAGTTTCGGGAAAGAACGCAAGCCCAATATATCGCAATACTGACCCATTACGGCCGCAGCTTCACGAATATGTTCTACTGTTGAGCCGTTCATGACCACGCCATCCTGAGTTTCTAAAGCCCAACCCTCTTTATCCAGATTCATGACCATCACATTCATGCCCAAATTTAAAGCTGCTTTTTGCGTGCTTAATCGGGTACGCAAACTGGGGTTCATAAAAACCAATCCCAAAGTTTTGTTTTTACCCAAACTTTGGTGCGCATAAGGGTTAGCCTTTAGTTCAAGCGCATCTTTTACAAATTGTTTGATGCTCGGAACATCGTGTACGGAAGTGAATAACTTCATATTTTTATGGTTTAAGGTTTGAGGTGTAGGTTTAAGGTTTTCCTGCACCACCTCTTAAAAATTTCGAAAAAGAAATTAGCATTGCTCTAACTTCGTATCTGGTCGTTATTGCGAGGCACGAAGCAATCTTACAACTATGGGTAAGTTTTCATCCGCATTACAATTGCCTCGTGCCTCGCACTGACGAGTATATTATATTATTTCACCAACTTTCTAAAAGCTGCCAGAAATTCGTCAGCATTTTCTTTTGTTAAATTTAAAGCCGGCAACAAGCGAATTACGTTTGGTTTTGCTTCGCCGGTGAAAATATGGTATGTAAATAATAATTCTTTTTTAACATGGGCAAGTGCTTCAGGTAATTCAATTCCAATCATCAACCCACGACCGCGAACTTCTATAATTTGCTCAAATTTCTTTAGTTCGGTAATTAAATAGTTTCCAATCTCTTCAGCGTTCTTCATCAGATTATCTTTTTCCATAACTTCCAAGACAGATAAAGCTGCGGCGCAAGCTAAATGATTCCCTCCGAAGGTTGTTCCCAATTCGCCATGCCAAGGTTTAAATTTCGGCGCAATGGAAATTCCTGCTACCGGAAAGCCGTTACCCATTCCTTTCGCCATCGTGTAAACATCAGCCTCAACGCCCGAATAATCGTGCGAATAAAACAATCCTGTTCTACCATAACCGCACTGAACTGAATCGGCAATGTAAACCGCATTGTACTCATCACAAAGAGAGCGGATTTTCTGCAGGAAACTTTTTGAGGCTTCTTTGATTCCGCCAACACCTTGGATTCCTTCAATAATTACAGCTGAAATTTCATCGCCTTGCGATTTAAAAGTTTCTTCTAAAGCTACTTCATTATTAAAAGGCAAGAAGATTACATTCTCAGTTTGGTTAACCGGAGCCACAATTTTTGGATTATCAGTTACCGCTACTGCCAAAGAAGTACGTCCATGGAATGCGCCGGTAAAAGCAACCACTTTTTTTCTGCCATTATAAAATGAGGCCAGTTTTAAAGCATTTTCATTGGCTTCTGCACCTGAATTAACCAAAAATAACTGGAAATCTTTTTTGCCCGAAACCTGACCCAATTTCTCTGCCAATTGAGTTTGCAACGGGATTTTAACTGAATTAGAATAGAAACCAACCTTGTTCAATTGGTCAGTTAAACGACTTACATAATGCGGATTGGTATGTCCAATCGAAATTACTGCGTGACCGCCATATAAATCTAAATATTTTTGTTCGTTAGCATCCCAAACATTGCTGCCAGCTGCTTTTGTAATTTCTATATCGTTAAGAGGGTATACGTCGAATAAGTTCATTTTTTTTAAGGTTAAAGACCAAAGAGTAAAGACTAAAGCTTCCCGCAATATTTTATATAGCTGCAAGCCTAATCAATAGTTTTTAATCCATGGGTGATTATGGTCGCAAATGTTTAATTAAGCCGATTAACATAGATTTAACTTCGCCAGCCATTTTACAAATTTCTAAATATTTGCTTTCTTCCAGATATTCTAAATCTTTAGCAAGAAAACAAGCATATTCCATTTCTTGAACTGAGCCTAATGCATTATCAAGAAAGTGAGCGAAATCTTTTTCTGTACGCCGACCTGCTCCCTCAACTATGTTTAGGGGGACAGAATAAGCCGCTCTTTTTACTTGACTATGCAAATCATACTTTTCATGAGCGGGAAATGCAGGTAAAATAACTTTGTAAACATGCAAAACCATCAAATGTGATTTCTTCCAAACGTCTAATTTTTGATAGTCTCTCATTTTTGAACTTACAATAATTAATCTATCTAATAGCATTACGCTATCTTCGCTTTAGTCTTTGGTCTTTCAGCTTTGGTCTAAAAATAAGCTGCCTTCAGCTTCAAACCAAAATTTTCTTCCAAGCCAAACATTAAGTTCATGTTTTGAACTGCTTGTCCGCTGGCTCCTTTTAAGAGGTTGTCGATTGTGCTGATGATAAATAATTTATTACCGTGTTTTTCTACATGGATTAATGCTTTATTGGTATTTACAACCTGTTTTAAATCGATGTTTTTCCGACTTACGTGGGTAAAAGGATGATCACTATAATAATCTTCGTAAATAGCTTGAGCTTCTTCTAAAGATAAATCGCTTTCTAAATACATTGATGCTAAAATCCCTCTGGTAAATGCCCCACGTTGTGGGATGAAATTCAAAGCCTCAGAAATTGAAGGCTGAAGCTGAGCTAAACTTTCTCCAATCTCATTTAAGTGTTGATGCTCGAAAGCCTTATAAATAGAAAGATTATTATTTCTCCAGCTAAAATGCGAAGTAGTTGATAGGCTTTGTCCTGCACCAGTAGAACCTGTCGTTGCGTTGATGTGAACTTCACTTTTAAGCAATCCTTTAGCAGCTAATGGCAACAAACCTAATTGGATACAAGTTGCAAAACAACCTGGATTGGCAGTATTTTTCGCTGTTTTAATTTGATCACGATTTAATTCCGGCAACCCGTAGACAAACTCACGTTTCTCAAATTTAGCATTTGCAGCTAGCCTAAAATCTTGTGATAAATCGATGATTTTAATATCTTCATTAATAGGATTTGCTGCTAAAAATTTCTTTGCATCTCCGTGGCCTACACAAAGAAAAAGTACAGCCCCTTCCAAACCTCCCCCAGAAGGGGAGGCTTCAAAAAGTTCATCAAAATTTACGCTATCAGTAAATCTCAAATCCGTATCGCCGATTAAATCAGTATGCACATCCGAAACTAAATTCCCAGAGTTGCTTGTGCTATTTACGAAAGCAATTTCCACGCTTGGGTGATTAACCAGAATACGTAGCATTTCGCCGCCAGTATAACCTGCACCGCCAATAATTCCGGCTTTTATTTTTTTACTATTCACAATCTGTTCTATCATTTTGGGTTGATGGATAAGAGAAAAGTATAAATTCTAAATCCTGATTTGTTTCATTCGAGATTTTATGCTTGTCGCCTGCTTTTATTTGCAAGCCGTTATTTGCATCGATCATAATCGTTTCTCCTTCGAGTAAAAATGTTGCTTGGCCTTTCAAAATATAGAAAAACTGCTCAGCATAGGTGTGAAAATGCAATCTTTCTGAGGTATGAGCAGGCATCAATTCTTGTTTAATAGCTGCATCAGCTTTGCTCACAAAATTCCATCCATCACAATTATCACCCCATTTATAATGGTTTAAGCAATTGTATTTTGATAGGGTTTTACTCATTTCTATAACTTCTAATCCGTCGAGAAGCTCAGGATGACAACATTTAAGGAGATTGCTTCCTCGTTCCTCCTCGCAATGACGAGAAGCGAAGAGCCTTTCTCGTTCGACCTTTAGCCCTCTACCTCGTTATTTACTTTATGCCAAATCATCACTTGGTTACCGAAAATTTTAGAGAAACCTTTAACATCTTCTCCACTCCAGGCATTGTTCATTTCGCCATAGCTCCCAAATTTATTACTCATTAAATCGTGGTTCGATTCGATACCGATAATCTGGAAACGATAAGGCAATAACTCGACAAAAACCTTTCCGCTTACAACCTTTTGCGTATCAGCTAAAAAGGCCTCAATGTTCCGCATAACCGGGTCGTGGAATTGGCCTTCGTGTAACCAGTTGCCATAAAAAGAAGACAATTGTTCTTTCCAGCTCAACTGCCATTTCGTTAACGTGTGTTTTTCTAAAGTGTGATGCGCTTTGATGATGATAATCGGACCGGCCGCTTCGAAACCAACGCGACCTTTAATACCGATAATCGTATCGCCCACATGAATGTCGCGACCAATACCGAATGGTTGAGCAATGGCTTGCAACTTTTGAATCGCTCTAACAGGCTCCAAAGTTTCGCCATCTATAGCAACAAGCTCACCCTTTTCGAACGTTAACTCCAGCTTACGGGATTTTGTTTCCGAAACCTGAGTAGGCCAAGCGCTTTCAGGTAAGGTTTCGTTTGATGTTAAGGTTTCTTTACCACCTACTGAAGTTCCCCATAAACCCTTGTTAATTGAATACCTTGCTTTTTCAGCACTATACTCAACCCCGTGTTCAGCTAAATATTCTATTTCCGCTTCGCGGGACAACTTCAAATCTCTGATTGGCGTAATAATCTCGACATCAGGAATAATGATATTAAAAATCATATCAAAACGCACTTGATCATTACCTGCGCCGGTGCTTCCATGAGCCACATAATCAGCGCCTATTTTCTTAACATAATTGGCAATTGCTGTGGCCTGGCTAACGCGTTCTGCACTTACAGAAAGTGGATAAGTTGCGTTTTTTAATACATTACCGAAGATTAAGTATTTAATGCAACCGTCATAATAATCCTCCTTTTCATCTACCACAGCGTGAGATTTTACCCCTAAAGCATAAGCCCTTTTCTCGATTTCCTGTAACTCTTCATCAGAGAAACCGCCCGTATTTACAATTACCGAGTGAACTTCTAAGCCACGATCTTGAGCCAGATAAATACAACAAAATGAGGTATCAAGACCTCCGCTAAAGGCTAAAACAACTTTCTTCTTCATTACTTATTAAATAACAGGGTAAATAAAAACATCAATACTTTGAAGCCAGATTTTGGCTTAGGCTTAACAACCAAACGTTGTTTAATGCGCATAAAGCGCTCATATAATTTGGGCTTCTTTTGCAACTCTTCGGCAAATTTTTTGGCTGCGTCGTGCTTTTGAGTGGCAGGATCGTAAAGCATGGCAGTACACATGCAGTTTTTACGTTCCTTCATTTTCAAAATCTCGAAGTTTACACAGCTTTGGCAGCCTTTCCAAAATTCCTCATCCTGCGTTAATTCAGAATAGGTAACTGGTTCGTAGCCCAAATCTGAATTGATTTTCATTACAGCCAAACCGGTGGTTAAGCCAAAAATCTTCGCTTTAGGATATAAGGCTCTCGATAATTCGAAAACCTTCTCTTTTATGGCGTGTGCTAAACCTGCTTTTCTAAATTCAGGCGAAACAATTAAGCCCGAGTTGGCAACGAATTGCCCGTGGCTCCAGGTTTCTATATAACAAAAGCCGGCCCAACGACCGTCTTTATGAAACGCAATAACGGCTTTGCCTTCCAGCATTTTATTTGCAACATAGTCAGGAGAACGTTTTGCAATGCCCGTACCACGTGCTTTAGCAGATTCGGCCATCTCGGTTACAATTTGTTCTGCAAATACACGATGTTCAGGAAGTGCGACCTGCACTATAAATTCGTTAATATCCATTCGTTTTCTAACGAAAAATTATAAGTATTCTTGTTAATTG
>Ga0308164_10001206_pt1 | contig 31810 bp, 25 predicted proteins | sample PhyTR2_FD_201031 | JGI IMG/M metagenome (GOLD analysis project Ga0308164, IMG submission 201031) | Phyllosphere microbial communities from UC Gill Tract Community Farm, Albany, California, United States - DLSLT.R2 | ecosystem: Host-associated > Plants > Phyllosphere > Unclassified | place: USA... | reverse complement strand
GTGGTTGATGAAGAAATGCTGCGCACCATCGGCTTCGCCGGCGCCGACTTGTTTCGCGACCAGGCCAAGCAAAACGCGCTGTCGAACAAAAAAACCGGCATTCTTTTTGACAACATCATTGTCAAGCGGATGGAGGAAGAATCTGACGGTGCCAGGAAGCAGGTCTATCTGGTAACGGTTCGAAACGGGAATGCAGCTTCGAACGGCGCCTATTACTGGCGCTGGGTCGAGAACGGGCACAAGTTCGTTCCGAAAAATACGACGGTCAGCAAACGCACCGGCCGCACGATCGGCTGGGCGGCGCACCGGCGCGCGGCAGAGCTTGAGTACGGAAACAAGCGAACTCGGGCATATCCGTTCATGCGGCCTGCTTATGAAATGAAGAAGCAAGAGGCGGTCGACCTCATGACGCGCACGCTGGCCGAGCAAATGGCAAGGAACACACGATGACACCGCACGAGCAAATTTTCCAGGTGCTGGGCGACCTGGTCAATGGCCGGGTTTTTCCCGGGATCGCGGAACCTGAGACGCAGACGCCGTATATCACCTACCAAATTATCGGCGGCCCCCCAATCAATTTCGTAACCGGTGAACGCCCGAGCAAGCGCTTCACGCGCGTGCAGATCAACACGTGGGCTGCGACATCCGTCGAAGCGTCGCAGGTGGCTATGCAAGCCGAAGACGCGATCCGAGCGTCACGAGCCCTGCAGGTCGAGGTGCTGACCACCGCGGCTGACACATACGATGCGGAATATCGCGGAGCCGTGCAGGAATTCATGCTGTTCTGCTGACCCCACCAGTTTCATTCCCAGCCGCCCCGAAAAATCGCAGGCGGCTTTTTCTTTGCCCGAACGGGCGCAACGGCCCGGAAACGGGCCTCTTCACTGAAAGGCCCTTCAATGGCACTCTCGCTCCCGACCGGTACCGCATACGCAATCGCTACCATCTACGCCGCTGCAGTCAACGTCACGGCCGCATCGAACGCAACGGAAACGGTCCTCGCCACCGCAGCAAATACCTTCGCCGCCGGCGACTACCTCGAGTATGTCGGCGGCTGGAGCCGCATGACCAATCGCGTGTTCCGTGCCAAGGCCGCGACTGGTACCTCGGTCACCCTGGAAGGCATGGACACCACCGAGGTGAACCTCTTCCCGGCCGGCATGGGCTCCGGCGCGCTGCGCAAAATCACTAACTGGGTTCCGATCCAGCAGGTGTTGACGGCCGAGCCGTCCGGTGGCGATCCGAAGTACGTCGCAGTCAGCCTGATGGAAAACGAGAACGACATCAACCTGCCTGACGGTTACAACGCGCAGAGTCTTGCGCTGACGATCGCGGACGACCCGCTGCTGCCACACCACGGCGCGATGAAGAAGATCGCGGACTCGCGCAAGATTGCCGCTATCCGCGCCGACCTGCCGAGCGGCAGCAAAATCCTGTTCAACGGTTACATCTCGTTCGACGAGACGCCGAGCATGGCCAAGGGCAACGTCATGGCAGTCAAAGGCGGCTGCGCGCTGCAGAACCGCCCGGTCCGCTACGCCGCGTAACAAGTTTTGCCAGCTTGCATTTGCAGGCTTTTCCCAGCCGCGAGGTCGCCCCTCGCGGTTTTTTTATACCCATCTGAAAGATAAAAATCATGGCAACCAAAGCAAACAAAATCGTCCTCGGCAAACGTCCAACCGGCTTCAAGAAAGAAGTGAAGTGCACGATGCTGGACGGTTCGACCGGCTGTATGGAAGTGACCTACAAGTACCGCAGTCGTTCGGAACTGGCGGAGCTGACCGACAAGTTCCAGGCCACGCTGAAAGACGAAGCGAACGTCGAGATCGAGCGTTTCAAGGCTGCTGTCGAGAAAGTCAAGGCTGCAGGTGAAACGATCCCCGAATTCACGCTGACCCAGGCCGATATCGTGGCGCGCCAGGCGAAGGTGCTGGTTGACTACATCCTCGCGATCGTGGACGCCTGGAACCTCGACGCCGACTTCGACCGCGATGGCGTGGCCGAGCTCATCGATACGCTGCCGGCCATGGCCGAAGCGATCAAGGAAGATTATCGCGCTGCGATCAACGAAGGCCGCCTGGGAAACTAAAGGCGATCGCCGAATCCATTTACAAGCCAGGTCTTTCAAAAAAGGATCTGGCTGAAATGGAGGCGGCGTGCCTCACGCCTGAAGACTTCCCGGATGAAGACGTGGAGGTCTGGCCGGAGAACTGGGGCGCCTACGTGCTGTTTTCGTACATGCGCACGCAGTGGCGGGCTGGTGGCATGGGCATCATCGGTCTCGACTACGGCCCGCTGCATCGCAAGATGGATCGGATGAATCTGTCGGCCGAAGATTATGACGACCTCGAGGGAGACATACAGACGATGGAATATGCGGCGCTCGGCGCCATGCACGACCGAGGCGACTAAAAAAACACCAATCAGCCTTGAACGCTCATGCGACAGGGCTTCTTTTATTCAGGGCTCGCCATGACCGATATCGTCAACAACGCAACAATTCGGGTGGTAGCTGATGCCTCGGGCGTCGAAGCTGGGCTGCGCCCGGCGATCGATGCAGCGCAGCGCGCTGGCCAGGCGATCACGCAATCGGGTGCCAGCGCCGCCGGCGCCGCGCGCAGTGTCGAATATGCACAGCGCAACATCATCGCGTCGATCCAGCGCACCACGATGGCCATGGAGTCGGGCGGCCGCACCACGGCTGCTTATTACGAAGCTCAGGCGCGCCAGCGCAACGTCGATCCTGCCGCGCTGACTCCGTACTTGAATCAGCTGCGCGCGGTCGAGGCGGCGCAGACGCAGGCGACCGAATCGACGCGTGCCCAAGCTGTGGCCGCTCGCGAGCTTGCCCAGGCCCAGGCCAACAAGGAATCCTTTCTGGCCAGCCTGCGCGAGCAGATTGCACTATTCGGCAAGTCGACTGAAGAGGTCCTGCGATACCGCGCGGCCCAGGCCGGTGCATCGCAGGAAGCCGCCCAGCTGATCCTTCAACTGCAGAACATGCGCGCAGCGCAGGAGCAGGTCGAGGCGTCGGGGCGCGCTGCGGCGCTGGCGCAGCGTGAGGCTGCTCATGCTGACGCATCTCGCAATGCCTTCCTGCAGGGCCTGCGCGAACAGATCGCGCTGTTTGGGCTCTCGACCGATGAAGTTCATCGCTACCGCGCGGCGCAAGTTGGCGCGGCCGGCGCAGCCGATCCACTGATCGCAAAGCTGCGCGACCTGCGATTGGCGCAGGAGCAGGCCACCTACGGCGAGCGCATGCTGGCGCAGGCCCAGCGCGAAGCTGCTCAAGCGCGCGCTGGCCAGGATTCGTTCCTGAAGGGTTTGGAGAACCAGGCTCAGGCGATCGGCAAGACGCGCATCGAGCTGCTCGAGTTGCAAGCTGCGCAGATGGGCGTGACGACCCGGGCCAAACCGTTCATCGATCAGCTGCGCGCGGCAGATCAAGCTCTGCAGGGCGGCGGCATGTCGGCGGCGGCAATGAACGCTGCGATGCGTAACGTGCCTGCGCAAATGACGGACATCATTGTCAGCTTGCAGGGTGGCCAAGCACCGCTGACCGTATTGCTCCAGCAGGGCGGTCAATTGAAGGATATGTTCGGCGGGATCGTACCGGCTGCGAAAGCACTGGGCGGCGCGGTGCTGGGCTTGATCAATCCGTACACCGTCACGGCCGCAGTGGTGGCCACGGGTGCACTGGCATTCAAGTCCGGCTACGACGAGTCGCTCAAGTACTCGCGCGCGTTGATTATGACAGGCAACATTGCCGGCACCACTGCCGGACAGATGTCTGACATGGCTAACAACATGGAATTGATCAACGGGTCGCAGGCTGCGTCCGCCAAGGCATTGACGGTTCTGGCCAGCACCGGCGCGATCGCAGGGACAAACCTGGAAAGGTTTGGCACCGTCGCCGTCGACGCACAGCGCATTCTTGGCCGGAGCGTCGAGGATACAGCGAAGGAATTTGCTGCCCTGGGCAAGGATCCGCTCACCGCGCTTCGCGCCATGGGCGATCAATACGGCTTCGTGACGACTGAGACCTACCGCGCTGTCAAAGCGGCGCAGGACCAGGGGCGCATGATCGAGGCGGCGAACATTGCGCAAAACGCCTACGCCAACGGCGTTGCCGGCCAGAAGGATAAGGTGCTTGCGACGCTTTCATCCTGGGAGCGTGGCTGGATCAATCTGAAAAGATTACCTGGTGAAGCTTGGGATGCGGTTGTCGAATTTGCGGGCGGCCGTGTCGAAGGACCGAATCAGCAGATGGCCGCGCTCGATGCGCAAAGTAAGGAAATGGAGTCGCGCATTGAGCGCCTCAAGCGCATCGGGAAGTCGCGCTCCGGTGAGGCCTATGATCCATCGAAAGACCGCGACGTGCTGGCTGAGCAGGCGCTGCTGGCGGCGAATCAGCGCACGATCGAGGGGATCAACAAGAAGGCGGCTGCATCGAAAAAGGCAGGCGAGGAACAGGCCGCGGCGGCCAAACTCCAGGCGCTGGAGCGAGAGTGGGAAGACAAGCGCAAGGTAATGCTGACCCGCGCGCAACAGCGCGACATGGCGCTCGCTGCAGCTCAGACGCAAGGCCGAGAGGTTGGTGCGTCGGAGGAAGCAATTCAGGACCGCCTCAAGGTGATTCGTCGCGAGTACAACGATGTCTACGTCGCCGGCATCGACAATAGCATCACCGCGCTGCGCAAGCGCGGAGAGGTCGAGGATCTGCTGTCACAGCGAGCACTGGATCAAATCCAAGCTCAGCGCGATGCAGGATTGATTTCTGAGGAAGATGCGCTGCGCCAGACAGCTACGAAGCAGCTTGCTGATATGGATCGTGTGGAGGCGGGACTTCGTCGCCAACTTGCGCTGACCAGCTCGAAGATTGGCAGCCAGCAGCAACAGATCGATATCGAAGGGCAGATCTCGAAGATTGGTGTCGAACGGGTCGACCGCAGTATCCAGCTCGAGAATGACTTGGCGGCGGCGCAGCGCAACCGAGCGCAGGAAAGCGCTGGACTGTACATGCAGGGCGTCGTATCGGCCGACGCTGAACTGAGCAGCATCACCGCCCAGGTCGAGGCACAGCACAAGGCGAACGCGGAAATCGGGCTTAGCGCGACCGCCTTGGCCGAACTGCAGATGGAACGATTGAATGATGCTGCAGCGCTGAAGGACCAGACCGCTGCGGCGCTGGATGCGCTCGAGCCAGGTAACGCTTTGGCTGAGCGGTATCGGCGCCAGGCCGAAGAGCTGCGAAATCTGGCCGCGGCGAAGCGCGAAGGTTCGGTGAAACAGGATGCATCCGAAGCCAGCAAAAAGGCGCTCGATGAGCTGAACCAGTTCCTCGATCCGGCGCGCGCTGAAACGTTCGGGGATGCGCTGCGAGCAGCGTTCGGCGGCGCGGGTGATGCGATCTCGAAAATGACAGCATCGCTCGATGGTTTCGGCCGTCGTCAAGAGCAAATTGCCAAACAGCGTGCGACAGCGGAAGCGCAGCGCGGCACGAAGGATTTCGACGAGATCAAATACCTGAAGACAATTCTGGAACTGAACGAGCGGGATACGAAAAACCGCCTCTCGGGGTACGGGGCAATGGCCGGGGCTGCTGCTGGTTTCTTCGACGAGCAGAGCAAGGGCTATAAGTCGCTGCAAGCTGTGTCACAGGTATTTCACGCTGCCGAATTGGCAATGACCCTGGCCGAGCTGGTGCCGAAGGGTATCGCCGCGGTGCTGAACCAAGGCGCCGGCGATCCGTATTCGGCACCAGCGCGAATGGCAGCAATGGCGGCGATCGTGGTGGGCTTGGGTGTGGCCATTGGCAGTGTCTCGGGTGGTGGCGTCAGCCTGAGCGAGTCACGCCAAAAGGCGCAGGGCCGCGGTTCGGTTCTCGGCTCCGACGAAAAATCGGATTCGATCGTTAACTCGCTCGACCTGATCGAAAGCGCAACGTCAAAGGAGCTGAACATCAGCACCGGGATGCTGGCGTCGCTGCGCAACATCGAGGCCGGTATTGAGCAGTTTGCTTCGCTCTTGGTGCGGACCACTGGCGTGACGGGCAAGTTCGGCGCGGACATGGGCAAGAACGTGTTCGATTCGAAGGCGCTCGGCATTGGCGGCGCGGCTCTTGGCGGCATCGCCGGCGCGGCCGGCGGTGCGTATGTCGGCATGGGCACGAGCTACATCGGCGCAATGCTGGGTGGCCCGGTCGGTATGGCACTTGGCGCCGTGCTCGGCGCTGTCATCGGCAAGACGTTCATAGGCAAGGCACTCGGCAGCGTCTTCGGCGGCAAGCAGACGGTGGAAGACACCGGCTTCACGATGGGGAGCGCGAGCTTCGGCAGCATCATCAATGGTGGCGTCAACGCATCGCAGTATGCAGACATCAAGAAGGATGGGGGCTGGTTCCGGAGCGACAAGACGAGCGTAAAAACTCAGGATATCGGCGCCGAGGGCAACCGTCAGATCAGCACGATCCTGACCTCGCTCTACGACACCGTGTTCGAGGCCGGCAAGATGCTTGGCATCGGAGGCGATGCGTTCGCGAATCAGCTCAATGGCTTCGTGGTCGATATCGGCAAGGTCAGCTTGAAAGGCAAAACCGGCGACCAGATCCAAGAAGAATTGTCGGCCATCTTCTCGAAGGTGGGAGACGACCTGGCATCGTTCGGTGTGGCCGGCATCACTCAGTTCCAGAAGGTGGGCGAGGGCGCGCTGGAGACACTGGCGCGTGTCGCCGTGAACTACGCCAGCCTGGATGCTGTCCTGGCCAGCGTGGGCAAAACGTTCGGCGCCACTGGTGTGGTCAGCATCGGTGCGCGGGAGGACCTGCTGACGCTGGCGGGCGGCATCGACGAGCTGGCCAGCCAGACGGCCAGCTTCGCCGAGAACTTCTTGACCGAGGCAGAGCGCCTGGCGCCCGTGCAGAAGTACGTCACCGACCAGCTGGCATCGATGGGCTTGTCGGCGCTGCGCTCGCGCGAGTCGTTCAAGCAGTACGTCATGGGCCTCGATCTGACTAATGTGGCCCAGCGCGAGCAGTATGTCGCGCTGATGGAACTGCAGGAAGCGTACGCCAAGCTCTATCCCGAAATCGAGGATGCAACTCAGAGCCTGGCCGATGCACGCTCGGCGCTGACCGATGCATACAACGCCGAGAACGATGCGATCAATTCAACGATCGACCGCATGGGCTCGTTTGCCGCAAGCCTGAAGGGCCTGCGGGAAAACGCAATGCTGGGCGGCCTGTCGCCGCTGTCGCCGCAAGAGAGATATGCAGAGGCGAAGGCGCAGTACGAGACGGTGCTGGCGGCGGCGCGCAGTGGCGACGAGTCGGCGCAGTCGAACTACTCGGCCGCGTTCAATTCGTTCCTCACAGCATCACGTGCAGTCTTTGCAAGTAGTGCACCGTACCAAGCCGATTTCGCATATGTGCAGGCGTCCACGGCAGAGACAGAGCGGTGGGCAAGCGCGCAGGTCGACGTCGGCAAGGCGCAGCTGGACGCGTTGAAGCTGTCGGTGAACGGCCTGATCACGCTCGACAAGTCGGTGTTGTCGGTGCGGGACGCCATCCTGCAGATGCACCAGGTCATGGGCACAACGGCGCCGCCGACACCGGGCGCCCTGGCCGCGCCGCAGGTGTACATGCCGACACCGGTCATGTATTCCTCCTACGGAGCCGACAACACGACCGCGCTGGTCGCTGAGATCCGCGGCCTGCGCACAGAGGTGGCCACGCTGCGCGCCGAGCAAGCCGTGCAGACAGGGCACCTGATCGAGGCGAATGCCCGAGTAACCAGAGACTCCGCTGATCAAATCTCCGGGGCCACCACGACAGCGGCAAAGTCTGTCACCAACAGCGAACAAAGGGTTGCATACGCATGAATGATGCTCAGTTTCTGGCCTGGCTGAAAAGCTCGGCCGCCTATCGTGTCGTGCTCATCGAGGCGGCCGTGCAGATCGGTGGCGTGGAGTCCGTCGTGTACCTAGCGACGAAACCATTTACCACTGGTCCTGGCGACGCGCCGGCGAACACCACGTACCCGCCGATTGCCACAGTCGGTAGGCTGTTCACCGAACGGCTGCTGCTGGACGGCGAGGGCGGGCTGTCGACCGGTGAACTCGAAATCGAGAACGTCGGGGGCGCTCGCGATGCCTGGGCAGGGCCTGGGCACGTCTGGAAGAACCGCGCCGACAGAGCGTACATCGGTGATGTACGTTGGCCGCGCGCGGAATATCGACAGATATTCGACGGGGTCGCCGCCGACTTAGTGCCAAGCGGCCGCCAAGCTCTGTCGCTAAAACTGCGCGACAAGCTACAGCGGTTGAACACGCCGATCAGCGAGGTCAAGCTGGGCGGTACGACCGAGCAGCGGGATGCACTGCTGCCGGTCGCGATGGGCCAGGCCTTCAACGTGACACCGCTGCTGGTCAATGCAGCGATTCTGAAATACCAAGTACACGCCGGCACCATCCATTCAATCATCGAGGTGCGCGATAACGGCGCACCGGTGGCATTCACAGCTGATCTGGCGGCCGGGACATTCCAGCTGCACGCAGCGCCGGCTGGTGTTGTCACAGCATCGGTGCGCGGCGCTGCGGCTGGTGGCTACGTCGACACCGCCGCGCAGCTGGTCAAGCGCCTGGTGACAGGCTACGGCAAGATTGCCGACCGCTTCACGGAAGACGATCTCGACCGGAACAGCTTCGCCGCGTTTGATGCAGCACACCCGCAGTCTATGGGGCTGTATTCGAAAGAGCGCCTGAACGTACTTGAGGCGTGCCGGATGCTACTGAGCAGCTTGGGCGCACAGATGGTTATGTCCCGCCTCGGGAAGCTCAGGCTGGTCAAAGTGGCATTGCCTGGCATCGGCGCGCCGGTTTCGATCCGACCGGAGCACATGGTCGAGGGCACGCTGCAGCCGACGGCGCGCACGGACGTCGTCGGCGCTGTAAAGCTGGGGTTCGCCAAGTGCTGGACCGTGCAGGACGCCGGCACGCTGGCGAACCTGCCAGAGGTGCACAAGGCGCTGTTCGCCGAAGAGTGGCTGTCCACCACAAAGACCGACCAGTCCACGCTGGCCACCTACCGCCTGAACGCTGAGCCGGTCCAGGTCGACACCATGCTGCTCACGCGCGCCGACGCCGATGCCGAGGCGCAGCGCCGGCTCGACCTGTGGAAGGTGCCGCGCACCACGTACGAGTTCGAGGGCGTGCCGGAACTGCTCTCGCTCGAGCTGGGACAGGCCGTCACTGTCTATTCGCCGCGTTTCGGCATGGACGCCGGCGTGACCGGCATCGTTATTTCACTCGCACCTGACTGGGAAACCGGCCGGGTTACCGTAGGTTTCCTCGTATGAGCACAGCACTGAACGACCGCGATGCAATCCTGCAGGCCTCTTCGGTCCGGATCATCAACCCGAAGAATGCCTCGATCCTGCTGAACGCGTCGTCGTCGCTGTTCCACACGAATGCAGCTGGCGACGTCGACGTGCCTACCATCACGATCGGCGCGACTCTGATCGGCTTGGAAGGAGATGTGACCTTCACCGCGGAAGGTGCGGCACTGACCAGCGTGACCGGCAAGAGCGCTGTCGTGCGCTACGCCGATATGCAGGGGCCGGCCGCCATCGTCACCGCGCGCATTGCCGCCGGCGGCCAGACCTTCTCGCAGAGCTCGATCATTGCCGTCGTGCGCGATGGCGCGCCAGGCAATGGCACGCCCGGCGCGCGCGGCCCGGGCCAGCATTACGCTTTTGGCGACGCTTGGTCTGACGGCGTAGCCGATGCCGCTACGCCTGGGGGCAACGTCATCAACGATGTCGTGACGATCTCCAACGGCGGCCGATGGGCGATGACAAAGCGGTGGGATGGCGCGACATGGCAAGCGATTGGAGGGATCTTCGACGGCAGCTTGTTCGTTACAGGATCGATCGACGGCGCAGCGATCCGTGCCGGCACGCTTGATATTTACGCACCCGACGGCACCGTGATTCTCCGTGCAAGTAAGCCACTCGCAGAACAAGTGAAGTCCGCGCCGAACCTTGCAGCGAGCTTTCCTGAGTGGCGGCGTTATGGCACTGCCTGGATCCACGACAGCAGCGGGGAGCGCGCCACGGACGGATTCCACATGGTGTTCCCGCGCAATCCCGGCGGATATAACGCTTTCGAGTGGACGATTCCCAATGTGCGCGACGGTGATTGGGTCACTGTTAGTTTTACTGCGAGTTCAGATAATCCTAACGGCGGCCGGCTGCATGCAAACCTGTATGACGGTGGTCGACTTGATACAGCCGGTCGTCGGGATCAGGTCGTACCCTATGAGCCTAAGCGTTTCACATTCACAGAGCAGGTGGTGTCTGGCGCGAGTGTCCGTGTTTGGGCATCAACTCCGGATGTGCAAATACTCGTCTGGGACTTGAAGGTGAGTCTTGGGAAAGCTGACACGCCTTACTCGAACGATTTCATTTCGCCCAGCAATGTCACGCGGCGCGTTATGCCCGGTTCAATCGGCAACACGCAAATTGGTGGTGACATTTACAGCACGAATTGGAATGGGGGAGTTGGTCCCTTTGGTACGGGTTGGCTGCTGCAACGCGGTGGTACTTTCTATTGCGGCAATGTCCAATTGCGAGGCAGTATCGCCGGCGGCTACTTCACCAAGTATGAATGGCCAGTAGCCGGTCAGGCTGGGTTCTATCTCGGCGGAGAAGGCCTGCTGATGGGTAATTACCATGACGGTCGTTACACGCAGATTGGAAATAACGGCGATATTTACACCCCCAACTTTTCGAGCGTCGGTCGGGAAGTGAAAGTTACGGGTGAGATTAGCGGTTCCGTTATCCGCACCTCTGTGCTGGCACTGGAATCCGCACGACTCCTGACCCCATGGAACCGTCTTGCGCCGTTCAGCTTGTTTGACAGCGGCAGCGTGTACAACCCTCGAGTCGCGAATGCTACCGTGACTTTGGATGGCTTTGTTGGACCTGCTCAGGGGGGTGAGAGCACCTTCCACGCTAAACGGTTCGGCAGCTTCAGGAAAGACGTCTTCCTGAAGGCCACGATGCACGGCGACGAGACATGGGAAAACCTCTACATCGAGGCAAGGTATCACGACGCTTCGCAAGGTTGGGGTAACCTGGCCAGCGGCTCAGTATTTTGCGAGGGACGGGCTGGTATCAGTGTCGTAATTCGCTATACGCCGCATGACGGTGGATGGGACTATATCGCTTTCCGTGCGCGTACAACTCAAGGCAAATGCTTGTCACTCGTATTTGAAATGCAAACATTTAATTTCAATGAATCCGTCAATGCTCCTGGTAGTTCTTCGGGCATGCCAACTGGAGATAGCGGGGGCGGTGGCGTCGGAAATAACCCTGAGCCGTGGTGCGTGGATTATGAAACTACTAGGCTGCCTGATGGCCGGTTTGCACGCGATGTGAAGATCAACGACCTGATGGAATGCTGGGACTTCAATCTGGAAAATCCAGGTGTCGAATACGCCCCTGCAAATAAAGTCGCGTTCGGCGAAGAAGCCAGCAGCATGCTTGTGACTAGAACCGGCGTGCAAATCATCCAGTCGAACTCGACGCCGATGACAGTGCGCGACGGCCGCGTTGTTTTGACCCCGGGCATGCTGGGCGAAGAGGTCGTGGTCAAGCGTGGGAACGATCTGGTTTGGGAGCCAATCACCCAGACGTTCGACATGGGTGTGCGCCGCGTCGTGAAAATCAGCCTGCACGACCGTATGTACTTCGCGGGCATGGACCCGAAGGCAACCATTGCAACGCATAACCTGGAATACAAACCATGACCGGCGAAATCTACGGGCCGCCCGCGCCGCCGAAAGAGCTGCCTCCGCACGAACTGCGGGTTATTCCGATGCCGAAACAGTTTGCGCGGGTGCATGAAGAAACCGGCGACGTTACTGGCTTCTTCATGCAAGTCGCTCAACCGGATGCAACGGACGATTCTTTCTTCGTCGTTGTGGAGCCGCCGTTTTCCATGGCCACAAACCCGCGCGCGTCACGCTCGCAGGTTCTGCGCTACCGAGGCTGCAGCGTGCTGGTCTGGGAGGACGAAGCCACAATCGACCAGAAGCGCGAAGGCCGGATCGAGGCCATGAGGGTCGCCTGTGAAACGCAGATCACAGCAGGCTTCATGTGCTCCGCCTTGGGCCAAGAATACCTGTACCCGGCCAAGACACAGGACCAGGCGAACCTCATCGCATCGGTGACTGACTCGCTGATGGCCGGCAGTGATCCCGACTGGCGCACACAGTTTTGGTGTGCTGACGCCGGCGGAACATGGGAATTCCGGGACCACACCGTCGACCAGATCCAGCAGGTCGGCAAGACAGGGAAGGCCGCAATCCTGATGGCCATGGGCAAGAACGAACTATTGCGCCGACAGATAGACGCGGCGATGACCGTGGCCGAAATCGAAGCAATCACCTGGTAGAGACTGCATGCCCAATCTGAGAATCGTTTCCGACAACGCCATTGAGCGCGCCACGCTGTCTGCATATGGCACGGCCGGCGACCTGGTCGTCAGCAACCTTGCCAGCGCGCAGGTCTATCCAGTTTGGCGCTCAACCCTCCGGTATACACAGGTGATGGCAGCATTCATCGATGCTGAGACCATCGGCTTTGTCGGCCTCCCGTTCTGCAACCTGTCGCCGACGGCACAGCTGCGCGTGCGCCTGTCGAACGAGGCGGCCATCACGAACAACCACATCCAAACGGAAGCATTCGACAACGCTGCCTGGACGAAGAACGCCGTCACGGTGGCAGCCAACGCGGCGGCGGCGCCCGACGGTGCGGTCTCGGCTGATCGCATCATCGCCACTTCCTCCAGCGGCGCCCACTACGTCCAGCAGTCGATCGGCGTGGTGGCATTGAATGGGCTGCACACCGAGTCGTTCTTTGCCAAGCGCGACACCGGGGAGCGGTACCTGCGCCTGCAGTTCGGTACCGGGTTCACTAATTCTTTTGCAGACTTCGACCTTGATACCGGCAATGTGATCGCCACCTCGAACTGCACGGCGCGGGTGGATGCGCGCGCGGGCGGCTGGTACCGCTGCAGCATCACGGCGTCGGCCACGTCGGCGGCCACCTCATTCGTTCAGGTCTACACCAATCGCTCGACCAACGGGGCTGCTTACGCTGGCAATGGCACGGCCGGGATCCTGCTGTGGGGTGCCATGGGCGTGGCGGGGCCCGTGACCGGGTCGTACTACCCGAGCGCGAACGCCGCGGCGACGCGCCCGGCAGGTCACATCGACAGCTGGCAATCGTACGACTACGACAGCGGCCTGGTGCTGGCGTGCCCGGCGCCGGCGGTTCGACTGCGCGGCTTCACGGCGGCGCAGGCCGCCAGCGCGTATGCCTACGGCGGTGGCGCGTACGCGCGCCACTGGCTGCCGATACAGGTCACCTCGCGCGCCCTGGTCGTCGAGATCCTGGATCCGGACAACCTGCAGGGTTACATCGAGGCCGGTTGCATGGTGGCCAGCTCGTTCTGGTCGCTGGCCTACAACGCCTCGGCCGCGTCGGTGACGATGGTCGACCGCACCGAGATTTCGCGCAGCGCCGCCGGCGGCCAGCTGGCCGACCCGGGCACGATGAGCCGCAAGGTTCCGGTCGACCTGCGCGCCATGCCGGCAGCGGACCGGGCCACGTTCCTGAATCTGGTGCGCAACAGTCGAGCGCATCCGATCCTGCTGTCGGTGTTCCCGATGCATGCCGACGTCGAGCTCGAGCGCGACTTCATGGTGTACGGCCGGCGCACGAAAGACTCGGACCTAGCCTACCAGTTCATGAACGCGTACGCGACCACGCTCGAGGTTGAAGAAATCTGACATACACGCAACTCAGCCACGCCGCCTCGAGCGGCTTTTTTTACGCCCATCGAAAGGCACCAATGAGCATCAGCAAGACCACCCCGCCGGAAGTCGGCAGCTACGCCGGCGCCGCAGTAACGGTCGCCACCTCCCTGACCCTGACGCAGGTCGGCGTCATCGTCGGCATCCTGACCGCGCTGCTGACGTTCCTGCTGAACGCCTGGTACACGCACCAGCGCAATTCGCGCGAGAACCGGCTGGCTGAGCTCGAGTGCCACGAACGGGAAGTACGCCTGGCGCAATTCCTCGCGCAGCTGCAGGCGCCCGAAGTAAAGCCATTTTGCCCACCACTGGAGAAGCCATGAAATTCATCGACGATGCACGCGCGCAATTCCCGAAACTATGGTCCGTACGCTTCGCGCTGCTGGCCGCCATCGCCTCGGCCATCGAGGCCGGCATGAACCTGTACGCCAGCGGCACCGCGCCTCTCTTGGTGGTGGCCGCCGGCCTGACCTCGCTCGGCGCCGCGATCGCGCGCGTGGTGGCGCAACCGGCGTTGACCGGCGATGAATAAGCGCGCACCCACCCAGCGGCGCGGCCTGGTCGCGCTGGTCGGCGCCGTGGCCGCGACGGCGCTGCTCAGCTTCACTCCGGCATTCGAAGGCACCGAGCTTTCCACCTACCGCGACATGGGCGGCGTGCTCACGTACTGCACCGGCGCTACCGAGAACGCAGCCTGGGGCAAGACGTACACGCCTGCGCAGTGCCGCGCCCAACTCGACCGCGACCTCGAGCGGCACGCCGTCGGCATCGCCATGTGCATCCCGCTCGCGCGCCTGACCGATGGCCAGAAGGTGGCCTTCGTCGATATCGCCTACAACATCGGTGTGAGCGGCTTCTGCGGCTCGAGCATGGCGCGGCGCACGAACGCGGGCGACATGGTCGGTGCCTGCAATGCGCTAATGGCCTGGAACAAGATCACTGTCCTGCGGCCGGTCATCGGTGGGGACGGCAAGCCGGTCAAGGATGCGCGCGGCAAGGTCGTGATGCGCAAGGTGATCGAGGAAGTGCGCGGCCTCACGCGCCGACGCCAGGCCGAGCGCGAACTGTGCTTGAAGGGGTTGCCATGATCCCGGTCCAGTTCCGTGCATTGGCGGCCGGCCTGGGGCTGCTGCTGGCGATGGCGCTGGCGGGCGCCGCCGGCTGGTTCACGAACGGCTGGCGGCAGGACGCCGAAATCGCCGAGCTGCAGCGCGCGCACGCGGAAACCATGCGCAGCCAGTCGGAGCTGGCGCTGACCACGCTGCAGGCCGACGCTGCGCGCATCACCACGGCGGCTACCGAGTTCGCCGCCATTCAATCCACCCTGGCGCCGCGAATGTCGGCGCTCACCAAGGAACTGCGCAATGCGAAACCTCTGCCTGCTGGTTGCGTGCCTGACGCTGACCGCGTGCGCAACCTCGACGCCGCAATCGACGCCGCCAACAAAAGCATCCCTCGATAGCGCGCTGGCGGCGCCGTGCCCAGAAGTAGCCCGCCCGGCAGCCGCCGACTTCGACGCTTGGCAAGAGTGGGCGATCGAGCTGTTGCGACAGTATGCGGAGTGCGCAGCGCGCCACGCGAAGACGGTCCAGGCCTGGCCTACGTAGCAAATTGGTGTGCGAAATTAAAAATAGCTCCTGGGGAAGGAGCTATTTTTGTGCAGGCTGAGCAGCCGGCGGGCTGCTTGTAGAAGAAAGAGTTCCCGTACTTGATTGTGGAGGCGCAGCAGTTTCAGGCGCTTTAAACGTCACGTAATTTGACAATTTAGTGACTCCAAAGCCAAGTATTGCGCACACGGCACCAATGGCGACCGCACCACCCAAGATCCTATTTTTCCATCCGACCAGATCGTCTACCTTCGATTTCGTGCTATCCACGGTCTTCGTTAGTGTCTCGATCGAAGCCTTGATCTCACCAAGCTGCTTCTGAACATCCATAAGCCCAGTCACGAAGTGGAACTCTGGATGGCCCATTCCAATCCCAAATCCTGGGGGCGGAGTCGACTGCACTGGAGCCGGCGACGGCTCCTGCGGATCGGGTGAAGCATCCCTCAAAGGCTGCGTCTGACGTCGGCTCATTTTTCCCACCTGGTCTGGATCCACTCCCACATATCTGTCGGTGCGCGTCCGTAGTACGACGAGACAAGCGTTACAAGCGCAGACCCAACTTCTGCTGGTACGCCTTTGGGCTGACCACTAATCTTCAAATGGTTCGAGAGTTCGACCGAGGTGCCCGAGTAGCGAATGAGCCAGCCTCGGTTGTTCGTTAGCTGATAGCGATCTGATTCCTCGATGTGTGCCTCAACGGCCTTCTTCAAAGTTTCCGGAGGGCTTGTCAGTGGGATGGCTAGAAAGATTGGCATAGTCAGATGAGTTTATCATTAAATTTTTCTCAAGCAGATTTGCCTTTGAAAATCGGTGGGGCCAAGAGTTGATTGTCAATTCACATCACCTTGGACATCTGTACGGAAGCGAACTCTCATGTCAGCTAATGGTCGATCGTCAGGTGCCCAATGAAGCATGTCACGCAGCTTCAACGTGGGGAGATGGCTCGGTGCTATTCCATGTGACGTCAGCCCTGAGCGCCGTGATGACCACGAACCTTCCCACAAATTATTCCAAAAATTATTCCGCGGGGCTGTTCTAGCCAGGCCGAAGTAGGGCGCTAGCTCTCGATCTCGCCCGCGACGCGAGTGATGGCCCGACGAGTAGCTGCGCCAGCGTCGTCGCCGTGCTGCTCGTTTGCCAGTTTGAGATCAGCGGTCATCACGGTGGTGTCCTGCTCGTGTATGTAAATCTCAAGTCGAAGTCGCACTGCAAGGTCGAATGCATCGCCGCTAAACATGAGCGGATTCCAGTTGTGCACGATCGAGCCGTCGGCGAAGTGCAGGTGGACGAATCCTTCGCCATCGACCACCTCGACGCGCACGGCGCCAATCGCGCGCGCCGCCCGCTCCAATAGCGCCAGGTCGGCCTTCGGAATATCTAATCTGGGCCGTTCTGGAGGCTCTCCCAGGTCGCCAGCGATCTCGTTGTCCATCATCATCCTTCGTCAGATTTTATCGGCGCAGCCCCGCTGCGTCGCGGCCCTCCCTCACTTAGAACTCGCTGCACCACGTGCAAAGGCGTCGTCGGCTGGAGAACGCGCAAGCCAACTTCGAGCCCGAATACAGCCGAAACATTTACTGCCAGATCGACATAGGTTGCCGTGAGGTGGTCTGTTCGTTTTTCCATAGGGCAAGTATGACAGGGCTAGCTTCCAGCGTCCGCCGTTGACCCAAAATAGGCAAATCGCATTAGACCACCGGGACACTGTATGGATGAACAGTAATCCCGCCATGCGCTTCAAATCTGCGCTCACCAAGGATGACTTGACTGCTATCCAGGAGCGGAGCGCCGATTCGCCCGACGTTCGAGCGCTGCTGTGGGAGGTGGCGCGCCTGCGCGCGCTGGCACTGCGGCGCATGACTATTTCTGCCAAGGTTCTTCGTCAACTGCGCCTATCCTGGCCGACTGGCTGCGCACGATGCTTGAAGACGAGCCAATGATTGAAGAGCAGTCAGGCGCAGCTGGGGTGGACCGCGACCCGTTGCTACGGACGTATCACCTAGATAATTGCTTTACACAACGAGAGCGTTAATTTTACTTTTTTTAAACGTTGTGGCGGAAAAAAGATACCCAGCTGGAACAGAAAGTGTAAATCCTCCAGCTCTTCCCCAGAAGTGCATACCGTAAAGGACGCCCTCGATATCCATTACGGGTGAACCGCTGTCTCCTGGCCCCGCACTAGAAATAAACTCGTATGCGGCTGGTACCTCCACCGTGGAAGATCCGTACTGTAGCTTCACCCTCACCCAAGTTTTTACAAAGATTGCAGGCAGTGCGCCATGTCCAGTGTAAACTGCGCAGTTTTCTGGCTTTGATACACCCATATTAACTGAATTAGGGACGATGTCATGTTTCCACTCTACCTTCATGGGTGGAACAATTCTCGCTAGAGCAACGTCAATGTAATTAACATTGCCAGCAAATCGCTGTGAGCCCTCATGAAACCTTCCTATATTCTTTCCTTGCGAGTCAACTAATATTTTTTTATCAGTTCCCACTGCGCCCGTGTGAAGAAGCGACATCGACAATACATGATAGCAAGAAAGCGCGAACACATCGTTTTCATTCTTTAGCGAAACTAGGCAACAAATAGCCCCTTGGATCAGCTTACTAGGGAATTCGGTTGAGCGAACCATCACACCAGTGGCAAGGTTGGAAACCGGTAAATAATTTTGCGAACCATCGCCTATTTCCTCAATATCAGTTGGGATCGCAATTTTACGTTTCCTTATCTGGCGGGTAAAACCGGATACAAATGCAGGAATTGCAGGTGATACATCTTGGCTCTTACGCTCTACAAGGAATCCGATACATAGCGATGGCCGCACTTCACCGCCCTTGGTTTTGTATCCAACTCCTAGCGCGAGAACGTTGGGGTATCTTCGCAGCAACTTAGCTCTGTTCCTTATCACGTAAGCAGTCAGCATACTTAGCTGCTCGGACTCTGTAAGATCTGTCCATGATTGAGAGCCGCGATCATTGTAAGACATCATTTTTCCTTTAAGAAAACTGATTCGCTAGGAAACTGCGGAATTTGCAGCGAAACGAAGTCTCTCAAACCTCGCATGTCTTTGAGTGTCTCAGGCTTCTCTTTTCCACCCTTGAGTTGTACTGTGCCGTGAAGTTCCTTATTCTTGACCTCAAGTTTTTCGATCTGCCAGTAAGCTGCATCGCTACTTTTCGCAGATGCGAGTAATTTATTCACATCGTCTGTTGCCTTCGAGATATCGACTTTGGTAGAAGCCTCACTACCGCTGGCAGCAGCAGCAGCCGGCGCTGGCGGAGCTCCCAACTCAAAGTTGCTCTGCAAATGCAGTGGTACATCGCCGATAACCCTTGCTGCTTCGATTTGCAGAATGTCATACACATTGAAAGCGATATTAGTGTATGGATGAATTGGGACTAATATGCCGTTGATTCTGTTATCTCCGGCCACCGGTTTAGCTGCATTAGTGAATTCCGCAGGTTTTAGTACTGGATAAATGCCAGGTGCTGCAACAGTTATCCTAGTAATTTTTACAGCAACTCTAGTCAGTGGTGGCAATTGCCTTTTTGCATCATCGCCGACAAGTGCAGAGTTCGGTGAGCCCGTTAAGGCCGAGGCTGGAATTATCTTTGAGGTAGCCAGCTTAGTAAGCGAGTCCAGTCCAGTAGAATAGAAATTTAGTAACGGCTTGACTAGTGCGGAATTATCAATTCGAGCATCCATTCCATAAAGGCCCCACCCCTGCACCATGGTTACGCCGATGTTTGAGTTGCCCAAACCTGGCTTTGCGACAAGCACATATTTTTCATCGAAATCCGGCATCCATACAATATCAAAGAAGCGGCGGCCAAGTGTGCTTGGAAAAGGGGTTGCCGACTGGGTGATCGATTGCGCGAACATCCCTTGAGGAGTAGCCTCTGTCTTTATAGGAGTTTCATCGGCAGGCTTATCTATTTTAGGCGTAGCTAGCGCTGGAACAACCTCGCTATTTGGGCTGCCTGCAATAACTGGATCTGTAACCCTAACGTTCGCCATAGAAACACGCGAAGCCGCTTCTTTCGAAATATCCAGTTGCAGCAATCCAGAGAGATCAGTCTTTGCATTGTCGATTTGAAGGTAGTTACCATCGGATGTGACTACGCCACCTACTATGTGCACTTTTGAAGACACGACAAAAGGCTCAAAAATCTGCACATACGGACGAGGAAGGTAAAAGGGAATGCCGTCCGGCTGGGAGTCTCCTGACTTAACTTTTGTGATTGTTACGCTAGCACAACCCGTCATTAGAAATCCGAAACCGATATAAACCGCGCGTCGTAACATTATACCCCCTGGATTTGACTGTAAAATATGTTGTATTTACATAAATCTAACTCGTGGTTTCTGCGAAAGCAAGCCAAAAGTAGCTAGGTCGTGATGTATTTACAACGTTCGAGCGGGGGCTGCCGAGGACGACTAAAGGAATGGCTGTGAAGAAGCAGACTTGGATCTCGCTTGCGGCATCAGTAGCGTCAGATAGCCAGCGTTTTTGCAGCGCTAGAAAATTCTGGAACTAGGTTAGTGCACGCGTGTGTCAAGTCCTATTTGGTGTTTGCTTCAAAAATAGAGCGTTTTCAGCATGCCGCTCAATAGGGCTGAAATCACAAGCTGAAACTGTCAGAGTCCGAAACCATCGAGGCTGCCCTAGAAAGACTCAGCGATGCGCTTTTTTCAAAAAATATGATGAAGTTAACAGCGTAAGAGAGGATGCAGGAGCTTCTTCGCAAAGCAGGACTCACGGAATTGCAGACTGGGCCGAGGCCATAGAGCGAGGAGGAGCGGGCTGTGTGGTTCGAAACGTTGACGACGACAGTGAGTTTTCTCATTGTTGAAGAGTCAGGTTAAAGGACTGCTTCTTGTTGATTGCAGTGTTTTGGCCCGAGCTTACGCGAACATTGCAGCGTAGGAAACAAGTCCAGCCAGATAGCGCGCTGTCCGCGCCGTGCCCAGCAAGCGAGCGCCCGTGCACAGACGGTAAGCGGTTTCGAAGACGCGGCATACGATTGCCTGCCCCAAGCGAAGCCTGATTACTTAGCGGTCATTTCTACGTCACCGACGATTGCTAAGCATGGCAGTTCTAGGCAATCGAGCTACTGGGCCATTGCGCTACGTTCGTGGCGCGCTGCCCGAAGACGGCCCCAACCTGGCCCAAGTAGCGCCGCGACGCGGGCCGCCCGATTCCAGTACCCTGTGCACGACTGATGGAGGCGCGTTTTGCTCATGTAGTACTCTCATCCCGGTTTCCAACCCAAACGAAATGGCGACGTTGAAGGCTAGATCGACATATGCAGCCATGAGGCGATCGGTTCTTTTTTCCATGTGCAAATGATTGCACTATAGTGGCGGCGCCGATTGAGTAGCATCAAGCCACCGCCCTGCTACACTGTATGCATGAACAGTAATCCCGCCATGCGCTTCAAACCCGGGCTCAGCAAGGACGACTTGACGGCCATCCAAGACCGCAGCGCAAACTCGCCCGACGTTCGCGCGCTTTTGTGGGAGGTGGCGCGGCTGCGCGCTCTGGCGCTTCGGACGCACGACTATTTCCGGCAGGGCTCGTCGTCGACGGCGCTGATCTTGGCCGACTCGCTGCGCACCATGCTAGAGGCCGAGCCAGTGATCCAAGAGCAGCCGAAGCTGTAGCCCAAGCTGTACTATCCAAACTTGCTGAAATGAATTGAAACAAGGGCTTGCAGGGTCGCGACGCTCGACTTGATAGTACAGGTCGCCGTGCATAAGTAGATGGTTTTAAAGACAATTCCAGCATTCCGTAGTTAGCTTCATAGCCTATACCCGGATGAGTATTCATATCTTAGAACAGATCCAGTTAATAGCAGAGTTAAGCAACGTAAGCATTTTTTTCGCCAGCTTGTGTCATGTCGCAGTACAGACAATATAGCTTGACAACCATCGGATACGGGGTGTGAATACCGATGCGCTCTTGCCGCCGCCTATCGCACCAGCCTGCCGGTGGCCCATGCATGCCCCGCATGTCCGTTATCGTTCACGCCACTAATGCGATTCGCATTCCGCCGTCGACATGCCGGCCGTGGATACCCGGCTGTTACTTGTGTTACCTCCGAGTCGATATTTAAGCTGGATCAATGGACATCACCGGAGCGCCCATGGACCTCAGTGAATTCGCGGGAAAGACAGATCGTCGCTGCCGTTTTCCATCCGGAAGGCTGAGGAACGTCGTCAACGCAGTTGCCACACTCCGCCGCGCACGCAGCCAGGAAGCATTGGACGCGCTTGGGCGGGCCTACAAGGCTTGGAAAGACGGCGAGCCCAATGAGTTCAAGGCTCGAGGCGAGCCCATCCACGAACAAATGCTCGTCGCGCTCCGGCGCGCTCCCGGAAAGTACTTTCTGGAAATGATTCCGGTCATCGATCCTGACGCGCATCCGCTTTGGAAACCGGAAATCTGGCTCGGCACGCATCTCGAATCCAAGAACTGTTACGCGTATGCGTGTGATGACCGGACTTTGCATGCCCCCGGCAGCAAACAGGATCCCGGCGACTATTTTCGAGCGCACTACTGGTACAACGCAACGTACGATCTGGAAGCCGCCGCCGACCCCGATAAAAACCCGACCCGCCGAATCAACCGGGCTGTGCTTCGTTCCGCAGTGGATGCCGATAACGAGGTGCGCAAGCGCAAGGGCAAACCGTTCATGAAAAAATGCGAGACGAAGCCCGTCCAAAATTTACCCGGCCATTACCTGGTTGCCCTTGTCGTGTCAGCGACGGACTACCACTGGTATCGCCAGGACGACAACGGGTACTGGAGCGAAAAAAGCGGACACGATGCGCCAAATAATCGGGGATTTGACAATAAACCGATACGCGACCCACGTGCGTATAACAAATCCAGACGACCGGAATATTCAGACTGCTACTTTTATCATGTACCGAAAGGCGGTGCTCCGACAGCGTCCTCCGGAGGTGTATTTCTCGAAAAAATCCGACAACAGTATGCCAAGCCGGACGACATGATGGACCCGATTTCCGCGATTGCCAGGCGATCCGCATCCAGCCTGGTTTTCGAGGAATACACGCCCGACCTCGCCCCCGCCCGTCGCCCGTCTTCGCATTCGCTGTCCGAACAAAAAACACCTGAACCTGATTGAGATAGCGACGAGCACGGAGTCCGCACCATCTGCAGCCGTGAACCGGACCACGCTGTTCCATTGCACCGGTTGCACCGGTTGCTCAGTAGCTGCTGCCACTGCTACGCTTTGCGGCGCCGCAGTCCATCTTTACCTCAAAAAAGCTGCACGACACACACGGGTCGAGGCCTGGCGACTCCGGTTTATGCGAACTTGTATGAACGGGATTCTTGTGATGTACTTAAGACAAATGCGTTCTGACGATAGGTTGATCGCGATACAAAGGCGCAATGCCAATTTATCTGAGGTGCAGACGGTGCGGCGAAGGTGGCAGGCCTGTCACGCCTAGACTTCGTGCAGAGGAGTTCTCCATCAAGACCCATCATAAACCGTGCCGATGCAGGCCAACTCGCTAAAATCATTGCTGAGAATGAGCCAGCGAGCTATGAGGAATCTGAGTGGTAGATTGCCCTGCCACGATCTTGCTTACTGGGAAAAAATTTCCTTGGCATGGGCTTTATACTGTATATCCGAACAGTATTGATGGGGCTTATAGAATCATGGCAACTCCGATAATTCCTTGGCTCGGGGGCAAAAGACGCCTAGCCGATCACATCTTTCCTCAATTCCCTGTCCACGACTGCTACGTTGAAGTGTTTGCCGGCGGTGCGGCTCTCTACTTCCTGCGGCCACCAGCAAAGGTCGAGGTGATCAATGACATCAACGGGGAGCTTGTACGCCTGTACCGAGTAGTACAGCACCACCTTGAAGAGTTCGTTCGCCATTTCAAGTGGGCGCTGGCCAGTCGCGAAGTGTTCAAGTGGCACCAGGAGACGCCGCCCGACACGCTGACCGACATTCAGCGTGCGGTGCGCTTTTTCTACCTGCAGCAGCATGCCTTCGGTGGCAAAGTTGAAGGGCAATCTTGGGGAACAGCGACAACTGCGCCGCCCATCAACCTGCTCCGGATTGAGGAAAATTTATCTGCTGCACATCTCCGCTTGTCCGGCGCCTACATCGAGAACATGGACTGGGCCAAGCTGATGGATCGCTATGACCGCCCCCATACGCTGTTCTACCTCGATCCACCCTATTGGGAGACAGCGGGCTACGGCGTTGACTTCGGTTTGGATGAATACGAGAAGATGGCTTCGATGATGGGGCGGTTGAAGGGCAAAGCGATAGTCAGCTTGAACGATCATCCTGACATCCGCAGAATCTTTGCTGACTTCCAGATGGACACCGTTCCGATCACTTATACGGTAGCGGGCGGTGGCCGTGGCGTCGAGCGAAATGAAGTCATCATTTACAGCTGGGATCGTGCTGCTGAACCTGCTGGCTTATTCTAGACTTCGGCCGGGTCGCACGTAATGACCCGGCACGTGACGGTGCTGGCGCCGTCGCGGTGCTGCTCGCTGGCCGATTCCAGGTTGCCACTAATAGCGCGAGTGTCCTGCTCGATAGCGCGCCGACCGCGCCGTGCCCGGAGGCTGAGTGCGCGGCTCGTCATGCGAAGACGGTTCAGGCTGGGCCGAAGTAGTGCGGCGCCGGCCCGCCCTCAATCAACACTCGCTGAACAACCTGCGGTGGGATGGACAGCTCGTGTGCCGCATCCATCGCGGCTGCTAAGCCGAATGCAACAGAAACGTTCACGGCCAAGTCTACGTGAACTGCGGTAAGTCGGTCGAGTCGGTTTTCCATACGTCAGTTCTACCGCGTGGAGATAGGACATGGCGCGCCGCGGGAATAAGGCCCAGGCCTGGCTAAAGTAGAGCGCTAGTTCTCGATCTCGCCCGCGACACGGGTGATGGCTCGGCGGGTGGATGCACCGGCGTCGTCCCCATGCGGCTCGTTCGCCAATTTTTCCACTGAAATCGTTTCCGCAACTTTCTTGCGAAGCTTGGTAAAACAAGCACTTATGAAGGCTAAAGCAGTGTTCTTTGCGGAAATGAAAAGTGAGTAAGTTATTGATAATAATGACAAAGGCGGGAGTCTTGAAAACTGCCGACGGTGTGAGCCGTTCGTGAGTTCGAATCTCACCGCTTCCGCCAAGCATACTGAAGAAGAGCCCCACACGTTGGGGCTTTTTTTCGTCTTCCCACGGGAGGACGTTGGAATTAGGATCTACTGAAGTCCATAGCAACTTGAGTGTAACCAGTGCCGTCAAGTGGGTAGCGGGAGGTGGTAGGTCTGAGAGTAAAAAATGAGTTCGCGAGGAGAGTACATCGATGAGCTACACGATCTAGAAGCAATTTTATGAGCAGGGCGCATACCACAATCCGTCTACGTCATCACTGTACTAAGAGACTCTAGCTTTGGTCTCGGGAGCAGTTCAAGGGATAGATCTTCCGCTGTGATTTCACTAGTTGGCACCACGAGATAGTACTTGCTTTGTGTATCACTATGGGCCTAGCGCTTGCGCGTGAAAGTGCGAGTACGCCGCCCAATCTTTTTGAACAACGCGAACTGTTGAAAAAACGGAAAAAATCGCGTGAAGCATATTTAGGACTACGCCAAGCATGTATGCGTTGACGGTCGTGCTGCCCATAAATTACGCAAGATGTGTTCAGTGGAAGAACAACTCGCATGCGACGCAATATCTGTTTCCGCCAAGTCTTTCATCGACCGTTCGGCGGCTGCTAATGTAGATGCCGTGCTAGTGTTACAGTCTTGAAAAATTACGCTCCCTTTGCAGGATATCGTGGAAGAAAAGTGAGCCTACCTTTATGCGCATTGCCATCTAGCTAACCGAAAGAGAATTTGACAATTTTCAGTATGAAGCTGATACTTTGGCCCGACTGGCCAGGCCGTAAAGTTGATAATTTCGGTTTTAACTAACGGGTTCGGTGAGCAAACGCTCTATAAGCTATCCTAAATGAGCCACTGGATTCTGTAGTCCCATACCGTGCTTCGAGGAGTAATTTTTTTCAATTAGTTATGTTTCCTTCCTGCACCTTGGGGATGTTCACTACCCGGACCTAGTCTCCCGCTTGCCTCTCGTTGATCATAAAGATAGAGGGATTTCAACCGCCACTGTTGGCGCCATCAGTTCGACACGAGTAGCTGATATTTCCCGTGGCATCAGTCGTATTTTAAAAGAAGAGCTAAATCTAGTTGCGGTTGTGCTAACTGGCGACCTGACCACAAAAGGTGACGTACCTGGATACAAAGAATGCTTAACTTTTTTACATGGCGCACTTCAGCTGTCTGATGAAGAATATTGGCGAAACCGAAGTTTGCTAGCAGTGCCCGGGAATCATGATATTAATCGGTCTACAATTGTATGTGGTCAACCACTAGAAGACAAATTTCTTGCTCTTTCTAAAGCTTGGGTGGAAGTATGCGGAAGCGACGAAATTTTGACTGTCGGTGTTCCAATACCGACCGATCTCCCTGCTTTAGCTGCTGGCAGCCACTCAATCAGGTTTTTGCCGCTTAATACATGCTACCTGTGCGGGGAATATAGAGCATTTCCGGACAAGATACGCAACGAGGTAATAAAGATTGTCAACGATGTAAAATCAACTATTTCTATAGATGCATTTGAAAAAATGCTAAGTGAACAGATTGATTGCCCGGCTGTAGCGCGTGACCATGTGGAAACGATAGGGCAGCATATCCAAGAGGGAGATCCGAATAGTGTATCGGTTGTATTTGGCCATCATCCATTGTTCGCTCAACCCATGCCGAGGATAGATGGGTACAATGAAATGCTGAATGCAGGCTTTGTGCGTGAGACCATATTGGATACGCGCAAAAACGTCGTTTATCTCCACGGACATATTCATCAGGATCCACTTCTTACTGTAAACAGCCCGATGCGTGGATCTCATAGAATTATTCACGTTTCTGCACCAGCCCTCGAAGATGGTTTTAATTTAATTCGAATATATTTTTCATCAGAAACAGGGCAGCCGCTCGGTATGGAACTAGTTCAGCATCGGTTTGGCGATCACTTGGGATTAGTAAAGCAAGAGCCGATCAAGCTTCGCTTGATAGAACAGACAGAACTCTGGAATGAAATCGATCATCCTTGGATCGATTATGTTTTGAGCAAGCTAACATCGCCTCAAAATGTCGTACGTTTCAATGAACTGCTAAGGGGTGTACCAGCAGCATTAAAAGGCGAGGCAGACTCAAATGCGCAAACCGGTCTTCTAGTCGATGCATTGGTAATTCTCGAATTGCTAGAGATCGTGCAGATTGTAAATCGTGAGAAAGCGCCGAGAGCTTGGCAGTGCCAGAGGAAAATAATATGATGACTCTTTCACCTTTTTCGGATACCCGTTTTGAGTATGAGATCCGCCACCTATATTATATCCAGGAGGATTTGTATTCGACGCTGCAACGTACGAAACCCTGTTACTTGATTGGTTCTAGAGGGACCGGAAAAACCACGTTGTTGAGATCGCTCTCTTGGCGCGAGCGACTAAATAATGAAGGATTGCGAAAACAGCTTGGGAAAACGATATTCTCGGAATTTATCGGTATATATATTAAGCTTCCCGATATTCAGCTTGATGCAATTTCGTTTTGGTTAAAAGATGAACCCGTAGTTCTGCAACGAGCGATCTACTCAAGATATGTTGAACTTATTCAACTGCAAGAAATCTTCGATGCTGTTTCTGAGTTGGAATCTGTAGGGCAGTTGAAATATTCTGCGGCAGCAGAACAGAAAGTTGTAAAGAATTTGATTAGTGACTTTGGAGGGGAACTATTCTTAAGCGGGGTCTATTCACGGCCGCCAGTTTCGTTTGCAGAACTTTCGAGCAGCACGCGGTCATTGCGGCGATATATTGAAAAAGCCTCACAGCAGTACTCACCCGCTTCCGTCGTGCAAGAAGCAATAGGTTCGCCAACTCAGTTGGGAGCTTTGTCGCGTGAAGTTTCTAATCGTTTGACGCAAGTTATTAGTCCTGTTGGATGTGACAATGGAATTTATTTTAAAGTGTGTTTCGATGAGGCAGAGACGCTTGACCAGTTCGGAGTTCAGATTCTCGCAACTTGGGTAAGGTTATCTACGCGGCCGCTATTTCATGTCATTTCGTTCGTGAGCAAGCCAGAATCGCTGTCAGAAACGCTACTGCCGAATCTTACTGTGCAAAGTGCTGATGTTGAAATATTAGAGCTTGATAGCATCAAGGATAAAGAATTTAAGTCTTTTGCCGAAGGTGTAACAAATCTACGAATTAAAGAATTTGTACGGCGTGCTGATAACCCGGTGTTGGATGGCGTTGCTTCTTTTAATACCGAGCGTATATTTGGTAAGCTCAATTTGAATTTCTTACTCGAAGACTCTCTTAGAGATTCAGTCTCACCCTTTGCGCAAAAGCTCCTGCGTGATGCTAGTAATAGCGCTGGGGAAGACTTTCAACTTCTAGATCGCAGTAGAAGAGGAGATGATTCAGCTTTGCCCATTTATGAGACTTATTTGGAAATACGTACAAATAGAGCTGTTCCAACTGATGATGTTCCAAAATGGTCTAAGCGAAGGGCTAGTAGTCAGCTTACTCGTAAAGCTATGGTGGGTGCATATTTGTCTATTATGGCAGATTTACATACACAGCCAAAATACGCTTACGCTGACATGATTTTGCAGTTAAGTGATAGTTGTATCCGGGATTTTCTAAATAATCTGGAATACATATTCCGAGAATCAAAGATGAGCTTGCCTCAATTTTTAACCGCGGGGAAGATAAAGCCTAGTATACAAAATAGTGGGCTTATTGCCGCCAGCAGAGCTAAGGTAAAGTCGCTGCCAACACATGGAGTAAATCATCCATCCTGTACTGCAAAGCTAGTAACCGGCCTTGGCAAGGTAACGCATATGCTTCAGTCCACATCGCGAGATCGAGTGCGCCATCTTAAAACCACAGAGCGTGGAATTTTTCAACTCTCAATTGCTGCTGGTGGAACGAGTACAGGGCGGGCCGTGGAACTGATTATCGATGCAGCAGAGGCAGGATTCCTAAAAATTGTAGAAAGTGACGAGCTATCTGTAAAATTCCGTGTCCATACGTCTCTAGCGCCCGCCTTCGGCTTTTCTTATCGGGGTGCATACTATCCAGTCAATATAAAAACCCAAGACGTAATATGTATTGCTGATGCTGCAGATGACAAGGAAATAGAACGAATTGCGGGTGGGCTTTTCGAGAAGCTTGACGGAAGTAGAACTGATGACTTGTTTTCAAAGGTTGATATATGATCCGCGCTCAAACAGAATTTTCTGACGGGATAGTTACTGCTACGTCATATAGCGGAAAGAATCCCGACGAATTGTGGACGGGGAACTTTGATTTTGGTTTGTTTGGAGTAAGCTGGGATATACGCTGCACTGCAATAGAAAAGTGTAATTCAATTAGCTTTAGTTCAGTAGCTATTGTTATCCCAAAAACAAAAATATCGATAGATTTGCTATCATCGCATAAGGCACGTGTATCTGATTTCTTTCAATTAAATAGTAAACTTTGCAATTTAATTGAAACAGAAAAGGAAATTTTAAGTGCTACTTTTGAGCGAATTCGTTCACTCTTTTGGGCGGCAGTGGGTGAGGCAAGTCGAACAGTGCCGGCAAGGATATTTATTGATGTTTCAACTTGTCCTCGGTATCTTAGTTTAGGACTTATGCGTGAAGCTTTATATTCGGGTATTGTAAGCGAAGTATGTTTAGGTTACTCAGAAGGAAAGTATCCGGAGGCAGCTCCAAGTTATAATGGCCTCGAAGAAATTTCATTTTCAGATGGCGCATTTCAAGCGTTGCCTGTGCCAGGATATTATGGCGAGTTTGAGCCTAGTAAGGGCAGGCTTTTTATTGTGTCACTTGGGTTTGATGGATGGAAAACTTTAAATTTGCTTATTAGAAAAGAGCCTGAAAGGGTCTTGGCAATGCTAGCAAGTCCAGGAGGTGCCTTAGATTATGAAGTGCGTGCTTTATCTGCGAATTCAGCTTTGTTTGAAAGATTTGGGTTGTCGGCAGAAAACGTGCTTAGGGCGACATCCGGAGATGCTGTTGAAGCTTGGCGTAGAATTAGTGAGGCATCCTTGGAAAACGTAGAACAAGAGAACATATATTATTTGTGCTCGGGGAATAAACCACATTCTATTGCATTTGCTCTTCGTGCGTTGTCTCTTGAGAGTCCGACCTTGCTTTATAACAGCCCTATGAAATACCTTCCCCTCGATATCGATTTCAATGGAAACTATTGGATGTATTCAGTAAAGCCAACATCAGGAACGGTTCTGGGATAGTGATTAAGCCTTTTTTCAAGTGGCCAGGTTCAAAAGCATGGCTGGCTCACAGACTTAATGAAGTATTGTCAAATGATTTTGAGAGAATCGTTGAACCATTTGTTGGAAGCGCCGCTTTTTTCCTAGGGGCAGAATGTACTAAGGCTATCCTAGGTGATGCCAATGAGCATATCGCGGATTGTTTGCTCGCAGTGCGGGACCACCCTGAGAAAGTGATTTTCCTACTCTCACAGCTTTCAAATACTCTCGAAGACTATAATAACGTGAAGAATTTTGTGCCTTCTAATTCTATACATGCAGCCGCGCGGATGATTTATTTGACAAACACATCTTGGGGTGGACTATATAGAGAAAATCGCGGCGGGAAATTTAACGTTCCTTTTGGCGATAATGGGAGGATCTTTTTTTGCGAAGGTAGAATTCTAGCAGCTTCAAAAAAGCTTCAGGGAGCTGAAGTTATACATGGGGACTACAAGATAACTATTGAAAAAAGTCGTGAGGATGATTTGCTTTTCATCGATGCTCCTTACGTAACAAAAACTGTCGCCCAACATTTTGATAGATATCATTCGTCCAGGTTCGGCTGGAATGACCAAGTTGCGTTAGCTCAGATTTTAAGACAAAGTCAAATGAGAAATCGAAAAATCTTAGTAACGTGTGCTGCAAATTTAGAACTGTACCAACTTTTTGAGGGCTGGGGTATTGTTGAATTTTCCAAGCGAAATTCGATGACTGCGTACAAGTCCAATACTGGCAATCGAAAAGAAGCACTGTTAGTTAGTCCAGTTCTGCATGATCTAATCGAGAAGCTGGAATGCAAAACTTCAACGTCAAAATAAACTGCGGGCTGACTGTTCCTCATCAGAAATGAAAATTTGGTGAAATTTTGCATCTAGGATAGTTTTTGCAAAAATTCACACCGTTTATTTCTCTGTCTAGATTAATATACCTATTATATAATTTTTGAAATTATATAAATTTGGTTTTATCGAGACTAGCTAGAAAGCGATAATTTTCAACGTGCTTGTTGATAAGAGTAATTTGAAGCGTAAGTTTATCAAGTGCGATTTGTCATGGCAAGGGTTGCGAAAATAATGGATTAGAAATATTCCATAGGCTACGCAGCCGTAAAATTTTTAGGTTTTTATCCGGAAATATATAAATCAGCTCCTTGAAAATGGCGATAGGAATCAGTATGCGTTGCATCAAGGAGTCTAATACCGGTCGTCGGGCTTGATGAAATATATCTTCCTTATTTCCATCTTAGATATTTCAACACTATGGCTATCGGAAGTAGTGTGAAAACGCATGCAAAGGCGATGACTAAGCAATGTTAATTAGCACAGTCGGCCGTTCCACGCCTCAGCGCGGATAAGTCTGTTGAACTACATAGGTAAAATCGTAAATATCTTGCCAAGCTGAAAGATTAGCGAAGTGGCTGTTTAGAAATCTCGAGCCAACTGCACTATGGATATTTAATCGATGTTTCAAAATAATAACGTCGTTAGTTATACTCGTTCAATGCAAGTATAAGTTCGTAACAGAAAGCGCTCACACTGCATATAAGGTAATTCAATTAAATTTGGAGTAATAATCCCAATTATCAACGCCTAACGCGGAAAATATTCCGCCAGCGTTGAAGGAAAAGAATGTTGCCAAAGGCTTCCCTTTAGGTCTGTGATCGATTACTAAATTCTGTTGCTTAAGATATAAGCCATTGCTAAGAGAATAACTGCTAATATTGTTAGACGGAAAGCCATGTTTCTCTTGTGAAATTTTGCCAAAGTGCGTGGATAATCGGCCCCCTCAGCGACGTCGTTCGCGCCCCACTTCCCATCCATCATGAAAAACTTCAGCATCAAGTACGTGATCGCCGCCGTCATCGGCCTGCTCATCCTTGCCGTGATCACCGTCGGCGCCCTTGGCTACCACGCCACGCAGCGCT
>Ga0308164_10001203_pt1 | contig 31906 bp, 30 predicted proteins | sample PhyTR2_FD_201031 | JGI IMG/M metagenome (GOLD analysis project Ga0308164, IMG submission 201031) | Phyllosphere microbial communities from UC Gill Tract Community Farm, Albany, California, United States - DLSLT.R2 | ecosystem: Host-associated > Plants > Phyllosphere > Unclassified | place: USA... | reverse complement strand
CACCGGAGTGGGTGGTTTGTTCTAAAATAACGGGCTACACTGCGCTGGCACGTGTTTTTTTGCCTTGAAACCTGAGTGACTATGTCTAAGAAATTAACGCCCGACGCCGCCACGCACCCCGCCGCCAACGTCTCGTTTGAAGAAGCGATGGCGGAGCTGGCGCAACTGGTCGCGCAAATGGAAGCGGGTCAGCTGCCGCTCGAAGCATCGGTGGCCGCCTACGCGCGCGGTTCCCAGCTGGTGCAGCTGTGCGCGGCCCAGCTGGAAAAAGTGGAGTCCCAGGTCAAGGTACTGGAAGGCGACATGCTCAAGCCGTTCGAACAAACCAGCGAGGCGGAGCAATGACCCCCGCGTTTGACGACTGGATGAAAACCGTGCAGGTTGGATCGGAAAACGATTTATCCGGTTTCCTGCCTGCTGCCACCACCGTGCCCGTCAAACTGCACGAAGCGATGCGCTACGCGCTGCTGGGCGGCGGCAAGCGCGTGCGCCCGCTGCTGGTGTATGCGGCCGGCGCGCTGTTCGACGCCGATGCGGCGGTGCTCGCGCGCGCGGCGGCAGCCGTGGAAATGATTCACGCCTACTCGCTGGTGCACGACGACATGCCGTGCATGGACGACGACGCGCTGCGGCGCGGCAAACCCACGGTGCATATCGCCTACGATGAAGCCACCGCGCTGCTGGTCGGCGACGCCCTGCAATCGCAGGCGTTCGTGGTGCTGGCCGATGCCGACATCGCGGTCATTCCACCGGCGCGCCTGGCGGGCATGCTGCGCGTGCTGGCGCAGGCATCGGGTTCGGCCGGCATGTGCGGCGGCCAGGCCATCGACCTCGACAGCGTGGGCCTGAGTCTCACGCTGGAACAACTGGAACAGATGCACCAGCTGAAAACCGGCGCGCTGCTGCGCGCCGCGGTGGTGCTCGGTGCGCTGGCCGGCAAGGACCTCAGCGCCGGGGAACTGACCGCACTGGACAAATATTCGCGCGCGATCGGCCTGGCGTTCCAGGTCGTCGATGACGTGCTCGATGCGACGGCCGATTCGGCCACGCTCGGCAAAACGGCCGGCAAGGATGCCGCCGACAACAAACCCACCTACGTATCGATCCTGGGACTGGAGCCATCGCGCGCGCTGGCAGAAACATTGCGGCTCGATGCGCACGCAGCGCTCGCGCCGTTCGGAGATAAGGCTCTGCGGTTACGCGAACTCGCGGATTTGATCGTGCAGCGGAAGGCATAAATGAACTTGTTAGAAAAAATAGCGTCACCGGCCGATGTGCGCGCACTGCCGTACCACCAACTGACGCCACTGGCGCACGAACTGCGCGCCTACCTGCTCGATTCGGTCTCCAAGACCGGTGGCCACCTGTCGTCCAACCTGGGTACGGTCGAACTGACGGTAGCGCTGCACTACGTGTTCAACACGCCGCACGACCGCATCGTGTGGGACGTGGGCCATCAAACCTACTCGCATAAAATCCTCACCGGCCGCCGCGACCGCATGCACACGCTGCGCCAGCTCGACGGCATCTCGGGCTTCCCCAAGCGCGACGAAAGCGAGTACGACACCTTTGGCACCGCCCACTCGTCAACGTCGATTTCGGCCGCGCTGGGCATGGCGCAGGCAGCCAAGATCAAGGGCGAGCACCGCCACGCGATTGCGGTCATCGGCGACGGTTCCATGACCGCCGGCATGGCGTTCGAGGCGCTGAACAACGCCGGTGTGCAGGACGACATCAACCTGCTGGTCATCCTCAACGATAACGACATGTCGATTTCGCCGCCGGTGGGCGCGCTCAATCGCTATCTGGCGCGCCTGATGTCGGGGCAGTTCTACGCCGCCGCCAAGAACGTGGGCAAGTCGGTGCTGCCCGGCCCCGTGCTGGAACTGGCCAAGCGGCTGGAAGAACATGCCAAGGGCATGGTCGTTCCGGCCACCATGTTCGAGGAATTCGGCTTTAACTATATCGGCCCGATCGACGGCCACGACCTGGAGTCCTTGATCCCCACGCTGCAGAACATCAAGCAGCTCAAGGGTCCGCAATTCCTCCACGTGGTCACTAAAAAGGGCCAGGGTTACAAGCTGGCCGAGGCCGAGCCTATCCTGTACCACGGCACCGGCAAGTTCAATCCGGCCGAAGGCATCAAGCCGTCCACCGCGCCCGCCAAGCTCACGTACACCGAGGTGTTCGGCAACTGGCTGTGCGACATGGCTGCCTTCGACCAAAAGCTGGTCGGCATTACGCCGGCCATGCGCGAAGGATCGGGCATGGTGCGCTTCGAGCAGCAGTACCCGGACCGTTACTTCGACGTCGGTATCGCCGAACAGCACGCGGTGACGTTCGGCGCCGGCCTGGCCTGCGAAGGCCTCAAACCCGTCGTGGCGATCTACTCCACGTTCCTGCAACGCGGTTACGACCAGCTGGTGCACGACGTGGCGCTGCAAAACCTCGACGTCACGTTTGCGCTGGACCGCGCCGGCCTGGTGGGCGCCGACGGCGCCACCCACGCCGGTAACTACGACCTGGCCTACCTGCGCTGCATCCCCAACATGGTGATCATGGCGGCGTCGGACGAAAACGAATGCCGGCAAATGCTCACCACCGGCTACCGCTATCCCGGCCCGGCCGCCATCCGCTATCCGCGCGGCGCCGGCATCGGTGCAGCCATCGAGCAGGAACTCACCACCATCCCCCTCGGCAAAGGCGAAATCAAGCGCCAGGGTGAAAAAATCGCCATCCTGGCCTTCGGTTCGATGGTGGCGCCATCGGTGACGGCTGGCGCCACGCTGGGCGCCACGGTGGCCAATATGCGCTTCGTGAAGCCACTGGACGTGGAACTGGTGAAGCAACTGGCCGCCAGCCACGACTACCTGGTGACGGTGGAAGAGGGCGCCATCATGGGCGGCGCCGGTGCGGCCGTGGCCGAGGCGCTGGCCGCCGAGGGCATCGTCAAGCCGCTGCTGATGCTGGGCCTGCCCGATAAATTCATCGACCATGGCGATCCGGTCAAACTGCTGGCCAGCGTGGGTCTCGATGCTGCCGGCATCACCGCATCGATCAGGCAGCGCTTCGACAGCAGTGGCGAGGAGCCGCGGCTGGTCGTCAACAACGGCTAATCCGCTGTTTGTTCTTTCCGGCCGCGCCGTCCTGGCGCGGCCTGCCTTCCCCCCTGATACAACACTCTTGATCTTTCTCATTGCTTTCGAGCTCGCCTGTCCTATATTGATATAAATCGTTTATATCGGATAGCGCGAGGGAGGCAGTATGAACATGGTCGCCGCCGGATGCCTTGTCGTTTGCTTGGTCTCCCATCACGCGCTGGCCCAGGTGCCGGAAACCGGGCGCTTTCAGGAACTGAGTTTTAGCGCCGAAGAAGTGGGCGCACACATGGAAGACCGCTACATCGACCAGGTGGCCGGACTGGCGGCTGCCGGCAAGCTCGATCAAGACCGCGTGCTGCTGGAGCGGTTGCGCCGCATCGCCGATGGTCTGGTGGCGGCAGCGGTGGCGCTGAAACCGGAAGCCGCGCTATGGCAGTGGGAAGTGCACACCACGAGCGATCCTGGCGTCGATGCCTTGTGCATGGCAGGCGGGAAAATCCTGGTGGGCAGCACGTTCGTGCACGCGCTGGCGTTGACCGACGGTGAGCTGGCCACGCTGCTGGCGCACGAAGTGGCGCACGCGGTGGCCGAACACCACCGCGAAACGCTGTCCGAGGCGATGTTCCTGAATCGCCCGCTGGCGCCGGTGGATGTGGTGATGGAGCGGCTCGACACCGACCTGTCGCTGCAAATGCGCCTGGCGCGTTTATCGAGCCTGCAGGAATCCGAAGCCGACCAGCTGGGCATGCTCCTCGCTCACCGCGCCGGCTGGCGCGCCGACGACATGGTGAGCTTCTATCGCAAGCTGGCTGCCAGCGACACCGCCGCGCCATTGCTGCCCGGCGCCTATCCGGCCCCCGCCTCGCGCGTGAGCATGGCGCAGGGGATGCGGCGGTTGCTGGAGGGCGGGCGTTAGCGCTTAGCGCGTCCGGTCATCAGTGGCGGCGCTCTGCCATTCTTTCGAGCGTGGCGGCTACTGCGGCGGCGATTGCTTCGTAGCCGGCGTCGCCGGGGTGCAGGTGGTCGCCGCTGTCGTAGCGGCGCAGCAGACGGGCCGGGTGCTGCGGGTCGTGCAGTGCGGCGTCGAGGTCGGTGACAGCGTCGAATTCGCCGCTGTCCCTGATCCACTGGTTGATGGCGCGCCGGACGGCATCCTTGGCGGGGGCGTAGTAGCCGTCGAACGGCGTGCCGTGCAGCGCGCCCTCGAATGGCGGCAGCGTGGCGCCGATGATGCGCACGCCGCCTGCCCGTGCCTGGGCGATCAGCTGGCGGTACGCGGCAATCATGCGCGGCGCCGTCATTGGCGGCTCGTCCGGGGCAAAGGCGCTGCCCGGCCAGCCGATGTCGTTAATCCCCAATAGCACCACCACGGTTGCCACGCCAGATTGCTCCAGCACGTCGGGGGCGAACCTGGCGGCGGCGTTGGCGCCCATGCGGTCGCCCAGCAGCCGCGCGCCGGAAATGCCGGCATTGACCACGGCGATATTTTTGCGCGCCATGGTCGCCGCCAGGTAATCGGGCCAGCGCCGGTCCTGGTCTGGTGTCGAGCCATTGCCGTCGGTGATCGAGTCGCCCAGTGCGACGACGACGTCGCGCTGCACGTCGTTTTCCACCAGCACGCCGGACAGCAGCGCGCGCCCGTGCAGGGCAACCGGCTTATCCGGCGGCATGGCCGTCCTGTCGCCGGCATCGATCCACCCCGTTTGCTGCGCGCCCCAGTGGAAGGTGGACAACGGCGTGGCGTGTGGCAGATAAACGCTGACGGCCAGCCGGTCCAGCGCCGTCACGCGCAGGTTGACGGGATCGCTGACCAGCGGCGCACCGGGGGCAATGGTTGCCTGGCGCTGGCCGCCAAAGGTCAGCGGCAGGTCGGGCGCACTGCCAGCTTGCGCAGTCTGCACCATCTGCACCACCCGCGCCGCGCCGATGTGCACCGGCTGCGTGCCGTAGCGATTGGACAGCACGATGCGCACCCGCGCGCCGCCCACGCTGATGCGCGCCGTCTCGCGCACGGTTTGCCGTTCCAGCACTGCCGGCACGCCGGTGGGCAGTGGAAAATCCGCACCCCACGCCGCTTGCGGGCTGGCGGTCCAGGTGGCAGTCCAGGCGCCGGCACATGCCGGCGTGGCGGCCAGTGTGGAGAGCGTGGCCAAGGTGAAGAGGGTGGCAATTGTGGGGGGGCGTGATGCCATGGTGTGCTCCTGTCGATGATGAAGGAACACGATAGGTCATTCGTGAAAGCATATGAAGACGGCTAAACCGACTATACTTCATTCGAAAATCGAATGAGGAACCACATGGATACCATCCGTTCGCTGCGCTGTTTCGTGCGGGCCGTGGAATTGGGCAGCCTGTCGGCCGTGGCGCGGGAGGAGTGCACTACACAGCCTACCGTGAGCAAGTTGATGGCGGCGCTTGAGCGCGAGCTGGGTGTGCGCCTGCTCGAACGCAGCACCACCAGCCTGCGGCCCACGCCGCAGGGCAGCCGCTTTTACCAGCGCGCCCTGGGCGTGCTGGCGGAATACCACGAAGCCGTGGCCGAGGCGCGCGGCGAGACCGACACGCCCGCGGGACTGATACGGGTGAACGCACCCGCTGCCTTCGGCCAGTTTCGCCTGAACGCCTTGCTGGCGTCGTTCATGAAGATGAACCCGCAGGTGGACATCGAACTGGTACTGGACGACCGCATGGTGGACCTGGTGCGCGACGGCGCGGATATCGCGCTGCGCCAGGGGACCGAGCTGCCGCCCGATGCGATTGCGCGCGCGGTGGGCATCTCGCCGCGCCACCTGGTGGCGGCGCCGTCGTACCTGTCTCTAAACGGAGCGCCGCAGCAACCGCAGGACCTGGCGCACCACGACTACATCCGCTTCGCCTGGCTGGCCGAGGAAGGCATGGTCACCCTGCACCGGGACGGGCAAACGGTATCGGTCATGACGCATGGCCGGTTTCGCGTCAACCACGCGCTGGCGATCCGCGACAGCCTGCTGGCGGGCGGCGGCATCGGACTGTGTCCATTGTGGCTGGTGCAGGATTTGCTCGACGCGGGCACCCTGGCGCGGGTGCTGCCGCCATGGGAGGGCGCGCCGCAGCCGCTGCACCTGCTGTGTCCCACGCGCCGGTATCAGCCGCTCAAGGTGCGGTTGCTGCTCGACTATCTGCAAGCGCAGATCCCGAGCCTGCCCGGCTTCGTACCGCTTTAGCGTTTGCGCTCGTGCTGCCACAGCACGTCACTGCCGCCCGCGTAGCGGTTCAACACGCGCGACAGCACGAACAGCAGGTCGGACAGGCGATTGACGTACTGGCGCGGGTGTTCGTGGATGGTTTCGGTTTTGCCCAGCGTGACGATGGCGCGTTCGGCGCGGCGGCACACGGTGCGGCACACGTGCGCCTGCGAGGCAGCGCGCGAACCGGCCGGCAGGATGAATTCGGTCAGCGCGGGCAGCGTGGCGTTGTACTTGGCCAGCAGTGCGTCGAGCCGCTCCACGTGCGCTTCCGTGATCATCTGGTAGCCGGGGATGCATAGCTCGCCACCGAGGTCGAACAGGTCGTGCTGGATGGTCACCAGTTCCTCGCGCAGGTCGGCGGGCATGTCTTCGCACAGCAGCAGGCCGAGGTGCGAATTGAGCTCGTCCACTTCGCCAATGCTGTGGATGCGCACGCTGTCCTTGTCGGTGCGGGTGCCGTCGCCCAGGCCGGTGGTGCCGCCGTCGCCGGTGCGGGTGGCGATTTTGGAGAGTCGGTTGCCCATGTGATTGTCTCGTTGGTTGATCGGGTCCCGGAAGAATACCCCAGTTCTTGTTTTTTGCTTACAATCGACACCTGAACGTTCACAGGTGCCCGTCCATGCGTGTTACGGCTTCAACCCGGCTTGACGACATTGCCGCCCGCCGCGCGCAGGTGGCCGCCGCATTGCTGGCCGTACTGCCGGCACGCGCCGTGCTGTCGGCGCCCGAAGACACCCGCCCCTACGAATGCGACGGCCTGGCCGCCTACCGCCAGCTGCCGATGATCGTGACGCTGCCCGACAGCGAGGCGCAGGTGCTGGCCGTGCTGCGCGTATGCCGTGCACTGAACGTACCGATCGTGCCGCGCGGCGCCGGCACCGGGCTGTCGGGCGGCGCCATGCCCATCGCCGATGGCGTGGTGCTGTCCACCGCGCGCATGAACCGCATCGTGCGGCTCGATGCATATTCGCGCACGGCGGTCGTGCAGCCGGGCGTGCGCAACGCCGCGATATCGGAGGCGGCCGCGCCCCACGGCCTGTACTACGCGCCCGATCCGTCGTCGCAAATCGCCTGCACCATCGGCGGCAACGTGGCCGAGAACTCGGGTGGCGTGCACTGCCTCAAATACGGGCTGACGATCCATAACGTGCTGGGCGTGCGCGTGGCCACCATCGATGGCGACATCGTGGAACTGGGCGGCGCTGCGCTCGATGCGCCGGGACTCGATCTGCTGTCGGTATTCATCGGCTCCGAGGGCATGCTGGGCATCGTGCTGGAAGTGACGGTCAAGCTGATCCCGAAGCCGGCAGTGGCGCGCGTGATCATGGCGTCGTTTGCGCAGGTGGTGGACGGCTGCCACGCGGTGGCCGCGCTGATCGCCGCCGGCATCATTCCCGCCGGCCTGGAAATGATGGACCAGACCTCGTCGCGCATGGTCGAACCGTTCGTCCACGCGGGCTACGATACCGACGCCGCCGCCATCCTGCTGTGCGAGGCCGACGGCACGGCGGAGGAGGTGGAAGAAGACATTGCCCGTATGTCGGCGGTGCTGGCGGCGGCGGGCGCCAGCGCCATCGCCGTGTCGCAGACGGAGGCGGAGCGGCTGCGCTTCTGGTCCGGCCGCAAGAACGCGTTTCCGGCAGCGGGGCGCATCTCGCCCGATTACTACTGCATGGACGGCACCATTCCGCGCAAGCGGCTGGGCGAGGTGCTGGCCGGGATCGCGCAGATGGAAGAAAAATATGGCCTGCGCTGCGCCAATGTATTCCATGCCGGCGACGGTAACCTGCATCCGCTAATCCTGTTCAACGCCAATATCCCCGACGAATTCGCGCGCGCGGAAAGCTTCGGCGCCGAGATCCTGGCGCTGTGCGTGGCCGTGGGCGGCACCATCACCGGCGAGCATGGCGTGGGCATCGAGAAGATCGATTCGATGTGCGCGCAGTTTGCGCCGCTGGAACTGGAAGCGTTTTTTGCGGTCAAGCGCGCGTTCGATCCGGCCGGCCTGCTCAACCCCGACAAGGCAATTCCCACCCTGAACCGCTGCGCCGAATTCGGCAAGATGCGCGTGCGGGGCGGCCTGCTGCCGTTTTCCCACCTGCCGCGGTTTTAATCCATGACGATTACCATCATGACCGACATCGCCAGCCAGTTTGGCGCCCGCATCCGCGCCGCCGCCCAGGCGAGGCAGCCGCTGCGCTTGCGCGGCGGCGGCACCAAGGACTGGTACGGCGGCGTGCTCGCAGGCGACGTGCTCGATACCCGCGCCTACACCGGCGTGGTGTCGTACGAACCGACGGAACTGGTCATCACGGCGCGCTGCGGCACGCCGCTGGCCGACATCGAAACGCTGCTGGCCACGCATAACCAGATGCTGGCCTTCGAGCCGCCGCGCTTCGGCCCCGGTTCCACCATCGGCGGCGTGGTGGCTGCCGCCTTGTCCGGCCCGCGCCGCGCCAATGCCGGCGCCGTGCGTGATTTCGTGCTTGGCGCGGTGCTGATGGATGGGCGGGGCGAGGCAATGCGCTTCGGCGGCCAGGTGATGAAAAACGTGGCCGGTTATGACGTCTCGCGGCTGTTGGCCGGGTCGCTCGGCACGCTTGGACTGATCCTCGAAGTGTCGCTCAAGGTGCTGCCCAGGCCCGTGTGCGAAGCGAGCCTGCGCTTTGCCATGAGCGAGATCGACGCGCTGACAAGGCTGAACCAGTGGGCCGGCCAGCCGTTGCCGCTGTCGGCCAGTTGCTGGCATGACGGCGTGCTGACGATCCGGCTGTCCGGCGCCGAGGCGGCGGTATTGGCGGCGCGGCGCACGCTGGGGGGCGACGAGGTACGTGACGCCGCTGCATTCTGGACCGCGCTGCGCGACCAGACCCGCGACTTCTTTGACAGCGGCACCATGTGGCGACTGTCGGTGCCGTCTGCCGCCAGTGCCATCATTGTGGGGGGCGAGCAGTTGATCGAGTGGGGCGGGGCGCAGCGCTGGCTCAAACCCGGGAATGGTGGTGATGCCGATGCCATTCGCCGCACGGTGGCAGCGGCAGGCGGTCACGCCACGCGGTACCGGTCGAACGACAAGCAGATTCCCGTATTCCACCCGCAGGCAGCAGCCGTCGCCGCCATCCACGAGCGCCTGAAGGCCGCGTTCGACCCGGCCGGCATCTTCAACCCCGGACGCTTGTACTGACATGCAAACCAATCTCGCCGATTTCATCAGGAACACGCGCGAAGGCGACGAGGCCGAAGCGATCCTGCGCGCGTGCGTGCACTGCGGCTTTTGCACGGCCACGTGCCCCACGTACCAGCTGCTGGGCGACGAACTCGACGGCCCGCGCGGGCGCATCTACCTGATCAAACAGGTGCTCGAAGGTGCTGCCGTCACCAGCAAGACGCAGCTGCACCTGGACCGCTGCCTCACCTGCCGCAACTGCGAAACCACCTGTCCGTCGGGTGTTCGGTACGGGCGCCTGCTCGACATCGGCCGGCAGGTGGTGGAGCGGCGGGTGCAGCGCCCGGCGGTCGAACGGATCAAGCGCTGGGTATTGAAGGAAGCCTTGCCGCGCCAGGGCGTGTTCGGTGCGGCGCTGCGCGCCGGCCAGCTGTTCCGGCCATTGCTGTCGCCGGCGTTGCAGGACAAGATCCCGGCGCGGCAGGCGGGCGGCGTGCGGCCCGTGCGGGAACACGCGCGCAAGATGCTGGCGCTGGCCGGCTGTACCCAGCCGGCCATGGCGCCCAACATCCATAACGCCACCGCGCGCGTGCTCGATGCGCTGGGCGTGCAGTTGATCGTGGCGCGCAAGGCCGGCTGCTGTGGCGCACTGCGCCACCACCTGAACGATCACGATGCGGCGCTGGACGATATGCGGCGCAATATCGATGCCTGGTGGCCGTATGTGGAGCAGGGCGCGGTGGAGGCGATCGTGATGACGGCGTCTGGCTGCGGCGCCACTGTCAAGGAATACGGCCACCTGCTGGCGCACGACCAGGCGTATGCCGGCAAGGCGGCGCGCATCGCGGCGTTGACGCGCGATTTGTCGGAAGTGATGACCGAATTCGAGCACGAATTAAGCGGCCGGATTGCCCCTGTTGCAGAGCGGGTAGCGTACCACCCGCCGTGCAGCCTGCAACACGGACAGCAGATACGCGGCAAGGTGGAAGGCGTGCTGCGTGCAGTCGGCGTGGACGTGGTGCTGTGTGCGGACAGTCACCTGTGTTGCGGCTCGGCGGGCACGTATTCGCTACTGCAACCGGAACTGTCGCTGCAACTGCGCGACCGCAAGCTCGAAGCGTTGACGGATACCGGCGCCACCACCATCGTCTCGGCCAACGTGGGGTGTTCCGCGCATTTGCAGTCGGGGACGCAGGTGCCGGTGGAGCACTGGATCGAGCTGATCGATCGGGCGCTGCAGCGTGGCAGATCAGGTTAGCGGCAGCAAGCCCGTTATCGGCCGCTCAGCCGCCGCGTCCTCATGCAAGCTCACAATCGCCGGCAGCCTTGCCGCCGCCTGCCACATCGGCGCGCGGTGGGCGAATGCCGAAACCCATTCCAGCACCACGTCCGCCGGCATCGGCCGCGCCACGCCGTAGCCTTGCACCAGGTCGCAGCCCAGTCGCATCAGCATGGCGCCATGTTCCACCGTCTCCACGCCTTCGGCAATCACGGCGCGGCCGAACGATTTGGCCAGCCCGATCACTGCGCTCACCAAGTGCAGGTCGTCGCGGTCTTCCAGCATATTGCGGACAAAACTCTGGTCGATTTTCAGAATATCCGCCGGTAGCCGCTTCAGGTACGACATCGACGAATAACCGGTGCCGAAATCGTCGAGCGCAAAGCTGATGCCCTGCGCCTGGCACGCCTGCATGATGGCGCGCACGTGGTTGATATCGGACAGCGCCGACGATTCCAGTATCTCCAGCTCCAGCATGTGCGGCGGCACGTCAGGGAATTCGGCCAGGATGGCCGTCAACCGTTCGACGAAATCGCTGCGCTGGAAGTGGCGCGCCGAGATATTCACGCTGATGACCCACGCCGGATCCGCATGCCGCCACTGCTGCAGCTGGCGCAGCGCCTCCCGTAGTACCCATTCGCCGATATCGACGATCACGTCGCTGTGCTCGACGATCGGCAAAAACTCCATCGGCGGCACGATGCCGCGTTGCGGGTGGTTCCAGCGCAGCAGCGCCTCCATGCCCACGATGCGGCCGCGCCGCATGTCCAGCTTGGGCTGGTAGAACAGGCGCAATTCTCCGGCGCGCAGCGCGGCGCGCACTTCGGTGCGGCGGTTGTGGTGCGTGCGCACCTGCTCATCGAGGTCGGCGTCAAAAAAGTGGAAACGGTTGCGGCCCGTGATCTTGGCCTGGTATAGCGCCTGGTCCGCGTGGCGCAGCAGGCTGTCGGCGCTGGCCTCGTTGCCGGTGTAGACGGCGATGCCCACGCTGGCCGACATGGTTACCGGCTTGCCGCCGCACGTGTAGTCGCGCGACAAATCGGCCAGCAGCCGTTCCATCGCCTGTTCGACGTCGCCGCGTCCGTGCAGCTCCGGCAGCAGGAGCACGAATTCGTCGCCGCCCAGGCGCGCCACGTAATGATGGCCGCCCGTGTGCTGGTTCGAGTAGTCGTGCAGGCGGCTGGCTGCCTGCTTGAGTATTTCGTCGCCGGTCTCCTGGCCCAGCGTGTCGTTTACGCGCTGCAGGTGGTCGAGGTCGAACAGGCACACGGCCAGCAGGTAATTGTGTTCGCGCGCGCGCGTCACTTCGTTCTCGAAGCGCGCCGCCAGCGCTGCGCGGTTGGGCAGGCCGGTGAGAATGTCATGGTTGCTCTGCCACGAAATCTGCTGCATCAGCTGGCGCCGTTCGGTCACGTCGCGGAACACCAGCACCGAGCCTTGCACCTCGCCGCCGGCGGCGCGGATGGCGTTGGCCGTGTATTCCACCGTGCTGGCCTGGCCCGAGCGGTGGCGCAGGCTCTGGTTGCCCACCTTGATCACTTCACCGCCGGCGTAAATCGCCGCCATCGATTTGAGCAGCGCGTGCTGGCCGAAGTTATTCGCCAGGACAAACACCTGGTGCAGCTCCATGCCGCGCGCGCGCGATTCGGGCCAGCCGGTGAGCTGCTGCGCCGCTTCGTTGATGGTTTCGATGCGGCCCGTCAGGTCGGTGGTAATGACGGCGTCGCCGATCGACGCCAGCGTGATCTCGATGCGTTCCTTCTGTTCGTGCAGCTGTTCCTGCGCGCGCAGCGTTTGTTCCAGTTGGCGGCTCAGTTTTTGCTGGCTGTGCTGGAGCTTTTCCACCAGCGCCTGCACCCGCTGCGCCATGGTGTTGAAGGTCTCGGCCAGGAGCCTGGATTCCAGGGTGCCGGTCACACGCATGCGGGTGGCGTAGTCGCCGCCATGAAAACGGTTGGTGGCGGCGTTGACCCGCCTGAGCATGCGCTTGTTGGCGTAGATGACGAAGCCGAGCAGCGTGTAGACGATGATGATGTTGGTGATCGAGATGACAGCCTGCTGGCGCAGCGTGTGCCACACGCCGGCCAGCGGCACCGTGGGCTCGAACACCACCGTCATGCTGGCTGCGCCCACCTGCAGTTGCCGGCGTATGGGCCGCAGCGCTTCCAGGTTCGCAAACCATCGCGGGTACGGCGCGGCATGCGGCTGCGCGCGATGGGTTTCCAGGTGGCCGCCCGTGTAATCGAGGGTGAGCTCCACCAGGTCCGGATTGAGCAGCAGCGCGTTGCGCATGGCGCGGTCCATGGCGGCGCGATCGGATGCCGCTACCGCTGGCAGCAAGGTGTTGTGCAGGTACGCTGTCATCTGGCTGGCGCCGTACTGGTAGCGCGTGTCGGCCTGCGCGGTCTCCGCCGCGAACATGGTCGAATACCGCACCAGCAGCACGACCGTGATGATCACGAAGATCGGCAGGAACAGCCTCGCATACATGCCCATCCGCATCCACGGCGACAAGAGTTTTCCAAACAAGGACATGGTTAACAATTCAAGTTGGAAAATGACCAAAGGCCATTATTACGGAAAAGTTAACCTAAAGCACGTGTTTCGGAAATCGTTTTCAGTATTTTACTTTCTGTACTGCACAAACGGTTGCGGCATACAGACAGGTTTCTACGCCGCCAACAGCTTTTCGATGTCGGCCACGATGCTTTCCGGCTTGGTGGCGGGGCCATAGCGCTTGTACACGGTACCGTCCTTGCGCACCAGGAATTTCGTAAAATTCCACTTGATGCGTTCGGTGCCCAGGATGCCGGGCGCGTCGTGTTTCAGCTTGACGAACAGCGGATGCGCGCCGTCGCCGTTGACGTCCACCTTGGCAAACAGCGGAAACGTCACCCCGTAATTTTTTTCGCAGAACGCGCCGATGGCGCCGGCGTCGCCCGGTTCCTGGGCGCCGAACTGGTTGCATGGGAAGCCCAGCACCGTCACGCCGCGTTGCCGAAACTGCTGGTACACCGCTTCCAGCCCTTTGTACTGCGGCGTGAAGCCGCAGGCGCTGGCGGTATTGACGATCAGGAGCACCTGGCCCCGGTACTGGTGCAGGTCCACCGGCGCGCCGGCCAGGCTGGCGGCGGAAAAATCATAAATGCTGGTCACAGGATTCCCAATTGTCGGGTGCCGGCAGGTGGATCCTGCTCGGGCGTGGTTTTGCTTTCGAGCTTGATGGCGAGACGCAGGTCGTTGACCGAATCGGCGTTGCGCAGCGCGTCTTCGTACGTGATCTGGCCCGACTCGTGCAGGTCGAACAGCGACTGGTCGAACGTCTGCATGCCCAGCTCGCGCGACTTTTTCATCAGCTCCTTGATGTCGTGTACCTGGCCCTTGAAGATCAGGTCCGAGATCAACGGCGTGTTGAGCAGGATTTCAATTGCCACCGCGCGGCCCGGCGCGCCCTTGCGCGGCACCAGCCGCTGCGACACCAGTCCCTTCAGGTTCAGCGACAGGTCCATCAGCAGCTGCTGGCGGCGCTCTTCGGGGAAGAAGTTGATGATGCGGTCGAGCGCTTGGTTGGCGCTGTTGGCGTGCAGCGTGGCCAGGCACAGGTGGCCCGTCTCGGCAAAGGCAATCGCGTGGTCCATGGTCTCGCGGTCGCGGATTTCGCCGATCTGGATCACGTCCGGCGCCTGGCGCAGCGTGTTCTTGAGCGCCGTTTCCCAGTCGTCGGTATCGACGCCCACTTCGCGCTGGGTCATGATGCAGTTGCCGTGCGGGTGGACGAATTCTACCGGGTCTTCGATGGTGATGATGTGGCCGTAGCTGTTCGCGTTGCGGTAGCCCACCATGGCCGCCAGCGTGGTCGATTTGCCCGACCCGGTGGCGCCCACCATGATTACCAGTCCGCGCTTGGCCATCACGATTTCTTTCAGTACTTCCGGCAGGCCCAGGTTGTTCAGGTCGGGGATGGTACTCGTAATCACGCGCAGCACCATGCCCACCGAGCCCATTTGCACGAACGCGGACACCCGGAAGCGTCCCAGGTCGGCGGGGCTGATGGCGAAGTTGGCTTCCTTGGTCTGCTCGAACGCCGCCGCCTGCTTGTCGTTCATGATGGCGCGTGCCAGGTCCAGCGTGTGCGCGGGCGTGAGCGCCTGCGACGACACCGGCGTCATCTTGCCGTCGATTTTCATCGCCGGCGGAAAGCCGGCCGTGATGAACAGGTCCGATCCTTTTTTGGCCAGCATGTGGCGCAGCAGGTCGAACATGAATTTTGAGGCGTCGTCGCGTTCCATGTTGTTGCCTTAACCGGGGAAGTTCTCGGGCGTCTTGGCCGCGCTGCGCGCCGTGGCCGACGAAATCACGTTACGCCGCACCAGGTCCGTCAGGTTCTGGTCCAGCGTTTGCATGCCCACATTGCTGCCGGTCTGGATGGCCGAGTACATTTGCGCGATTTTCGCTTCGCGGATCAGGTTGCGGATGGCGGGCGTGCCCACCATGATTTCATGCGCGGCCACGCGTCCGCTGCCGTCCTTGGTCTTGAGCAGGGTTTGCGAAATCACGGCCTGCAAGGACTCCGACAGCATGGCGCGCACCATTTCCTTCTCTTCTGCCGGGAACACGTCGACAATGCGGTCGATGGTCTTGGCGGCCGACGACGTGTGCAGCGTGCCGAACACCAGGTGGCCCGTCTCGGCGGCGGACAGCGCCAGGCGGATGGTTTCCAGGTCGCGCAACTCGCCCACCAGGATGCAGTCCGGGTCTTCGCGCAGCGCCGAGCGCAGCGCGTTACTGAACGAGTGCGTGTGCGGGCCCACTTCGCGCTGGTTGATCAGGCATTTCTTGGAGTCGTGGACAAATTCGATCGGGTCTTCGATGGTGAGGATGTGGCCATGCTCGTTTTCGTTGAGGTGGTTGACCATGGCTGCCAGCGTGGTCGATTTGCCCGAGCCGGTGGGGCCGGTGACCAGCACCAGGCCGCGCGGCTTGAGCGCGAAATCGGCAAAGATCTTCGGCGTGTTCAGTTCTTCGAGCGTGAGGATCTTGGACGGGATGGTGCGAAACACGGCCGACGCCCCGCGCTCCTGGTTGTACGCGTTGACGCGGAAGCGCGACAGGCCGGGAATCGAGAACGAAAAGTCGATTTCCAGGCGTTCTTCGTACACCTTGCGCTGGCCGTCGTTCATGATGTCGTAGATCATGCGGTGCACTTCCTTGTGCTCGAGCGGGTCCACGTTCAGGCGCCGCACGTCACCGTGCACGCGCAGCATCGGTGGCAGGCCGGCCGAGAGGTGCAGGTCCGACGCCTTGTTCTTGACGGAGAATGCGAGAAGTTCGGAGATGTCCATTTATAATCCCTGTGCCTGACTTTAACGATAGACTGAAGGTCCACCCCTCGATGATTATGTCCCCGATCCCCCAGAACTTGCAAGCTATCACCGCTTCTATTGTCGCCGCTGCGGAAGCAGCGGGGCGCGCGCCAGCATCGGTGCAACTGCTGGCCGTGTCCAAGACTTTCGGAACGCAAGCCGTGCACGCGGCGGTGGCGGCCGGCCAGCGCGCGTTCGGCGAAAACTACCTGCAGGAGGCGCTCGATAAAATCCGCGTGCTCAAGGAAGACGGCGCGCCGCCGCTCGAGTGGCATTTCATCGGCCCCATACAAAGTAATAAAACCCGGCCCATCGCCGAGCACTTCGACTGGGTGCACACGGTGGACCGCGAAAAAATCGCCCAGCGCTTGTCCGAGCAGCGTCCCGCGGGACTGGCGCCGTTGCAGATTTGTTTGCAAGTTAATATCAGCGGGGAGGCCAGCAAGAGCGGCGTGGCCCCTGACCAACTGGCGGCGCTGGCCCACAAGGTCGCAGCGCTGCCCAACCTGACCTTGCGCGGCCTGATGGCGATCCCGGAACCTGCCGAGCAATTCGAACAACAACGCGCGGCCTTTGCGCGCCTGCGCGTGCTGTACGAGCAGCTGCGCGCCGACGGCCTGGCGCTCGACACGCTGTCGATGGGCATGTCGGCCGACCTGCGCGCAGCGGTCGTCGAAGGCGCCACCATCGTCCGCATAGGCACCGCCATTTTCGGATCACGATATTAGGGGCATCGACAAACCTACTGCGCGTCCCGCTATCGCCTCTCCGTTGCTCAGCGTACCTCCGTACGCTTCCGCTACTCGAGACGATATCAGCCCGCTCGCTACGGTTTTTCGAACCCCTACAATACAAGGAATAAGATGAAGATTGCATTTATCGGCGGCGGCAACATGGCTTCCGCGCTGATCGCCGGCCTGGCCGGCAAACTGACTGCTGGCGCCAACATCCACGTGGTGGACCCGAACGCCGATGCACTCGAACGCCTGCGCACCCAGTACGGCGTGACCACCGCCACCAGTTCGGATGCGGCAGTCACGACCGCCGATGTGATCGTGCTGGCGGTGAAACCGCAAAGCATGCGCGACGTCGCGGCGCAACTGCTGCCATTGATCGACACCGCGCGCCAGCCGCTGATCGTCTCGATTGCGGCCGGCATCCGGGGCGTGGACCTGTCGCGCTGGCTTGGCGGCTATGGCGCCATCGTGCGCTGCATGCCCAACACCCCGGCGCTGATCGGCATGGGCATCACCGGCATGGCCGCCACCGCCGGCGTGACCGCGCAGCAGAAGCAGGCCGCCGATGACATCCTGCGCGCGGTCGGCCCCACCGTGTGGCTGGACGATGAAGCGCAGATCGACGCCGTGACGGCAATCTCGGGCAGCGGCCCGGCGTACGTGTTTTACTTTATCGAAGCGATGCAGCAGGCCGCAAAAGAACTGGGACTCTCCGACGAGCAGGGCACGCAACTGGCGCTGGCCACGTTTGCGGGCGCCGCGCAACTGGCCACGCAATCGAACGAACCGGTATCGCTGCTGCGCGAACGCGTGACGTCCAAGGGCGGCACCACGTATGCGGCGTTGACCAGCATGGAGGAGAGCGGCGTGAAGGCGGCGATTGTGAAGGGCGCCAGGGCTGCGGCTGCGCGCGGGAAGGAAATGGGCGACGAGCTGGGCGCCGCCCGATAAAAGCCCCCGAGGCAGTGCTGCAGGCGCAGCGCTGCCGGCGGGGACGCGGCAGAACCTAGCGGCGCGAAATCAGCACACCGGCCAGCAGGCCCAGTGCTGCGCCGATGCTCACTGCTTTCCACGGATTGTCGTGCACATAGACGTCGGCCTGGCGGGCAGCGTCGCGGCTATGGGCCAGGACCGTGTCTTCCAGCTTGCGCAGGTCGATGCGGGCGTTGCGCAGCGAGTCTTCGAAACGCGTGCGCGCTTCGGAGATTGCCTCGCTGGCCTTGTCGCCGGCTTCGCTCAGATAATCCTGCGCTTCGTGCGCGGCGGTTTTGACGCCGCTGACTACCTTGTCGCGCGCTTCGCTGCTGGCATCCTTGATGTCGTTGATCGCGCTGGTACCGTTTTGCGTTTGAGTCATATTCACCTCGTCTGATGGCTGTGAAAAAAGCTAACCGCCCGGCAAAACCACCGGCGGGCGCTTAGCGCAGCAGATAGTCTAACGCGATACCGCCAAATACCGCCGCACCCAACCAATTGTTGTGCCGGAACGCATAAAAGCACGGGTCGCGCTCGCGCGTGCGGATCAAGGTATAGTGATAGACGGCAATGCCAGCGGCCACCAGCAGGCCCGCGTTGAACCACAGGCCGAGTCCCATCACCCATCCCGCCCACAGCAGCAGCAGCAGGTGCACTGCGTAGCAGAGCATGATGGCCGCCACGTCGTAGCGGCCGAACGTGATGGCCGACGTCTTGATGCCGATCTTTACATCGTCGTCGCGGTCCACCATCGCATATTCGGTATCGTAGGCAACTGCCCAGAACACGTTACCGATCAGCAGCACCCAGGCCACGGGCGGGACCGTGTTTTGAATTGCCGCGAACGCCATCGGAATGCCGAAGCCGAACGCGATCCCCAGGTACGCCTGTGGGATGGCAAAAAAGCGCTTGAAGTACGGGTAGGTGCCGGCAATGATCAGCGCCGCCACCGACAGCTGCTTGGTCAGCGCATTGAGCGGCAGGATCAGGCAGAACGAGGCAATGGCCAGCACGGCGGCCACGGCCAGCGCTTCCTTGCCACTGACGCGTCCGCTCGTGATCGGGCGGTTCACGGTGCGTTTCACGTGGCGGTCGAAATCCTGGTCGGCGTAGTCGTTGATCGCGCAGCCTGCCGAGCGCATCAGCAAGGTGCCCACCGAGAAGATCAGCACCAGCACCGGGTCGGGCCGGCCGTTCGAGGCCAGCCACAGCGCACACAGGGTGGGCCACAGCAGCAGCAGCGTGCCGATCGGTTTGTCGAGGCGGACCAGGCGGAAGTACAGCGAGAGCTTGTTCATCGATGGCGTTACTTGAATGTAAAGAACGCCATTATCGCAAATCCCGAGTTAGTCGTCTTCGCAGAGGGTAGTAATGCCGGGCAGATTGCAGGCAGCGACGACCTCGCACACGGCGTCGATCGCGGCCTTGCGGGTAAAGCTCTTGCGCCAGACGATGACCACGCGGCGCGACGGCGCCGGCGCTTCGAACGGGCGGAACTGCAGCATGCCGTCGTTGGCGTTCATGTCGGGCACCGAGGCGCGCGGCAGCACGGTCAGGCCAATGCCGCTTGACACCATGTGGCGGATGGTTTCCAGCGACGAACCTTCGAACGTGCGCTGCATGCCGTTGCCGGGCGCCGAAAAGCGCGCCATTTCCGGGCACACTTCCAGCACCTGGTCGCGGAAGCAGTGGCCGTTGCCGAGCAACAGCATGTTTTCGGTTTTCAGATCGTCGGCGGGGATGGCGCGGCGCTTGGTCCACGGGTGCTGGGCGGGCATGGCCACCACGAACGGTTCGTCGTACAGCGCCTGCATGGCCATGCCGTGATCGGGCAGCGGCAGCGCCATGATGGCCGCGTCGAGCTCGCCCTGGCGCAGCATTTCGAGCAGGCGCACGGTAAAGTTTTCCTGCAAAATCAGCGGCATTTGCGGCACTTTGTCGATCATGCCTTTGACCAATGGCGGCAGCAGGTACGGGCCGATGGTGTAGATTACGCCAAGGCGCAGCGGGCCGGCCAGCGGATCCTTGTTTTGCTTGGCCAGTTCCTTGATGGCGGCCGTCTGTTCCAGTACCAGCTCGGCCTGGGCGATGATTTGCGCGCCCAGCGGGGTGACCGAGATTTCGGCGCCGCCCCGTTCGAACAGCACCACGCCCAGTTCGTCTTCGAGTTTTTTGATGGCGACCGACAGGGTGGGCTGTGCAACGTAGCAGGCTTCGGCCGCGTGTCCGAAGTGTTTCGCTCTTGCAACGGCGACGATATATTTCAGTTCGGTCAGTGTCATGTGGGCTATTTGAACACAGGCAATGTCGGGATGCAATAATGGCGACCAAGAATAGCCATTCTAGCTGAAGGCTGTCGCTTCACCGTAGCGATCATGCCGCGCTATCATGTATGACTTCTCGCGACGAACGCTTGTTTTCGACTGACCTTGCCACTTTTTGAAATGACACCCATGCCCGACTTCGAACAGAAAATCTGCACCCGCGACCAACTGGCTGCCCGCGTGGCGGCGCTACCCAAGCCGGTGGTGCTGACCAACGGCGTTTTCGACATCCTGCATCGCGGCCACGTGACGTACCTGGCGCAGGCGCGCGCGCTGGGCGCCTCGCTGGTGGTGGCCGCCAACACCGACGCTTCCGTCAAGCGCCTGGGCAAGGGCGATGACCGCCCGCTGAACAACTGTGACGACCGCATGGCGCTGCTGGCGGCGCTCGAATCGGTGAGCCTGGTGGTGGACTTCGATGAAGACACGGCGCTCGAAGTCGTGCAGCAGGCCCGCCCCGACATCTACGCCAAGGGCGGTGACTACCAGATGGATGCGATTCCCGAAGGGCAGGCGGTGCTGGCGTACGGCGGCCAGGCCGTGGCCATCGATTTCGAACATGACCGCTCCACCACCCGCCTGCTGACCAAGGTGCGCGCCTTCCACCCCAAATGAGATTGCTGCTGATCGTCCTGGCCACGCTGGTATTTATCGTGGTCCAGTGGGGACCCGTGCTGTACGTGGCGCGCCAGCAGTGGTTGCGCGGCGACCCGTACTCGTTCCGCCAGCTGCGCTTCCTGATGCCGGCGCAGTTGCTGGCGACGGTGGCGTTGGCGTTCACGGCCGATTTTCTGGGCATGCGCAACCCGGCGGCGCTGTTTGCCGGCGCCGCCATCGTAGTCAGCGCGGCCGGCGCCGGGGCGCTGGCCTTGTATTACAGGATCAAACGTCAGAAGTAGCCAGTCAAAAGTAGCTGCTGACGTCGGGGCGGTTGGCCAGCGCCTTTTGCACGATGGCCGTCACGCGCGCGCGGTCGGCGCCTTGCAATGGCTGGCGCGGACGGCGCACGTTTTCGTTACCCACGCCGGCCAGCGTTTCCACCAGCTTTAAATTTTGAACCAGCTTGGTCGAGACATCGAGGTGCATCAGCGGCATGAACCACTGGTACAGCTTGAGCGCTTCGGCAAAGCGGCCCGCCTTCATCAGTTTATATAGCGCCACCGTCTCTTTCGGAAACGCCACCACCAGGCCGGCCAGCAGGCCGTCCGCACCCACCGCCAGGCCCTCGAACGACAGGTCATCGACGCCCATAAAAAGTTGATAGCGCTCGCCGACGGCGTTGCGCAAATCGGTAATGCGGCGCACATTGTCGGTCGACTCCTTGATCGCCACGATCCATTCGCAATCGGCCAGTTCCACGAAGTCTTCCGGCGTCAGGTCCACCTTGTACGACACCGGATTGTTGTAGACCATGATCGGCAGCTGGGCGGCGGCGGCAATCGTGCGCAGGTTGTCCATCGCCTCGCGCGCATCGGCCGCGTACAGCACCGACGGCATCACCATCAAACCCTGCACACCCAGTTCGTGGGCCTGCTCCACGAAGCGGCAGGCCGTCAAGGTGCGGGTTTCGCTCACGTTGACCAGCACCGGCACCCGGCCTTCGGCCACGCGCAGTGCGGTGCGGGTCACTTCCAGCTTTTCATCGAACGACAGCGTACTCGCTTCGCCGAGCGAACCGCAGGTAAGCAGCGCGTGCACGCCGCTGTCGATCTGGAACGCGAAGTGCTGCTCCATCGCGGCATGATCGAGATCTTCGTTGTCCTTGAACTTGGTGGTCACTGCGGGGAATACCCCTGCCCATTTTGCTGCTGCCATGCTGTTCTCCTAAGGTGGTGGTGTTCGGTTCAAACGATCAAGGTTTCCACGCGCGCCGGTGCGATGGGCATGCGTACCGCGTCCGGGCGCCAGCCGTACAGCACTTCGGTGGCGCCACCGCATACGCGGCCCTGGCACGGACCCATGCCGCAGCGCGTTTGCAGCTTGGCGCTGCGCCAGCTGGCGTGCGTGCGCAATTCGCCGTGGCGCACGTCCTCGCAGCGGCAGACGATGGTGTCGTCGCCGGCCAGCGTTGCCAGTTCGGGGCGCAGCGCGAAAGCGCGCGCCAGGCGAGTCGCGAATTTTTTCCAGCGCCGGCGCTGCTCGAACACCGCGTCGATATGCAGGGCGTGGCCGGTGGCGGCGAGACCGGCGATGCGACCCTCGGCCAATGCCAGGTCCACGCCGCCGATACCGGTGCCTTCGCCCGCGCAGTAAATGCCGGGGATGCTGGTCTGCTGCCAGTCGTCGGTACGCACCACGGCCGATCCACCTTGCGTGGTGATGGCGCAGCCGAGCGCCTGCGCCAGTTCCAGGTTGGGCAGCAGGCCGTAGCCGCAGGCGAGAAAGTCGCATTGCAGGATATCGGGCTCGCGTCGCTGGCCGCGCTGCACCTGCACCGATTGCAGCACGCCGTCGCCGTGGGCCGACCGCACATGGCTGTGGTGCAGGTAGTCGATACCTTTTAGTTGCGCGCCGAGGCGCAGCGCCTGCATCGCTTTCGACGGCGTAACCGGCAAGCCGGCAGCAAAGCGCAGCAGGCTGGGTAGCGGCGCCTGTTCGACGATGGCCACGACGTGCGCGCCGATGCCATTCAGGGTGGCGGCCACCGCCAGCAGCAGCGGGCCGCTGCCGGCCACCACCACGCGCTTGCCGGTCACCGGGTAACCACCCTTGGCCAGCGCCTGCAAGCCGCCGGCGCCTGTCACGCCGGGCAGGGTCCAGCCGGGAAACGGCAATAGCCGCTCGCGCGCGCCGGTGGCCAGGACCAGGCGCCCGTAATACAGGGTGTCGGCGCTGGAGGGCGTCTGCACCCGCAACTGGCCCGGCGCGGGCGCGTACAGCACGCGGGTGGCGGGCAGAAAGGTCACGTTGGGCGCCGCCTGCAATGCCGTCCACAGCGCGCCTGCGCGGGCATCGGACTGGTGCTGCGGCCCGCCACGCCAGATCTGGCCGCCCGCGTGCGGGTTGTCGTCGACGATGGCCACCAGTGCGCCGCTGCCTGCCGCCGCATGGGCGGCTGCCAGTCCCGCCGGTCCGGCGCTCACCACCACTACATCGTAGCCGTTCATGGCGCACCGCCGCCTGTGCGGACCTGCATGCCGGGCGCACACAACGTCTGGCATGCCAACCGGTGTGCGCGGCCGTCGATGGTCACGCGGCACTCGTAGCACACGCCCATGCCGCACAACGGCGCGCGCGCGGCGTCGGCGCTCGAACGGCGCGTGACCATGCTGCCGGCCAGCGCAATGGCGGCAGCCACGGTCACGCCGGGCGATACGCGGACCGCCCGGGCGTCGATCTGCAGGGTAATGGTGGCATCAAGCATGGAAGCGGTGCGGCAGGTAGGGGTGGTAGGGAATGCGCGAACTCTCGCCCTGCATTTGCGCGGCCAGCAGTTGCGCCGTGGCCAGCGACGTGGTGATGCCCAGGCCCTCGTGGCCTGTGGCCAGCCATAGTCCACGCCTGGACTTCGATGGCCCGATCAGCGGCAGACCGTCGGGCGTGGCGGCGCGCAGGCCGGTCCAGCAGCGCAGCACATCGAGTTGCGCCAGCGCCGGTGTAAAAGCGGTCGCGTGGCGCAGCATGCGGCCCAGCATGGCCGGTTCCACTTCAGGATCGACGGTGTCGAACTGGCGCGAGGAACCGATCAGCACCTGGCCCGTGGGACGCGGCTGCAAATTGAAGGCCACCGAATCGCCGCTGGCCGCATGCGCACTCTTGATGTAGCCAAGTTCCACCAGCTGGTGGTGGACGAAGCCGGGGTAGCGGTCGGTGATGGCCACGTGGCCCTTCTTGGGCTGCACCGGCAGTTCGGGCAGCAGCGCCTGCGAGCCGGTGCCGGCAGCCAGCACGATGTGCGGGGCCTGGTGCCGGGTGCCGTCGGCCAGCACTACCGCGTGGTCTTCGATGGCAGCGACGGTAGCGTGCCGGGTGGTGGCGCCGCGCCGCATGGCGCGGTCGAGCAGGATGCGCGCGCTCTTGGGCGGATATATTAGGCCATCGCCCGGTACCAGCAAGCCGCCTGCCAGGCCGGGACGCAATTGCGGCTCGAGCGCGTACAGTTCGGCCGGTGACAGCAGCTGGCAGCGCAGGTTGAAGGCCCACAGCGTGTGCGCCTTGGCGCGTGCGGCGTCCATCTCTTCGTCGTCGGCGGCCACCCAGATGGTGCCGCAGTTGCTGTATTCGTGGCGCTGCGGGCGGTCGCCCACCATGTCCTTCCACAGCGACACCGAGTACGACGACAGCGCCAGTTCCGCCACGTTGTCATCCATGACCACCAGGTGGCCCATCCCGGCCGCCGTGGCGCCGCCGCCCGCGCCGGAACTACTCTGTTCGATGACGGCCACCCGCAAGCCTCGCTCGCTGAGCGCATCGGCGCAGGCCGCGCCCACGATGCCGGCGCCGATCACGATGACGTCCGCGCTATCCATGGCTTGTCACCGGATGCCCGATACGAACGGGTCGGCGGGATCGAGCACCAGCTGCGCCTGCGAGGTCACCCAGGCCTGGCCGCGGATGCTGGGAACCAGCTGGCCGTCATGGCGCCGGTACGACGCCTCGAAGACGCTGCCGATCACGCTTTCCTGGCGCCACAGCGCGCCCGCGGCCAGCTTGCCATCCGCCGCCAGGCAGGCCAGCTTGGCGCTGGTGCCGGTGCCGCACGGTGAACGGTCGTAGGCTTTTCCGGGGCACAGCACGAAGCTCTGGCTGTCGGCGCCGGTACGCGATGGCGCGAACAATTCGATATGGTCGATCGCCGCACCGTGGTCGCCGGTGATGCCGGCATGCGCCAGCGCCGCGCCCACGGCCACGCTGAAGGCGGTGAGCGCTTCGACGTTGCCGACGTCGATCGTAAGGCGATGGTCTTCCGTCAGGAAGAACCAGTTGCCGCCGTATGCCACGTCGCCGGTTACCGCGCCGTGGCCCGGCACGTCCACCGTTACCGCGTGGTGCGTACGATACGACGCCACGTTGTCGATGGTGACGCTGCCGTCTTCATGCAACTGCGCGGCCACCACGCCCACCGGCGTGTCGATCCGGTGGCGACCGGGATCGATACGGCCCATGAAGGCTAGCGACGCCACCAGGCCGATGGCGCCGTGGCCGCACATGCCCAGGTAGCCCACGTTGTTAAAGAAGATCACACCGGCCGCGCAGCCGGGGGCGTGCGGTTCGCACAGCAATGCTCCCACCAGCACATCGGAGCCGCGCGGCTCGCACACCACGGCGGAGCGGAAGCTGTCGTGCTCCTGCCGCAGTCGCGCCAGGCGCTCGCCGAGCGGGCCGTCGCCCAGTTGGGGGCCGCCGGCCGTGACCAGCCGGGTGGGCTCGCCACCGGTGTGGGAATCGATGATCGAGATAAGTTTCATGCATAAATCTTAGGCGCGTGCACAGCGGCTGTCTTGCACCGTCTAAGCATGATCGATGACGAAATCGGCATAATCGAAAAAAGCGGCGGACAGGGCGGCGCTTCGCTGGCACAATCGACGGCATGCCACATCGAACCAGACACGACGAACATGAAGAGGGCGGGCGCCGCGCGCTGGGCGACGGCATTGCCGATCCGTTCTTTGCCGAAGCGTTGTTCGACGCCTTGCCCGACGTGGTGTTTTTCGTCAAGGACGATCAAGGGCGCTACGTGGTGGTGAATCAAACCCTGGTGCAGCGCTGCGGCCAGCGGCACAAGGCGGCGCTGCTGGGGCGCACCCCGGCCGAGGTGTTCGTCCACCCGTTCGGCCAGTCCTACATGGCGCAGGACCAGGCGGTGCTGGCAGGCGGCAGCGACATCGAAGACCAGCTGGAACTGCACCTGTATCCGAGCCGCGATCCCGGCTGGTGCCTGACGCGCAAGACGGCGCTGCGCGACGCGGGGGGGCGCATCGTGGGTCTTACCGGCATCTCGCGCGACCTGGCGATGGCGGACAAGAAGAATCCCGCGTACCGCAAGGTGGCGGCGGCCGTCAACCTGATCCAGGAGGAATACGGCGAGCGCTTGCAATTGGCGGCGCTGGCGCGTACGGCAAACATGTCGGTGGCGCAGATCGAACGCTACTTCCTGCGTATATTCCACCTGACGCCGCGCCAGATGATCATCAAGACCCGGGTGGAAGCGGCATCGCGCCTGCTGGCCGGCGACGCCAGCGTGGCGCACATCGCCCAGGCTTGCGGCTATGGCGACCATTCGGCGTTCACGCGGCAGTTCAAGGCCATCACCGGCCTCACGCCCAGCCAGTACCGTCTGGTGCTGACGGCCTGAATTACATATTGCTGGCGGCAGCGCCGCGATGCTGGGTGTCGGCCTCGATATCGGCCAGTTCCACCCGGTTGCGGCCGAGCTGCTTGGCGCGGTACAGCGCCGTGTCGGCGGCCCTCAGGAGGTCGACGATGGCATCGTCTTCGCCGGGGGCGAGGACGGCCACGCCCACGCTCACCGTCAGCACACCGAATGGCGAGAACGGGTGCGTCAGTTTCAGGCTGGCGATGGCCCGGCAGATCTGGTCGGACATGACCAGCGCATTCTCTTCATTGCTCGCATACGAAATGATGGCGAATTCCTCGCCGCCGTAGCGCGCCACCATGTCGCCGCTGCGGCGGATGCGCTGCGTCAGTTCGGCCGCCACCTGGCGCAGCACATTGTCGCCAGCCTGGTGGCCATAATGGTCGTTGTATTGCTTGAACTGGTCCACGTCGAGCATCGCCAGCGTGAGCGGCTGACCGCTGCGACGTGCACGGCTCCATTCAGATGCCAGCGTGTCGTCGAAGTGGCGGCGGTTGGCGATGCCGGTCAGGCCGTCGGTGGCGCTCATTGCCACCAGCCGGTGGTTGGACAGTTCCAGTTCGCGCGTGCGTTCGCGCACCCGGCTTTCCAGTTCGCGCTCGCGCGTTTGCAGTTCGTTCAGCAGCACGGCAAAGCCGATCCCGATCATCGACAGCGTCAGGATGAATTCCTGCGCCCGCACTACCTCCAGGTGTACCGGCACGTCGCCGAAAGGCTTCATCCCGGTCGTCATCATCATCGCCGTGGACAGCGATATCAGCGCCACGAACAGCGTGGTCAGACGCACGCCGAAGCGGAACGCGACGACCGCCGCCGCCGGCAGCAGCAGCGTAGGTGTAACGGACACGCCGTCGATTTCGCCGCCATGGGCAGACAGCACGGCTGCCGCCAGCAGCAGCGTACCGGCCAGGATGACGTCGTCGGTACGGGTGAGGCGCAGGCGCTGGTACTGGCGCTGGCTGAACGCCAGCAGCAGCGGGGTGTAAATCAGCAGCCCCAGGCCGTCGCCGAACCACCAGAGGCGCACCAGCGTGAAATAGGGCGTGGTGGCGCCGTACGCCTGTTGCAGCACCATGGCGGCCGTGAGCCCCGCCAGCAGCGCGGCCAGGACCGGCCCGGCCAGGAAAAATTTGATGAAGTCCTGCACCCTGTGCAGGCGCGGCGATGCGCCGTACCGCCGCATCAGGGCAAAGGTGGTCAGCACCTCCACCAGGTTGACGACGCTGAGCAGCACCGCCACGTACCAGGGGAACGCATGCAGGTTGGCCAGGACGTCGGAGGTAAAGGTGAGGGCGCACAGCAGCGGCGCACGGCGGCCGCGAAAGCGCAGCAATGCCGCCAGCAGCACGGCGTTGGGCAGCCAGACCACCACCACGTTTTCAGGCGTGACGGTGCAAAAGAACGTCAGCTTGACAGTGGCGAAGTGGAACAGGGGCAGCAGCAGGCAGAACAGCCAATTGGGCTGCTCCCGGATTCTGGGGCGGGTAATCGTCATGTACGATGATTACCCGCCGATGGCGATTGTGTCAATCTTTCGTGCGCATCGCCAGGAGGCTAGCGCTCCGCTACCAGGCGCTCGCCCACGTACACGCGGTAATGGCGGATGCGTCCCGTGACCCCGTCCGCACCCTGGCGCGGCGTGTATCGCATGCCGGCCACGGTATCGGTCTTGCCCAGGTCGATGATGATGCGGTGCGGGTGGCCGGTGGTCCTGGCCTTGCCGCTGTACGACGTGTGCCAATGGTCGGTGTTCTGGCCGTTGATGGCGTTCAGGGCGCCGCCGTCTTCCTTGCTCACTTCCTCGCTGTCGACAAAGGCGATGGTCCAGTTGGACTGGTTCAGGGTTTTGCCGTCGGGCCCCAGCAGCGCCAGTTCGGCGATGGCGGCGAACTGCTTGCCGTCGAATGCGTCGAGCGATTCGAGGCAGAACTGGCGGCCGGTGGCCGGCTGCGCGAACTTGACGTCCTGCGTGGCGGCGCCGCGCTGGAACTCGCCCTCGTGCACCGGTGTCACGCCGTCGAGTTGTGCGCGCGCGGTGCTCGGTGGCCGTGGCAGGTCGCGCTCGGGTTTCAACTGGTCGAGCACCGGGGTTTTCAAACCAGTGCTGCGCGCCGTCTGCGGGCCGGTCAGGTCCAGTACCACCACCTCGTTGGCGCCGCGCCTGAGCCATGGGCCGGGCAGGTACATGGTTTGCGTGGGACCGATGCTCCAGTAACGTCCCAGGCAGTGGCCATTGACCCACACAATGCCCTGGCCCCAGGTGGACATGTCGAGGAAAGTGTCGCCGGTGGCCGCGACGTCGAAACTGCCGCGCCAGAAGGCCGGGCCGGCGGTGCGGCCGGTTTTCCAGGCCAGCGGCGGCAGCACCGCGTCGGCGTCGAAATCGATGGCGCGGATTTCCCAGTTTTCCAAAGGCTGGCCGTCCAGCGTGACCGGGCCGTGCATGCCCTTGCGGTCGTGGATTTCCACGCCAAAGTTGACGCGGGCAATCGTGTACAGCAGGATGTCGAGCACGACCGGCTTGCTGCGCGCGGGCAGGTCCACCTTGAAGCGGCGGTAGCGCGTGTCGAGGGTACCGGCCAGCTTGCCATCGAGGTGCACCCACGCCAGGTCGCGCACCTTGGCCGCTTCCAGCGTGGCAGCCGGACCGGCCGGCAGCGTGATGCGGTACGAGACGAGGCCGCGGCTGATATCGTATTGTTCGAGGGGTTGCGGCGACACGGCCTTGATGACCTTTGCCGGCAGCGAAGCAAACACCGACGCCGACTGCTTGAACGAAAACGGCGCGATGGCAATCACCGGATTGTGGGCCGGGGGCGGGGGCAGCGTTTCGCCGGGCAGCAGGTACGGCTTCATGCCGTCCCGATAAGCCTGGAATTTTTCGCCCATCCAGCCTGCTTCGCTGATCGGCGCGTCGTAGTCGTAGCTGCTGGTGTCGGGGCGGAACGGCCGGTCGCAGCCGCCCCACAGGCCAAACGACGTGCCGCCGTGGGCCATGTACAGGCTGAAGGAGCCGTTCGCCTTGAGCATGGCCTGGATGTCCGCCACGGCGCCATTGGCCGAGCCCCGCTTGTGCGGCGAGCCCCAGGTGTCGAACCAGCCCGAGTAATATTCGCCGCACATGCGCGGCCCCTTTTGCACCTGGTCCAGCGCCTTGAAGCCGGCCGCCGGATCGCTGCCGAAGTTGGCGACCGAGAACAGCTCCTTGATATGGGTTTTGGCCACGGCGTTGGTGGGGTTGCACTGGAACAGCGGCACGTCGAAGCCGCCATCGAGCAGCACCTGGCGCATGGCGCGCATGTAGTCGAGGTCTTCGCCGAAGAAGCCGTATTCGTTCTCCACCTGCACCATCAGGATAGCCCCGCCGTGCGTGATCTGCTGCTGGCCCAATACCCGGCCCACTTCCTTCATCCAGCGCCGCGCGGGCGCCATGAAACCTTCGTCGCGGGTGCGCAGGAAGGCATCGCCTGGATGCTTGAGCAACCACCACGGCAGGCCGCCCATTTCCCACTCGGCACACGCGTACGGGCCGGGACGCAGGATCACCCACAGGCCTTCCTGCTGCGCCAGCCGGCAGAATTCGGCGGCGTCGCGCTGGCCTTCCCAGTCGTATTTCCCTTCGCGCCATTCGTGGTAGTTCCAGAACAGGTAGGCGCACACGGTGTTCAGGCCCATGGCCTTGATGGCTTTCAGGCGATGCCCCCAGTATTCGCGCGGCACGCGGGCGAAGTGCATTTCGCCGCAGCGGATCTGCAGGCGCTGGCCGTCGAGCATGAAGTCGGTGTCGGTAATGGCAAAGCGCGGCGAGGCGGCGGCGTGCACGGTGGCAGCGATGGGCAGCAGCAGGCCGCCCACGGCGGCGCCGGCGCCACGTAAAACGCGCCGGCGCGCCGGGGAGTTCACAGGGGAGTAAGTCGTCATCTTAATAATTTACCGGGTAGTCTTTGGGGAAGCGGGCGCCCGCGAACGCTTTTTTCTGCGTCCAGTCCTGCGCGGGTGCGGTCCAGTAGGTGTCGGTGGGCGCCAGGCCCAGTGGCAGCAGGCTGGCCGAGGCAATGTACATGCTGCCGTTGTTCGAGTACCAGTCGCCGAGTTCGGGCTGATGGCCGACGAAGCCGATGGTCAGGTAGCCGTCCTTGAAATTGCCGGGCGCGGTCCATACGGCCCGGTGCACCGCCTGCAGCGCGGCGCGCACCTGGCCTTCGGGCAGGCTGGGTGGCAGCTGCTTGCGCAGCGCCAGCAGGGCCAAAGGCTGGAACGCCGCTGTGCGGTACGTGAGCGAGCGGCCGATGGGCGGGAAGCTGCCGTCGGTGGAGATGAAGCGCTCGAGGTGTTCGCTGTAGCGCTGCATGCGCTTGACGGCTTGCGCGCGCTGCTCTTCCGGTTTGCCGTTCCAGAACGCGCCCTTTTTTTCATCGAGCACGTCGAGAATCTCGACCAGCATCGGGTGCATCACGAAGGCATTGTAGTAGTCGAAGTGGAAGGCGTCGCCGTCCTTGATCCAGCCGTCGCCCACGTACCACTCGTTGATCTTGCGGATCGCCACGTTCATGCGCAGCGGGTCGAACTCTTCGCCGATCGACATCAGCCATGCCTCGTTCATGGCGGCAAACAGCATCCAGTTGATGTAGGGCGGCTCGATGCGGCGCAGCGCCTTGATCTCGGCAATGATGCGCTGCTTGGTCTTGGCGTCGAGCGGTTCCCACAGCGCCTTCGGGGCGCGGATCAGGGCATTCGTGAAATAGGCCGAATCGACCAGCGTCTGGCCCGGGCCTTTCCACAGCAGGTAGTCGGGGTTGGCGGGATCGACCGAGTTGGTATAGCTTTGCAGCGCCAGTTGGTGCAGACGCTTGCGGGTGCGGCCTTCCGGCGTGCCGTCGTCGGGCAACGCCAGCCATGGAGCGATGCCGGCGATCAGCCGGCCGAAGCATTCGAGATACGCCACGCCCTTGTCGCGGCCATCCCAGGTAGGGCTCACTTCGAGGGCGAAGTTTTTTTTCAGGGTGCCGGCGGCCATGTTGACGAGTACCGGTTCGCTCATTTTTTGCGCCAGCGCTGCCAGTTCGGCGCGCGCGTCGCCCGGTTTGGCGCCTGCGGCCGGCCGGGTGGCGGCGGTCGCTCCCTGCGTTACACCCAGCATGGCGCCGGCGGCCGATCCGGCCACCAGCGACTGCACGAAATTGCGTCTTTCCACTGTGTCTCCGTTTTTGAGTGCGCATCTTGCGTGCGCTTTTTTATGTTATTCGATTTACTTGCGCAGCAGCCGCGCCATTTCCGATGACGCCAGCAAGTACGCGCCCACCCCGAACGGCGTGGTGGAATTCTGGTCCACCACCTGGCCCGGAATCGCACGCTCGCCGATCGGTTGCACGTAACCGATTTTACCGTCCGGTTGCAGCGCCACCTTGCTCAGGTAGT
>Ga0308164_10001202_pt1 | contig 31906 bp, 23 predicted proteins | sample PhyTR2_FD_201031 | JGI IMG/M metagenome (GOLD analysis project Ga0308164, IMG submission 201031) | Phyllosphere microbial communities from UC Gill Tract Community Farm, Albany, California, United States - DLSLT.R2 | ecosystem: Host-associated > Plants > Phyllosphere > Unclassified | place: USA... | reverse complement strand
GTCGAGGCCGCCGCCGCGAAGTCGATCACCTCGTCATCGGACTGCAGAACCTGCTGCGCCCAATCGATGCCGCCCACTCCGCCTTGGCCGGTTGCATCGGCGCAGATCAATGCGAAGAGCGCCTCGGCGCGGCGTACCCACTGGCGCCATATCTCGAAGTCCGTCGTCACTCCCCGACGAGCATAGGCGTCGCTGAGCCAGCAGAAGAAGCCGTAGTAGCGCATGCGCAGCGTGACGTTGCTGATGCCCGGCATCAGCGCCTGGTAGAGCGTCACGCCGGCATTCTGCATACCCAGCGGATCGAGGCCGCGCTTGTCGATCTTCGACGTCCATTGCGGAAGCGCGTCCACGTTCCCTCCCCTCGCGACGCCCAACGATGTCGCCAGGACCCAGGCTACCGGCAGACGACGATCCGGTCGAGGGCATCAATCAGCCGCCGCCAGATTGCCGTCCAAGGGACGATCCGGTTGTGAAGTCGATGAAATCGGAAAAGCGGGGATAGGCCCGCCCCGCGGCTACGTCATGGAAAGAAGGGATCGAAAAATGTCGAACGGAACATCCGAGATGACGCAGCCCCGCCGTGGCCTTCAGGATCTGACTGCATCTAATCCCGCAGCACGTGCGAACATGCTGCGGCACGTCGTAGCGGTGTCGTTGATGATAGCGGGCCCCAGGGGCAGGAACAGCCTGCCGGGCGAACGGCACATCATCAGCACGTTCCAGTTCGCTCCCGGCAAGCGCAACATGCTCACGTTCGATATCGCTACACCCTTAGCTTGGTCTGATTGATATCTCTGTAGCGTGATACAATCTCGAACCGCTTTGTGGATCTGAGCGCCACAGCATGGTCAAGCTCAGCGTGACGGTGCGCAACCTGCGAATGGGTATCGCCACCCTGCCCCGCCATATGTCCACGATTGATCGCTAGGCTGCCTCCCATACTTGGTTGAGTATGCTAGCCGTCAATGCTGCCTTATCCGGCGGGAGAAAACGCCCGTAGTGTTTGGCAACCACCTTCGGCGTATCCCGGATCAGGTAGCTCGCCTGCTCGTAGGAAACGCCATCGCGTGCGGAGAGCTAGCTGTGGAAACCGATCTCGAACTGGCTGAGCTGCTCGCCGCGCCGATCTACTGGCGGATGGTGATTACGGGCGGTCGGTCGGATGCCGCCTATCTCGATCGGGCCGGTGCCGCGATCGTGGCAGCACTTGGAGCGTGTCACGACCATCGGCATCCGATCTAGTTTCGTTTGGAACTCAACTTGCGCCGGGGGACCACCGATCTCCCGCCCCGCCGGATGTGCTCAATCGACTATGCAGAGTATCGCCGACGCGTTGTCGTTCGACCCGCGATTCAGCGCGGAAGTCACGAGCGCGACGAGTGCGGCGGCGGGATCCGCCGAACAGCCGAGACGCAGCTCCTGCTCGGGCACGAACGCATAAAGGCCATCGGTGCACACAAGATATGCGGCGCCCCGCGAGAGCCGAACCTCGCTGATCGAGGGGGTCGCGTGAGCCGGCAGGCCCCCGAGGAATCGCGAGATCGACCGTGAATCGGTACGCGAGCGATGGTCCACCGAGACCTGACGCGGCGATTCACCGTTGCCGACGGAATAGATCCGGGTGTCGCCTACGTTAAACGCGAGGATCGAACCGTCGCCGAACGCCAGCCCCGCAAGGGTCGTCGTCGGAGACCCGGGACCGCGCCCACGCGTCGCGACGCCCTCGGAGGAGTCCCTGATCGCCGCCTCCACCTCGGCACGCCGGTTGGCGCCGATGCGCGTCCCGGCAAGGTGCGCCACCGCCGTCCGGGCTGCCCAACGTCCGTCGGAACTGCCTCCCACGCCGTCCGCCAGCAGCGCGAGTGCGACCCCGTCGTCGAGGGGCCAAGCCCACTCGACGACCCGGCCGTCCTCGATCGCGTCAGTCCCGGTGAATGCGATCGCATCCTGGTTCTCCAGACGCGGACCTCGCTCCGTAAGACCCCAGCAGCGGAGCATCACGGCGGCGCATCCCCGGTCGCGAACAGGGTTTGCCCGAGCCGCTCGGCGTAGCCACGGACGACTTGGGGCACGACGATCTGCACGCCTCCGCGCTCGCGGAACGGCCGATGCAGGTCGCCTCTGTATGAAAGCCAGTCGAAGTTGGTCACCACCAGCCAGTCCCGATCCTTGATGAGCACCGAGGGATGATCATGCGCCAAGACCCGCAAGGTGAAAAGACGCTCCCTGCGTTCCAGCTCCGCGAGCCGGTCCCACGGCCCGCTCTCGCCTGGAAGTCCACACTCGCGCAATCCAAGGCACACCCGGGCGCCACGCTCCAGACAGGCGCGGATGCGTCGGAGCATGGCGTCGTCGAGAATGGCCGGGGTCGCGGCCGGCGCCACGAGCAGGACCTCGTTGCGCGCCTCGTCGAGGGCCTCGGCCAGAAGAGCCGGATGCTCGTAGCCCTGCAGCATCCTCACCCGCTGCGGACGCGCGACGGCGGGGGCGGGCGAAGGCACCCGCGCGGACAACTCCCCGCCGTGCCGTTCGGCGAGGCTGCGCCGGAACTTCGCGATCGCCTCGGCACGCCTCTCGGCACCCGGCGCGAGGTCGCCGGCCGGCGGCGGGGCGGGCAAGGCGCGCGCGAGATCCCCTAGGACGAGATCGAGGTCGGGTTGCGGCGTCGATGCGAGCACCGAGTTCCGAACCCCGAGCTTCTCCGGCCCCCGGCCGGCGGCGAACAACCGCTCGTGCTCCGAGGACATGCGCCCGTCCACGGCGAACCCGACCGCGACGTCGTCGCCGTCGACACGCCGGTAGACCAGTGCGACGGCCGGCATGAACAGCGAAACCGAACGGGAGATTTCCTTGACCCGAAGCAGCTTCGAGAGCGGCTCTCCTCTCCCCGCGTCGAGCGCCAGCACCTTCTCGAGCGCTGCAGCGTCGATCTCCGCCGGCTCCGGTCGCTCGACGGGGATCGGTCTGATCTCACGCATGCCGCGCCCGCGCAGGTCCTTGGGCGCATAGAGCAGCAGCTCCTTGATTGAGATCGGTTTGCGGGTGACCGCGTCGAAATGGAAGGTCAGCGCATGTTCGCGCGGCCGCATCGCGCGCTCCCCGCTCAGCACGTCCCGGCTCCTGTCGGTCAGGAACAGAATTCCATCCGACCCTTCCACCAGGTCGTCATCGCGGATCAGCCGGGAGGCACTCTGGACAACGACATCGGAATCGACTCCAAGAAATCCCGCGAGTTCCGTCACCGAGGCCAGTCCGGTCTCCACCGAGCGCAGGACGAACTCGTCGATCGCCTGATATGACTTCGGCTGGAGCGTCGTGACAACGGCGGTGAGACGGTAGAGCGGAAGACCGACCTCCTCGAAATCCACGAGACGATAGCCGGGGCGCTCGTCGAACAGCTCTGCGACATCCTCTGACAACATTATCAGGCCTTTACGATCGAGCAGTCATCGGCATGACCGCGAATGTAATCCATCACGGACGCGAACGGGGTCGTCCCACCCATGGCCTCGCAGAACATGGAATCGCCGACGATGGCGAGACCGACGCGTCCACGCGACAGCGCGACGTTCAGGCGCTCCTCCTCGACCAGAAAGCCGACCTTGCGCTCTTGGTTCGATCGGGTGACGGAATAGACCGCGACGTCGGCTTCCCGGCCCTGGAAGCTGTCCACGGTCGCGCAGGTGACGTCCAGGTTGGCGTAACGGTGCGCGCTGGCGCGCCAGAGTCGCTCGAGCTCGACGACCTGCGCACCGTAGCCCGAGAGCAAAGCGACAGAATACCGCGAGCCGCGCTGCTGGGCGGCCAGTTCCAGCCGCCCGAGGATGCGCCCGATGGAATCGATCTCGGCCCGGTTCGCGTAGCTACCACGCAACCGCACCTCCGCGCGTGCTGGGTCGGCGCTGGTCGTGAACCACGTCACCGGCCTTGGCAGCGCGAGTGACTTCGCGAGCATGTCGTCGACCTTCTCGTTCACGTTGCGGAGACGTCCACCATAGAAGCAGTGACTGACGAGATCTCCGATGGGCTTCACCATCCGGTGCTGCGTCAGCAGGGAACGACGTGCAGACTCCGGGGCCGTATCAATCAGATGGTCGAGAAGGGTAGTGCGGATGTCGTCGCGCGTCAGACCGTTGCGGTCGAGCAACTCCTGCGGAACGCCCGCCTCGACGAATGGCGGAAGCTGCTGGGGATCCCCAACGATCACCCATTTGCGCGCCTTCACCATCGGCACCAGGATCTCGGTCGGCGAGGCCTTCGACGCCTCGTCGACAATGCACAGATCAAACTCGGCGTCCTGCATGCTTTGCGCCGCGACGCCGAGGCAGGTCCCCGCCACTAGATTACAAGCCGCGAGGTAGGCGCCGAAGAAGTCGAGCGGCCGGCCGAAGCGCATGCGCCACTCCTCAGCCAGTACGAGCATCCGGCGATACTCCTCGCCACCGCTGGCATGCGCGACGAAGTCGGCCTCAAGACCCTCCATGTCCGTCGTGGTGAGGGTGTCGACCGATTCCGCGAGATCGGGGAAGGTGCGAGCCCGCCGCTGTGCCTCGCGCATCCGCTGACGCGCATCGAGCCGAAGGGTTTCGCACTCGTCCGCGACATCCTGCGCCAGCTGCAGTTCGTCCTGCACCGTGCGATACTCGTCGCCGGCATCGGGGTCGTCACGCAGCTCGCGCTCGCGCCGGGATAGCTCCATCAGTTCCGTGGTCGCGGCCACCAGGTCCGCCTCGGCGGCCTCCTGCGCCTCGAGGGCCGTCCTCAGGTCCGACAGCGCCATGCCGATGCGGACGTATTCCTCTGAGATGCCTCGCTCCGCGGCCCAGGCGACTAGGAACTTCTCGGAACGCGCGCCCGCAGCCGCAAGCCAGTCCTTGACCTGCCTCTCGAGCACGAGGTGGTCGACCGACGATGATACGCGCGAATCCCCCGGTCTGGCGATGCGGACGGCGCGGAGCGGGAGGGAGGTCTTCCGCGCGAGTTCCTCGACGCCTGACAGCGCGTGGTCCAGCGCGATGTGCGTCTGCGAAGACAGCAGGATCCGGGCGTCCGGATTGAGGCGTAGGGTCTGGGCGATTAGTTCCGTTACGAACCGCGTCTTGCCGGTGCCCGGCGGCCCCTCGACGATCATAAAGTCGGTAGCCGCCAGCGCGGCGACCACGGCGTCCTTCTTGTCCTCGTCCAGATTTTCCTGGAAGAAGCCGATGTCGTCCCCGGGCACGCCCGGAACCGGTGCCGTCGTGCCGAGCAGCAGTTCACGGAGGTCGGGGCGCGCGGCCCGCCTAAAGCGCAATGCGTCGAGCGCGCCGTTCTGTCGCCTGATCGCAATTTTCGCCTGCCGGGTGTCGGCCGCGAGTTCACCGCGCTGCGGGACCTGCGAGAAGTCCTGACCCGGATAGCAGTCGAGCACGATCGTCTCCGGCTGAACGCTCTCAACGATCCCCGCGACCAGCCGCTCGTCCAAGCCCCTTATGACGCGATCCTCCCCAACGATCTCGGGATCGGCGTTCCCGCAGCCGAGATGGAGGCGCAGGCCCTCTTGCCGCACGCCATCGTAGCGGATCGGCCTTGTCCGCTCGTCCTCCACCTGGGTCTTGAGCCGCAGCATCGCGGCCCAGCGGTCGAATAGCTCGCTCTCCCTTCGGTGCGCATCGGCGACGCGGCGTTCGGAGAGGAACTCGTCGAGCCCGTCCATTAGCCAGTCGAGCGCACCCTCGGTCTCCGCGGCGGCGGCGTGGACGAAGCGCAGTCGCGGCTTCCAGGCACGGTCTCGGCGCCGTTCGAGCGACGACGGGGCGGAGCGTGCGACGCCGATCACGCTGAGGCCGCCGCGCCGCTCGTCCACCACGACACGGCACCTGAGCTCGGCGGTCATCAGCGCCAAATGGTTCTCGCTCCCACCCTCGTCCTCGGTGCGTTCGATCCCGCAGACCTCGTTGAGCTCCTGGAGCAGCCGCGCACAACTCGCTTCGTGATTGCGCTCGCCGTACTCCAGCGCCATCACGCGCGCCGCAGTGGCTGTGATCTGCACCGCGACCACGCGACGCACGACCATCGCAAGGCTGCGACGCTCCTGCGCGGCCGCGAGCTCGTCCTGCAACTGGGCCACGTTGGCCTGACGGTCCTGCGGCTCGCGCTGCAGCGCGCGTCCTAGGATCTCGCGGACCTCGGCCGGCAGCGCGACCTCGTCCAACGCGCGGTCGACATCGGGATAGTCTTCCAGGTCGATGTCGGAAAGGCACTCAAGGCAGAGCACAGCGAAGCCATAGACGTCGCGCGCATCCGGATACTGGTCCCGCTCGATCTCGGGGGCGTAGGGCTTCGACTTGAAGTGCGCGAGCGTCACGCCCGGGCGGTAGTAGCGCCGAAACTTCGAGATCCCGAAGTCTGCCACGCGTGGCGCTCCCGAGGCATCGATCAGGATGTTCTGCGGCTTCACGTCGCGGTGCAGGATGTCGTTGGCGTAGGCGAATGCCAACGCGTCGAGGACCGCCTTGCCGAACCGCTCGTAGAAGCCGTCCCAGTCCGACTCCGGATGCTTGCGCACATGCTGCAGCAAATTGGACTCGGCCCACTCGAGCGCGATGTACTTCCGCCCGGAATCCTCGTCGGTTCCGTACTCGATGAGCGGGATGACGTTGGCATGGGCGTTGAGCTTCATCAGGGATTCGCACTCGCGCGCGAACGCCTCGAGCACCACGCGGGTGTCCAGCGAACCGTCGCGGAACAGCTTCACCGCTGCCGGCCGCATCTGGTCCTTGCTGTCGTACGTCCTGAGCACCTGCGCGAGTTCGCCCTCGTAGGCGTGGTGTTTCTCGTCGACGATGAACCGTCCCGCCAGCATCCTCATGCCGCGTCACCCCAGGCGGCGGTAAGCGTAAAGTAACCCAGTACACACGCGCCCGGTGCTGGCCCGCGAGCGACCGTAATCCAATGTCGCCCAACCACGCTCATCGCCCCCACCTCACTCTTCATCGTCATCGCCGCCCCACATTCCCGCATAGTCGTACGGCTGATCTCGCTCAAGCTCTCCAAAACGATCTCAACCCCCAGTTCCTGTTCTCAAACGGACAGCGGCGCGCAACCGGACTCGCGCTCCTGCTGTCGATACACCTGTTCTTAGCCTGGAGCCGCTGGCGGACCATACTTCTGGACGATCCAGTCCAGCACGTCGATGATTTCCGAACTGTCAACCTCGCCGAAGTGCTGGCCCAACTGGTCGCCTCAGGCCGCCAGCTCATCGTGGCGGTCGAGGATGCTGCGTTCGCCGATCTGCTCTGTCGATGTTGCCGGTCATGACGCCCGGCGCGGCGTCGCGGCTTACGTTGGGGTTGGACAACGAAGGGACATCGCTTGTGAAGAAGCGCAATCTGTCGCCGCTGAGGCGCCGGGTGATCTAAAAGTGGGTGAGGCGCCGGTCGACGTGATTGCTTGAGGATTGCTCGCCTATGCGCTCAGGTGTCCACTGCGCCGCGTGTTTGCAGAACGAGAACAGAGATCGTTGCAAAACCGTGCTTTTCCACGCACAATGCAATTGCGTCGGGGAGCGGCTTACTTGTCCAACGTACTCATCGGAATTCTAGGTAATGCCATGGATCTCGATTGATTATAGAGCTTTCTCTTTGATTCAACGCGATTTATGGCGGTCACCCGGTCTATAGAAGTAGACGCTGATGGAGCGTTTTGGAGACGCGAGGATTGCTCGGGTGTTGCTCGATTTCGTCCGATTTTCGACACCGCCATCCTGACGATACTTAGTGCAACAGACCCTTAAAACCGCTTACGACCTTTCGCGATGGGCAGTCGAATATAATTCGGCGAGATGGATCGTGTGTGGTGACCCGGCGTAAATCATGGTCCTATTAGGACGCTCCATAGAAAGAGCGATCCAATGCCCGTAGCAGTCATCAAGCGCAGCGAACTCAAAAACCTCGTGCCCTCGCCTCCGTCCGCGAAGAAGAACTACATCTGGGATCTGCACGTCAAGGGCTTCGGCGCGTACATGACGAGCATGGGCGTGATCGCATTCCTGTACCAGTACCGCATGCCCGGTCAGAAGACCAAGAGCGCCAAGATCGGAAACCACGGCGAACTCACCGTTGAACAGGCGCGTGATCGAGCAGCCGACTGGGCCAACATGCGACGCAAGGGCATCGACCCGCTCGCGGAGGTCAGGCGCCTCCGCGACGAGGAGATCGCCAAGGCTCAGCTGACCATCGGCAACTACGTCGAAGCCTTCATCCTGCGCAGGAGCGGACGCGGCAAGGAACTGAAGGCCGTCCCCCAGCGCATCCTCCGCAAGGACGTCATCGGGATACTGGGAAAAAAGCGTCTGGACGAGATCAGGATCGAGGACGTCGAGGCGTTCGCGGACGAGCTGCGCCCGCGCGGCCAGTCGGCCGAGCGCCTGGGACTGGTGTATCTCAACATCGTGCTCAACGATGCGGTGAAGCGCGGGAAGCTCGCGTACAATCCGGTCAGCGCCGTCGACACGCCGCAGGCCGGCGAGCGCACGCGCACCTTCGACGACCACGAGTTCCAGCGCTTCCTGGAGGCATCAAGCGACGTCGGCGGCCCCCGCGGCGACATCCTCGAGGTGCTCATGCGGCTGGCGAAGCGGAAGGAGGAGATCGCGCAGATGACGTGGGATCAGCTGGATTCCGACGTCCGGGTCCTCAGCATTCCCGACACCAAGAACGGCGAGCCCTACAGGGTGGAACTGCCGCGACAGGTCCGCGACATCATCCTCTCGCAGCAGCCCGACCAGCGGCTCCGGACCGGTCCGGTGTTCACCCTGAACGGAAGGACCTGGCCCCAGATGGGAAGTCAGGTGAAGGATCTGCTCGACGCGAACATGGCACGACGCGTGCAGTTGGCGAACGAACGGGACGGGACCGCGCTGTCCATCAGGCACTTCACCATCCATGACATCAGGACGGCTGTCGCATCCCGGCTCGAGGGTTCGCCCTTCATGCTAGGCAACAACCTGATCGACAGGATCCTGCTGCACAAGAAGGAGGGCAAGATCACGCGCGCCTATCAGCGCGCGACGCTGGTGACCGAAGCCGGGATCGCGATGCAGGCGTGGAACGATCATGTCGACGAGCTCATGGCCGGTAACGGGGCTTGGCCCGGTGGTCGCGTGCTCCAGGTAATGAAGCCGAAGGAACGCATCGAACGGCTTGAATCGTTCCGACACGGTTGGGCGCTGCGGGCCGATCAGGTCAAGGCCAAGGTTCGTCACGAGACCGTCGGCCGGACCGCGACCGATCGGCGCCGGATCAGCCGCCAAGCGAAGACGGCTGCGACGAAGGCGGGCTGATCCGTAGGCAGGATGCCGGAGTCGTCGGATCCAACAGGTCGCCACATGTATCGTCGACACGTCTCTAAGCAGAGACGTGAGGCGTAAAACAGCAAAGAGGTGTGACGAGCAGCTTCTGGACGAATTGGTCCATGGAGGAAAGAATGTCCGGCAACGGCCATGATGCGCGACAACGTGACTACCCGCACGTCATCGAGCGCGGCGGCAGACGCAACCTGCGCCGCGCGGTCGAATTCGTCGACGCGACGAGCACCCTCCTGGGACTCCACGATCCTTATGTATTCCTCGCCGAGGGCCTCGTCGACGACGAAGGCGACCTCACGGTCGCCGGGCGCACGACCGTACTCGAGCGCTTCGCCGGACGGAGCCGTCGCGGGACGGGCGGCGTGTGCATCGCGTGGAGCGAAGACGACTGCACCTGGCTGGACGCGGGGGGGCGACAGACGCCGGGCAATCGGCCGCCGACTGGGGAGATCGATCAGCCGCACATGATGGCGACCCGCGACGCGCTGCTCGAGGACGTCTGGACGGTGAAGCTGCCCGCGGGCAGCATCGCCTCCCATCTATGCGTCCGCCGGTTCGATGCCAGCCTGGTGGAGGTCACGCCCGGTGGGCCGGTCGTCCTCGGCAGGTTTCACGATCTGCCGAGAGGGGGGCGCCACGATCCGGCGGCCGCGATGATGTCCCGCGGCAGACTCAAGCCACCCGCGCGCTTCCGAGGCCAGCCCGTGACCGAGGTCCGCGACCGCTTCACCATCATGGGACCGGTGCAGCCGTCCGACAACGGCGTCATCCTGCGCAACCCCTGGCCCGCCGACGTCCGGAGGGCATGCGACGCCGTGGCGGGACGGCCGCTTGCAGGGCCGCTCCATCAGGCCATATGGCGTGCGCTCAATCCAGCATGCCCGAACATGAACCATGTCGGCGTCCTGAAAGCCGCCTGAGCCGTGCCGACGCCGGTTGCGGATGACGTCGACCCAATCTAGCTTCAGGAGATTGACCCATGCCGGGGGACGGAAACGTGGAACTGCCGGACACGACGGGCCTCGACTGGCTCGCCGAACTCAACTGGCAGGCCCACGGTCCTTCCCGCGACGATCATCCGTCACGGCATCTATTTCTTGCCGAAGCGGCCGAGCTGATCGGGCAGAGCGTCTGCGGCATCTGGCCCGGCATCCCCCATTTCCTCGCGAGGGCAGGTCTGCCCCCGGCAGGCTCAATATGCTACCCCGACGACGCCTTCGTCGGGCAGGTGCCAATCGCCGCTGTGCACCTCCGTGACGAGCCGGCCATGCGTCGGCACGCCAAGCGCCTAAACGTACCAATCGCAAGCGAGCACGGCATCAGTCGCGAGGAATGGGACTGCGTGTTCGCAGCCGGCGAGGCCGACTGGGACGACGGACAGGGTGCCCGACGGGCGGCCGCAGGGATCGCTCAGGTCTTCGCGCGGATGGCGGTCAGGCAGGAGGCTTGCGTGTTCTACCGGCCGGTGGGCGGAGGGGTCCCATCGACGATCGAAGATCCCGACCTTTGGGAGATCGACGCGGACCTCGCGATCAGAAGGCTCGCCGCGTGCGGGCTGTCCTTGGAACGTCCCTATGACGCAGACGCCCCGATCGATCATTTCGTCTTCGTCGGCCACGACAAACTCGCCCACGCGATCGGGCTGGCGGCTAAGAGGACGTACGTTCCCGTCTCGTCGCCAGGAATGCGCCTTCCCCGGGACGCCGACTATCTCGCCGTCCAGGTGAGCGAGGTGGCCAAGTTCCTTGACCAGCTGATGGTGCCCGCCAACTACGATTGGAACAACGACCGTTTCAAGAGGGCCGTGGAGGCAGAGTTCGGATCTAGGGGGACCGGTCGGGTCTTCGAGGCGGCGAAGGCTCTGGCAGTCTCACAGGAGAAAAACCGGTACTTCGGCGAGCCTGGTCGGAGAAGACGCCCGGAAGCCATGGCCGCCTACGGTGAAGACGACGTGCAGTGAACCTGCGGGACGACCCGCCCTCTGGCGCGTCCCGCGACCGGGTCCCAATCTCCACGTTATCGCCTGAGTTCTGCGTCAATTTCGCGTGTGATTCTGGCAATTAGGGCAGTGGCTCCAGCCTACAACAGTCGTCGCCAGTCAATGCCGACTGGGCCAGACGAGGCCATGTGACGATGAACCACATCAACCCGAGGAACGCCGAGCAGGAGCGTGATCCGGAGATCGACCGTCTCCTCACCACCGACGAGACCGCTGCCTTGCTGAACATGGCCGCGAACACGCTCGCGAAGGGTCGCATGGAGGGCAACCGACGCCATCCGCCCCACATCAAGATCGGTCGGCTCGTCCGCTACTCCACGCGTGACCTGTCCGAATTTATCCGCCGCAGGACCGCCAGCAACACCGCCCAGTAGCCACCGACGGCCCGCGACGCGTCGCGTCACGCCAAGCGTAACCTCCCCAATCATGGAAGAAGACATGGACATGCTCCGGAAGGAGGATGGACGGTACCCGTTCGTCCTCGATACGCCGCAGATCGCCCAGCTCAACCGAAGGGCATCGATCTGCGACCACCCGCTCGCACGCCTGATGACGCTGGCGACGCTGGTCCCCTGCCCGGCCACCGTGCTCGCGTCGATCGACGTGCGGGACTTCGACAGGCGCAACCAAGTCCTGACGATCGCCTCGCCGCTTCGTGGCCACACCCGCGTCGCTCTCGGCATGGCGGCGGCGGCAGCCGTGCGGGACGCCATCGCAGGACGCACCTCCGGCCTGCTGTTCGGCGGTGATCACGATCTGCCGATCGAGCCCGACCACGACGCCGTCGCCTACTTCGAGGAACTGGTCGCCGACGACGGCGAAGGACCGCTGCCGTTCGCCTTCGACTTCCGGAGCGTGCGGGAGGGCGTGTTCGCCGGAATGGCGGACGGAGGCGTGCCCCAGCAGGTCGCCGAGGCGCAGGCAGGCCTTCGCCACCTGACCGACGGGCATCGCCCCGAGACGTTCTTCCGCGTGCAGGAACGTGCGGCGTCCGACTGGTGGGCGGCGCAGCTCGGCGTGCCGGTGTCGGCGACCATCGAGGTCATCCGGGCGGGCCTGAGGCAGCTGCGATGGCGCGACGATCCGGACGGATCGACGCACGACGAAGGGCGGCGGGCATGACGGGCGCGAGCCCCCGCCTGCCCGACCTTCCGTCGATGCGCATGCTGCTGGAGGGCGCGCGGACTCTAGGCGGAGCGCACGGAGTGGTGCTGGAACTCTGCATCCTGACCCTGTGCCTTCCCTGGGAGGCGGTGGCGATCGAACTCGCGGAGACCGACTGGGCACGAGGGTGCGTGCCCGTGCCGGCGCGGGGCGGCGGCACGCGAACTGCTCGAACGCGGCTGTGGGCTTCAGGACGTCGTCCACGCACTCGGCCTGAAGGCCATCGGCGCGGCCACCGTGCCGATAGGCGGGATCCGCACCGACGCCGACGACGCCGATCGCGCTGCCGTGACGGTGGGCAGGTGGAACGCGATCCTAGCGGCATGCGGGAACGCGAGGTGATGCCGCCCGCGCCGAGCGGCGCCGGCGGATGCCCGGATGAAAGTGACAGCGGCGCGAAGGCGCCGACCGGCTGATGCCGGGCGGTGGAGGCAGGGGCCGGAGGAAAGAGGCCCCAGACCACCGCGAACGTGGCGATTGACCAGCGAAGGAGCATAGACATGGACAGCATCGGCCTGCCGGCCAGATACGTGGACGCGAACGGAAGGATAGACGTCGCCCGCCTGAAGGCGGAGACCTCGATCGCCAAGGTCGCGGCCGAGGCGACCGACCTAAAAGCGTCGGGCGACGAGATGAAGGGGCTCTGCCCCTTCCACGTCGAGGACACCGCCAGCTTCTTCATCAGCGAGAGCAAGAAGGCGTACCACTGCTTTGCCTGCGACGCCGGCGGCGACGTCATCGGACTCCACCAGCGTCTGCACGATGTCAGCTTCCGTCAGGCGTGCCTTGATCTGGCTGGCGCGGTTCCCGCCGTGCCGACAGCGGTCGCCAACCCGGTGCTCGTCGCCATGCGTCGGGCGGAGTCGGTGAAGCGGGCGCGCAGGATCTGGCAGGAGGCGACGCCGATCGGCTGGTCGCTGAGCGAAACGTACCTGACCGCCCGCGGCATCGGGCACGCCGTGCCCGGTTCGATCCGCCACTCGCACGTCGCTCGCTGGTGGGACGCCGACGGACGCGAGGGACGTCGCGAGCCCGCGATGATCGCGGCGCTTCAGGACCGCGATGGCCGGGTTGCCGGCATCCAGCGCACCTTTCTCGATCGGGACGGACGCAAGTCGAGCCGCGGCACCGTCAGACTCTCGCTCGGTCGCGTGCGCGGCTGCGCCGTGAGGTTCGGCCCGGTCGCCGACACGGTGATGTTGGCAGCGGGCGTCGAGGACGGGCTGGCCGTGAGGCTCATGTTTCCGGGGGCATCGGTCTGGGTGGCCGCCGGTGACGGCAATCTGCCGCACGTCCGCTTCCCGTCCGAGGTAAGGCGCGTGATCGTCTGCGGCGACGCGGACGCGCCTGGCAGGGTCGCAGCCGCCGCGGCGCTCGAGGCGTACGCCGCCGCCGGGCTCGAGGTCGAGGATCTGGTCCCGCGCGCGGGTGCCAAGGACTTCAACGAGGAGTGGCTGCTCCTCCACGCCTGAGCAGCGGACATCGAGCGTCGTCGAACACCATCACCACCGGTCCGCCGCGTCGGCGGACTCCATCTCAGGAGAATGAAATGCGCAGGAAGAAGCCCCCCACCATCACGCTGCCCGTCGTGGTAGAGCCATCCACCGACCTCGTACGGCCCATGACGACCGCCGGAGACCTCGTGCGCGTCGATGCCGTCTACCACGTGCCTTCGGTCCATCCCTCGGGTGACGGGCCGTGGGCCAACGAGGCGGACAAGGTCGCGTGGACCGACCCCCTCACCGGCTACGGCTGCATCATCAGGCGTTCGCCGAACGGACAGTACCTGGCCGGATACGTGTCCGTCCCGCCGACCCACCCCCTGTACGGTCGGGAAGTTCGCACCCTGACCGGCATTGGGATCGCAGTGCACGGCGGTCTGGACTACTCGGACGAATGTCAGCACGAGGAGCGGGAAGAGTACAGCATCTGCCACGTCGTCGTGCGCATCGTGCCGGAGGACTTCCAGCAGCGCGTCCATGCGAACGAGAAGGCCGATCGACACGACGACGCCTGGTGGCTGGGGTTCAGCTGCGACAAGCCCGGCGACATCGTGCCGGTCCAGTCGACGAGCCGCACCCGGCCCGCTCCCCGTCCCGGAATTGAGGCGCCGACCTACAAGACGGAAGGCTTCGTCCACGACGAATGCGTCAGGCTCGCCCTGCAGCTGAAGGCGATCGAGGAAGGTCGCGATCCGCGCGATGCCGACCCCGGGCCCACCCCGATCCGGCGGACCGTCCGGGATCTGCGCAAATGAGCGCGCGTCGGATCGACCACGAACTACCGTGGGGAAACTGGCTGCGGGCCGACGCGGGTTCGCCCGGCCACCTCATCGACGACGCCACCGGCGAACGCTGGCCATCGTTGAGGGCGGCCCTGTGGAACGGCAGGCTGTCGATGCAGGACTACAACCGGCAACCGCCGCCCGAGCTGCTGGAGACAATGCATGCGGTGCTGGCGGCGGCGGTCCGGCGGATCCCGACGTTCCACGAGCAAGCGTGTGAGCTGTTCCAGGGCAGCGAACCATACTCCCGCATGTTCCACCTCTGGCTGGCCAGCCAGAAGCTGATCGTGCTGGCGACGAACGGTCACGGCGCCGAAGCGGTGACCGTGGAGGGCATGGCCGTCCTCAACATGCTGATGGCGACTCGCCCGTACGACGTGCGGCAGGAGCGGCCCACCGGGGCGACCATCGCCCAGCTCGGCGAACTCGGTCTCGGGCCGGAGGCGCGTGAGGAGCGCCTGGTGCGCGTCGAGGAGGCGGCGGCCGGATGGGACGCCGCCTTCCTCCGGCAGCAGTTCGCAGGCAAACCCTCGATCATTATGTCGAAGCGCGGCGACGGTCCCGCCGCGGCCTTCCAGACGGTATGGACGCTGCGCCTCGCCAACGTGGAGCAGCGCGACCGCTTCTTCGAATGGCTGTGCTTCCGGCTGGACCGCTGGATGGCGTGGGCGGACATGGCGCACGACTACGGCTCGGACCAGTTGACCCACCACCTGCTGCAGGTCGCGGCGGCGGCGCTGGTGGACGACATGCAGGTGGCCGGTCACCCGACCGGCCTGACGAACTCCGCGTAATCATGCAGACCTGATAATTTACGGAGGCGGCGGGCCAGATCTCGCTGCCATCAGCCAGACGATTAAAGCCCGCTCTTGCGTACAACGCATGGCGGGCTTTCTTTGTCATCCCAGCCCAAAGACGTGAAGTTAGTCTCCCCACTCGGCCCGTACGAATGCTTCGATTTTAGTGGCGCGCTCTCGTACCGCATCCTTGTTCCATTTCAGACCACCCTCAATATCCCGACCGACCGCCATCGTCGCGTTCATCCCGCATTCGACGTAGCGCGAGGCCTTGTCCTCAGGGGGCTTGTCCTTCAGCGACGAGTTCACCCCTGGCGGAAGCATCGTCAGATTGCCGAGCCCGTGCACATAACCCTTCTCGGAGCTCTGCGGCATGATGTGCTCGATCGACTTCGCCGGGTCGGCCGCCCAGACCTTCGCCCACTGAGACTCGTTGATCTTCACGCCGCTGATGGACGCCAGATGTTCCTCGTAACGGAACAGCAGATACCGGACCTCCTCGTTGTAGCCCCCGTACCACTCGTCCCAGGTGCCCTCGTCGATGATGTCATCGATGTCGAAGCCTTCAGCCAGATCGCCGAGCGCCTCCAGTATCTCGTCGGCGCTCATCTCATTCTTCAGCACGTCGTAGCCGAGGCGGATGTATTCGCCGACCTTGGTCCGGCTGTCCTTGCCGGCCAGCGTGAAGATCCTGAACGTGACCCGTTCCCACGCACCAAGAAGCATCGCTTCTGTCTGTCCGTCGAATCCGCGAAGCATGATGGCGATCGCAAGGAACCGAGCCTGTCCGATGCGGGTCACTGCCGCTCGGCGCTGATCGTTGTGCAGGTCCACCACCTTCGCGACCACCAGCTTCAGCCATGCCGCCGCCTTCACGATCGTCGCCAGCTTGGTCCCCGCCGCCTTCAGCAAGGCCGCCGAAGCGTCCTGTTCGCTGAGAACACGGTTCGGACGAGATTCGTCCGCCCACGTGCCCGCGAAACGAAGGGCTTCATCGCCAAGGTCGTCGTCCAGACCGAGACGGCGATAGACGTCCTTCCAGATGTTCTGCATCTCATGCAGCCCATCAGCTCGCGATCCCTTCTCCACGTACTCGTAGATCGTTGCCATGAGCTGACTCTTCGTCTTGTCGATCCACCGGACATCGAGGCCGCGGCTGTTGAGAACCTCGAAGACCCTGTACACGGTGCCTTCGTCGTCCAGCTCGTGGTAGATCATCGACAGCTTATGGCGGATCGTTGCGACCAGTTCGACCAGCGTGCCGATCCCGGTCCACTTGGCGACGAACGCCTCGCACTCCACAGCTGCATCGACGACGTTCTCGTCGGCCGCCGTCACGATCGCGTCCTGTCTGATGTGGCCGTCCCTGACGTAGCTTGCGAACACGTCGCTGCTGTCATGGTTGGTCTGGAGCAGCACGAGATTGTGATCGTCTCCCTTCACCAGCAGTCGGCGCAGATCTTCCCTTACCTTGCCCTCGCTCTGATCGGCTTCATCCAGTGCCTTCTCGATCGCCTTGATGAGGATGACGAGCGTCGTGATGCGCTGCTGCCCGTCGACGAGTTCGACGACGCCGAACTCGTCGGCATCTATCATTCGCGTATCCCGCGCCAGCCCGACGACGGTCGCCATGAAGTGGTCACGCCCGGTGCGCTGCACCTCCCTGATGTCCTCGAAAAGATCAGCGCGCTGCCGCTTCTGCCAGGAATACGCGCGCTGGTAGTCAGGGATCCGGAAGAGCCTGCTCTGCATGAGCTTGGCGACGGTGAAGTGCTGGGGATTGAGACGCATCGGTACCTCGCTTGGGGAAACTGTTCGAGCCTACCCGAGCAGATCAGGCATTCCACACGAATCGGCATCGACATGTCGAGCAATATGTCGTTGCTGCTGCAGCACGTTTCCTCTAATTAGGAAACATGTCTGCGGAAACCGATGATGTCCTGATCGAAGTGGGGCAGCTGCTGTTCGGCCTTCGCTGGCAGAGTGACCTCGCAAGAGCGCTCGGGACCAGCGACAGGATGGTCCGCTACTGGCTGTCAGGCTCGAACGCACGTCCGGCCGACCTGAACGACAGACTGGCCGCGCTCCTCGAAGAGCGGGTTGGAAGAATGCACGAGGTGGTCGTCCGCCTGAGGACGGCCGGGATAGGGGAAAGCAACAAGTGACCACGCCAACGATCTACGACCTCTGCGTCCCTCGGCAGGACGTGCTGTCCGGTACGATGGCGGACGCGGACTTCGCCGCCAGGCTCGGCCCCGTCGTGAACGGGACCGGGAAGCCCGACTACGTTGATCCCGTCCGGTTCTTTGCGAACACGTATCCGACGGCAGGGCTTCGTGAGCTTCTCGACCAGGTGCTGCGGCGGCTGTCCGGAACGCCGGGCGCCGTCTCCTCGGTCTTCAGGCTCGATACCAGTTTCGGTGGCGGTAAGACTCACGGCCTGATCGCGCTCATCCACGCAGCCCGTAATGCCGGCATCATCCCGAACCTTACGGAATTCACCGATGTGACCATGTCGGGCGTGGCCCGCGTCGCGGCGTTCGACGGAGAAGCATCGGACCCGACCAACGGCCGTTCGATGGGCGACGGAGTGCTCGCCTACACGCCGTGGGGCGAACTCGCATATCAGCTTCGCGGTCGTGAAGGCTATGAACGCGTCCGGGCGTCCGACGTAGAACGCCGAGCTCCCGGGTCGGAAACGCTGGCGGAACTGCTCGGCGATCAGCCGTCGCTGATCGTCTTGGACGAGATCGGCGAATATCTCCGCAAGAGCCCCGGCGCGGGAGGTCGGGATCAGCTCGCAGGGTTCATCAAGGCCCTGTTCTCCGCGGTCGAGTCTTCGCCGAAGGCTGCGATCGTCTTCACGCTGGCGGTCCGGTCGGACGGCAAGGCGACCGACGCCTTCGCCGCGGAGAACGAGGCCGTGGCGAAGCTCATCTCGGAGGCGGAGAGCGTTTCCGGCCGCAAGGCGACCATCCTGAACCCTACTGGCGATGACGAGACGGTGGCGGTGCTGAGGCGCCGCCTGTTCGAAGGTGTTCAGCCGGGCGCGGCGGACGTCGCAGGCGCCTTCGCCCCGATCTGGGCGGACAAGCGCGTCGAGAACCGGGAGGGTGCTCGGGGTTCGAAGCTCGTCGACACCTATCCCTTCCATCCAGACCTCATCGACACCCTGACGGACAAGACGTCGACTCTGGCCGACTTCCAACGTGTGCGCGGCATGCTTCGCATCCTTGCCAAGACGATCTCGTGCATGTGGCAGAGCCGTGTAGCGGACGCCTACGCGATCCATGCACATCACATCGACCTCAGCCAGGACAACGTGCAACGGGAGTTCACGACAAGGCTCGGACAGTCGGCATTCGTCCCGGCGCTCAACAACGACGTAGCAGGCCCAGCAGGCAAGCCGGCGCTGGCGCAGCAGATCGACGCAGACATGAACGCGGGCCTGCTGCCCTACGCGTCCTATGCCGCCCGCACGATCTTCGTGCACACGCTGGCCTTCAACAACGAGCTGCGCGGCATCACGCCGGCCCAGCTGCGTTATTCGATCGCGTCGCCGGCTTCCGATCTGGATCTGCTGGAGGCGAGCCTCGTCCGGTTCCAGACGGACAGCGCGTATCTCGACGACCGGCCCGGGGCGCCTCTGCGGTTCAACGCCGAGGCGAATCTGACGCAGATCATCGCGAGGGAGGAGAAGGGCATCGACGCCGAGCGCGTGCGTCTCGAGCTCGACAGCCGCATCAAGGACATCTTCAGCGGTTCCCGTCCGACCTTCGATCCTATCCTGTTTCCGGCCGGTGCGTTCGACGTGCCTGACGACGTGGGCGAAGGAAAACCGCGGCTCGTGGTCGTCAAGCACGAGACGCTCGAGGTCTCGTCGCAGCTCGACGAGGTGCCCGAGTTCATCGTTAACATGTACACGCGTAAGGGTAGCGAAGGCGACAAGTTCCGGATGCTGCGGAACAACCTGGTGTTCCTGCTGGCGGACGAACGCACGGTTTCGCAGATGCGCGAGGCCATGGCCCGCCGGCTGGCGTTATCCGAGCTGAAGCGTCCAGAGCGCCTGATCGACCTCGCCGAGCACCAGCAGCAGGAGATTCTCCGGCTGGAAAGCCGCGCGGAGTCTTCGATCGCCGTCGCGATCCAGGGTTGCTATCGCCACCTCCTTTATCCGTCGAAGGCGGCGCTCGGTGATGGGCTCGTCAGTCTGGCGTACGCGTCAATCGACAATCCCTCCACGGCAGCCAATCCGGGCGTCGGGCAGACTCAGGTGGTTCGTCAGCTTGCCGCAAGCGGGAAGCTGAAGTCGCCAGAGGACGCGCCAGACGCTCCAGCGTTCATCCGCGACCGGACGCCGCTGAAGATTAAGCGGCAGATCACGACGGCCGCGCTTCGCGAGGAATTCCGCAAGGATGCCAGCCTTCCGATGCACATCGGCGACGACCCGTTCAAGAAGATGGTCCGCAAGGGCATCGAGGATGGCGTCTTCGTCTACCGCCGCGAGGACCTCGTGGCGGGTCAGGGCGAGCCGATGCCGAGCATCGTCATAGACGAATCGTCGGTCATCTTCACCGCGGACTACGCCAAGGAGCACGGCATCTGGCCTAGGGTGGTGGCTACCGCGCAGCCTGACAGCACTGCCACCAACAGCGGTGAAACAAACGGGTCGTCAACGAACGGCTCTCATGATCAGGGCTTCCAGCAAGTTGACGGAACAGCGCCTGTCGTTGGTCGTCCGAGCGATACGGGCGGATCGACGATCGAGCCTCAAGCAGGAGTCACAGCCGCTGTCGGCGCTGTGTTCACGCACGAGGGCGTCCTGAAGGAAGCGCTAACCGTCGTCTTTCAGAAGGCCCGCAGCAGCAAGGCGAACCGGCTGGCGTCCCTGACGATCTCTCCCTTCGAGTATGCGGACGCATTCAAGCTGCTCGCCGTCGCTGAAGCCGTGCCCGATGCGATCAAGCGCGTTGAGATAGACGGTGACCTCTCGACAACCGCCGGTGGAGATCTGACCATTAAGGCAGACGGTACGATCAGCGAGATGAAGAGCCTGAAGGAGTACGTGGATCCGCTGCTTCGCGCGGCCAGCGAGAAGCGGTTCGATGTCGTCATCCGAATGTCCTTCACCGGCGGTCTCGATCTCACGACAGACGCCGCGGAGAAAATCACCGAACTCCTCACACGCTTTGGCTCGGCCGCTGCGTTCGTGGAAGCCTCTGCGGAGGTGGCAGCATGATGAATGCAAGAATGAAAGCCGACTACATGAACCGGCCAGCGATCCAGCCTTCATACGAGGTTCGTGCGCGACGCCTCGGCAACGAATTGCAGGTGGACATTTGGCAGATGCCGTCGTCCGCTAGTCCGCACATCGTCACGCCGGTACGCGTGGCTGGGCTGGCCGGGCGCAATCTGGAGATCAACCAGATCCGCATCTTTAAGCGCCTGAAGGACGCGGGCATCCGGCTCGACTTGATGCCTATCGATGGCCTCCGTCTCCCTATCGATGAATCGGCTGCGCTCCGCCTGGCGCTCCTGTTCCGGGTCCTGGCCCCCATGCGGTCGCGCGCGGCCATGGTCCAGGTTGCGGAGGGCATCGAGGACATGCCCCGCGAGGAAGCAGCCTACTGGCTCGGCATGGCCGTACACCGGAAGAATCCTCGGCGCGTACTGACGGCAATTCGCGTACTTCTCACCTCCTCCGCTCGCTGATCGAAAGACGACCGCATGAACACCCGCCTGATCGAGCGCTACCTACCCATCGCCGAGATCGGCATCGAGAGCTTGCGCGAACGCACCCCGATGACGCCATTCCCGGCCCCCAACCGCCTGCATGTATGGTGGGCCCGACGACCACTAGTGGCGTCGCGTGCAGCCATCTTGGCATCTATTCTGCCCGAGGACGCCGATCGCGATGCATTCAAGCACGCGTTGGGCATCCATGGTGACCCTGTCCGGGGAGTTGCCCGAATCGATCGCGCGAAAAGAACTGGTGTCCGTTTCGACGATCCCTATGGCTACGAACGCGCGTTCAAGCACAGCCCCACCAACGCGGAAATGGGTGCTCTCATCGGCGGAAACCGAGGCGAGTTAACAATCCTTGATGCAACAGCGGGCGGCGGGGCGATACCGCTTGAGGCTATTCGCCTCGGGTTCTCCGCGATTGGGAACGATCTTAACCCTGTGGCAGCGTTGCTTCAGAAGGCCACTATCGAGTTCCCACAAAGATACGGACATCGTCTTCTTGAGGAGTTCGACCACGTATCAAGCACCTTCAGAAACCACGTTGGAAAGGCGCTGGCCGGCTACGTGCCGCAGCCGCACGGACCAGAGGAAATCGCAACTTCTTTCCTTTGGGCGCGCACGATCAGCTGTCCCTATTGCCAAGGAACTGTGCCGCTGTCTCCAAATTGGCGCCTCGCTCCTAGCGGGGCCGGAGTACGACTGGTGCCCAACTTGGCGTCAGGCCCCAGAGGCGTTGAGCGCAGATGTTCCTTCGAGATCGTGGGCAGCCTTCGCGAGCAATCCGTTGGCACGGTAGCCGGAGGTGACGGGATCTGCCCGTTTACAGACTGCGGTCGCCCAATAGAAGGAGATGAGATCAAACGCCAAGCATTGGCGGGGCGCATGGGTGATCAACTCTATGCCGTCGTCTACAAGCGACAGGTAGTCACCAAGACGAAGACCGGTAAGAACAAGATCAAGTGGGTTCGCGGCTATCGAGCTCCCAGCGATGCGGATGATAACGCTCCCGAGATAGCTAAGCTCACGACCATCAAGGGACCGGAATGGGAGTCGCTTGACGTCGTCCCGGTCGAACAAATACCTGAAGGTAGCAAGACCGATGAGGCCCTGAGGTTCGGCATTAAGGCATGGCGAGATATGTTCTCGCCGCGCCAATTTTACGTTCATGCAACAGCCGCTGAGATTTTTCGTCGTATGGTAGACGAAGACCGCGAGAACGAAAAACTAGATGGAATCCGATCAGCGGCGTACGTGTATGTCGCGCTCGGCCTGGACAAACTCCTCAACTATAATAGCCGGATGTCTGTCTGGATGCCGACGCGCGAAGTCATCGCAAACACCTTTAATCGACACGATTTCGCCTTTTGCTGGTCATATGTCGAGATGGCCCTGCTCGTGGACGATATGGGTCACGACTGGGCGATCAAGGCGACACGAAAAGCGCTCGAGGAGCTCATCAACATGGTGGGTGCGGACCGGCGTGGTGACATGTTGGACGTTACGGATGATGACAGGGCAAAAATCACTATTACAAACGGATCTGGCGCTTGGATGCCGAACATCCCGAGTGACTCGATCGATGCGGTAGTCATGGACCCGCCATATGGCGCGAACGTCATGTATGCAGAGTTGTCAGACTTTTTCTACGTCTGGCTGAAGCGTACAGCGGGCCTAATAGTCCCAGAGCTTTTCAGTCGACGGCTCGCTGACAAGGAAAGCGAGGCCGTCGCGAACAAGGCCCATTTTCAGGGACAAAGAGGAGCGGCCAAGCTAGCCAACCGAGATTATCAGGACAAAATGGCGGGCATTTTCGCCGAATGTCGTCGTGTGCTGAAGGACGACGGCATCATGACCGTCATGTTCACGCATAAGGACACAGGCGCGTGGGACGCGTTGGCGATGTCACTGATGCACGCCGGCTTCGTCATCACGGCGTCATGGCCGGTCAACACTGAAGCCTCGGGATCGCTTCACATCAAGGACAAGGCCGCCGCGAATTCCACGATCTTTCTAGTCTGCCGGCCCCGTATCGAGGAAGGGGACGAGGCGAATTATTGGGAGGACGTCGAGCCACTCGTCGCCAAGGCGGTCCGTGAGCGCATTGAGGAATTCCAGATAGCTGGCATCACCGGAGTTGATCTCTACCTTGCCAGCTTCGGTCCTGCGCTGGAGGCATTCTCCCGCCACTGGCCGCTTACCCGCGGCAATCCGGCGCCGCTGCCGCCGGCGAAGAGGGGGTCGCAAGGTGATCTGCTTGAGGAGTTCGATCCCTACGCCGTGCGCCCTGAGGACGCATTGAATGCCGCACGTCGCGAAGTGAAGGCGTGGCGTCTCGCGCAGCTCGCCGACCGGCGTGCAACCAATGACATGGACCCCGCAACCGCATGGGTCGCATTGGCGTGGGACGCATTCCGTGCACCGCAGTTCGCCTACGACGAAGGTCTGCGGCTGGCCCGCGCAGTCGGCTTGGACATGACTCAGGTCGTTGGACGGCTCGCGGAGAAAAAGGGGTCGGATCTCAAGCTGTGGGACTCCGCCACCCGCGTCGCCAAGGGCGCGTTGGGCCCAGCGAACGGTTCCCGTGGAATGATCGATGCGCTGCATCACGCTGCCCAGACGGCGCAGAAGAATAGCGTCGAGGCCGCTCGGGATCTGCTGGAAGCCAACGGCCTGCTCGACGACGACGAATTCAAGGTGGCTCTCGAGGTCCTGCTTGAAGTCCTTCCGCCATCCAAGACGTTTTCGGGCATCGAGGCCGACGACGCGATCAAGCCAGCGGCCGACGACTTCGATGCTCTCGAGAAGCTGCGCCGCATCGTCTATGGCGACGAGATCGGCGCTCCGAAGCAGCTGTCCCTGTACGATCCGCTGGACGCCTGACCCGCGATGCGGTCGGAGAGCGACTACAATCACGAACGCGACGGCATCGATCAGGCTCACGCCCAGAACGATGTCGGCCGCGACGCGTTCGTCGGTCTCGTCCACACGGCGCTGTTCGCAGCTTCGATCGCATTTGTGGGCGACGTGGCTCCTCTGAAGGATGCTGTACTAAAACCAGCTCTGCTCGCCGCCTGGTTCTTCAACTTCATCGGTCTTCTCGCACTGACGATCAGCTTCCAGGCTGCCCGCAACGCAGCGAACAAGCGGCGGTCCGCGCTAAACCACCACACACCTCCATCGACCCGCAGCGTAGACGTACTGAACGGTGTTTCCCTTTGGACCTTTCCCGTCAGCCTTCTATGTTTGTTCTCATTCACGACAGCCAACGTGGTGCAGACCAATGACCGACAGAAACCATCGACCACAGCCACCGTCGTTCCCGGACACCGATCGCAGGGGCTCGACGCCGCCGCCCCGCGCACCGGCCTACCAGGCACCGACGCCAACCCCGCCAAGTCCCACCCCGCCATCGCCGCCCGCCGCACCCGCGAGCAGCTGATCGAAGACCCGAAAGCCCGCTGATGCTGCTCACGGATCGGACCTGGAAGCGCAAGTTCACCCGCGAGGACGGCGACCTGGTACGCAAGTTCTACGTCCCGGCTCTGTCCACTGCTACGCGATACGATCGCATCACGGGCTACTTCACGGCAGCCGGGCTAGCGCTTGCGTCGGCGGGGATCGAGCATCTGGCGATGAACGACGGGCGCATGCGCCTGATCGTCGGGTGCACTCTCAACGAAGACGAGGTCCACGCGATCGAAAGCGGTCTCGCGATGGCGGAACTCGTAGCAGATCGAGTCGGCGAAGCGTTGCCGGACGCCCCTGAAGGCGATGAGCGCAAGGCGCTCGAGCTGCTCGCCTGGCTGGTAGCGCACGGGCTGCTCGACGTGCGCATCGCGGTGCGTTGCCAGCCCGTGACGCGCAAGCCGATCGCCGGCACAGTCATCTTCCACGAGAAGTCCGGCGTCATTGAGGACAAGACCGGCAACAGGCTGGCTTTCACCGGTTCCCTCAACGAGACGTATCAGGGCTGGAAGCTCAACGGCGAGTCGATCAGCGTCTTCACTTCGTGGGGTGCAGCAACGGAATACGTCGATGACGAAGACACCTGCTTCGCGCGGTACTGGAGCAACCGAGCCGAAAGCATCCTGGTCGTGGACGTTCCTACGGCGATCCGCGATGCGCTGCTGAAGTTCCTGCCACCTGACGACCAGGTTCCAGCCCGGATCGACGACGCTCGACGGAACGATCACGTCGAGCAGCCGGACGAACCCGCCATGCCTGCCGAGCCCATCCACGTCCCAGCGGTCGTAAAACCAGAGGCTCTCCACACCTCCTTATGGGATCGCATCGCGGTCGCGGCTAACGAACCGGACGGAGGCATCTGGGTAGGCGAAGCCACCAGCCCGGTCGATGCATGGCCGCACCAGCGTAAGGCGTTCGTGCGCATGTACGGCGATCATCGGGATCACGCTCCCAGGCTGCTGATCGCCGACGAAGTCGGACTGGGCAAGACCATCCAAGCCGGCCTCATCCTCCGACAGTCGTGGCTCGCCGGTCGCATGCGTCGAGGCATCATCCTCGCTCCTGCCAACGTCTGCCCACAGTGGCAGGCGGAACTGCGAGAGAAGTTCGCGCTGAACTGGCCGATGTACGACGGCCAAAGCATGCTCCGGTACGATCCGGCTACGAAGCAGATCGTCGCCACACCGGTATCACGCGCGGATTGGTCCCGTGAACCATTCGTGATCATGTCGAGCCACCTGGCACGGCGGCGTGAGCGTTGGCCAGAACTGGTCAATGCCGAGGAATACGACCTCGTCGTGGTGGACGAAGCGCATCACGCTCGCGTCTCGCGATCCGGCCGGAAGGCCGAACCCAACATGCTCATGCGTCTTCTCCGCGAGCTGAAACACCGAACCAGAGGGCTCGTGCTGCTGACCGCCACCCCGCTGCAGACGAACGGACTCGAGCTGTACGATCTGCTGTCGCTGCTGGGACTTCCTGATGAATGGACCGCGGACGATTTTGAGCGCTACTTCGAGTCACTCCGTCAGCCGATCGTTCCGACGCACGAATTCGAGGCTTGCGTTACCCTCTTCCAAGCCACGGAACGTACATACGGCGAACTTGCCGAGACGCGCGCGGCGGCCATGGGTGCCGGAGGACGGAATGCACCCCTTTCCCGCGTGGCGGTGAAAACCGTGCTCTCCGCTCTCCGAGGGGCTTCGTCGATCAAACGCCGGCGTCTGACCCCGATGGAGCGTTCCGCTGCGATCCGGATCCTGAAGGGCTGGACGCCGATCGCCGCCCTGCTGTCGCGGCACACCCGTGCCCTGCTTCGTCGCTACAAGGCGGCTGGCAAACTGGACGTACGCATCGCCACCCGCGAAGTCAGGGACCGTCTCGTCGACATGTCTGCGGCGGAGCGTAATCTCTACGAGGCGACAGAAAAGCTGATCACCGACGCCTACGCGAACGCGGACGAAAAAAAGCGTGCTGCGGTGGGCTTTATCCTAACAATCTACCGCAAGCGGCTGTCGTCCAGTTTCGCAGCTCTAGCCTGCTCGCTGCGTGGTCGCCTGGCGCGTTCGAGAGCCGTCGAGGACGATCTGCTCGGCCTGGAGGACGAGGGCGAGGAGGTCGACGCAGACGACACCGCCGTCCTCGATCAGGAAGCTCGGCAGCTTCTGGAATCAGCGGCGATCGAAGATCTGCTGGCCGCCGTGAAGCAGCTTCCGCCAGACAGCAAGGCGATGGCGCTCGTCGAGGAGCTGTCGAAGCTGGAAGTCGACGGATATCAGCAGACCATGGTGTTCACGGGCTACACGGACACCATGGATGCCCTGCGCGACTTCGTCGCCGACCGGACGAACCGCGAAGTAATCTGCTTCTCGGGCAGAGGTGGCGAGATCCGAAGCGCCGACGGCCGCTGGCGGTGGGTTTCCAGAGCCGACATCAAGCGCCGCTTCGCCAAAGGCCAAGGCGACATCCTGCTCTGTACGGACGCAGCGGCCGAAGGTCTGAACTTCCAGTTCTGCGGATCGCTGATCAACTACGACATGCCGTGGAATCCGATGCGCGTCGAACAGCGCATCGGACGCGTTGATCGACTTGGTCAGCGCTTCGACAAGATCAGGATCGTCAACCTCCACTATGCCGATACGATCGAGACGCAGGTCTATCAATCGCTGTCATCCCGCATCAGCCTCTTCGAGTCCCTCGTGGGCGGCCTGCAGCCGATCCTCTCATCGGTCAGTAAACGGATTGCCGAGCTCGCGCTCTCCGGTGCTGTCGTTGACGTCGAGGCAATGATCGCCGCCGATCTCAATCGGCCGCCGCCTTCGGTCGATCTCGACGACGAAGATGCTGCGCTGGACGATATGCCCGACATCGGACACGCGGCTTTCGACCTGAACGACTTAGAAAAGCTCATAGCCGATGGCGATTGCCTCCCCGTTGGGTTCCGCACTGAGCGGCTCAGCGATCAGGAATGGACCGTCGAGGCCGTGACGCTGTCGCAACCAGTTCGCGCGACCTTGAACCGATCCTTCTACGCGGCACATTCCGACTCAGCGGAGTTCTGGACCCCCGGATCTCCGTCGTTCCCATCGGTCGACTTTAGTCCTGCATGAGCAGTCCGGCTTCATCGAGCGGACGTCGCCCGATCATTCTCAGCGGGACGTCATTCCACATCTAGGTCCCGTTTGATCCGGATCTTCTTCGCTTCGAACATCTTGCGAATGAACTCCTGGCTATCTTCTTTCGGGTAGTCAGGGTTGGGACTGCGATTAGAACCGCCGAAGAGTGACAGCGCAGACAGGTTTTGCAGCTGGGCCGCGAGATCTCCCACACCGATCCGACGAACGATCAGTGTCTTGGAGATACGGTCGTTCAGCACTTGCAGCTGATCCCTTTGATCTGCCAGTCCCAGCGCAACCTTCACACTGTGCATCAGACCCGACGGAACCGGAAGTCCGGCCGTTACGTCGATGGCGTTGCTTTTTCCGACGACCACATCGCGCATTCTCACATGGGACACCGGCACCTTCAACGGTTCGACATGCCCCCAGGTCATGTCGGCCGAAGCCGATTGAGAAATGGTCAGAGCGGCGAGGCAGAGGAGGACAGCAGTCCGTCGGAGAGCCTGAGACACGACATTCCTTTCGTTCCCGCCGATTACCGTTCGATTGCCGCACGCGGTTGGGAAACGCCGCGCCCCACGATCCCGAACCAACATCTTGACTTTGCACCACGAATTCGACGTGGCGCGAAGGCTCGCATAGAAGGCGTCCTGTTTCGTCATCCGATGCGCGGCGAACAGACTTGACCAGGCTGCGAATGAACAAGGTCGAACGGCGTCTTGGAGGCGCTACCTTGTCTTCGGGATCGAAACGATGTCTCATCCCTCGCGGAGGATAGATGGCGAGGCGACCCGGAAACACGCTTGATCGGTGGGAGGTGGCGATGGTCAAGGCCATGATCGCCCGCGACTTCGTCGCACAGGACATCCAAGCGTACTTCTCAAGGCCCACCAGGTCGATCAACCATGCGCGCATTTCCGAGATCCGCGATGGCGCCAAGCACGGGAGGGTCGTGAAGGCGAGCGATGCCGAACTCGACGCCTTCCTGGTCGACTGGCCAAACGTCGATCCGGAAACGGGCCTGTCGATCCGCGGCGACGAGCTGCTGATCAAGGCCCGAGAGGCAATGATCGCCGCCGTCCACTCCTTTAACGGGGCTGGACTGCTGTTTCGGGCCGAGACCTTCATCGTGACGGTCGTCATCGCCTGGACCTATCTCCTTCACGCGTACTATCGCCGCGAGGGGATCGACTACCGCTACAAGCGCAACGACATCGTTCAGACGACACCCGGCGGTGCCGAGAAGTTCTGGGAGCTCGGCCAGTGCCTGTCCGCGGGCGCCTGTCCGGTGGACAGGGGCACGATCAACAACCTCAGGTTCCTGATCGACATCCGTCACGAGATCGAGCACCGATCGACCAATCGGATCGACGACGCCCTCGGCGCGAAACTGCAGGCATGCTGCCTGAACTTCAACGATGCCCTCGTCACGCTCTTCGGACGGCAGTTCTCGCTGGAACGCCGGCTGCCTATCGCACTTCAGTTCGTCACCTTCGACGGGGCGCAGCGCGCCATGCTCGTCGGCGCGGACCTGCCGCAGAACGTGGCCACGGCGATGGACAACTTCCACAACGCCCTGACCGACGACGAGCAGAAGGACCCGCGGTTCAGATACAGGGTCGCCTTCGTTCCCAAGGTGACGGGACGCGCCAGCAACGCCGATCTGGCCATCGACTTCGTCCGACCGGGCTCGCCCGAGGCGGAGGCGGTCGAGCGGGTTCTTCTGAAGGAGGTCGAGCGCCAGAAGTACATTCCGTCCCAGATCGTCGCCAAGGCCAGGGCCGCCGGCTTTCCCGATTTCAGCATGTACGATCACACGAAGCTGGCGCAGCAGCTCGACGCCCGGGCGCCCGGCCGAGGATACGGAGTGTCGGTCGCGAATTCGTGGTTCTGGTACGAAGGCTGGTTCGAGAAGGTCGTCGAAAAGCTCGGCGAAGGCTGGACCCGGGTCGCAGCAGGGTGACGCTTCCGCCGGCGTGCGACCCTGAACGACACTCGCCCAGCGATTATTCCCGGTTCGCGACGTAGCCCGCCGAGATGCCATCTCCGTATGGATGGACGACCACATAGGCATCGTTCTTCAGTTCCAGACCGACCAGCCTGCTCCGTCTGCTGAACATCATCGTCCTCACCAGGTCGTGCAGCGCCCCCATGATCTTCATGCGCGCCGCAAGCCGCTCGCTCTCGTCGTCGGACGTCATCCCTCCGCGCAGTTCCTCGATCCGACGGACGTGCTCGGCAGGCGACACCGCACCGCGAGCGACGACGAGCTGGTTCTGAAGCAGGCCGATCGCCTCATCCACCGCGTCGGCCTCGGCCACCAGCCTGTGGTAGAGTGCCCTTGGCTCCGGCCGCTTCGACTCGCTGGCCAGCTCCATCGCATTGTCCGCCCGTTCGCGCGTCCTTGCTAGCACCCGCGAACGATCCGCGATCTCGATCTCGATCCGTCGCACTTCGGCAGGCGCCTCGAAGTGCCTGTCCTCCACCGCCTGCGCCAGAACGGCGTCGAGGACGCAACGCTCGACGATCTGGTAATTGTAGTGGTTGAGATTCCTGCAGCCTCTGCCGCGCTGGTACGCGTCGCAGACGAGATAGTCCTCTCGCACCACATCGCCGTTGGCCCTGACCTTGGCGCCCTTCGCCCGGAAGGTCATCCGGGCGCCGCACTCGCACTTCGCAAGACCGCCGAACAGGTTAGGCAGGCGTCGGCCGCGACCCATTACGATCCGCGAGCGTGTCGCCATGCTGGCCAGCGCACGATTTCGAAGGTCGGCGTCGACGATCGGCGGATAGTAGTCGGGGATGGGATCGCCATCGGCGATCCGCGTACCGCCCTTCGGCTTCGTGCCGGGCTGGAACTCGCCCAGGACCGCTGGGGACGAGAGGATCTTCTGTATGTAGCTCGCGTGCCATCCGTTGGCGCGGCCGAACGTGGCCACGCCCTCCAGATTGAGATTGCGGGCGATGAGGTGCTTGCCGAGGCCCGCAGCGGTCCATTCGAAGATACGCCGCACGATCTCGGCCCTATCCTGGATGACGACGAACGCCGGAGGCGATCCCTCCACCGTCAGCCAGCCCGGCGCGCGGCGCGTCAGCACCGTGCGGTCGCCCTGTTTCAGACGTTCGCGCTTCCCGGCCCATGCGGCGCTGACCCTGGTGCTCTTCCGCTGCGACTCCAGATTTCCTAGACCGGCCTTCACCGCGACCTCGATCATGGCGACCATGTCGATGTTGTCGGCGTCGTACCGCCGATCATCCTCGACCGTGCAGATTACGACGCCCAGTTCGGTGATTCGCAGCACCCAAGAAACGACCGACCTGACGTTCTGACGGGAGAGCCGATCCAGCTTCTCGACCAGAAGCGTGATCCCGGACGGGTATCGGCCCGCCTCAGCGTCATCGACGAAATTGGAGAGCCCACCCTCGAGCGAGTTCTGGCCCCGAAAGGCGCTGATCCCATCGTCCAAGATCATGTCGACGACGTTCCAGCCTCTGGCAGCGGCGAAGCGTCGACAATCGCCCTCCTGCCGTTCCAGCGAACTTCCCTTGCCCTGCTCGGCCGACGACCAGCGCACGTAGATGACGACGTCCATGCCCCCATTTATGATCGTGTAGCATAATTTACCATGAACAGATTATGCCCACCCGCCGCAGCGACTTCCAGTGCGCGCTTGGCGGTCTCCTGCCCGCGAACCTGCGCAAGGTCCGGCCCGGCCGGCGCGACATCGACCTCGCCAGGCTGCGGCGCGCGCAGCAGGCCATGGCCTTTGAAATGGTTGATCAGCGCGAGCAGGTCTGGCGCGGCGACCACCTCGATCGACCCGGCCCAGGCCGCTTCCGATCCTTGTGACGCGGGGCATATCAGCCCCTTGCCCTCGTTCGACGCATGCAGCGCGGCGAGCAGGACACCGGGCGACGCGGTGATCCGCGCATCGAGGCCGAGCTCGCCGACGACGACATAATCGGCGAGCATTTCCGCATCGATCA